>WNGG01008296.1_pt1 | contig 11446 bp, 11 predicted proteins | sample 5400661 | NCBI WGS metagenome assembly WNGG01 (sample SAMN13153372, study PRJNA577476) | soil metagenome | isolation source: 100 cm soil or saprolite under Garry oak tree replicate 1 | place: USA:California | collected 2016-06-15 | reverse complement strand
CCGGCGCCTACGGCGCGCTCGTCGGACGCTACCGCGACCGCCTGGGCCGCTACGCCGTGCATATGCTCGGGAATCGGGAGGACGCCGAGGAGGCCCTGCAGGATGCCTTCGTCCGCGGCTATCGCTCCCTCGCGCGCTGCGACGATCCCGAGCGATTCGGCGCGTGGCTGTACGGCATTCTGGTCAACCGGTGCCGGACGACGGGCGCCCGCGCGGCGCGACGCGCGCGGTTGTTCGTGCGGGACGACGCCGCGCTGAACGGCGCCCCGCTCGAGAGCTCCGCGGAACGGACGGAGCTTGACGACGTTGTCCGGCGGGCGCTGGCCCGCCTCGCCACGGAGTACCGCGAGGCGTTCCTCCTCAAGTACATGGAGGAGCTGGAGTACGAAGCGATGGCACGGCTCACCGGTGCAAGCGTTTCGGCGTTGAAGATGCGGGTGAAGCGCGCCCGCGAGCAGCTGCAGGTGATTCTCAGCGAGGCGGAGCATGTTTGATCGCGACGAGTTCGTCGAGCGGGTGATCCGGCACGTGCGGCGCCCGGTGGAGATCGATCCCAGCTTCGATGAGCGGGTGATGCGGGAGATCTCGGCACTCCCCGCCCGGCGTCGGCCGGGCGCGATCGCGATCGGGTGGCGTTGGCTCACCCGGCCGCGCCCCTTCGCCGTGTCGCCCCTCGCCGGGGCCGCGGTAGCGGGGCTGGCGGCGCTGGCGCTCCTGCTCTCCGCGCGACAGCGCCCGTCGACCCCCGCCGCCCGCGAGTTCCAGTTCGTCCTCGTCGCGCACGCCACCACAGTGTCGCTCGTCGGGGACTTCAACGATTGGGACGCGTCGCGGACGCCGATGCGGCCGGCCCGCGCCGACCGCGCCATTTGGACCGCGCTCGTGCCGCTCTCCCCCGGACGCTACCGCTACGCCTTCCTCGTGAACGGCTCGCATTGGCTCGCCGATCCCGGCGCGCCGACTGCCCTGGACGACGAGTTCGGCGTCCCCAGCTCGGTCGTGACGGTGGGAGGCTCATGACGGTGCGCCTCCGCTCCTGTCCGCTCGTCACGGCCCTCGCGAGCGTGCTGCTCGTCACGCGAGGTGCAGCCCAAGATGCCCGCCTCGCGCGTCTCGATTCCGCCGCGCGGGCGTCCGTGGCGGCGATCGTCGATTCCGCGCGGACCGCGGGCCTGCCGTCGGAGCCGTTGGTGGAGCGCGCACTCGAGGGCGCGACCAAGGGAGCGCCGGGCGATCGCATTGTGGCCGCGGTGCGGCGGCTCGCCGGGGATCTGGGCCAGGCCCGCGACGCCCTCGGCCGAGCCGCGACGCCGGCCGAGCTCGAAGCGGGCGCGGCGGCACTCCGCGCCGGCGCCTCTCCGACGCTGCTCGCCCAGCTGCGCCGCGCCCGCCCCCGTCCCCAGCGCTTGACCGTGCCCCTCGCCGTGCTCACCGACCTCGTGGCGAGCGGCGTGCCCGTGGACTCCGCAGCCGCAGCCGTTCTCGCGCTCGCCGCGACCACGCGAGACGCCGAGCTGATGGAGTTCCGGCGCACCGTCGAGCGAGACATCGCCCTCGGCGCGCCGCCCGCTGCCGCCGCGGCCGTGCGCGTGAACGCGGCGGTCCGCCAGGTCCGCCCCGGCCCGCCATAGTGCCGTCGCCCGTCCGGTGACGTCCGGGAAGCCCGCCTGGGCCGTGCTGGTCGGCGCGGCGTGCTCTCTCAGCATCACACGCGCGGTCGCCACTCAGACGACCGGCACGGTCGACGTGGGCATCTCCACGGTCCGCTACGACGGGTTCTTCGCCTCGGGCGCCGCGTCCCTGACGCCAGCCGTGCGCTGGGAAAGCCCGCGGGGCATGGTGAGCGCCCGCGGCACCTATCTCCGCTTCGAAAGCGGCCACCGCAGCCTTCAGGGACTCGTGATCGGATCGATCTTCACTCCGGCAACCGGGCGCTGGCGTGCGGAGCTGGCGGCCTCGGCGGGCGCGAGCAGCTACGCGGACTTCGCGAGCTTCTGGCACGCGATCGCCGAGGCGCGCGTTCACGTCCTGGGAGACAACCGCGGGGCCTGGATCGGCGGCACCGCGGGCCGGACGTCGTACGGCGCCCCGGCGCGCCCCGTTGCGGCCGCGGCGATCGGTGCGTGGGCCCGGCGCGGCGAGCTCACGCTGCTCGGGTCCGCCAGCCGCACGTTCGTCGGTGACACGGCGTACACCGACCTCGCGTCCACGGTCCGCGCCCGGCGCGGGTCGATCGAACTCGAAGCGGACTTGGGCGCGCGGGTGTGGAGCCACGGCGGCGGTCACGGAGTCTACGGCGAGGTGAACGCGACCCTCCCGCTCGGAGAACGCACGGGGCTCGTCGTCGCCGGTGGGCGCTACCCGACGGATCCGATCCGAGGGAGCATAGCGGGTCGCTATCTGGGCGTCGCATTGCGGCTCCGCAGGGCGTCGCTCCGATCCCCAGTAGCCCGCGATCCCCGGGCACCGCTCGAGCCTGCGCCTGCGAACGGTGGGAGCTCGGCGACCGTGACGCGGCTCGAGATCAAGCCCCACACCGGCGGCGGCGTGCGCATCGTCGTGCACGCGGCCGGAGCGATGCTCGTGGAGGTCGCGGGCGACTTCACCGACTGGCAGCCTCTGGGCCTGGGCCACACGGAAGAAGACACGTGGGAGGCGGTGCTGAAAATCCCGAGCGGAGTCCACCGCGTCGACGTGCGGGTCGACGGCGGGAACTGGCTCGTCCCCGCGGGCACGACTAGAGCCGCCGACGACTTCGGGGGCGAGGCCGGAATCTTCGTGGTGCCCTAGCGTCGCCCCCCCGCGAGCTGCACCGCCTCCGGCCGCTGCCTGAGCGCCAGCATCGCCCACACCCCGCCTGCGGGCCCCAGCGCCAGCACGGTCATGCTCCAGCGCCAGCCGATCCGGCCGGCGACCCACGGCAGGAGATAGATCGTGAGACAAGTGAGCAGGAATCCCAGGCTCGTCTGCAGCGTCAGGGCGGTCCCCACGAGGTCGCGCGGCGCGAGCTCGCTCACGGCGGCCGAGAACTGCGCGGAGTCAGCGACGACCGTGACGCCCCACACGAGGAGCACGGCACCGAGCACCGCCAGCGGTCGCCCGAACAGCGCGCCGACCGAGAGCGCGCAGGCTCCCGACAGGGCCATGGCGACGCTGGTGACGAGCGTCCGTCCCCAGCGGTCGGCGTACTTTCCTCCGAGCCAGCAGCCGAGCGCGCCACTCCCGACCACCACGAAGGTCACGAGCGCCGGCACGCCGCTCGTCGTGGGGTCGCCGCCCCCACGGACCCGCTCGCTGGCGGCGACGAACGCCGCCATCCAGGTCCACATCGCGTACAGCTCCCACATGTGGCCGAGGTAACCCAGATTGGCGAGCGACATGGCGCGGTCCGCGAGGATCCGCGGCGCGGCACTCCACCGGAACGGCGGCGCCGGCGCCGCGAACGGACCGTCGTGCGGCACGAGCAGCACGAGCAGCCCGCCCGCGAGCGCCGACACCGCGGCCACCGCGAGCACCGGCCGCCAGAAGGCGCCGGGGACCGCCCAGCGTACGAGGTGCGGAAATGCCGAGCCCAGTGTGAGCGCGCCCACCAGCGTCCCGATGGCGAGCCCGCGCCCCTCGCGGAACCAGCCGGCCGCGATCTTCATGCCCGGTGGATACACGCCGGCGAGCGCGGCGCCCGTGAGCATCCGCAGCGCGATGGCGATCGCCGGGCTGGGGGCGAACGCGACGCCGAGCGTCGCGGCCGCCGCGATCAGGGCGGATCCCGCGAACAGCCGGCGCGCCGACCAGCGATCGGAGAGCGTGAGCACCGCCGACACGAGAGCGCCCGCGACGAAGCCGAGCTGCACGGAAATCGTGAGCCACGCCGCGCCGGCCGTTCCGAGCCGCCACAGGTTCACGAGCGTCGGCGCCACCGCGGAGGCGCTGAACCACGGCGCCATCCCGCACAGCTCCGCCGCGGCGAGCGCCGTGAGCACGCGGCGCGGGGTCACAGGCCCGTGGGATGGTCGAGGAACACCCAGGGTAATCCGAACTTCGCCTCGAGATGCGCCGCCAGCGCCTTGACGCCGACCGTCTCCGTCGCGTAGTGCCCCGCATAAAAGACGTTGAGCTTGAGCTCTTCGGCGTCGAAGAAGGTGTGGTGCGCTCCCTCGCCGGTGACGTAGGTGTCGAGCCTGGCGGCCGCCGCTTGGACGATCATCGACCCCGCGCCCCCAGTCACGATTCCCACTCTCCCTATCCGCTCGGGGCCGAAGGCCAGCACCCGCGCTGTGGCGCCGAGCACGGCCGCGAGCTGCCGCTCGAGCGCGGCGCGCGGCACATCCAGCTCACCCCACACCCCGATGCACACTCCGTACTCCTCGCCAAACTGGCCGCGCAGCGTCACGCCCAGCTGGCGCGCGAGCACCGCGTTGTTCCCGACGTCCGGATGGAGGTCGAGGGGGAGGTGGGCGCTGTAAAGCGCGATGTTGTGTTGGAACAGCCCGGCCATGCGCCGGTACGCCGGTCCCGCCAGCGGCCTCAGGCCGCCCCAGAAAAGCCCGTGATGGACGAGCATCAGGTCCGCCTGCCGCTCAACCGCCATCCGCACCGTCGCCTCGCACAGGTCCACGGCCGCGGCGATCCGGGTGACCGTCCCGGAGTTCTCGACCTGCAGCCCGTTCAGGGCTTCCGGGGCGTCGGGGACCGCCGCGACGCGCAGGTAGCCGTCGAGGTAGGCAACCAGTTCGGCCAGGTTCATCAGGAGAGCTGCAGGCGCCAGTATGACGACATTATCTCACCAGATTGCCGACAGTGACATGAGATTCCCACATGCCCATTGTCGTAACAGATTGTCCATAAGGGACATAAAAAATCCACACGCGAGAAACGCCAGCGTGTGGATATCTACCGTCAAGCTCAGTAAGACCTCTCGGAGCTCGCCTTCTGGACTGGTTCAGCCTCGAGGGCGCCCTCCCCCATCCGGACGACCCCGTTGATCTCGCCGCCCTCCTGTACCAGCAGCCGCTTCGCGACGATGTCGCCATGCACGACGCTGGTCGACTGGATCTCCACCCGTTCGTCGGCGCGGATGCTGCCGCGCACCTCGCCGCCGATGATCGCTTCCCGTGAGATCACGTCACCCTCGACCTCACCGCCCTTCCCCACAAGCACCTGGCGGCCGGCGCGCACGGTACCGACCACCGTCCCCTCGATCTTCACGACGCCGTCGGCGGTGATGTCACCGACGACCCGCATCCCGGTCCCGATGATGGAAAGACCGGATTCCCCTTCCGGCGCGCCGTGTCCCTTCTCGGTGAAGATCGCCATGTCAGTTCTCCTGTTTCACGACCGTGAGGGGATCGAGCGACTTCCCCTCGCGACGGATCTCGAAGTGGAGGTGCGGCGCGGTGGACCGTCCCGAGCTGCCTGAGAGGGCGATCACCTGCCCCGCCTGTACCGAGTCGCCTTCGTGCACGAGCAGCCGCGACGCGTGCCCGTACATCGTCTCATACCCCCCGCTGTGCCGCAAGAGCACGAACAATCCGTACGCGGGGTCGGCTCCTGCCGCCGCCACGACGCCACCGCCCGCGGCGCGCACCGGCGTGCCGGCGGGCACCGCAATGTCGATCCCCGGATGCGACTCAGCGGGATCGCCGGCCCGCACCTGGCCGCGCGTGACGAACCCCGGGAGATCGAGGGGCCAGTGCCCGGGCTGCGATAATCCCGACTCGTAGCGGGCCAAGGCGGCCGGCGGTCGGGCACGCACGGCGGTGGCGCGCTGCAGGTCCGCGGTGGCCGCGACCTTTTCGCGCGGCGCCTTCACGCCGAGCAGCTGGCGCAGCTCCTGGTAGTTCGCTTCCGCCCGGTTCAGCGCGGCGGCGAGCTGCTGCACCCGGCCGTTCTCCTCCTCGAGCCGCGCCACCTCGCGCTCCAGGCCCGGCACCCGCGCGGCCGCGCGGGAGATCGGGCCCGCGAACGCGAAGAAGAGGACGACCAGCAGCGCCATGACGAGCGCGCCCCACTTCCCCGCCTCGAAGGCCCAGAGCGGCACACGGTACTGACGGGACTCGACCTCCCCGTCGGTATGTACGACGATCGTGACGCGGCGATCCTTCTTCTTCTTCCTCATCCGTCGAACGGCGCACCGAGGATCAGCTCCAAGAGGCGCGCGAGGTCGTCGTTCGAATAGAAGTTGAGGTGGATCTGCCCCTTCCCCTTGGCGCGGAGGGTGACGCGCACGTCGGTGCCCAGCCGCCGCCGCAGCGCGTCCTCGATGCGCCGCACCTCGGGCGCCTGTCCCACGCCCTTCTTCATGCGCGGCCGGCGCACCGGCGCCCGGCCGCCGCGTACGCGGTCCTCCATGTCGCGCACCGACAGGCCGAGGTCCACGGCCTCTTTCGCGAGCGCGGTCGCCACCCGCGGATCGTCGAGCGCGAGCAGCGCCCGCGCGTGGCCGACCGATAGGCCGCCCTCGTGCAGCAGCGCGAGCACCGCCGGCGGCAGCTTGAGGAGCCGGAGCGCGTTGGCGACGGTGGAGCGATCGCGGCCCACCGCATCCGCCACGTCCTGCTGGGTGAGGTTGAACTCCGCGATCAGGCGCTCGTAGCCGCGCGCCTCATCCACCGGCGACAGATCGTCGCGTTGCAGGTTCTCGACCAGCGCGAGCGTCAGCACGGTACGATCGTCGACCTCACGCTTCACCGCCGGGATCTTCTCCCAGCCGAGCGCCTGGCAGGCACGCAGCCGCCGCTCGCCGGCGATGAGCTCGTAGCCGCCGTTCCCGCCCCCGCCTGGCGCCTGCCGCACGACGACCGGCTGCAGCAGGCCGGCCTTGCGGATCGAGGCGGTGAGCTCCTCGAGTGCCGCCGCATCGACGTCGCGGCGGGGCTGGTAGGGGTTGGGGCGGATGTCGGCGATCGCCAGCTCGACGAGGCTACCCTCGCGCTCGGCTTCCTCGCGGGTGGGTCCCAGCAGGGCCTCCAGGCCCCGGCCAAGACGACGGCGACCTGCGATGGTTTCCGTCATGCGGGCACCTCCGGTAGGGGTTCAGCAGCGGGCGGGGGAGGGGGAGGGGGAGGGGGAGGGGAAGCAAGCGACACCGCACCGGCGCCGCGCTCGACGCGGCGAATCAACTCCTGCGCCACCGCCAGGTAACTCTTCGCGCCCACCGACTGCACATCATACAAGAGGATCGGCTTGCCGAAGCTCGGCGCCTCGGCGAGCCGCACGTTGCGCGGGATGGTGATGCCGAACATCTGCGAGCCGAAATATTCCTTCGCCTCGTCGGCAACCTGCTTCGAGAGATTGAGCCGCGCATCGTACATCGTCAGCAGCACGCCGTCGATCGCGAGCGCGGGATTGAAGTTCCGCTGCACCAGCTTCACGGTGTTCAAGAGCTGCGACAGGCCCTCGAGCGCGTAATACTCGCACTGGATGGGAATGAGGACGCTGTCGGCCGCCGTGAGCATGTTGAGGGTAAGCAGCCCGAGCGAAGGCGGGCAGTCGATGATGACGTACTGGTACTCGTCGCGGATGTCGCGCAGGGCGCGGCGCATCATCGTCTCGCGCGCCTGCTTGTTGACAAGCTCGACCTCGGCGCCGACCAGGTCCTGGGTCGCGGGGATGACGTCGAGGTAGGGGAAGTGCACGTGCGGGAAGCGGGTGTCGGCGAGGGCGCGGCCGTCGAGCAGCGCATCGTACAGCGAGTAGCGAATGCGATCGCGCTCGATGCCGACGCCGCTCGTGGAGTTTGCCTGCGGATCGGCGTCGACGAGCAACGTCTTCCGCTCTGCGGTGGCGAGCGACGCGGCGAGATTGACGGCCGTCGTCGTTTTGCCGACGCCGCCTTTTTGGTTCGCAATTGCGATGATGCGAGGCATCTTATAAGTTATTTGTTTTCAATGGCTTATATAGCTACGGCGCTACGAGGCTGAGAATATACGGCTTAGTACCCGCAAGGTAAAGGGCGAGTTTCACGTGAAACGAGCAGTTTCACGTGAAACATACCGCTCAGCAAACGTCCTTACGCAGGTGGCTTAGGCCACGCGACGGCGCCACCGCGTCGCTTCGATGACCAGGTTGTGGAGATCGCTCGGCGAGACACCCGGAATCCGCGCCGCTTGCGCCAGCGACGTAGGCCGGACGCGGTCGAGCTTCTGACGCGCTTCAGTGGCGAGGCTCTTGAGCTCGGGGTAGGGCAGGTCGGCGGGCAGCGCGAACGATGCCAGCTCCGCGAGCCGCACCGCCGCCTCCCGCTCGCGCGCGAGATACCCGTCGTACTTGAGCTCGACCTCCGCGCTCGCGACGATCTCGTCCGTGTACGCCACGGGGACGTGGGCCGCTGCGAGCAGCGCGCTCAGTGACACGCCCGGCCGCCGCGCGACGCTCGCCACGCGCTCCGGTTCGGCCAGGCTGGTCCCGGTCACGGCCAGCACCGGCGCCGCCGCCTCCGGGCTGATCGTGGTGGCACGGGCCCGAGCGAGCAATTCCTCCTCATCGCGCAGCCGCCGCTCCGCCACGCGCAGCTCCGCCGCCGTGAGAAGCCCGAGCCGCTCCGCGAGGGGGATGAGCCGCCGCAGCGCGTTGTCCTGGCGCAACAGCAGCCGGAACTCGGAGCGCGACGTGAACAAGCGGTACGGCTCATCCACGCCCCGCGTCACCAAGTCGTCCACCAGCACGCCGACGTACGCGTCGTCGCGGCCGAGGATCACGGGTTCGCGACCGTGGATGCGACGCACCGCGTTGATCCCCGCCACCAGCCCCTGCGCCCCCGCTTCCTCGTACCCGGTGGTTCCGTTGATCTGTCCCGCGAAGAACAGGTGCTCGATGGCCTTCGTCTCAAGCCACGGAGTGAGCTGGTCGGGCGGATAGTAGTCGTACTCGATCGCGTACCCGGGGCGCGTCATCTTGGCCCGCTCAAGGCCAGGGACGGCGTGCAGGAATTCGAGTTGCACGGGGACGGGTAGGGAAGTGGACAACCCGTTCACGTACAGTTCGTGCGTATCGAGCCCCTCGGGCTCAAGAAACACCTGGTGGCGTGCGGCGTCCGGGAATTTGACGATCTTATCCTCGACCGACGGGCAGTAGCGTGGCCCCCGGCCGCTGATCGCACCGCCGTACAAAGCCGACTCGCGCAAGTGGCGACGGATGATCTCCTTCACTGCCTCACCCGCCCACGTGATCCAGCACGGTACCTGGCGCGGCATCTCGACCCGCTCGTAGAAGGAGAAGCGGTAGCTGGTCCCGTCGCCGTCCTGGCGCACGACCTGGCACCAATCGACGGTCCGGCCGTCCACCCGCGGTGGGGTACCGGTCTTGAAGCGTGATACCGTAAGGCCAAGCGCTTCAATGTGTTGTGCAATATCAACGGCAGGCTGATCGCCGGCGCGACCGGCCGGGATCTGCGTGTCCGTGCCCAGATGGATGCGGCCGCGCAGAAACGTGCCCGCGGTGATGATGACCGCCCGGGCCGTGTAGCGGCGGCCGTCGGCGGTTTCGACGCCGCGGGCGACGGTGCCCTCGATGAGCAGCCGGCTCACCATCCCCTGCGCCAGGTCGAGACAGGGGAAGCCCTCGAGCAGCTGCCGCACGGCGCGGCGATACAGGGTGCGGTCGCACTGCGCCCGCGGCGCCCACACGGCGGGACCCTTGGAGCGGTTCAGCATGCGGAACTGGATCGTCGCGCGGTCGGTGGCGCGTCCCATGATGCCGCCCATCGCGTCGATCTCGCGCACCACGGTGCCCTTGGCGATCCCGCCGATAGCGGGATTGCAGGACATTTGGCCGATCGTGTCGAGGTTGGAGGTGAGGAGCAGCGTGCGGGCGCCCATCCTCGCGGCCATCACGGCAGCCTCGGAGCCGGCGTGGCCGGCGCCCACGACGATCACGTCGTAGTCGAAGGACATGTAGGACAAACTACGTGAACGGGCAAGGCAAAGGCTAGACGCACAGACGCCGACAGGCTAGACGCACAGACGCAGCAGACGCACAGGGGAGAACAGTTAGCGGGGCGGAGAGCCTTTCGTGGATGAGTCGCTGATCTTTCTCAACAACCCGTATAGAGTTTTGCTAGTCTCGACTGCCAGCGCCTCCAATCGGCCATAATCGGCCGGCTCCACGTACCCCACGTCGCGGGCGATCTCTAGCGCAGTCTGAACCTCCGCCAGGGAAGACCACGCTGTATCCAAGTAGCGCCGGTACTCCCGAGTGCCTCGTCGCGTGCTCCCTTCAGCGATATTCAACGGCACGGAATAGCACGCGCGTCGCAATTGATCGGCCAACGCGTCCTGCTCGTAGTCAGGGAAGTTGCGGGCCATCTTGACACATTCAACCGCTAGCCTTTGGGCATGCTGCCAGGCCTTTAGTTTCTGGTGCAGTGGCACGCTGGGAACGTACCAAGAAGCGAACCTGTGTGCGGCATCTTTTCCACCCGAGCGACATCTCGGTTACGCAGTCTGTTGCTGCCCTCCCTGTTCTCACCGGTGCGTCTGCTGCGTCTGTGCGTCTAGCTTGTCCTCACCCAGCGTACCAGTTCCTTGAGGGTCGGCCGCTTCCCCGTCATCAGCATTCCCACCCTGTAAATCCTCGCCGCGATCCACGTGATCCCGACGATCGCCGCCGCCAGGATCGTCAGCGACAGTGCGATCTCGTACGCCGGCAGCGTCCCCGCCGCCCACCGCACCGGCATGGCGATGGGAGCGCTGAACGGGACGAGCGACAGCGTCACCGCGAAGGCGGAGCTCGGATCGTTCAGCATGCCGAACATGCTGACGAACGACAGGACGAGCAGCCACGCGACGGGCTGCTGCGCCTGACGGGCCTCCTGCTCGCTCGACGACATGGCACCCACCGCCGCAAACATGGCGGAATACAGGAAGAAGCCGCCCAGGAAATAAATGATGAACAGGGCGGCGGTGGTGGCGCCGACGTGGGGCACCTGAAACACCTGCTCCGCCTCTCCCATCCCGCTGGCCCCGAGGAAGGCCGGCCGCCAGGCGAGGAGGATCCGGGCGGAGGCGCCCCAGATGAGGAATTGGAACACCGACACCGCCCCGACGCCCAGCACCTTCCCGAGCATCAGCTGAAACGGCCGCAACGACGAGACCAGCACCTCCACGATCCGCGTCGTCTTCTCCTCCAGTACGGAGCTCATCACGTTGATGCCGTAGAGGAGAATCGCGGTGTACAGAATGATCCCCATGAAGTAGGCGAGTGAGAAGGACTGCGCGGCGTTTTCGCCGGTGGTCTTCCCGCCCGTGATCTTTTTGGTCTCGAGGTGCACCGGGATGCGCGCCCGCGCGACTACGCGCGGATCCACGCCCGCGCGCTCCAGCCGCACCGCGGTTACGACCTCGCCAATGGTACGCTCGAGTGCTCCGATCGTCGCGAGCCCCGTGACGTTCGACCCGCGGTATTCCGCCCTGCCCGAGTCCACGGCCGCATCGGTCACGATGAGAAAACC
>WNGG01014994.1_pt1 | contig 11447 bp, 11 predicted proteins | sample 5400661 | NCBI WGS metagenome assembly WNGG01 (sample SAMN13153372, study PRJNA577476) | soil metagenome | isolation source: 100 cm soil or saprolite under Garry oak tree replicate 1 | place: USA:California | collected 2016-06-15 | reverse complement strand
CGTATCCTGTCCACCAGGTAGGTGCCTCTCCGCTTGAGATGATCATCATTTCGCAGCGATCATCATCCCAGGTCAGAGCGGCACCTATCCGCATTTGCGGGGTCGTGTCACCGACTTACTCGCGGATTCGGGTCAGAGCCTGCACCTGCGTCGGCCACATATGAGCGAGCCGGGGGCTTAGCGGGTTAGTCCCCTGTGGCGCCGTCGATTCGCTCGCGGAGCAGGTCGGCGTGCCCGTTGTGGCGGGCATACTCCTCGACCATGTGCACCAGAATCCAGCGCAGCGACACGCGCCTGCCCGGTATGTCGCTCGATCGCCGCCAGGCCCAGGGCTGCTCGGCGGCGGTGACATCCAACGAGCTGGCGGCGGCCTCCGCCTTCCTCGCGGCCTCGCACTCCGCCCGCCAGGTGGCGAAGTCGCCGGCCACGTCAGCGTCATCGACGTCGTCGAAGTCACCGTCCGGGTTGTCGTCTTGCGAGAAGTAGATCGGCGGTGTGTCCTCACCGGCCAGTGTTCGCCTGAACCAGCCGCGCTCCACCTCTGCCATGTGCCTGACCAGGCCGAGCAGGGACAAGGTGGACGGCGGCACCGACCGCTGCCGCAGTTGCTCGCCGGTCAGCCCATCGCATTTCCAGGCCAGCGTGGCGCGGTGGGCCTCCAGCCACGAGTTCAGCATCTCCCGCTCGCCTGCCTGCAGCGGCGGATCTACTCGCTCAAGGGTCATGCGCCGATTCTCCGTGACGTCCTGCCGCGCGGTCCAATCTCTCGCGGTGGAGAATGCGACACCAGGCGCAGCCGTTCAGGATCTGCGGGTTTTGGGCATTTCTGATCAAGAGTTTCCTCACCTGTTTGGAGGCAGTTGTGGCCCTTCGCGTCAGCTCCGAGGTTGGAAAGCTCCGCCAGGTCGTGGTGCACAGGCCCGGCCTCGAACTCAGCAGGCTCACCCCGTCCAACGCGGCCGGGCTGCTTTTCGACGACGTGCTGTGGGCGCAGCGGGCACGTGAGGAGCACGATGCGTTCGTCGAGGTGCTGCGGGCGCGTGGGGCCGCCGTGTACCTGTTCGGCGACCTGCTCCGTGAGACCCTGAACAATCCGGAGGCGCGCGCTTATGTGCTGGACCGGACCTTCGACGAGCGGTTCTGCGGCCCGATGGCGATCGACGCGGTTCGCAATGGCTTTGACGGGATGGACGTCGACACCCTGGAGCAGTTCTTGATCGGCGGGATCACCAAGCTCGAGCTGCTCGAGCGGATCGCGGAACCTGACAGCGTCTGGTTCCACTCGCTCGGACTCGACGACTTCGTGCTGAGCCCGCTGCCGAACCACATGTACACCCGTGACACCTCGTGCTGGATCTACGGCGGGGTGTCGATCAACTCGATGCGCATGCGGGCCCGGCGGCGGGAGACCATTCATTACGAGGCGCTTTACCGCTGGCATCCAATGTTCGCCGAGGAGACGTTCGACATCTGGAACGAGGGCACCGTGTCGGCCCCGGCCACCATGGAAGGTGGCGACGTGATGCCGGTCGGCAACGGCTCGGTGCTGATCGGCATGAGCCAGCGTACCCAGCCGCAGACCATCGAGATGCTTGCGCGCCGCCTGTTCGCCCGCGGCGGCGCCCGTCGCATCGTCGCGGTCAACATGCCCAAGGCACGGGCGGTCATGCACCTGGACACCGTCATGACCATGGTCGATCGCGGGGTGTTCAGCAAATACGCCGGGCTTGGGATGCTCCCGTCGTACACCATCGAGCCGGGTGACAATGAGAAGGAACTCAAGGTCACCGATAACCCGCCAGAGAACATGCACAAGGCGATCGCCGCGGCGCTTGGGCTCGATGACATCACGGTGCTCACGCCGACCCACGATGTGTACACCGCGGAAAGGGAGCAGTGGGATGACGGATGCAATGTGCTCGCCATCGAACCGAGGGTTGTCGTCTCATATGAGCGCAATGTCACCACGAACACCTTCCTGCGGCGAAACGGCATCGAGGTGATCACCATCATGGGCAGCGAACTCGGCCGGGGCCGTGGCGGCTCGCACTGCATGACCTGCCCGATCGAACGCGACGCCTGAGGAGCGAAATGGCAGTCAACCTGCTGCGCCGCAGCTTCGTCAAGGAGCTTGATTTCAGCCCAGATGACCTCCGGTTCCTGCTCAGACTGTCCGCCGACGTCAAGACGGCCAAGTACGCGGGCACCGAGCGCCCCCGCCTCGCCGGGAAGAACATCGCGCTGCTGTTCGAGAAGACGTCCACCCGCACCCGTTGTGCGTTCGAGGTCGCCGCACATGATCAGGGCGCGCACGTCACCTATCTGGATCCGGCGGGCTCACAGATGGGGCACAAGGAGTCGATGAAGGACACGGCACGGGTGCTTGGCCGCATGTTCGATGGCATCCAATACCGTGGCAGCAGCCAGTCAGTGGTCGAGGAACTCGCGGCGAACGCCGGTGTCCCCGTGTGGAACGGGCTCACCAATGAATGGCATCCGACCCAGAGCCTCGCCGACGTGATGACCATGTCGGAGCACAGTGACCTGCCGCTGCACCGGGTGTCGTTTGCCTACCTCGGCGACGCACGCAACAACGTCGGCAACTCACTGCTTGTCACCGCTGCGCTGCTCGGCATGGATGTGCGCATCGCAGGGCCGAAGCCGCTGTGGCCGCACGGCGAGGTAATCGAGCCCGCACGCAAGCTCGCCGACCTGACCGGCGCGAGGATCACGCTGACCGAGAGCGTCGCCGAGGCGGTGCTTGGCTGCGACTTCCTCTACACCGACGTGTGGCTGTCCATGGGAGAGCCGTCAGAAAAATGGGCCGAACGGATCGAGCTGCTGCGGCCATACCAGGTGAACATGGGGACGGTCGAAGCCACAGGGAACCCCCGGGTGCGGTTCATGCATTGCTTGCCCGCGTTTCATAACCGGGAGACCACGGTTGGCGAACAGATCTACGCCAAGACCGGGTTGTCCGCGCTCGAGGTCACCGACGAGGTGTTCGAATCACCGCACTCGATCGTGTTCGACCAGGCCGAGAACCGGATGCACACGATCAAGGCGATCATGATTGCGACGCTCGCAAGCTGAGCCGTGACGTCACCGCGTTTTCGGTGATCACGGAACCTTTTCCCCTCTATTCCTGGAAAAGGTTCCGTGATCATGGAGCCTGGTGATCGTTCAGAGCTCGGCGGTGATCATGCTGGCGGTGTCGCGGGCGCAACCCCAGGACAGGGTGATGCCGGCACCGCCGTGACCGTAGTTGTGGCACAACAGCGTGCCGCCGGGCAGGCGCTGCGGCTCGATCCGGATCCGCGGCCTGGCTGGGCGCAGCCCGACCCTGTGGGCGATCACCTCGGCGTCGCGCAGCCGCGGCTCCACCTCGGCGCAGCGGTCCAGGATGCGCCGGGCCGTGCCCGGGTCCGGGCGCAACTCCCAGCTGCCATGCTCCTCCGTGCCGCCGAGCACCACCGTGGCCGGATGCGGCAGGAAGTAAAGCGATTCGGACGAGGTCCCACCGACGTCGGCGAAGAATTCGGTAATGCCGGGATTGCGGACGATCACGACCTGCCCGCGCACTGGTGTGACCAGGGGATCAGGCACGAGCCAGTGCGCGCCGACACCGGCGCAGTTCACCACCGCCCGCGCCGCGCCTGCGGCATCGGCCAGTGAGCCGACCGCCGCTATCTCGATCACGCCTCCGGCGGCGGCCAACCGCCGCGCCAGGTAGCCGAGGTAGACGCCCATCTCCACCAGAGGCGCGGTGAACCACCAGCCGGAGCGGTACCCCGCGGGAAGCTCGCCGTCGCGGCAGGCACGAAACCCTGTCACGGTACCGGCCCAATCCGGCCGTGCGAGCGGCGCATGCGCCGCCTGGATGCCACCGACCATGCGCACGCCGGTGGCGGGATCAGCGGCCAGGCCCTCAAGCTCGCCAAGGGTGCTGGCTGCCCACGCGACGACGCGCGCGCCCTCCTCGACCAGATGAGGGGTCCACAGCGCGCCCGCGACGGCTGAGGTGGTTCGCTCCGGCGGTTCCTCGGCGCGGACGACGACGGCAAGCCCCGCCTCGGCAAGGCAGATGGCCGTCGTGAGGCCGGACACACCGGCCCCGATCACCAGCACGTCACATCGTGGAGAAGGCACAGCCACGACCCTAGTTGCCCGTGCCCGGCTCCGGATGCGGGCGGCTTTCCAGCGGGCGCGACGGATACGGGTTGGCGCCGCGGCGCTCGTACATCACCAGCAGCGCGTAAGCCGCCACCGATGCGTCGTCGGTGATGGCGCCGCGGGCGATCATCTGCTCGAACTCGCCGCGCGCGACCCATGCCTGGCGCATGTCCTGCTCCTCGTGCTCACGCTGCGCGGCGCCCGGGTGCAGGTCGGTGGCGAGGAAGATGTTGCAGCCCTGCAGGCTCATGCCGTGCGAGCAGTGCAGGAAGCCGAGGTGCGCGAGCGTTCCCGCGCGCAGGCCCGTCTCCTCGGCTAGCTCACGGCGCGCCACCGCCTCCGGATCGGCGTGCGCCCGGCCCGGCATGGTGCCCTGCGGGAAGCTCCAGGTGCGCAGGCTGATTGGGTAGCGATACTCCTCGACCAGGTGAAGCCAGCCATCCTCCGCGGGGATGACCAGCGCAAAATCCGGCTTGTCTATCACACCGAAGATGCCGCGAGAGCCGTCGCTACGTTCGATCTGATCCTCACGCACCGTCATCCATGGGTTTTGGTAGACGACCCGTGATGACAGCCGCTTGATCGCTGGCCCGGTGTGGTCACCCTTCACTGGCTGACAGTCCTCCGCCGCCGGATGGTCCGGCCAATGGTTGCCGCGGGCGTGCTGCCCGGCCTCGCAGGCGTCGCGCTGCTCGCTCATCCGAGCGGAGCCCAACGCCTCGACCCGTCCAGCGTCACTATTGTGCTCCTCGCGTCGGCCTCATGGGCCGCGGGCGCGCTCATTGTGGCCGCGGGCGGCACAGACGACAGGGGTCATCGGGCGTTCATGCGGGCATGTCCGGCGCTAGCCTTGACCGGTGGCATTTAGTGGCTGGCCCGCGGAGGCGATCGAGTTCTACGAAGGGCTCGCTGCGGACAACTCGAAGAGCTACTGGCAGGCGCACAAGGCCGTATACGACGAGCTCGTGCACCGGCCGATGACCGAGTTGCTCGGCGAGCTCGAAGCCGAGTTCGGTGAGGGGAAGATCTTCCGCCCCTACCGCGACGTCCGGTTCAGCCGGGACAAGTCGCCGTACAAGACCGCGATCGGCGCCACCCTTTCCAAGGGCGGCTACGTGCAGTTCTCTGCCGAGGGCCTCGCCGCGGGCTGCGGCATGTATCACCTGGAACCGGCCCAGCTTGACCGGTTCCGGCGCGCAGTGGCTGACGACATCAGCGGATCACAGCTTGCCGCTCTTGTGGCTGCCGTGCGGGACGCCGGGATCGGCGTCGCCGCCCACGACGTGCTCAAGACCGCACCCAAGGGCTACGCCAAGGATCACCCGCGCGTCGAACTGCTCAGGCACAAGGGCCTGATCACCTGGAAACAATGGCCCGCGGCAGCGTGGCTCGGCACAAGCCGTGCGAAGACCCGGGTCGTCGAGTTCCTGCGAACCTCGGCCCCGCTGCGCGAGTGGCTGGCCATCCACGTCGGGTCCGCGGACATGTGATCTTTCGCCGTGCGCGCGGCGGGTCTAGTCTGACGATGTTTGCCCGGACTTGACAGGGTCGGCTCCACATTGTGGTGGTTGCTATGCGAATGCGCTCGACGTCGTTGCTCGCCCTGGGGTGCGCTTTCAGCGTCCTCGGATTCCTCGCCGTTGCCCCGGCACCGGTCACCGCCGCGGCTCCCGCCGCCCGTGCCGCAAGCTCGGCGGCGTACCCGGGCTTGACAGCCCCGCCCGGCTCGTCCAGGACCGCAACGGCGTCACTCATGTCGAGGCGGCATCCCTGCGGGACATGTTCTTCCTGCAGGGTTGGGTGCATGCGAGGGACAGGTTGTTCCAGATGGACCTCACCCGCCGCCAGGCAAGCGGCACGCTCGCCGAGCTAGTGGGCAAGGCGGCGCTGCCTGGCGACGTGGCGGCGCGCACGATCGGGTTGCGGCGTGCCGCGGAGCGCAGCTTGGCCGCGGCGCCATCCGACCTGCGGGCGGCGCTGACCGCCTACGCCGATGGCGTCAACTCCTACGTGGCTCACCGCTCGCTGCCGCTCGAGTATGGCGCGCTGCAGGTTGCGTCATTCCAGCCGTGGACCCCGGTGGACAGCTTGACGATCGGGAAGGCGATCGCCTTCGATCTGTCGTTCGACCTCGACATCGGGCCGACGCTGCAGCTGCTCGGATATGTCAGCGCGCTCGGCCCTGGGCGGGGCTACGCGCTGTTCACACAGGACGTGATGCGCGCGCAGCCGTTCAGTAACGCTGCTACGGTTCCGGATGCAAGCGGTGGCCACTCGGCCACGGTCCTGCCGCCCCGGCTGACCTCCACGGATCTGCGCCGCCTTCCCGAGGCCGCGCACCTGGCCCGCGGCTACCTAGCCAAGATCGCCCGCGATCCGCTGTTCCAGCGGGCGCTGGGCCGCGACGCCACTCAGGGCTCCAACGAGTGGGCCGTCGCGGGCAGCCACACGGCGGGGGGTCACCCGTTGCTGGCCAACGATCCGCATCTTTCGCTCGGCGAGCCATCCACGTTCTACCCGATCGGGCTCAAGGCGCCGGGCATGGACGTCGAGGGCGAAGGCTTTGCCGGGACGCCAGGAGTCATCATCGGCCACAACCGCTGGATCTCCTGGGGCGCGACCACCAACCCCATGGACGTGACGGACACCTACCAGGAGAAGGTCGTCACCGACCCGTCGTCGCCAAGCGGCCTGTCCACGGTCTACAAGGGTGATCTGGAGCATGTCATCCCGATCCCTGAGACGTTCAAGTACAACGTCGGTGGCCAGCTCGTCACGGCCACCGCCAGTGACGGCGTGCCAGCGGCGACGCTGATCGTGCCGCGCCGCAACAACGGCCCTATCGTGCAGCTCGACCAGGCCAACGAGTCGGCACTGTCCATCCAGTACACCGGGTTCAGCCCAACACTTGAGCTGGAGACCTTCATTAGATGGGACAGGGCGCGCGACCTGACGCAGTTCGAGCAGGCTCTGCCGTTCTTCGCGGTCGGCTCGCAGAACTGGGCCTACGCCGACGTGTATGGGAACATCGCCTACTTCACAAGCGCTGGGATGCCGGTCCGCGAGGACCTTCAAGCGGGAGCGGTCAACGGCTTGCCGCCGTGGTTCATCCGCAACGGCCAGGGCGGCAACGAATGGCTGCCCGTGCAGCACCCGCAGCCACATCAGGCGGTGCCATATGAGATCTATCCCGCGGCCGAGATGCCGCACATCGTCAACCCGCCCGCGGGCTGGTTCGCCAACGCCAACAACGACCCGGCAGGCAGCACGCTCGACAACGACCCGCTGAACCAGGTCAGGCCCGGCGGTGGCATCTACTACCTCAACTACGGCTACGACGGGTTCCGCGCGGGCCGGATCGAGCAGATGCTGCGCCAGCGGCTGGCGGCCGGCCACAAGATCTCCATGACGGGCATCGAGGCGATGCAGGCGGACACGACGCTGCTCGACGCCGAGTACTTCGTGCCGCACATCACGCAAGCGTTCGCCGACGCCGCCGCGAGCGGCGTGCCGCAGCTCGCGGCGCTTGCCGCAGACCCGCAGGTGGCGCAGGCAGTGCAGCGGCTCGGGCGATGGGATTTCACCACCCCAACCGGGATCCCGCAGGGCTACGACGCGGGCCGTACCGCCGGGTCACAGCCATCGCAGGATGAGATCGCCGACAGCGTCGCCGCGACCATCTACGCGGTGTGGCGCTCCCGCGCGGTGACCCACATCATCGACGACCACCTCGGCGGGCTGCCCAGGCCGGACGATCAGCAGGCGCTCGCCGCGATGAAGCACCTGCTCGACACGTTCCCCGCCGCGCATGGCGTCGGTGCTTCCGGCATCGACTTCTTCGCCGTGCCCGCCATCACCGACCCGGCCGCGGCGCGCGACTACCTGATCCTCGCCAGCCTGCGCGATGCTCTCACCCTGCTCGCTGGCCCGGCCTTCGGCGCCGCGTTCCACCAGTCCACCGACCAGAACGGCTACCGGTGGGGCCTGCTGCACCCGGCGCCGCTTCCCGGCCTATCCGGGATACCAGTCGATGGCGGCTTTGACACCGTGGACGCGGCGACCCACCCCGTCCGCGCTGCCGACGTGAACAGCTTCATGTTCGGTGGCGGACCGGCGCGGCGCTTCGTCGGCAATCCGGCACCCGGCCACACGGCGGCGGTATCGGCCCTGCCGGGCGGCACTAGCGCCGACCCGGCAAGCCCGTTCTACCTCAACCTGCTCCGGCCATATCTGGCCAACGGCTACTACCCGGCGCTGCTCGCCATACAGATCCCGCGCGAAGACATCGCCTCGCAGACCCTGTTGGTGCCGGGCGGCTGACCGGCGCTGTTGCTGCCATGCGTTAGCTGGCTGTTGCTGCCAAGCGGCTGACCGGCTGTTGCTGCCAAGCGGCTGACCGGCTGTTGCTGCCAAGCGGTTAACCGACGCGGACTCCTGCGGTAAGCAGTGACGCACCCCAGGCGATGGCACGGTCGAGTTCGCCAGCGCGCAGCGGGCCGGCCCCCTCGTCGACGATGAACCCTTGTGGCTTTCCGACGACCGCGTAGCCGTGGCCACGCAGCCGACGGGCAATGCCCCTGGCCGCGCCGCCAGCCAGTGGGTTTTCGAGTCGAGTGTCGAACGCGGCGGCCCGTGCGCCCCGGGTTGCCGTCGGCACGCCATGGAACCAGGTGCGCAGACCTGGGCCCTCTGCGGCAGGGTCAACGGCCGGCGCGGCAGCGCCCTTACGGGCGAACTTGGCCGGCGACCGCGCCGCGTCCGCGCGGCTGCGGTTGATGGTCATGCCGCGCGCGTGCGTGGGCCCGCCCACAACGAGCAGGTCGGCGCCCGCAACCCGGTCGGCAGACGCCTGCGCGACCGGCACGCAATCGACCGCCGCAGCGGGCGACGCCTGCCTGATGCCGGCCGCGATGGCGGTCGCGACCCGGTGGGTGTTCCCAAATACGCTCTCGTAGACGATGAGGACCTGCATGTTAGCTCCTTCCCCCGGCTCTGTCTCCAGCCTCGTCCGGGTGAGCGGAAATGGCAGGGCCGTACGTCGGGGGTAGGCGGTGACCAATGTCCCGCGACAGCGGCCGGTTGCGGCGCCATCCCGCACCGGCGGGCCTGCCGCACGCCACCCTCAAGCGCCGGGAGATCGCCGCATATCCGGGCATCGGCGACGGGCGCGCGGCCGCCAATGGTCGGTCGTCCGGCAGCTCGGCGCTGATGGCGACCCACGCCGCGCAGCGCTGGTGATGTGCATCCGGCCAGCGGCGCGCGATCATGGCGAGCACCGGCCGGTTCTCCGCAAGCACGTCCATTACAAGGGTGGTCGCGCCTCGCCCACGCGCGCGGTTGGTGAGCGTCCGGACCAGCGCCGACCCGATGCCGCGGCCCTGCCAGGCATCGGCCACCACCACGCCGATCTCGGTCGTGCAGGCCCCGTCGGGTTTGGTCGTGTCCACCGCCATGGCGTGCCCGATGATCGCGCCATCACCCTGCGCCGCGACGACAACATCGATGTTGTCACCGCCACCGGCGAGGATGGCTAGCATGGCGCCGCTGGATGGCGCAGCGCCGGTAAAGAACCTCAAGTGACGGCTCCTTGGCGACAGGCCAGTGAGAAAGTCCCTGATCGCATCACGGTCCCCGCTGCACGCCAGCCGTATTGACGCACGGCCGATCCTTGCACTGGCGCCGGTCTGGGTTCGGTTCACGGACCCAGCATCCGCCGGGATTGCTGAGTCTGTCAACTAGACTTAGCATTCGAACATGGGACGGCCCTGGATTCTGGACTATGACGCGGCCAACTGCACGATCGGCGCGGCCGTGCGGATCATCGGCGAGAAGTGGACCTTCCTCGTCCTGCGTGAGGCATTTAATGGCGTTCGCCGGTTCGACGACATGCAGCGGCGCACCCAGGCGCCGAGGCAGATTCTCAGCGACCGGCTCGCCCGCCTTGTTGATGAGGGCCTGCTGCGGAAGGTGCCCTACCGTGAGCGCGGGCAGCGCAGCCGTCACGAGTACCGCCTGACGGACAAGGGCCTGGACTTGTACCCCATCCTTGTTTCCATGATGCACTGGGGCGAGCGGTACGTGGCCGGCCCGCCAGGGCCTCAGGTGAAACTCACGCACCGCGGCTGTGGTGCGCCGTTGCGGCTGCAGCTCACCTGCGCCCGCGGGCACGCGCTCGGATCGGCCCGCGACGTCACACCGGTGCCGGGTCCCGGCGCGCGCAAGATCGCATAAGCGCTCGACTTTCAGCCGAGCTATCTTCCGCCGATGTCCTCGCTCCACACCTGCGGGTAGCGCGTCTGGAATTCATGCATCAGGGCGACGCAGCGGTCATCATCGAGCAACACGATGTCCACCCCTCGCTCGGCGAGGAACCCCAGATCACCCTGGAACGTGCGGGCCTCGCCGACGACGACGCGCGGGATCTGGAACAGCAGGATCGCTCCAGAGCACATCTGGCAGGGTGAAAGCGTCGTGTACAGAGTTGTGCCGCGGTAGGAAGGTCTACGGCCCGCATTACGCAGGCACGCGATCTCGCCGTGTGCGATCGGGTCTTTGCGTTGTACGCGTTCGTTGTGGCCAGTTGAGATCACCTGCGCTCCGGCGGCGAGCACTGCGCCGACCGGAACACCCCCGCCCTGCAGGCTCGCCCCCGCCGCTTCGACAGCTCGGTCCATCATCTCGTAGTCCACCGCTGCGGGCTGCCCCAAGGTCATGCGGGCCAGGTTAGACCACGCCGGACATCCCGTGTCACCCCTTGCGCTGGCGGTCAACGGCGGCCGCTGTTGTGGCGTACCAGGGTCGGCCGAGGACGGTTCTGGCTGGATGTTGCCGGACGGCCTCGGCTGGCTGGCCTGGAATGTGGAGCCAGGCGCGGGCGCGGGTCTGTTTCACCGCAACGTCAACTGGCCGGTATCCGGCTGGGTCGATCAGGCCGGGACCATGGCGAATGACCGTCTGGTGCAGGTAGCTGGAAACCACGACGCCGAGCTCTGCACCGCAAGCGGCAAGCGAAGTGTTCAGCTGTTCGGCCTCAAGAAGCCGGAAGACGTGGGTGACCGCCTCACCTGCCAGGCCGGTTGTGTCCCTGTGGACCTGGCCCGCGTGGACAGCCATGCGCAGCTGAATCAGGTTGTCTCGATTCGGGTCGCAGAATCCGGCGATGTCGACCGCGACCAGGTCGCGGTGCAGCGACCTCAACGCCGGCGATGCCGGGTAGCAGCTGGCCGGGTGCAAACGGGTCACTGGATCTCCTTTTCTTTCGAGCCGAGGCGGCG
>WNGG01014746.1_pt1 | contig 11447 bp, 6 predicted proteins | sample 5400661 | NCBI WGS metagenome assembly WNGG01 (sample SAMN13153372, study PRJNA577476) | soil metagenome | isolation source: 100 cm soil or saprolite under Garry oak tree replicate 1 | place: USA:California | collected 2016-06-15 | reverse complement strand
GGCGTCGTTGATACCATCGCCTATGTAGCCGACCACATGTTTGCGGCTCTTGAGTGCCAGGATGATACGGTTCTTCTGTGCCGGAGAGACGCGTGCAAATACGTTGACCTGCTCGACTACGTGGGAGAGCGCTGCATCGGACATATGATCCAGGTCGTTGCCCAGAACGATTCTGCCGCCATCCAACCCGACCTTTTCGCATACATGGCGTGTGACCAGCTCGTTGTCGCCCGTCAGGATCTTGACCTGCACGCCATCACTCTTGAGTGCCTGCAATACCTTGGCCGCGTCCGGCTTAGGAGGATCGGCAAAGGTCAGGAAGCCAAGCAAGACCAGCGTCTGTTCCTCCGTCTTGCGGTAAGTTGTTTGTTGGGGTATCGGGCGATAGGCTACAGCGATAACACGGTAGCCCTGCGAACTGAGATCCTGGTATCTCTGCACGAACTTTGTGCGTACCTCGCCATCGACGCCATCCAGCGCTTTGCGCTCGCCGTTGACTTCGTACGCGGAACAGTGGGGAAGCATACTTTCTGGCGCGCCCTTTGTAATCAGCAAGAGTTCGTCCTCGTGTCGCACGATCACCGAGAGGCAGCGCCGTTCAAAGTCGAATGGAATCTCACCAGCCTTGCTATATCCAGTAATATCTCTACTGCTATGCTGTAAAATAGCCTCATCGAGTGGACTTTTGATACCAGTCTCGTAAGAACTATTCAAGTAACCGAATAGCAGAACACGGTCGGATGTGTTATCTTGTAGATCGAGATAGCCTTCGAGTTGCGTTTCGCCGCTGGTCAAGGTGCCCGTTTTATCGCTGCACAGGGTATCGATGCTGCCAAAGTTCTGGATCGATTCGAGGTGTTTGACGATCACCTTTTGCTTTGCCATACGCAGTGCACCCTGTCCCAGCGTCACCGTCGTAATCATGGGCAGGAACTCCGGTGTAAGACCTACGGCAAGCGCGATAGCGAAGAGCACCGTCTCGAATGGTGGATGATGGCCCAGGATGCCGACCAGGAAGATAAAGAGGACCAGGAAGAAAACGGTCTGCATGATCAGCATGCCGAAACCCTTGATACCGCGCTCAAACTCGGTCTCCGGTGGACGGCTGGCCAGGTGTGCGGCGATATCGCCAAAGGCCGTATTGCGTCCCGTCGAGGTAATAAGGGCGGTACCTGTGCCACTTACCACTGAGGTGCCAAGAAATACACTATTGTGTGCTTCGGCGAAACTCTCCGTGGGAGCAGCCAGGTCGTCCGCGCTTTTCTCGACCGGTAGCGATTCGCCGGTCAGCGCGGCTTGTTGTACATGTAGATCGGTTGCTTGTACCAGGCGTGCATCAGCGGGTACCAGGTCTCCAGCCATGAGACGAATCATGTCGCCTGGTACCAGGTCGCGGCGTGGAACTTCAATCCATTTGCCATCACGCAGCGCAGTCGCCGTGGGTGCCACACCGGCGCGCAATTTCTCGACAGCGTTCTGTGATTGGTATGTCTGCACAAAATTGAGAATGTTGCTCAGCAGTACAATGGTGATGATAATGCTGGCATTGATGTGGTCGCCTAGAATTGCCGAGACAATGGCAGCGAGTAGCAGGATTGCTACCAGCGGATTCAAGAACAGGCGGAGAAATTGTACAAGTCCTGAACTGCGCTTAATGCCAGTCGTATCGTTTGGACCGTATGTTTCCTGTCGCTTGCGTACCTCCTCGCCTGTAAGTCCCTGTTCGCTGCTCTGTAGCTGCTCAAACAGAGTTTTCAGCGGGATAGTGTGTGTCCCAGCTTTACTCTCACCAGGGGGAGCCTGTGTTCCCTGTGGAGTGAGTGATCCTTGCATAGCGCGCTCCAAATCATCTTTCCAACTCGTCTTTAAAGAATACATTCGATATGTAGCCAGTATCAATAATAACACCCAATGAATGAACCATCAGTATCAGTTATATCACAAGTACGCTCGGATGATACCATCTCGTTAAATCCTCGTATTCGATTATCTGGGAGATACCTCAGTTTCATACGAAACGAATGGGAAAGCCCATATCGATGCTCTCTCTCACTGAGTTTGTGACGGTCTTGTGAGATGAGGTGGGCAAAAAGTGACTGCATCGTGAGAGCAATCTGCTAAGCATTCTACCATGGAAGCATGTGAGCAGGTGTTGGCGGTAGACCCATTGAAGAGGGCGCCTTTCAACTGGTTCCAAGTCAGAGAAGGTCCTGCTCATTCCGCACCTATGCGCTGGAAGCATTAAGTGCGTAGGCACTCCCAGACCGGATACTGTTCTCATATCAGAGGCACTGTACATTCGCCGGGAGTACAGCCTACCTTTCAACAGGAGGTATTTTGGGGCGGATCGTCACATTCGTAGGGGCGGGAGAGGTGCGGAGTGGAGTGGGGACGCTTGCGTCGCCCTTGGGGGGCAGGTGGGAAGCGGCAGGGGAACAGGACGCCGGGCGACCCAAGGGTCCCCACCCTTCCTCCCTGCCACCCCCGCCCCTACGGGACGAACCCGCTTCCCTGATCGTTTCACAAAATACCTACCCTTGAGAAGTACAGCCTACTCTCTCTCCTTGGCTTGACAAAAGCTTTAACAAAGCTCAACACACTGAACGTGCAACAGTCCCAGAAGGGAGGAAGCTCATGAGCAGAAACAAGGCAGTGGACACTCCCACTGCAAGCCAGGTCCACGGATCAGATACGGCCAGTGGTCAACGCGGTCGCGTGATGCGAACCAAGCCCGCTGATTACCAGCTCGTGCCTTTTCCAACAACCCAGCGTGTCATCGTCGATCTGCAGCGGCTCTCAGAGCACAAGCATATGATACAAGTGTTAACGGAAGTCGATGTCACGATCCCGCGCCAGGTGATCCATGAACAGAAAGCCAGAGGCGCAGAGCCCTTGTCGTTTACGGCGTTCATCGCGGCCTGTCTGGGCAAGGCCGTCGATGAGGACAAAGCCGTGCAGGCCTATCGCAAGGGAAGGAACCAGCTGGTACTCTTTCAGGATGTAGATATCAGCATCATGGTGGAGCATGAGGTGGAGGGGCAAAAGTTTCCCCTGCCCTACGTGGTGCGGGCCGCCAATCGCAAAACCGCCCGGGAGATCAGGGCCTTTCGGAACGTGCGGGATCACGGCAGTGGGGATGTTCGGCAAAGGGGGTGGCTGGGGCATAGCCTACGCAACCATCTATACCCTCTTCCTCACTCTGGGCGGCATTAGCCAGAAGCCAGGGGTGGTGGATGGGCACATCGCCATCCGCGAGTACCTGAGTCTGACCGTCAGTCTGGATCACGATAGTATCGACGGCGCGCCAGCCGCACACTTCGTCACACGACTGAAAGAACTGATTGAGAGCGGTTTTGGTCTACTTGACCAGGAGGTCATAGCAGAGCAGGCCAGCACGACCGCCTTGTCATGCTAAGCGCCGTCCTGTCATGCTGAGCGCAATCCTGTCATGCTGAGCGCAGCGAAGCATCTCCCAGCCCAGCGAGAGACCCTGCGCTGCGCTCAGAGCTTGCCCTGAATGAAGTGAATGGGGTGACATCTATAGGAGCGTAGCTCTCATCCATAATCAGAGGTATCCAGGGCGTCCGCAAGGGCGCCGATAGTGAGAGGGGAACAGAGCCGATGTCTGATTCACCGGTAACAAACGATTCTCAAGCGGCATTCAATGCTTCAACTGCTTCTAGCGCGGAAAATGCTACGACTGCTGGTGCCAGGCACCCACTGCCTGATCGTCCGTGGTTTCGCTTTTATGAGCAGGGTGTTCTTCCTCACCTTGAGATACCTGATCATCCCCTGACATGGATGCTCGATCAAACGGCGAAAAGGTATCCAGACCATACGGCCATCCTTTACTATGGCAAAAAGTATACGTATGCTCACCTGGCTACCCTGGCGGATCGTTTTGCGGCAGGATTACAGCAATTGGGTGTACGCAAGAGTGACCGTGTGGCAATTGCGCTCCCGAATATTCCCCAGTACCCTGTTGCATTTTATGGGACGCTGAAAGCGGGGGCAGTGGTTGTACAGACAAACCCACTGTATACGCAGCGTGAAATGCAGCACCAATTGGCCGATGCCGAGGCTCGTTACATGGTCATGCTGGAAGACTTTTACCCGGTTATCCGCGCGATACGCGCCGACACGGCGTTGGAGCAGGTGATACTGACCAGCCCGGCCGAGTATCTCCCACTCCCTCTGCGCTTGCTTTATCCTTACAGCCAACGCCATAGCCAACGCCCTGCCAGGCGCGCAGAACCGCGCTTGACGAAAAAAGAATGGCGGCAAGACGCGACGTTGCACTCGTGGAGCGAAGTGATGAGATCACCCGCAAGCAAAAGAGTGGACGTACAGCTTGCTGGAGATGATCTTGCCGCGCTCCAATATACTGGCGGTACGACAGGGTTGGCGAAAGGGGCGATGCTGACGCACAGCAATTTGCTTGCCAATACCATGCAGGTGCGCAATTGGATGGCCAAGATCCCCGACGGTCAAGAGATAATGCTGAGCGCTGTCCCTTTCTTCCATGCTTATGGTTTGACGACGTGTATGAATCTCAGCATTCTCACGGCATCGGCTATGTTACTCATGCCGCAATTTAAACCGAAAGCGGTAGTAAACGCTATTCGCAAGTACCGGCCAACGATTTTCCCGGGTGTCCCTACGATGTACCTGGCGCTGGTGCGCGAGGTAGGTGAGGATAGGGAATCACTGAGTTCAATTAACTATTGCATCAGTGGAGCAGCTCCCTTGCCCGCCAAAGTACAGGCAGACTTTGAGGCAGTTTCACATGGAAAGGTGGTTGAGGGCTATGGTTTGAGCGAGACATCGCCAGTGACCCATTGCAATCCTTTGAACGAAAATTGCCGCAATGGCACGATTGGACTGCCCCTTGCCAATATAGATGCCGCTATTCTCGATCAGAAGACGGGTGAAATGCTCCCTGTTGGTGAGATTGGGGAATTGGTGGTGAAAGGGCCCAACATCATGAAGGGCTACTGGAAGCACGCAGAAGCGACCCAGGCCAGCTTTTCGCAGGGGTGGCTGCTGACCGGTGACCTGGCGAAGATGGATGCAGATGGCTACTTTTCGATAGTAGATCGCGCCAAGGACATGATCGACGCCAGTGGTTTCAAAGTGTTTCCAAGAGAAGTCGAAGAAGTCTTGTTCAATCATCCAGCCGTGCAGGAAGCGTCAGTGGTAGGCGTACCAGATGCATACCGGGGGGAGACGGTCGCAGCCTTTATCGTGTTGAAACCTGGATTTGAGGCTTCAGAAAAGATGCGTGAAGCTATATGGGCATATTGCAAGCAGAACCTGGCTCCCTACAAAGTTCCAACAATTGTGGAGTTTCGTGAGAGTTTACCTAAATCACTGCTTGGGAAAGTCTTACGCAGGGAATTGAAGGGAACAAAACGTAAGAGTGCATGAAGTTTCGCAAAATAATCCGGACACTCGTAGTAGTCCGTCAAGCTTCATCTGGTCGGTTTTCGTCCCTTTGAAATGGCCTCAGAAGCGATTTCAAAAGTGCCAAATGAAGCTTGACGAACTAGTAGGGGCCGATTTATCGTGCCCACCGCCGATATATCGGCCTTCGGTGGATTTTCTGCTAATCTATTTTATTGAATTTTGCACGAGCATTCCTCGGGGTCAATGCCCTCTTTGGTTTCATCCCGAAGAGGAACCTGGTGACATTCGTCCGCTTCACCAGGAGGTCGTAAGCCAACACCGATGCCGCTACAGCCAGGCTGAGGATGGTCAGGTACTTTAGCTCAACGGGCCAGCCCAGTCCGGCGATGTAGTAGCCGATCAGCGCAAGTATCAAGAAATGGAGAATGTAGATCGGATAAGAAGCCTCGGTCAGATAGCGCAGCACTTGGTTGGTCCGGTTCAGGAAGCGATGACCCAGTCCGAGGAAGGCGATGACCCAGATCCAGCGGCTGAATACATCAAGGATTCTATATACTCTGCTGTAGAAATCGATATGCGTTTTGGTTTCGTCCATGAAGACAAAGATGACGAGCAGGACTACTCCGGCCACCAGAGCGTACCAGGTCTGCTTGTCGATGGCACGTCCGAAGCGAGCATCGGAAAAAATGATGAAGCCGTAGATGAAGTAGAACAGGTAGAACATCTGGAGGAGGTTGTTGTCGTTGTCCGCACGGGATATTCCCAACACTGGAACCGCCAAAAGGAAGATCACTCCAGGTTTCTCGCAAATATGAGCGAGCCAGGAGATGATTCGCACTCCAGTCGGTTTGCGCAGGAAGACGAAGAGAGGGAGCGCGATCATAGAGAACAGGAACAAATATCCGATGAACCACAAATGACCGGTTCCGACGACCGTGAAGGCGAGACGGGGGTTTCCTGGGAGCTGTAAAAGGAAGTCCCAGCCAAGTACGTTGGCGACGATCGCTGGAACAACAAACCATATTCCAAACGGAACGAGCAAACGCTTCACCCTCTCGGAACGGTATGCTTTGGACGTTCGCCGGTCCAGCGCGAACTTGGTTGCAGCTCCGGCGAGGACGAAGAGCAACGGAATGATCCAAACAGAAAGGAAGGTCTGGATGGTATCCACGATCAAAGAGGGCTGGACGTGCTTGACGTTAAACTGACCAGACGAGAAGATGACTGCGCTGTGCAGAGCGATGACCGAGAAGACGGCCACCACCCGCAACCAATCAACATCATATCGTCTTTCAATCTTGTCCGGAGCCGTCGTCGTCTGCAACGGTGTGGCCGTTTGTTTGTCTTCAATCGTTTTCATTGGGGCCATCTCCTTCTGAACATGCCCAGGCGAGTTCGCTCTCGCCCGGCTCAAAAGTTCCTAATGATAGGCTAGAACACCAGTATCATTGCTCGATCACAAAAGGGGATGGCACCATCACACTAGCGTCACAATAAAGAAATCAGCTACGATTTTCCCTCATCTGGTACATCTTCAATCAAATCAGGCACCGTCACGCCCAAAGCCTTGGCAATTTTGTCAAGCGTGCTATACGCCACATCACGATAGGGATCACTAAAAATGGCCTGAACAGTTTTATAGTTCACATCCGCAATCCTCGATAAACGTGTCATACTAATTTTTCTTTGCTCTGCAATTTCCCGCACACGCAGACGTATCATAACATTCCTCGTTGCTGATAGTTGGCATAATACTACGGTCTCTCCTCGCTTGACACAAGTCCCATTAAATGGTACCGTTTACTATATCCCTTATACGGAACCACTCAATATATACGACAACAAAAGATTTGAGCAATGACAGATACAAATTATGAAAACAGGCGGGATTGCATACACATTACCCCACCTGCACAGCCAATACACCAACTCAAAACACCTCTTCTTACAGAGGAAGCAAGAAAGATCATAGTAAGACACGGCTGTACACTGGACGAGAACGCAGACGAGTGCATGGTGTCTTTTCCAGAAGGAACAACACGTACCGAAATTCTCCCACGCATGATGACCGAGCGGTACCGCATCACGTTCCCTGATAGCTACAAGCTTCAAGAAGTTTACGATAAATATAGAGAAATCAGCATACTTCTGTACCCACGCGAATAGCTTGCCACTCAAGAAGAAACCTGGAATGGGACTTCCGATCATCTGGTGGTGGCAAGGAAGATGTAACAGAGAATCAGGAAATAAGGTATCATCTACCGTAGTAGGAAAAGACAGTGGCGCCGCCCAAATATCCAATCATGGATGTCGAGGTGCTTTCTCCAACCAACGAGAGCACCGACAGGGGAAAGAAGTTCATATATTACCAGGATTGCCCGACCATCCAGGAGTACGTGATGGTTGATTCTGAGAGCATACGCATAGAGGTGTACCACCGCGAAGAAGACGGCTGGAAGCTTCATACCTACGGGCCGAGAAGCACAGTGAAGCTGGGGAGCCTCGGTATCGAGTTCCCCATCGAGGCAGCTTACCGGGGAACGAAACTGACCGGAACCCGTAAGGACGGGAGAAAGAAGTAAGCCAGCACGCTCACCTGCAAGGTCAAATGGGGATAATGTTATACCCTGGTTCATACTCTAAGCAGTAACGATAACATTTTCTCAAGCGACCGAAATGCTTCCATCGTTTTTGTAATGCTCCTGCACATATATAAACAGGGCGTCGCACTTTTGATCATACAGCTCCTTACCATAGATTTGTAGCAGTTTGTTTAAATTATCTTCAATGGTCACGCGTACACGGTTGAATGTCACTGATTTCTTATGCCAGTCAGGCACATTAAATGTAGGGTATAGTGCCTCTAGCACATCACGCGCTATTTCCTTGACCTGGGTACACTCCTCTTCTTTGAGGGATATACCAGGTTCCAGGAGGTCTAAGACAGCCAACTCTTTCTCGCTAAGCTCCTCTTGTTCGTGTCGTTGCTCCTCCCACGCTATGTCGCCGGTTAGTTCAACAAGCGCGTCATCGTACTCGCTAAGGAGTCGTTCCTGCTCTGCTTTAGCAACAGGATGTTGCGTGATCTTCTCCTCGGGATTGACCAACTGTGGGTCGCTAGCAAAGTTAGCGCAGCCGTCGTTATACCTGTCGATCGCACGCTCGAGCTTCTCCATGAATTTGACGCGACTTGGATTCACATTGATCATGCACCGGATGCGCTCATACAGGAGATGACGCATCTGTTCTGCTTTGATATGCCGGTGACCGCTATGCAGGCTGGTATTCAACGCTTTGAGATCAATGTCGCGTAGATCAAAGCTGCCGCGCGGCCTGAGCGTGTCGGCAGAGAGGCGTTCTTCCGGTTGATGCACTTCCAGCGACTCGCGCACCAGCCTGGTCACCCGGCCCAGGATATCGCTGATGCCAGTCGCACGCATGGTGTCGTAGATACCGTCTTTGATGAGCCGGAACAGGTGGACAGGGAGAGTGAATTCTCGCTCCGCGGTATCTGGCAGAATAGCTTTGTAGAGTTTGCTTACCTCGGTGGTCAGCAGCAAGGCGTGCAGCTTGATCTCATCATAGGCCACCAGAAAGTCGACGGCGTTCTTGACGAGTTCTGCCTGCCGCAGCTTATCAGGCTCGGTTGGCAACTTTGCAAGCAGCCCCTGCACGACAATGCCTTGCTCACGACAGAATTGTTCTGTCTCCACCAGCTTCGCGCGTAAGGCCTGCACGAGGTCACTTTTATCGCCAATGGGTCGGTCTCCCTCCTGATAGCCGCTGGCATCCTCGCGTGCATAAATCGCCAGTGCCGCTGTTAGCGCACGAATAGTGCTGGCATAATCGACAATCAGACCATTGATTTTATCCTGGTAGACGCGGTTGGCACGCGCGATGGTCTGCATCAATGTGTGACCTTTAAGCGGACGATCCAGGTAGATAGTCGAGAGACAGGGTACGTCAAAACCTGTCATCCACATCGCACAGACAAAGGCTACGCGTAGTGGGTGTTCGGCGTTTTTGAAGTCATCGGCGAGCTTCTGTCTTTTGAGTCGCTGGTGGTGATAGGTAATATCAATCTGCTCGCCTGTCTCTTTGGAGAATTTTGCAAATCGCTCAGTGTCGCCCTCAGAATCCGAGACGATTACCGCCATCTCAGTCTTTTCCATGTAGTCGATCTTTTTTGATAGTTCTATCCTGCCGTCAGGATTGCCCTCCTGGGCCAGTTGGGCTCGCAATTCTTCTTTGTAAAGCCGCCATTGCTCTTGTACTCGGTTAAAGGTGCGCACAGCAGTGATTTTATTGATTGAGATGACCATAGCTTTGCCCAGATACCCCCGGTTCATAAAGTGCCTGACGATGTCGGTGGCGACCTGATCGAGCCGCTCACCTTTGACAACAATATTCTCCGCGCGGGCGTACTGCTCAACTACTTTCTGCTCCTGCCGCTCATCAAGCATGGCGTCATCAAGTATCTCAGCCATCTCTTCTTGAAAGTCGTCGTTGATAATCTCCATTTGCGGGGTATGGTTCTCGTAGAAGAGCGGCACGGTAATGCCATCATTAATGGCGCGACGGAAATTATAGATGCTGACGTAGTTGCCAAAGGTTTCGCGCGTCTGTTCCTCTCCGTCCATAAGAGGTGTGCCGGTGAAACCGATGAAGGAGGCTCTTGGCAGTGCAGCACGCATGTTTTTCGCTAGCGTATCGTATTGTGTACGGTGGGCCTCGTCGGCCATGACGATGGTGTTCTCGTTATCTGAGATCTCTTTGTAGTCCTGTCCAGGCTCGTCACTATAAAATTTTTGAATCAGGGTAAAGAGGAGCAGGTGCTTCTCGCCTAGCAGCAATTTCAAGTGTTTGGCATCTCTGGCATGGATTTCTTTTGGGTCTTCAGTTATTGTGCCAGAATTGAGAAAGTTTTTGTAGATCTGGTCATCGAGATCTTCGCGGTCAGTAACTACGACGAACGTATAGTGGTTGGCAACGGTGCGCTGGACCTTACGTACAAAGAAGACCATTGAGTAGCTCTTGCCACTGCCCTGCGTGTGCCAGAAGACGCCGAGCTTGCCATGCTGCTTACGCAGCTCTGGCTCCCACGCCTGCCGGCGTGCCTGGCGTTCGTGTTCCCAGGACCATAGAGAGGCGATGGCATTGTTAACGCCCAGGTACTGGTGATTTCTGGCAATGAGCTTGTTCAGTCCTTTGCTCCTATCAAAAAGGGTGAAGTTTTCGACGATATCGAGCAGCCGTCCTTTGTGGCAGGTACCCTGGATCAGCGTGTCGAGCCTGGTGCTCTCCACTTCACGTTCGTCTTTGACCCGTTTCCATTGGATAAAGTGTTCCCAGGAGGTGGTGAGGCTACCCATTTTACAGGTGAAGGCATCGGCGACAACAATGAAGGCATTGTACCAGAAGAGCGCTGGAATAGTAGTTTTGTAGTCCTGGTCGATCCTGGCAAATGTGTTTGGTAATTCGCTATCTGCAATTTCCACCAGGATAAAGGGGAGGCCATTGACGAAGCCGACTAGATCGAGGCTGCGTTTCCCCAATCTGCCATCAACCCAGAAGCGGGAGACCAGCATGAAGTCGTTTTTCTCCGGCTCCTTCCAGTTGATGATCTGCAAGGTCTTATGCGTATCTTCTATCCCCTTGTTCTCGCTCTCATTATCACCTGTCACAAGTTGTCCGCGTGCGTCGATTTTGATGCCGTCTTTGAGCATGGTATAGATTTGCTCGTTAGCGTGTGCGAGACTGAACAGGCCGCGATATTCTGTAAGCGCATCAATTGCTGCTTCGATCAGTTCATCTGCGCAGTCCTGGTTAAGTGTGCATAGGGCATTGCATAGTTGGGGCAACAGTACAACCTCACCGGCCCTCTGGCGGCCTGTTGCGGTACAGGGGCCGTGCTCTTCATGGGAACCGTCGATGATGGTATAGCCGAGCCGTGCAAATTGCTCCATGGCGTGCTGGCGTGTAACGGATTCACTGCTGCTTCTCTGCATGTGTTACTTCCTCCGTATTTCACGCTTCCCTTT
>WNGG01016211.1_pt1 | contig 11449 bp, 8 predicted proteins | sample 5400661 | NCBI WGS metagenome assembly WNGG01 (sample SAMN13153372, study PRJNA577476) | soil metagenome | isolation source: 100 cm soil or saprolite under Garry oak tree replicate 1 | place: USA:California | collected 2016-06-15 | reverse complement strand
GCATGGCCGCACGCGTCTCCTATCAGAGCTACGGCGATTGGAGCGTTCCTCTCATCATTCGTACCAAATCTGGCAGCGGGGGTGGTGGCCCTATCTCCAGCAGCACTGCTGGTGGGGGCGCTTTCGGCCACTCTAACACGGGCGAGCAGTGGTTTACTACTATCCCGGGCATGATTACCATCTGTCCTGCCACACCTTTTGACGCTAAAGGTCTGTTACTTGAAGCGGGCCGGGCACAATCCCCGGTCGCCTTTCTGGAGCGGGGACGCCTCTATCGTTCCGAGCCACCAAAAGATGACCGGGGCAATGTTATTGCGGCTATAGCCGAGTGCTGGAATGTTCCAGATGGATACTATACTTTGCCTATAGGAAAAGCGCGCCGCTTGCGTATTGGCGAAGGCCCGAGCAGCCTCGCCATCATTGCCTGGGGCACGATGGTGCTGGAAGCCTGCACCGCTGCTGCCAACATCGTTAACTCCCAGGGCGGAGCCATAGATATTGTCGACTTGCGCACGCTCGCTCCATTCGATGAAGAGGCCGTCGCAGCAGCAGTGCGCGAAGCAAATCGTGTGATAGTGGTCACGGAAGAGTCCGACCTGACGAGCTTTGGACGTCATATCCACTCCTGGATTGTACAGCACTGCTTCTATGACCTGGATGGCACACCAGCCTTCATCTCTGCTCTACCTGCTCCTGCGGCGCCCTACAATGCGCCCGAGGAAACGGCTTTCTATCCGACAGCAAGGACAATCGAGGAGAAGATAGGAGAGCTACTGGCAGAGTAATATATCCAACCGGGCTCCTACTCATCGTCGAGCAGGCATATGCCGAGAGCCAGGAGGAAAGGAAGGAGCCCCATGGCAAACCAAGAACATCTTGATATCCTCAAACAGGGAGTAGAGGTTTGGAATCAATGGAGGAAAGAGCATCGTGACGTACATCCAGATCTCAGCGGGGTAGATCTTGATGGTGCTCATCTCAACGATGCCAGATTCAGCTTTTCCCAGTTCAGTGAGGTTCGTTTCAGTGATGCACAACTCCATCGCGCCTACTTTGTACATTCAGATCTCTCTTACGCAAATTGCAGCCGTGCCCTTCTTACTGAGGCACACCTGGATAGGGCAAAACTCAAAAAGACCAATCTGAGTGAGGCCAAGCTTCAGCATGCAAAAGTCCGCTTAGCCAATCTTCATGGAGCCAATCTGAGTGGGGCTAATCTGAGTTTCACTGACCTTGATCGAACAAGTTTCAGCAACGCCAATCTACAAGAAACTGACTTTAGCTTTGCCAAAATACGTTTCGTAGAATTTTTCAATGTCGATCTCAGTACCGCGAGAGGACTAGATACTGTCATTCATGATGGACCCTCTCATCTAGGCATTCAGACTCTTTCTCGCTCCCTGAAGAATCTGCCAGCAGCATTTCTCCAGGGAGCCGGCATTCCTGATTCCATTCTCGCCTATGCCCGTTCTCTCCGTCAGAATCCTACCGTGTACGCTACCTGTTTGCTGAGTTACGCCAGCCCTGATCAGAACTTCGCAAAACAACTCCAGACAGACTTGCAGGCTCACGGCGTGCTCTGCAGGAGAGTCCCCTATGATGTTTTGCGTACGGAAGAGGTGAGTGAGTTCATACATACACCAATGGTCATTCATGATATGCTGCTGCTCGTGATTTCAGAGCACTCTGCGACAGAGGTATCTCGCTGGGCGCTCAATGGCATCGTCAAAGAGGCACTGCTCAAAGAACGCAAAGGGTTCACACCCGTTCTCCTTCCAATCCACTTGGGCGAGGCACCTCATGAAACGCAAGGAAGCTGGACGAGACTCCTCCGATTAGCGCAACACCAGAGTAGAGACTTTACGCATTGGAACAATCAAAATGTCTATCAAGCAGACTTGAAGCGGCTGCTGTATGACCTTGAAGCAGAGCCGCCAATGAGTGGAGCATGAACTAATCAACAAGAAGAGGGAAATGTGCGCCGTCAAAGCCCTGCTGATGAGCAAGCACGAAACCTGGAAGATAGGAAACGGTTACCCGTAAGCGTAACCGCCCGACTAGTTCGTTCGTCAACAGGCGTAGGTGAAAGTTAAGATGTAGGTAATGCAATCATTGTCTAGATTTTAACAACTATGCTATACTAGCCCGCGATTACCTACCCATGGGGTATACCAATATGTGAATCTGGAGCATGTATGGATATCACGACTGGCGACACTGAAATAATAAATAGCGTACCCGATGGGCTAGAAACGACAAAGCAACCCGTTGAACCATCAAAAAAGCACTTCGTCCAACGTTTCTGGTCGACCGACGAAGGCATCATCGTCTTCGGACTTGCCCTGGTCGCACTCATTCCACGTATCGTTCTCGCAATCCAACTCGACCAGGTCAACGACGAGGGTATCTACATCGTCGCCGGCAAACTCGATCTGGCTCTCATGGCCCATCTCCGTATTTTTTCTCCTCAATGGGACTTTAACTACGAGCACCCACCCCTGGTCAAGTTGCTCATAGGATTGTTTATATACCTCAATGCACACCTCGGTCACCTGTTAAACGAGTTGTTCGCAGCCCGCATTCCAAGTATCATCTCCGGCACACTACTCGTAATCGTCATCTACTGGTTGGGGCGCGCGCCGTTTGGTCGTGCAGTTGCCCTTCTCGCCGCACTTTGCCTCGCTGTCAGTCCCTGGTTGGTCTATTTCAGTGCACTGGCCTATCTTGATATGACTATGACTATGCTGATCACCATTGCCTATCTCCTTCTCTGGCCAGCTATTCATCAACCGCGCCTATATATACTCTCAGCGATGCTCGTCGGCCTGGCAGCAGCCTGCAAATACACCGCTGTTCTGGTCATACCTGCTATGGTATTATTTGTCGCTTACTACTTTCTCTTAATACTGCCCAGACTTCCTGCTGAGCAACGGCCGCAATTCCCATGGCGCTGGTGGACAGGGGCAATTATCATAGCGCCTATTACTTTTTTGATCGCCGACCCGGCCATCTGGCCTAATCCCGTGAGACTTTTGAAACACAGCTTTAGTTTTGAGTGGCATCACTCGATAGACGGTCACCTGACGTTCATCGCTGGCCAATATAGCCTGCATATCCCCCACTGGGCTATCTTCTACATGGTCTTTGCCAAGATGAGCGCCTTTGTGACAATCCCTGCCGCTTGCTTTGCCATCTTCGCCCTGATACAGTTACTTCGATTCCACCTACACAGGGCTAACTCGTCGCCCGCAGAGGTAACCAGAATCGCCTTCCTCTTTATCTGGCTTGTCTCCCTGCTGGGTATGTTTAGTTTACTCAACATTGTAGTTGGCACGCATTATCTTTTACCAATGGCTACACCCATTGCGCTGTCCGGTGCATTCGCCTGGGTTACGTTGTTCCGTTATCGACGCGGAGCACTATTCCATTCTGTTAATAAGAACGTGCTACCTGCCCCGGCAGTGCAAACCACTGATACTACAATGCCTGTTAAGCCGCATATTGACCTGCGGGCTACTGTAGTGCTGGCTCTGCTCACCCTTTTTCTCGTAGGCTATAGCAGCGAGTTTTTCAACGGTGAAAACAATGTCTTACAAGTAGCTTACCCTGCTTACCGTGAAGCGGGACTCTGGCTGCTGGCACACACCCAGCGCCCAGGCAAAGTGGGACTCGTCGCCATTATAGGCACCATTGTCGGCCCAGGAAACGAAGGTCCCTATGATGTATCGTGGTATACTTACAATAAAGACCTGCTGGGACGGCTGAAATTTTCAGAAGCTGTTCCAGACGCTCATAGTTTTCCTTACGATTACCTTGTGTGGCCCATGCATCTCGTACAGCGTGGCTATAGCATTCCTGAACCCTGGCGCTTTCACATCGTGCATGTCATTATGGGCGGCAATACCACGTACTGTTTCATCATGGCACGTGATCTCACAACCATCACTTGATAGATATCTATGCCCGCCTGATATTGAGTGCCTGGTACATAGAAGCTTGCTTTACATCTCACGATGTGACGTGATACATTGCTAAAACGTCTGGTAACTAGTCTGTAAACAGAGAACGTACTGTACAGGCTAGAGCCTATGGACATCGTCACAATTCATCTCTACATCTCCTGGTCTCTTTTGTGTCGTCGACTTCGGCAGCGACTCAATCTGGCAGGTGAGGTAAATCATGAAACGTCCCCCTACTCGTGATATCATCTTACTGTTCGTGGCGACCCGCTTATTGCTGGTAATGGTCACCTACTTTGGTTATATCCTGCTCGTGGTACCCAAAGATTCGACTATACCAGTGAATATGATCTCGCTGCTTACTTCCTGGAATCACTGGGATGCTACCAATTACGTGAGGATCGCCCAATTCGGTTACCAAAAAGTGTATGATCTGGCTTTCTTCCCCTTATTCCCCGCCCTTATTTGGACCATTGGTCACCTTCTGGGGAACTGGAGCTACTTGCTTGTCGGCACAGTAATAAGTAACCTGGCACTGTTGGGCGCTCTGTTTGTGATGTACCAGCTTGCCGTCGAAAGCCTGGGGGAGCAGGTTGCACATCGTACACTCCTGTACCTGTGTATTTTCCCTACCGCATTTTTCTGCTTTGCCGCTTACAATGAGTCACTTTTTCTGCTGCTGACGGCAAGCGCTTTTCTTGCTATGCGTCGGCAGCGCTGGTGGCTGGCTGGCATACTCGGTATGCTCGCAGCTTTGACACGCTCGGCTGGCCTCTTTCTGGTCATACCATACCTGTGGGAACTATGGGTCTCGCAGGGGAGCATTATTGCTACTCGCCAGAAGATCCTGCTCAGGCTCCTACCTATCGTACTTATCCCACTGGGCACAGCCCTCTATTGCTTCTATTGCTGGAATGTCTGGGGTGATCCAATTGCCTTCGTAACAGTGCAGAGCCACTGGGCACGACAGCTCTCCTGGCCCTGGCAAGGCATCCTCGTATCCCTCTACGAACTCTTCTGGGCCCAACCTTTCGGCTCATTCAACGAGGTGCATATCGTTCTCGATCTGAGCGCTACAATTGGCTTTATCGTTCTAGCTGTCCTGGGTTGGCGTAAACTCAGGTTGCGCTTCAGTTACAACCTCTGGTTAGGCATGTTGATCTTCTACGGCTTGATCAGCCCCGCCCTCGTGCGGCACGACGCGGTACAGTCGAATCAGCGCTTTGTACTGGAGATGTTCCCGGCATTCTTCGTGCTCGCAGCACTTGGCGTTAAACATCCACGGCTCCACGAGGCGCTCATGCTCATCTTCCCCGTACTGCTTGCCACATTAAGTGTTCTTTTCGTGACGAATCGCTGGATGGTTTGACTCTTTATGCAGGAGGTTGAACATGCCAATATTGGAAGAAGGCCAGGTATTTGAACGCTATTTTATTATTCGCTGGTTAGGCAGCAGTGTATCAGGGGAGAGTTATGAAGCCAAGGATGTAATGCTTCAGCAAAAAGTAACTCTCAAGCTCATTCATCCGTGGAATTTATTGCCAGACTCGGCTCGACGCCAGTTCTTTCGTGAGATGCAGGGCATTAGCAGGCTTAACCATCCATACCTGGCATCTGTACTCGACTACGGCGAGAACAACGGTAAACTCTATGTGGCTCGCCGTTATACTTCCAGTGGCTCATTACTGGGTAATGAAGGCAGAATGTGGTTCCGCCCTCCGCTCAACATACCTGACGCTATACACTATACACATCAACTAGCCCAGACCCTGGAATACATCCACAGCCAGGGGAATCTGCACGGAGCGCTCACTTTTTCTAATGTCCTGGTGTTACGTGGCCCCAACGTCGAGAACGATCCCCATTACGAGCCTTTTCTGCTCGCCGACGTCGGCCTGGCCAATTTTGTGCGCCGGTTCGGGCAAACACAAGCTCCGCCGCTACCAATTACTGCTGCCCCAGAACAACTAGGCAAGCGAGTAACACCGGCGAGCGATCAATTTGCCTTGGCGGTACTGCTTTTCTCCTGGCTTGCTGCTCGTCCCCCTTATCTTGGCTCACCAGAAGAAATCGAGCATCAGAAACTTACGGAAACCATTGCTTCGCTTTGCGCGCTAAATACCAAAGTGACCAGCGAGCAAGAGGCTATAGTGCGACGCGCACTCACCGTTTATCCTGATGAACGCTACCCTTCTATCATGACGTTTGCGCAGGCATTATTAGCGACAATCGCTGAACCTGTTCCTACCACTGGACTTGCGCGATTCATTATCACTTCACCTTATGCCGAAGGGTCTCAGGAGGTTGTATTAGAAAGTGAAGAGATAGCCATTGGTCGAGCTGGCTCCAGCGATATCCTGCTTGAGCACGATACACAAACTTCGAGGCACCATGCACTGTTGAAGCGCGAGAATGACCACTATATTATCTATGACCGGCGCAGCATTAGTGGAGTTTTCGTGAACGGGCAGAAGCTAGCTGATAATACAGGACATACATTAGTAGATGGGGATCGCGTTCGTATCGGCAATTACGAGGTTGTTTTTTGCGCCGGTATGCCATCACCGATCAACTAATGCCCGCGTCAATGTAACTACGGTGACAAACATGCGATAAAGATCGAGTAAACTATCGCCGCTAAATTTGATTGTGCGTGCTGCTACGCGCTCGACACCCCGCACCCAACATGCCATCTCCGCCATATCGGCTACAAGAAAGGTCACCTCCAAGGAAACGGGCTGCTTGAACTCGGGAGGACGCATTGTACCTATATTGTATACAGCGCGCTGCGCACCCGCATGCAATAGCTCACACGCCACAATTGGGTGGGTGTGTGATGCGGCAAAACGACCTATCGATTGCTTCACGATCACTTTCTCAGCATGGGGAGCGATATTCTGTGCCTCCTGCGCAGTTATCGCGTCCCCACTGACGAAGATAATCGGCACACTGTAATGCGCCGCCACCAGCGCGTTGATGCCCGATTCTCCGACAACTTCACCGTTGATACGTACCTCCCAAATAGCACCTGGATTGTATGTATGGGAAAGCACAGCGTGTTCTGCACCGATGGACCCATGATAGCTGATAAAGCAAACGCCATCAAAGCTGGCATCCAGTCCTTCCATCATATAGAGCGGTTTGTGCCTGCCTGTGATTAGTGTCGCGTGACCACGCAAGTCCTGTGGGTGCAAATTGCGCATGTAATGGTGTGAGTCGTTGACGACAAACTCTGTAGCGCCGCCTTCAGCAGCGCCATTGATAACAGCATTGACCTCATCGGTAAGCAGGCGCCGGCCCTGTTCGTATTCAGCACTGCCCTCGATGATCTGTTCCCAGGCTACAATGCCACTTGTTCCCTCGAAGTCAGTTGAGAGAAATAGCTTCATGATATGCTCCATCAGTATGATCTTTTTTCGCTGCTCAAGAGTACACAACGCCCTTTGCGGGCAAAAGATGCCAGCAGTTCACCTTTATCGATCACCCCTTCGTCACCATTACTGGCAAAGAGCCATTCATCCCAGGTTGTTTTATCGGTAAAGAGTCCCCAGGCCACAGGCGCCACCTGCGCCCTCGCAACGCGCATTATCTCGAAGGCATCTTCAAAGCCTGGCTCTAAGTGTTTGACTGCTTTGAGACCAGCAGCAGTCAGTGCCTCAAAGGTGCGAACCGAACAGACCTCGCCTCCCACGACCTCGCAGACACATCCCAGTACCAGGTACTCTCGCTCTCCCGCAGTACCTTCTTCTGTTTCCCACACACCCACAATCAAGCTGCATTGCGATGGCAAGTTTGCAAGAAATGTGTTGATCTGCCGTTTACTCCAGCCATGCCACGAATAGGCATCATCGTGCTGTTCAAGTCGCAATGCAACATCCAGCAGTGGTCGCACTGCCTGCCACAACGACGAATCCCCATCTACCACAGTCAATTCCTCAGCTAACATGTGCTGCTCCGTCTCCAATCGTGAATATAAGAAAACCGGTGAACCTGCTTGTTGTACTGTACCACAAAAGCCTGATGCGCACTATTCCCATCACACGATCAATACTCTTCTCTTCTATCCTAAGTTACGGTGTCCATGTCTATGATTTTTCAAGCAAGTTATGTATAATTGCATTGACGTAGATACGACTAAGCACCCAAGAACCCTTCTATTACCTATTTACGTCGAATTTCAAATGTGAAAATGCGGCAATTTACCCGTTACTCTCCATCTAAACGGCACAGCTATGAAGATGAAAGACTTACAGTCAATGTTTTCTGTAGCTCATTAGAACGATACTTTCAAGGAAGAACTAGCAAATTTTCACCTAAAATGATCAAAGATGACTTTTTAGACCAATAATGAAGTTTGGCTTGACGATACATTTTGGTCCTAAACTAGTAAATCTTCTGACATCCTATACCTTAGCTCTTTGTCACGGCTTTTGCTGAGCCAGTTAGACAGGCGCAGTCTGCCAAAGTAGGATATATCACATGATCATATTATGTTAAACAAGGGCTATCCACTCATGCTATAATGCATCGAGACAACAATTTGGCATCGGCTCAGGTATATAGCAGGTACACAGACAGAGGATAATTACCGTCAATGACCTCCTCATTCTATGAGGAGGCTTGTGAGAGCTGGTCTCTTGCAAGCCGGATTGACCAGACTCAGTCTCAGAGCCAGCCAAGCCGAGGAAGCGAGCGTCTTGACTGGCAGAGAAGAGGCTACGATACAACTGAGTGTTCCCGTTCGGACCCTGGTGTGCTGCCCCAGCACCAGGCGCTCCAACTCCTGGCCTAACCGGTGGTGCGGTCAGCTGCCGTGGCCAGGGGAAAGTACCGGGTTGTATCTTTGTCGAGGGGATCGACTTCTACTCCGAAAGGAGCCTTACCCGATGAAGGTGTTTGTCCTATCACACTCAGGAAAACCATTGATGCCGACCACGCCCAGGCGAGCGCGGATCTTTCTCAAAACTCGGCGCGCACGCGTGGTGACTCGTGAGCCATTCACCATTCAGCTGCGTTTCGAGACGACCACTCATACCCAGCCTGTCACGGTAGGAGTGGACACCGGCTCTCAAATGGTCGGAATAGCTGCAACCGCGAACAGGGAGGTGGTCTTTCAGGCGGAGATGCGCCTACGCACCGACATCAGCGGGAAGCTGATCCGGCGACGACAGTATCGGCGCACGCGCCGTTCGCGCAAGACACGCTACCGCGCTCCGCGATGGGCCAATCGTCGCAGATCCTCTGGCTGGCTTGCTCCCTCGCTGCGAGCAAGAGCCGACGCAACCGTCAAAGCGGTACGTTTTGTCGCGAGGGTCCTGCCCATCAGTCAGATCAACGTGGAAATAGGCAGCTTTGATACCCAGAAAATGCAGAACCCGGAGGTCTCCGGTGTTTGCTACCAGCAGGGCCAACTTCAGGGCTATCTGCTGCGCGAGTATCTACTTGCCAGGTGGCAGAGGCAGTGTGCCTATTGTAAAACGAGCGGAGTTCCATTACAGGTGGAGCATATAATTCCCAAAAGTCGAGGAGGCAGTGATCGCGCAAGCAATCTCGTGATCGCTTGCGATCCCTGTAACAAGCGGAAAGGAAAGCGGACGGCAGAAGAGTTTGGCTATCCCGAAATCCAAGCCCAGGCTCGTGTGCCACTCAAAGATGCTGCCCACGTCTCGTCCATCAAGACTGCCGTTGTCCAGCAACTTGCCCAGCAGTTCGGATCAGAGCACGTAGCGGTGACCTATGGGTTTGAGACGAAATACCAGCGCATTCAGGTGCTGAAGCTTTCCAAATCGCATACCAACGATGCGGTTGCTATCGCCTGTGCAATCGGCGAAGTGGTCAAGCCGCTTACCGTGGTGTACCAACTTCGCTGTGTCTCGCGCGGGAATTACCAGATGTATAATGGCAAGCACAGCGAGCATAAGGTCTGGGCACCTCGAAAGGTCAAAAGTTGGAAGCTCTATGAACTAGTGGAAGCCAAAGGACAGATTGGCTACATTAGTGGACGGCGGGTCAATGGAGCATTTGTGGTCAAAGATGTGGGGAGTGGGAAAGCTCTCGCGGAGGTGACGCCGCGCAAACTGCTGCGGCTGGCTCGTTGCGTACAAGGGTGGATAATCACTCGTTTTCCTTTCCCTCACATCACTGGAAAGGAGAGCGACGCTTCCTCCCCCAGTTGAAACATGGGGTATCCGCGCCGCTGGAATCATGGATATAAAACAACTGATAGGTGTAACTCTGGGAACCTGCGCCCTGGAGCGCGTGATTGGGCGCGGTGGCATGGGAGCCGTCTTTCTGGCACAACAATCCCGTCCCGTGCGTACTGTCGCGGTCAAAGTGCTCATCCCGGCTTTTGAAGAGAATCCTGACGTCCAGGAAGTCTTCCTGACACGCTTTCAGCGCGAGGCCGATACGGTAGCGAAGCTAGAACATAAGAATATTCTGCCTATTTATGAGTATGACGAAGCTGTCGTCGATGGGCAGCCCCTGGCCTACCTGGTCATGCCATTTATTCGCGGTGGGACGCTGCGCGAACGTATAGATGAAATGAAGCGCGAGGGCCAGCAGTTTGATCTCAAAGTGGTTGCCAGCTATATCAGCCAGATAGCAGAGGCTCTCAGTTATGCCCATGGGTTCGGCATAGTCCATCGAGATGTGAAGCCAGGCAATCTGCTGTTCCATCAGGATGGACGCCTGTTGCTCAGTGACTTTGGCATTGTACGCTTAAATGGTATGCCTACGCTGACCTCCGTTGGGAGCTTTCTGGGCACAGCAGAGTATGCTTCGCCTGAGCAGGTGAGTGGGGGTGAGGTGGATTTTCGCTCTGATATTTATTCGCTTGGCATTATTTTGTATGAGCTGCTGGCAGGTCACGTTCCCTTTACAGGGCCAAACCCATTTGTGGTGATGTCGAGGCACCTCAACGAGCCTGTTCCCTCCATCAGAGATAGCCGCCCCGACCTCTCGCCAGCAGTTGAGTCGGTAGTGATGAAGACATTATCCAAGAACCCGGATGATCGCTACCAGAGCGCAACACACATGGCTCTTGCCTTCCGCAAGGCCATCTCTTCTGCCGTGCTGCCTGCCTCCGCAATGCGTCTGGGTGGCGACGGCAGTAATACTGAAACCACTGTCGTTGATCCTGCTCAGCAGATACCATCAACACCATCAACGCCAGCAAATGCCGTATCTTCCGGGGTACCTATAAGTGCCATTGCACCTACCACTCCTATTCCGTCTGTAAGGCCCCCCGGCGGCGCATCCTTGCCTCCCTGGCACATGATGCCACCGCCTGCCGGAGCCGAGCACCCGCAAGGAGCGCCTCTACCCGGTACAGTACCTCTACAACCGCAGTCTGAACCAGCCAGTCCTGCAAAGCCGATCTATCACCAGGGACGCCGCCTGTACTACTATAGTGTTGCGTTGATTGCCCTGCTCTTGCAATTTGTGGTCTTCTTTTTGTTGTATGCTCCTGCCAGGGATGGAGTTGAGTC
>WNGG01028950.1_pt1 | contig 11452 bp, 11 predicted proteins | sample 5400661 | NCBI WGS metagenome assembly WNGG01 (sample SAMN13153372, study PRJNA577476) | soil metagenome | isolation source: 100 cm soil or saprolite under Garry oak tree replicate 1 | place: USA:California | collected 2016-06-15 | reverse complement strand
GATCCTTTGTTAGCGCTCTTTCAAATAGTTCAATGGCCCTCTTCAACCCATCCTCTGTTCTTGTGTTTAGGAAGTGGCGGCCTTCGAGGTAGAGGGTATACGCCTCTTTGCTGTCTGTTGCTTTCTTGTCGAGGTTGAGTTTCTCGCTCTTGTTGATCTGGATTTCTAGCTCGTCTGCGACCTTCTGAGCAATCTCGCTTTGGACTGCGAAAATATCTTCTAGATCTCTATCGTATTTCTCGGTCCATAGTTGTTCTTCTGTTTTCTGGTCCGCTAGCTGGACTGTGATTCTGATCTTGTTTCCGGCTCTTCTTACGCTTCCTTCGAGTATGGCTGAGACGTTGAGTTCTCTGCTGATCTCACCGATGGGTTTCCTGGTGTCCTTGTACCTCATTACCGAGGTTCGCGCTATGACTCTCAATCCTGCGATCTTCGAGAGAGCGGAGATTAGTTCCTCGGTCATTCCGTTGGAGAAGATCTCGTCTTTGGCGTCCGAACTCATGTTGGCAAGTGGTAGGACAGCTATTCGGCGGTTGTCGACTGGTTGTCGCGACCCCATTGCTGTCATAGCCCTGCTCGATCCATTTTTCGTGGAGGCCGGTTGCTGTTATGCCGAGATTAAGGTTAGTAATCATCCTACCGGAGGACTAGTTCTTTCAACCACTGAGGGGTTGACCAAAACCAGGTCCGCAACGCCCCCCGATGAAGCAAATTGGAAATCGCCCATTCTCGGTAGGTTTGGACATTTTGATTGTCCTCGTAAACAACATGGGATTCGGCTGATGTAAACCCCTATCCTTGTTCTCAGCGGGATATGGCGTCAGAGTGGACCTTTATCATCTGCGGGCGAATCCTCTACCAATCTTTGCGACGAGAGCCATCCCTAAGCCTGCTTTCTCGGGAAGAACTTCTTGTAGGGCATGACAAGCCCTATCAGGCTGATGAGAAGAAGAATGACGAACATCGGCCCCAGAGGGCCGAATCCGCCATTCCATATATCAATCGCCAGATAACCAATTAGGATAACCGGAGTTATCAACAGGGAGTACCACGACCAACTTTCACCCCTTCTAAAAGGTACGGCCGCTAATGCAACAGTCACCGTGCTCCCCCACAATAAGGCAACCCCCAAATCTATTCTGAGAGAAACCATCGTTTCCGTTGAGTCAGCGGTCATGCCCAGCAAGTACTGTACAGAGCCAAGAGCCAAAACCACACTTGGAGCGAGGATGAAGACCCAGGCATACTTCTCGTACGCCTTCTCGGGTCTTGGTGCAACCATGGGTCTTAGTCGGCCAGTTCGCATAAATCGCTTTTGGGCTTGATTAAGAATAATGGGACTTGAGGAAGGATTGGAACTCTGGGTTGAGGCCGTAGACTGATTTCATTCGTCTACTCCTCTTCTGGGTGCCTTTATTTGCCCCCAGTGTCTCCTGATCGATTAATCCGGTAGAACTTTGGGAATATTCGCCCATCATCGGCCCTGATCTCGAATCTAGGACACCATCGAATTCTCGCTCCAGAATCGTTAGGGATTCGGCCGATAGAGCAAGCAAACTCTCGAGCCATCCAAGCCCGTATCACGCCCTGACCCGCCTGTCTCGCCCATTATCCCCTTCAGACGGGAAATCACCTCTAGAAAAAGGGGGTGGCATTCAACGCTCTCGCGAAGCATGAGCGGTTCCTGCGGACCCCGACGAAAGTATGCATCAGGTCTCGCGTAGATTACGATGGAAGAGGGCCCAAGAATTATCCTCTGATTGGCTTTCGCAAGCCAGACGATAGGAAAGCGGAGGATCCGGACAAGGCCGTGTATGGGAGGAGTTCTGAGCCGGCTAAGGCTGACGACCCTGAGGATGCCAAGGAAAACGCCTAGAAAACGCCTCAGGGGTACGAGTCGATGATAAAAATCGGCTTGACGCTAAAGAGATGCTAGCGGGGTTGTTGATCGATTCCTGTTAAGATCCAGCTATCTATAGAGCCTCTCGAAAAACAAGGTATGCATGCCAGTCTCGCGACGCAAGAGTGGTTGAGGAAACGTTTCGTTTTGCAAATCGGCTATTATCAGCCCTGATCTCGATTCCGGAACGTCCCCTTCAACTCTCCCGAAATCTGTTCGGAACTGTCGTCTTCTTTCCATAGTCATCCCAGCCAGGACTGCGCCCTGAATCGCCGTAAGCGCCTAGAATCAGTGCCAGACAGGAAATCATTTCTAGAAAATAGGGGGTCTTAGCGACCGGACCTCGCGTCGCATGAGTGGAGTCCCTCGGACCCGTGCGAAAGTAAGCGTAGTGTTTCTGCGCAGAAGAGCGATCGAGTTTGGCTAGTCTTCTTCGCGTGGCGATTTTTTCTTGTAGCCCTCAGCCGGCTTGTCGCCTGGTTTCTCTTTCGTCTCTTCGATCGGTGAGACGAGCGGCGTGGTTGTTTCCGAGGATTTCAGGTCCACAGCCGGAACCTCGGGCTTGTCGATGATGATCGGCGCAGTCGCCAGTTTCGGCTCCGAGACACCAGAAGGCTGTTCTTTGATCAACGGCTTACTTGGAAAAGTTGGACGAACGATAGGACGAGGCGCCTGCCTTCCTAGCGAGGAAGGCTTCTGAGTCATCGGGCCAACAATCACGCTCGGAGGCGTCATCCTCGGAGCCGGAACTGGAATATACGGCTGCTTGAGCCCCTGATCGGGAGTAATACGAGCAGTCTTCTTCCAACCCGTAGGAGTCAGAACCCCCGTAGACTCTCCAACGTACTTGGGACTGTCCTCCCAGCCAGAAGAGGAAGAGACAACCACTGGTTTCTCCGAGAACTTGTCATCAGCATCCAGACCTGACACTGGTGATTTTTCCGATATGACCAGAGGAGGACTCGCTGAGACAGGCATCGGAGGCCTCGCCTCTATTCTCGGTGGCGGAATCCCTGTTTCACTCTGGAAGGGCGCTTCCGAGACATTCCTGCCCCGGATCTTCGGCGCCGGCGGACCCGCCTCTAGCGGTGTCCTGAACGCTTTCTCCCACGACCCAGGATTCGGCTCTCCAGGCGGTGAAGCCATCGCAGCTGCGAAGCTCGGCGCCGGAAGACCTGGAACAGAGACGCTCGATGCAGATGGTGTTCTGAGGGAAGGGATCTTTTCCACTCTAAGCTCTGCAACCTGTGCTTCAAGAACCAGGTTTCGTTTCATCAGGTTCTCCAGCATCTGCAAAGCCCTCTCTAACCGGATACCCGGTCGAAGGCCACGGTGGAACTTGAAAGCCAATGTGATCGCGAACGTCGCGATAATTACCATGACCGCAATATCAACGGTGGTAAAAGCGAGCTGTGGGAACTTTGTCAGTTGCTCGCCGAGCCCCGCGCTTACTGAGGGATTGTTGGCGTATACGAGGAAGATCCAGTAGGAAAGCCAGCCGACCAATGCGGTTTCGATTGCCACGAGCTTGATGAGTAGCCTTCTCATCTAGACACATCCCATGCTCGAGACGACTGAGGTTACTCGTGTGATCGAACAGCCTAATCCTTGCTGTAACCCGCTGATACCCTGCAAGGTCTCTAAGTCCTCTCTCCGACTCCCCGATCCTTCTTCAACGTCTTCAATATCGTATCAAGCGCAGTATCCCAATCCATCTCCCCGCCGGGAGAGCTTTGCTCAGCAGCCTTGTCCTCCGGCTCCCGTGGACTTTCTGGAGCGCGTGTTTGAGATGGGCGGGGCGGAGACCCAAAGAGATCCTTCTCCTGCGAACCACTACCAACATCCCCCTTCTCAGGAGGCCTCGGCGGACTCCAGGGCTGAGGCAGCGGACCGCCAGGAGATTGCACCGGCCTCGGCTGAAGAGGCGGCCCAGGAGGACGAGGCTGATCCGATCTGAAAGACGGCGCAACCCCTACCGGACCAGGCTGCCCCGGCCGACCCGGAGGAAAACCAAGAGGCCGCGGACCCTGCCCAGGCGGAAACTGTGGCCGTTGCCCAGGAGGTCCAGGAGCGGGACCCGAACCAGGCCGAGGCGGGCCTCCTTGAGGAGGAGGACGAGGCCCAACACCCTGACCCGACGGAGGAGCCCACTTTTGAGGAGCCGCAAGCCCAGGCTTCGGAACTGGATCAGTCCACTGGCCACCTCGCTGATCAGGAGGAACCCACTTCGAGACCGGAAACGGAGTCTGAGAAGCCTGCGGAGGCTTGGGAACCTGACCAACGGGACCACCGAAACCTGGAGATTCAGACCCGGGCTTCTGGTCAATAGGGCTCGGCCTTGGAAAGACGGTTCCGGCATCCGGCCGCCGCTCGCCAGGTTGATCTGGCTCAGGCTTCCACTGCGATGGAAAACTCATCCGCGACGGCTCTGGTGGAATCCTGTTCATTGGACCACCACCCTCACCCCGAACTGGCGCAGACGGAGGAGGAATAGAAGGCAAAGGCCTAGCAGTTTGTTCCGGCCTGTACTGATCCCTCAGCGTCGAGTTCAATATCGAAGTCGAAGGCTGAGTAATCCGGTCAAGACTCTGAGACATAGAAGCCGGGGGAGCAGCCGTCTTGGAGGATGCACCCATCGAGGACGGAACAGCGCCCCGTGACCCACTCCCTGCCGACGGTGTGCTCTTAGGCAACGGCGGAACCGCATAAGCCGTATGTCGGGAAACCTGACCTGGAGGAGGTCCAGTCGGCATGATCTTGCCTTGAGACGCGAGGCTTCCGGGGGTCTGCACCGGTCCACTCGACTTGAACAATTTCGCCTTTTCAAGCCTTCCAGTCTCATCTCCTCCGCGTCTCCTCTTCAAGAGAAGGTATCCGAGGCTAGAGCCGCCCCCGAGGCCTGCTGTGAGAACTATGAACGGATAGACTGGTCCGAGAGTAGCGTCAACGTAGGAGTGGAAGTATACATCGTAGAAGTACTGGTTCACAAGCCAGAGGCTCAAGATCACGTTCACCGCGAACGATGCGATCGTGGTTATGCCTAGTTTCCTCATCAATAATCATCCTCGACCTTCTTCTTCACCCTCGTTGACCTCAAACCAGTCCCAACGGTGGAGACCAGTCTCATGAAGCCGTAAGCCGACGCCGCCATTAGAACACCGACCAGTCTCGTAGACCCCCACTCCTGTAGACTCCTCGCTAGGCCAGCCCAACAAATTTTCTATGTACCTCCTGCTATTGCTCTTCCTGGGTTGGGCCTCCTCTCCCTCAACCCCCAATAATCCTCAACGCAACAGCCACAACCAACAGGACTCACATTAAGGGTGTTGTAACCTGCGGAACCAGAAACCAAGTACATTCGACCCTCCGATCCGGATTAGGTTCGGAACAGTCTCAGCTCTAAATCAGACCTGTCCCAAATTGCAGTTTAAATAAGCTCGAAACAGATTCCAAGATCATCCGAATCAAGTGAGACTCTAGTGACTCAGGAAGCCGTCCGGAAATACGAAGTTGTAGAAGACCTACCGGGCGTCGGACCATCCACATCCGAGAAACTGAAAGAACTTGGCTTTCACACAATCGAGAGCCTAGCAACAGCTACGGTGAGAGAACTTGTGCCCGCTGGAATAGGGGAGAAACAGGCCGCAAAAATCATCGCAGAAGCCAGAGACAGCATCTCACTCTCGTTCGTCAGAGCCGACGAACTCATGAAGATGAAAGCCAACGTGCGCCGCCTCACAACCGGAAGCAAAGCGGTCGATGGATTGATCGGCGGTGGACTCGAGTCGCAGACCATCACAGAATTCTACGGAGAATATGGCGTTGGCAAGTCCATCCTCTGCCACCAGCTAGCGATCAACGTCCAACTACCAGTTGACAAAGGTGGCCTAGATGGAGGAGCACTATACCTTGACACAGAACAAACGTTCCGTCCAGAATGGATCGTGCGAATGGCAAAGACAGCAGGACTGGAGCCTACTGACGTAGCGCAGAGGATCATCTACTCAGAAGCTTACAACTCCGACCACCAGATACTTCTCCTAGAGAAAGCAGACCAGATCATCAAAGACAACAACATCCGCCTGATCATCATCGACTCGCTAACATCACACTTCAGAAGCGAATACATCGGCAGAGAAATGCTCGCGGAGAGACAACAACGCCTCAACAACCACATGCACCGTCTAATCCGTCTCGCACGAGGGTTCAACGCCGTCGCCGTAGTCACCAACCAAGTCATGGCGAAACCCGACCAGTTCTTCGCCAACTCCGTAGACGCCGTAGGCGGACACATCGTAGCTCACACAAGCCACACACGAGTATTCCTCCGCCGAGCAGCCACCGGCCCTATACGGATAGCACGACTTGTCTCAAGCCCATACCTGCCCGAAGGCGAAAGAATCTTCAAAGTCACAGAAGAAGGAATAGTCGATGTCTCAGAAGAAGACGAAGTCAAACGACGCCGATAATCGAGGACCGAAAATGATTCCGCAAATCCCAGTGAACAAGTTTCTCGAACATGTAGAAGCCAGAGCCTGGACCGACGCAGAAAAAGAACTTGACGTAATACGGCAGAAATCGGACAACTCTCAATGGTCGAGAGGATACGTCAAAGCCCTTGAAGGATTGATGCTCACATACCGCAACAACGATGACAAGTACATCTTCCTACCAAAAATCCTAGCCAACAGAACAGAAGACGCGATCAGCAATCTCAAGAAAGAGTTCTCTGAATTCGCGACCAACGAGCTGCACGGTGAATACGATCGAGGATACTTCAAAGCTCTCGACGAATACTTCACATTGCTAGCCAACATGAAAAACCAGCGAACCCCCGCCGACGCCACTCAACCCCAGCAGGCGACTCTTGACAAATCGACGAGCTAGTACGGACCAGGGTGAATAATCGTGTTCAGCAGAATCGTCGTAAACAGGAACCAGATGATATAGCTGCCAATGCCCAGTGTAATGGGCTTGTTTGGCCCCTTCAACTCAACCGGGCCATAACGGAAAACGTATTTGACTAGGAAAACAGAGATCGCGTAGATTCCGACCCCCATACTAATGGCAGAGGCAGTCCCCTCCAAAACAGTTGGTCCGCCAAGACCCAACGCATTATACAACACTCCTGCCAAGACGGCAAACCCAAGACGCGTCCAGTACACCAACGTAGGCGGCGAAATCGAGCGGGTTTCCTGAGGCTCCGAAGGCTCAAGAGTCAGATTTGACCCAGGACTCGCAGCCAATAACCATCGGGCACAACTCAACCGCGCCGCAGATAATGTTTGCTAGCTCCACCACTGAATGAAGATTTTATAGAAGGCGAAGGAAGGCCATTTTGCATTGTCGGTTCATGAATCAGAGCCAGACATTCTCGTTCGTGACATAATGTCACGACCCCCGATCACGGCGAAGGAGAACGACTCTGTAGCCGGAGTGTCGAAGCTTATGGGCAAGCATGACATCGGCTGCGTAATCATCGTCGACAAGTCCGGAAACCCGGCCGGAATAATCACGGAGAGAGATATTGTACAGAGAGTGGCTGCAAGAAACGTTCTTCCTTCCGAACTCAAGGCTGGTCAGACAATGTCAAAGCCAGTGGCAACCATCAGCCCAAGAACCAGCGTTAACGAAGCCGCAAAAGCCATGAATCACAGAAAGATTCGGCGACTCGCAGTAATGGATGAAGGAAAACTCGTCGGAATCGTGACCATGAAAGACATCCTGCAAGTAACCCCGGCCATAATCGACCTAGCCTCTGAAAAGAGTCGAGCTGGACTGGATACCCCCCGGGCACGGCCTACACTTGGAGGATACTGCGATGAATGCGAAACATGGTCAGACAACCTTGTCCAGAAAGACGGCATATTCCTATGCTCAGATTGCTCTAGGGACCTTGAACAACCTGAAGAGCCCTGATAGCGAAAACACGCTAGGTCTGCCCAGCCTAATAATTCGAGACGCTCACATATGGACCAAGAACGCCACCACCAGAGGCTCAATCCTCGTTGAGCGCGGCAGGATCCAGAAGATAGCGCGAAGGATCACAGAACGAGCTGACGAAGAGATTCTAGCCCGACGGCTGCTAGTACTGCCTGGGCTGATTGACGGTCATGTCCACCTACGCGACATGAAGCTGTCTTACAAAGAAGACTTCACAACCGGAACAACAGCTGCTGCAGCAGGCGGATTCACTTCAGTCATAGACATGCCGAATTCTCTTCCGCCAACCGACTCAGCCGAGCGTCTCGTAGAGAGAACAAAGCGAGCTTCGAGAAAAATTCTAGTTAATGTAGGATTCCACGCAGCTGCGCTCGACGATTACGATAAAGTGAGGGCTATGAAAGCAGCTGGAGCTTTCTCGATGAAACTCTACCTGCCCAGTCCTATCGCTCCGTTGGACGTCAACGATGACAAAGTGATGGTTCGGGTCTTGAGCGCTGCGAAGCGAACTCCTCTTCTCCTCACTGTACATGCGGAGGACCTGACCAAACTTCCAAGGACTAGAGAGATCGGGACGTTCGCAGAACTTGTCCGGCTGCGTCGCGGAAATGCAGAAACGAGTGCTGTGAGACGGATCCTAAGATTGCAGAGACGGATTGGCTGTCGCGTTCATTTCTGTCACGTTAGTCTTAGGTCTACCTTGTCTGCAATTTCGAGTCGACCTTCAAGCTGTTTGTCTTCTGAGGTCACGCCTCATCACACTCTGCTCTCTGAGGATCATGTGAGAATGCTAGGCTGGAAGGCGTGGATGGTGCCACCCCTAAGATCTCCCGAGGATACACGCCAATTGTTTCGAGCGATGAAGATGGGCATTCCAACGATCATGGCTACTGATCATGCACCACATACTATCAAAGAAAAGGCGCGACCGCCTCGAAAGAGCTCACCCGGGATACCAGGCCTTGAGACCGCGTTGCCTTTGATGCTGACCATGGTCAATAAGGGAAGGCTGTCCCTCGGACGATTAGTCTCGCTCCTCTCGACCAATCCCGTGAAGATCTTTGATCTTCGATCGAAGGGAAGACTTGAGAATGGAGCCGATGGCGACCTGGTTCTGGTCGATCTGAAAAAAAGAGGAAAGATTGATCCCGCGAAGTTCTTTTCGAGGGCTCACTACTCTCCTTTCGAGGGCTGGAAGACGGAAGGTGCAGTTCACACCACCGTCGTGAATGGGTTGGTGGTCTACAGCGAGGGAGAGATCTTAGGAAAGCCTGGCGGTGGAAAAGTTCTGAAAAGCGGAGGACACGGATGAGATTTCTTGTTGACGGAATGCTCGGCGGACTAGCCAGGTGGTTGCGAATACTAGGATATGAGGTAAGATACGATGCGAGCGCGAAGGACAACGACCTTCTAACAATCGCCGGTGAGGAGAACATGCTCCTACTAACGAGAGACGAAGAACTGTACCAACGAGCTCTAGCGAAGAAGATAGCGTCTGCTCTCGTGGTGGGTGAAACTGAGGAAGAGAGATTGGCTCAGATGGCAAACTCTTTCGGTGTACGCTTGGACACTAACATGGCAGAGACGAGATGTCCAGAATGCGGAGCCAGCCTAATCGAAAAATCAAAGAGTGACATAGCCAACGAGGTTCCAGAGGAGAGCCTCAAAACATACGACCAATTTTGGAAATGCAGCAACCAGAGTTGCGAAAAGGTGTATTGGGTCGGAAGCCATTGGAAACAGATACGTCATACCCTCGAAGAGGCAGCGAAGCTAGCGAGATTGGAACAATGATGAGCGCGTTGTCGGCGGAAGACGGGAAGAAACTCCTGGGGATTGCGCGGCAAGCCATCGCTGATTATCTCGAAGGAAGAAGCATCGACCTAACCTCCAATGAAAGTTTAGAGGCAAGCGTCCCGAGAGGAGTGTTCGTTACACTATTTGACGAAGTGCTGGGCCGAGAGCTGCGAGGGTGCATTGGCAACCCGTTCCCGAAGGCACCTTTGCTCACCGAGACGGTGCATTGTGCGGTCGAGGCGGCCACAAGGGATCCGAGATTTGACCCCCTACGACTTGACGAGTTCAAGCAGAGGATTACAGTGGAGGTGACGGTGCTTTCGCCACTTGAGCATATCATAGTCAAGAATCCTCTGGATTTGCCCTTGAACATAGAGGTTGGACGGGACGGTTTGTTAGTAGAAGGTGCTGGAACAAGGGGGCTACTCTTGCCGCAGGTTGCTGTAGACGAGGGCTTCGACGAGGAGGAGTTTCTCAACCAGTGTTGTTTGAAGGCTGGGCTGATGCCAGATGCCTGGATGACTCATGGTGTGAGGGTTGCTCGATTCCAAGGGCAGATCTTTTCAGAGGAAGCACCAGGAGGCCGAGTGTTCGAAAGGAAGCTAGGAGTAGCAGGACATAGGGGTTGAGATTGTACATTGGGCCTTGCGGGCTGGGCCTCGGCCATATCACTCGGTGCGATGCGATTGCCCGCGAGTTCTCGAACGAAGGTGTGGACGTATTGTTCTCGTCCTATCTTGACGCCTTGGATTATCTGAAGCGCTCCGGTTTCACCTACTTCAGCGCGATTCCCTTGTCTTTTCGAACCAGGGAGGACGGGACAATTGATCCAAAGATGACGATGACACAGAACGGTGTAACTGTTGGATTGTGGGGTTCCGCTTTCATTCTGAGAAAACCTAGAATTCTGATCCTCAATCAATACTCTGTGCAGATGCCCAAGGATAACAGAAAGCACAGGTTCGCTGATAGACCAGCGCTTTTCGCAGGAAAGATCATCTGGAAATATATTTCCGCAATGCTGGAGCTAGCGTGGGGCGTAAGCGATCTGATCATTGTTCCCGACCTCGAAGCCCCGTACACCATTTCCAGATACAATCTTGCGATCCCGCCTGGAATCAGGAGAAAGGTTCGGCTGGTCGGCCCCTTAACGCCACCGAAGCTCAAACCTCTGAACAGTGTAAGAAATGCTGGTAGAGCCAGGCCGTTAGTCTTTGCTTGCGTTAGCGGACCCGCGACCGACCGGAAATATCTTGTGAACAAATTGACAGAAATCCTCAAGGGGTTTCCCGGGGATTACGAGCTGATTCTGAGTTGTGGCGATCCGAATGGATCGTTTGGTGGAAAGAGAATTGAGAACCTTGTTGTTCACGAGTGGATGACTGAACAGTCCTACTGGAGGACTTTCGAGCGGGCGGATGTGATTGTGTCACGGGCAGGACATGAGACGATTATGAAAGCAGTGTCCGAAGGGAAGCCTCTGGTGCTGATCCCTCCACCGAATCACACGGAACAGGCGAACAATGCGAAGCGGGCGGAGGAACTGGGAGTAGCGGTTGTACTAGATCAATCTAGACTGGATGTGGCAGAGCTGGCTGGAGCGATCTCGAGAACTCTGAGGGATAACAGGGAGAACGCGGTGAGACTGAGCGAGACGTTGGGTTCGGAGAGCGGGATTCGGGCAGTGGTTGGGGCCGTTTCCCAGCTAGTAGCCACTACCTAGGGCTGTTCGTAATCCTTTTGCCGCGGGGACGGGTTACAATACGGGTAAGAGAGATTTTCGTGTCTCAACAGGAAGATTTGAGCAACCTC
>WNGG01010566.1_pt1 | contig 11452 bp, 11 predicted proteins | sample 5400661 | NCBI WGS metagenome assembly WNGG01 (sample SAMN13153372, study PRJNA577476) | soil metagenome | isolation source: 100 cm soil or saprolite under Garry oak tree replicate 1 | place: USA:California | collected 2016-06-15 | reverse complement strand
ACAACGTCTACCCGCGGGAGGTCGAGGAGGTCCTGTTCATGCATCCCGCGATCGCGCAGGCGGCCGCGATCGGCGTCCCGGATCCGTATCGCGGGGAGACGGTCAAGGCGTTCGTCGTCCTCAAGGCCGGGAAGGCCGCGACGACGGACGAGATCATCGCGTTCTGCAAGGAGCGCCTTGCGCCGTTCAAGGTCCCGAAGCAGGTCGAGTTCACGAACGACCTGCCGATCTCAATCGTCGGCAAGGTCCTCCGCCGGGAGCTGCGAGAGCGGGAACTCGCGAAGATTGCGTCGCCGCAGTAGGCCGGTGCTCGCACTCAGGCGAAGACGATGGCGACCTCGGGGATGCCGAAGAACCGCCGCAGGTCCTCCGCTTCGTCCGTGACTTGAGTTCGGATGGCGGCGGGAATACGGTTGAACGCCTCCACCCGGATCGCGAGTCGACGCCCCTTGCGTTCGTATGACCATACGCCCGCAGCGCGGCCGTCGACGAGGACGACGGGCGAGAGCCAGCCCTGCGCTCGGTATACCCGCTTGTATTGTGCCGCGTCGACGAGATGGGTCTTCTCCTTGTGGCCGAGGAGGAACGCATCGAAGTAGGGCAACAACCGAACCGGGGGTCGGTCGATCTTCGCCCGTCGCAACGCGGGAAGATCGGCGCGAAGGGCGTAGGCCGTCCGCCCTCCGACCGTCACGGGCGCGAGTTCCTCCCCGAGCCGCCCGAAGATTTCTCGCGCGCTGCCAATCGTCATGTATGTCCACAAGGCGAAATCCTGGACCGATGCGGGAGCGAACGCCCGGAGGTAGCGTCGGAGGAGTCCTTCCTCGGCCTCTGCTTGTGGCATGTCCCGCCAACGGGGAAGCCACACGTCGGGCCTCACGAACGTCGCTTCGTTCCCTCGGTCCGGACCGGAGCATGCGATCCCTCGCATGCACGCCAGGAATAGGATTCCGCCGACCGACAAGGTGCGGTCGCCGATCTCGAACCCCGCCGCATCCGCGGGACCCCCCCAGCCGCGCCCGCCTCTTGCCTGGAGCTTGATGCCGAGGGACTCGCTCACGTGGACGGCGAGCTCCTTCCGAGTCCGAGGGCGATCGAGGGCCCGTCGCATCGCCTCGAGGAGCCGGTCGACCGGACCGGCGGGGATCCCGGCTCGGGTCATCCAGTCGAGCGCGCGATCTGCTCGCTTCGTGCAACCCCGGACGAACATCGCGTGGTCCTCTGAGGGGACGAGATGGACCGTGCCTCGCATGCACCAGATCTTGACGAGCGTCCGGTCCTCCCAGAGCGCCTTCTCGATGTCCTCAAGCCGGAGTCCGCGCGTCCGCGCCCACAACGAGATCTGCGCGGCAGACATGAGCTGGGCTTGGGCTCCCGCCATGTCGCCCGCCACCTGCGCCACGGCGGAGGCCGGCGCGCGCTTGGAAAGATGATGCCGCGCCAGTCTGAAAGCTTAAGCCGAAAAGGAGGTTCCGCAAGCTTGCAGTTGGGGAACGACCATGGGAACGATCGAACGACCGAGTCTCGAATCCCTAATCATGGACTTTGGAATATCTCTGACCCGGCGCTCCACATGCAAGCGCGCGCAGTTCTCATGCGTTGTTACGTCTGAGGACATGACACAGATCTATGGTTTCGGCTACAACGGAACCGCCAGAGGCTTCTCGCACGATGACTGCAAGGAAGACCAACCGGGAAACTGCGGGTGTTTCGTACAAGGAAGCCTTGTCGCGACCGAACAAGGACCCGTCGAGATTCAACGCGTCAAGGTGGGCGATCTTGTCCTGACTCACGAGAATCGCTTCAAGAGGGTGATGGACACGTTCAAACATCCGTACGACGGCCGCCTCGTCGAGATTTTCCTAGAGTCCTTCAGCACCTTCAACCTGGGACGGAGAAAGACTGCAACAGAGGAGCATCCGTTCTTCGTGCGTCGTGGGGATTCCATGGGCTGGCTCGAGGCGAAGGACATTCTGCCAGGGGACTACGTTGCGGTCAAAGGAGGCGATTGTGCAGGTTGCGGCAAGCCCATCCCTCATTATCGACGTCTCTGCCACCGTTGTTTCCGGGAGTCTCCCCAGACTCTCGCGTTGCGTCGAGCGCACAGCATGCGGATGCGCAGACACAACCCAATGAGGGGGATTCATCGGTACGACCCTTCCCGGGTTGCAATTCGGCAGGCGCAAATGCAGAAGGACACGACGCACAAGGTGTTCATGGAGCTTCTCGAATTGAAGAAGGAGTACGAAGCGAAAGGATGGCGCTGCATCGTAGTGGACCATTGCGTGAGACCGGACATCATCGCAATCAAGGATTCCTCTGTCATCGGAATCGAGTATGACCGCAAGCTGTGGCCTCACAAGGAAAAATACGACAATCGACCCGAGGTCCGAAACCAGTACGACGACATTGTATGGCGGGGCAAGCATGACTCGACATATGGAAAGTTCAATGAAGCGTTTGTGTGGTCGAAGGTGACGTTGGTCCAAACGAAAGACGTGGCCCAACCAGTTTACAACCTTGACGTTGCGCAGGACAACTCTTTCGTGGCGCAGAACGCGCTGGTCCACAACTGCGTTCACGCGGAGGTCAACGCGCTCATTAAGGTCCGCGTAAACGACCCAAAGAAGGTTGTGTTCGTCACGGGACAGCCGTGCACCACTTGCGCCAAAGCCATCATAAATTCCGGCGCGTCGAAGGTCTACTACCGGTCGGCGTACCGATCGAACGAAGGCCTCGACATCATTAAGAGGGCGGGCATCGAAGTCGAAAGAGTCTGACTGGCGGGTCACAATCGTCCCCGGATTTGTGACGAGGACGGAACCTTTCTGCGATTCCCGGTCGAGGGCTGCCCTGGCTTCATCCGGGACCCGGCACAGCATCCGGCGCAGGCGGAGGACGCGGCACGGGGGCGGGCGCGCTCGCCGCTGTCGTGGCCTCCTGTTTCGGAGGCCGCATCAGGTCGCGGATCACGGGCGTGAACGGGTCGACGAGGCCGCCCGCGAATCCCCGCTCGCCCAAGCCCGCCACATCCGTCTCCTGGATTCCCCCGCCAACGTACAGCTCGGCGTCGAGTCCCTCCAGGAGGGCGAGGAGCGCCGGGTCCGGCCCGAGTTCGGTCCCGAGCCGACGCAAGTCCATCACGCAGAGCGATGGGAAGCCGATCGATCCCAGGCGCTTCGCGACGTCCCGCAATTCGACCTGCGGTTCCCGCGGGTCTCCCCAGACGACCCGACCGTCCCAATCGAGACAGGGCAGGACCTCGGACGAGAGGCCGTACAACTCGGCGAAGGCGCCGACGCCGGCGAGGGTCTTCGACCCCGCGACGACCCGCTCGACGTCGAGCATGTAGCCGTCCATCACTTCCTCGGGCTCCCGGCCGCCGGAGTCGAGCCAGACGTCGCACCGCTTCACCAGGTGACGCGTCACGTCGAAGTTCGGGTTCGCGCGGTTCACGCCGCTGAGGTCGAGCATGAAGATGCGGGCGGCGTTATAGCGTGGGCCCCCGATCGCGTCCCAGTACTCCTGGAACGACGCGCGGTACGCGGTCGGCTGCAGCCGGCCGCCCTCCCATCGGACGCCCGTCACGGTGGCGACGCGGATCGGCACGAGGTCCAGGATTTTGATGTCGATGAGCGGGTCCGTCTGGATCGGGAGAATCGGGATGCTGAGGACGCCTTTCTTCGCCGACGTCGGCTCCGCGGGCCACAGTCCCCTCTTCTCCCGCTCGAACTGCGACCGCGCCTCGGCGGTGTCGAAGAAGATCGGGAGGCCTACGTGGCCGCACGCATGGCACACGTACGACCGGCTGTCGCTGTCGATCCCGGCAATCGGACCCATCACGAGGAGCTTCGGATGGACCTTCCCGCTCCCGCATCGCCCGCACGCGGCGAAATCGTTCGGTCCGAAGCGGCCCGCCATCCGAGGTCCTCACTCGACGCGGATGACCTTGACCCGCTTTCCGATCCAGTCCGGCGGGAGGTAGACGCGCCCCGAGCTGCCGCTCTTCGCGACGACCTTCTCGAGCATCTCCTGACCGAAAACCTCGAACTTCGCTTCCTTGCGGACGCGCGCCATGCTCCAGCCCCCGCCGAGCAACGCGTCGCCCCGACATAAGGCTTGCGCGGTCGTGACTATCTTGTAGCTACGCGACGGGGGAGAAGAATCAATACGCCGCCATCCTATCCGCCGCGTGAGATGAGCAGGGCGTCGAGACAGGCCGAGCCGGGCTCCTCGTTCGAGCTGTACGCGCGCGCGATGCTCGACCATTGGCTCGGCAAGACGGTCACCGTCGAGTTCGAGCGGGAGGACGGGTACCGGGACGCGTCCCGGATCGACACGTACTTCGCGCCGCCGAGCAAGTGGCCGCGGATGGAGCGCGAAGCGCTTCGACTCGTCCGTGGACGGGTCCTGGACGTCGGATGCGGGCCCGGCCGCCACGCGCTCTTCCTGCAGAAGAAGGGCATCGACGTCGTCGGCATCGACGCGTCCCCGACGCAGGTGGCCCTCGCGCGGATCCGCGGGGTGCTGCAGGTGTACCCGGCGTCCGTGCAGCGCCTGCCGCACGGCCTCGGGACGTTCGACACCGTGCTCATGATGGGGAACAACCTCGGCCTCGCCGGGGACGTCCCGCGGGTCCGTCGGTTCCTGCGGGACTTGCGGGAAATCACGCGGAAGGGCGCCCGGCTGATCGGGCACAGCCGCATCCCGGGCACCTGGTCCGAGGATCACCTGCCCTACGTGAAGGCGAACATCCGCCGAAAGCGACCGCCCGGCCTCATCACCTTGCGGGTGAGATACAAAGGCCGTGTCGGCGATTGGTTCGACCTCCTCCTGATCTCGCCGGACGCGTTCGCGGGACTCGCGCACGACACGGGCTGGGACCTCGTGCGCGTGATCTGGGAAGGCGGATACACGCCGGGCGACTACATCGCCGTCGCCGAGCGCCGCTGAGGACGTCAAAAGGGAAAAGGGACGCCGCGCGGAAGCTCCTTCCGCCTACGGCGTCGTGACCCAGGTCGGCGGGCCGCCGGACGTGTTCACCCATTCGGGCGGGCCGTACGGGGCCGTGTCGTTGAGCCAGGTGGGCGCGCCCGGAGGGACGCCGTTCACCTCGGCGCTGGGGTGACCGCTGACATCCGCGCCCGACGGCGTGTTCTGCGTCGCGTCGACGGCTCGCGAATTCGCCTGCGGCGGCAAGGCCACGGCGATCGCGACCGACGCGATGAGCGTCAGCGCGAGGGTCGCCGCGATCATGCCGAACGCTTTCCTCATTGCGATTCGTCACCTCGGACCGGGCCAGCCCGGCCCGGCATGAAATAGCTTATTGGACATTCGTCGACGGGAGAATAGGCGCCCCGTGCAGGACGCTCCGGCGCACACGGCGCACGATGCGCCGGAAAGGTTCATCCCCCCGCGTGTGCATCGCTCGCATCGGCATGCCCTTCCTCGACCAGTTCCGTATCGAGGCGCTCCCGAAGAAGTGGCAGGACGAGGGAAAGCGCTGGCAGGAGACGTACTTCCCCGAGATGCCGGAGGTCTTGGACCGGCCGAACTGGTCGCGATACTATCCGGAGACGCCGATGCCCCGGCTGAGCGTGATCATGGCGAAACCGGACGGATTCGGCGGGTTCGCGCAGAAGGTCGTGGGGTCGACGTCCGCAACGGCGAGCCTGTCGAACCGCCTCTGGACCGCGGACAAGATGCCCGACGCGCAGTTCATGACCGCGCTCAAGATCATCCGCGCGCAGGCGTCGACGGAGCTCGGCTCGATCCAGCAGCACCGGATGGTGTACGAGCAGCTCGACGGCGGCTCCCTCACGGGCTTCGACAAGGAGATTGTCGAGGGCATCCACCGCACGGACCCGACGGGACATCGGCTCGACGCGATCTCGTTCTCGAAGAAACGGGTGTGCGTCGAGGAACTCCGGCATCACATGCAGATGGCCGGAGTGCTGACCCTCGACGAGACGTTCGACAAGGCGCGGTGGGGCCACCACTGGGCCACGGAGACGATGGAGGAGCTCTTCGCGATGAAGCCGGGCGAGCACGTCCTCGACGCGTTCAACATCGAGTTCAAGAGCCTCATGGACTCCGCGACGTTCATGTCGTTCATCGATCGCGTCGGGAAGTTCCAGCTCGAGATGCAGCACCACTTCCTGTACGGCCCGATGGCGATCTCGATGCCGTGGATGCGCTTCCTCGAGGAATCGTACCACCTCGCCGCGGGCGAGACGCTGATGAAGGCGATCGCGGTCGCCGCGACCCTCGATGGCGGGAACTTCGGGATCGAGGACCTCCAGGCGACGTTGAACATGTGGTATCCCCGCGGGCTCGAGATGTTCGGTTCCGAACTCGGCGGAGACCTCGTGAAAGGCGTCTTCAAGACCTTGAAGAACGGCGAGGCGCAGGCGATCTACATCGACGAGGTCCTGGGCAAGGTGAAGGACGCGAACCTCGCGATCGTGCAAGCGAAGGCGAAAGGCAGCCGCGAGCAGGCGGAATCCGCGCTCCGACGAATCGTGGAAAAGGGCGAGACGGTCCACGGACTCACGAAGGACGATCTCCTGTTCCTCCCGGACCGCAGGTTCTTCCGGATTCGCGGCCTGGCGGAATACGGGGACTTCCGCAACCCGGGGGCGGATGCCGCGGGCGTCGGATACGTCTACCTGCCCTTCGATGTGCGCGGCACGATGCTTACGTCCGGCGGCAAGACGATCGACCGGGATGACTACGTGGAGTATCTCCGCACCGTGCTCCCGGGGCGCTACATGACGAGCCGACACTGGGACTTCGTGAAAGAGGAATTCCTGTTCAACAACAAGTGGGGCGAACCGCACGCTGTCGGGACTGGCGGTCCGAGTGTGGACAATCTGTAGGCCGACGGTCATTCGGCCTCGACACTGCGTGTGACCTCGCCGTCATCGGCGGCGGGGTTCTAATCTGCCAAGCTCTTGGTCTGGGACCAGAATGAAGGAATTGAGCCTAAAACGGAAACCCATTTCTCTTGTGGCCGGGCTGGTTTCTGGTGTCGTGCTATTTGCTGTATCCGCGGTCTTTTATCTCGGCTCGTCGGATCGTCCGACATCTGAGAGACTTCTCGTGATCCTCTGGCCTCTTGCGTTCGGGGTCGCAACCTTGGTAAGTGTCATCTCCCTCGCGCGACCTTTCCTTGTTCAAGTCGATGAGGCAGCGGTGCGCGTGTATCGAAACGGTCGGCTGCGTCGTTCAATTACGTGGAACGAGGTCGCTTGGGTTTCCTATGGAACTCGATCAACCGATGTTGCGTTCCTCATCGGTCGAAAATCGGGGACGTCGCTTTTCATCTGCGCGCGGAAGCGCCTCCAGAGTGTTGGGGTGGATGATGTTGTGCACAATCTCCCGAAGGCGGCGCTGGTGGAATTCGCCAACTCGGTCGTGGACATTGCCCGTTCGCACTCCATTCCTATTCTGCCGCGGCCTCGCCTAACGACAGGTAGCGGTAGCCTCGGGTAGCACCTGCATTTGCGACTTCTTCGAATCGAGCCGCGTGAGGGCGCCCTCGGCTCAACGAATAACGGGTACCGTCGTCTGCGTCGAGCGTCGCCGGTCAAAGCCATCATTTATTAGTGCAATCCTTGATGAGTCGGTCGGAGGCAGATCGATGGACCTCACGTACATCTCTGTGGAGAAAAAAGACCGCGTCGCGATCGCGTGGCTAAACAAGCCGAAAGCGAACACCTACGATGCGGACCTGATGCAAGACCTCAGCGCCGTCGTGGACGACGTGCGGTTCGACGACAACGTCGACGTCTGCGTCCTCGCCTCGAAGCTCGACGGCATCTGGTCGGCCGGGGCGGACATCAACCTCCTCGCCTCCTCGACGCCGGACTACAAGGCGATGTTCTGCTTGGATTGCCAGGAGACGCTCAACAAACTCGAGAGCACGCCGAAGCTCTTCATCGCCGCGATCGACGGACACTGCGTCGGCGGAGGCCTCGAGATCGCGATGTCGACGGACCTGCGTGTCGCATCCGATGGCGCGTGGCGGATCGGCCTGCCGGAGGTTACGCTCGGCGTCCTACCGGGCACCGGCGGCACGCAGCGCCTCCCGCGTTTGATTGGCAAGAGCCGCGCGATCGACCTCATGGCCACAGGGCGCATGCTCACTCCGAAGGAGGCGCTCGACTGGGGCCTCCTGAACCGGGTCTTCCCGAGGGAGAAGTTCTGGGACGAGACGATGGCATTCGCCAAGGGATTGACGTATCCGCAGCACTCGGCGCGGGCCGTGGGCTTCATCAAGCGATCCGTCACGGAAGGTCTCGAGATGCCCATGTACCAGGGCCTCGCGCTCGAACGGGAGTTGCAGAACCGCCTCTTCTCGATGGGCGACGCGAAAGAGGGATTCCGCGCCTTTCTGGAGAAGCGCAAGCCCTCCTTCCAGGGGAAGTGACCTCTCGGCCGGGGTGCGAGAGTCAACCTTAATCAAGGTTAACTGGCGAAGCGAGGCCTCAAGCCGTGCGGTCACGTTCCCAGGCCGATCCCATGAACTACGAGACGATTCTCGTCACTCGCCGGGGCCCGACCGCGGTCGTCGCATTGAATCGACCGGACAAGCTCAACGCGATGTCGATGATGTTGAAGGCCGAGGTGGTCCGCGCGCTCCACGATCTCGATGCCGACCACGAGACGCGGACAATCATCATCACCGGTGCCGGGGACAAAGCTTTCACTGCAGGCGCAGACATTCACGAGTTCCAAGGGCGTACCGCCATCGAACAGTGGCGGATGTATGAGCATGGCACGCTCTACGAAGCGGTGGACCGAACCACGAAGCCGATCATTGCGATGATCAACGGCTATTGTTTCGGCGGGGGACTCGAGCTCGCGATGGCATGCGACATCCGGATCGCATCGGAGCGGGCGACGCTCGGTCAGACGGAGCTCAACATCGGGATCATCCCCGGCGGCGGGGCCAGCCAGCGGCTCCCCCGCCTCATCGGCATGGGCCACGCCCTGCGCCTCACGCTCACGGGCGAACGAATCGATGCGGCCGAAGCCGCTCGCCTCGGCCTGGTGGACGAGGTCGTGCCGCACGCCCGCCTCGAGCAAAGGACGTTGGAGATTGCGGACAAGATCGCCTCGAAGAGCGCCCTCGCGGTGCGCCTCGCGAAGGCCGCGGTCCGCGCCTCCTCCCGGCTGTCGCTCGATCAAGGCCTCCGGTACGAGCAGAGCCTGTTCGCCCTCGCGATGACGTCGGAGGACAAGGAGGAGGGCGTGCGGGCGTTCCTCGAGAAGCGCGATCCAGCATGGAAAGACCGCTGAGGCCGGTTCTCAACCCTGATTACTGCTTGTCACGCCCGATAACCACATGGGAGGGCTCTTAACCGGATGGCGGCGTTAAATTTTCGAGTATGTCCGTCTGGTCGGGCATCGCCGCGGCAGGGGTAGCCATCGCCTTGGCCCTCGCCGTCTTCGGTCAGCCGACGTGGGAGTGGCGGCTCGATACCACGCAGGCGCGAGAAGTGTGGCAGTACGGCGTATTCTCCGCCCATCACGAGGTGACGAACAAGACCTCGGGGCAAACCGTGACCCAGGACTATTCGTACGCCGACCTCGCGGCCACTCAACCGAGCATGGCCCATGTGTACGGCGAGTTCGCCCAGTTCTTCTTGCTCGGGATTATCGCGGCGTTCGGCGGCGTCGCGTTGTCGGCCCTGTCCTATTGGAAACGGATCCGAGGGATCTTCGCGGGCCTCGCGTTCCTCGGCGCGTGCGCCTCGATCCTGTACGCAACGTTCGCCATCGTCTTCGCGCTCCCAGGCGCGGCGACGGCAGACTTGCCCAGGCTTGGAAGCGGCATCCCTGAGTTCCGGGGCCAGACGTACGACCCCGGGACCGGGACGGTCCTCGCGTGGACGCCCCTCACGGGTTGGGTGCTTGCGATCGTCTCCGGCCTCGCCCTCGCGTGGGCCTCCTCGGACATCTGGCATCTCGCACCCGTCAAGAGCGCGACTCCGGTGCGGCCCGTCAAGCTGACCCCGGTCATGAAGGCCGTGGACGTGCCGCACGCCCTGCCTCCTCCGCCGCCGACCGAGTTCGTCATCGAGGTCCCACCGGAACCGATGATCGAGGAGGTCTTCCTGATCGGCCAGAACGGGCTCCTGATCAAGCACATGTCCCGCAGCCTGATGTCCGACAAGGACCGCGACGTCGTCGGGAGCATGATCTCCGCCATCTCGTCGTTCGTTCGGGAAGCGTTCTCCGAACGGGATGGCGAGGTCCACGAGGTCACGCTGGGCGACCACCGGTTCGTGATGTGCAACGATAGCGGGCTCGTGGCGGCGGTGCTCGTGAAGGCGGGTCAGACCGAGGACATCGTCCACCGGTTGAGGCACCTCCTTGCGGTGCTCCAGGACCGGTACGGCGCGCGGCTCGTGCACTGGTCGGGCGAAACGATCGAGGGAATCGAGGACGAGCTCTCCGTCCTGTGGCAGCCGTACCACGTCCCTCCGCCGCCGGCCGAGTAGCAACGAGCGGACCGAGCCCGTGTCGTTCCTGGGACAGATATTTATGGAGCCGCGGGCTCCCTTCCGCGGGCCCTACCTCGGGGGAAGGGCCTTTCGGAGGCGGCTGACGTATGGACCGCGCGATCGTCCTCCTTTCCGGCGGCATCGACTCCGCCGTGACCCTGTGGTGGGCGAAGGCGCGCGGCTGGGACCTCCGGCCGCTGACGTTCGACTACTTCAGTCGGCCGAAACGGGAGCTCACGGCGATCACGGCGCTCACGCAGCAGGTCGGCGTCGAGAACGCCCGCCACGTGGAGCTTCCGTTCCTCAAGGAGGTCGACGACCTCCGCGCGCAGGGGATCGACAACCGCCTGCTCCTCGACTCCCCGGAAGGCTACATCCCCGGTCGGAACCTCATCTTCTACGCCCTGGCCGGCTACTACGCGGAACTCGAAGCCGTGCGGTACATCGTCGGCGGCCACAACGGGATCGACCCGGAGTCGTTCCCGGACGCGAGTCCGAAGTTCTTCAACTTCCTGAACAGCGTGTTCCACCTCAGCCTCTGGTCGTACGACAAATCGCCCGTGCAGATCCTCGTGCCGCTGAGCGGCAAGTCAAAGGAGGAGGTCGTCCGCCTCGGCCTCGAGATGCGCGTGCCGTTCGACGCGACGTGGTCGTGCTACTGGGACCGCGACGTCCACTGCGGCACCTGCGAGTCGTGCAAGGAACGGCGCGCCGCATTCGCGGCGGTCGGCGTCGAGGATCCGGTCGCGTACGAGGCATGAGCGGACGAGACGCAAATCTTATTCGGGAGGGACGAATCCCCCCGGGCGCACACCATGTACACGACGACCGTCCGGTCGGTCGGGCCCGTGCGTTTCTTGGAGGACGGCAGCTACAACGTCAAGATGCGGCCGCTCATCGGGCGCGAAGACGGCGCCCGGAAGACCTCGATGCACGAACTC
>WNGG01008291.1_pt1 | contig 11452 bp, 8 predicted proteins | sample 5400661 | NCBI WGS metagenome assembly WNGG01 (sample SAMN13153372, study PRJNA577476) | soil metagenome | isolation source: 100 cm soil or saprolite under Garry oak tree replicate 1 | place: USA:California | collected 2016-06-15 | reverse complement strand
AACTGGTTGCTCACGTTGTTGAACCACGCTTGGCCGAGCGAGGGAGCGCGGAAGCCCGTGCTGGCGGCCGCGCGCAGCCCCAGGGCGGGGACGATCTGAAAGCGGCTGGCGACCTTGCCGTTCACCGTACGGCCGAAGTCGCTGTAGTCCTCGAGTCGCCCGCCGACGTCCAGCAGCAGGCGCTCGCTCACCTGGCTCTCGAATCCACCGTAGGCGCTCAGGCTGTTGCGTGTGCGGTCGACCTGATTGGACGGCTGGAAGCCCGGGAACACCTGGGCGCCGGGCTCCTTGGGGGCGCCGGTCGATGTGGTGTCGAAGTCGACCCCGGGCGTGGGCCCGCCGGTGCCCAGCTGCCAGGAGGCCTCTTCGCCCGCCTCGATGCGGTACTCCTCACGGCGGAACTCGGCGCCCGCGACGAACGACAGGGAGCGTAGGCCCCGCCAGTCCCCGAGCGGCCGCACCACGTCGAGGTTGCCGACCGTCTGGGCGAAGGACAGGCGGCCGGCGTCGAAGGTCGTGGGGCTCGCGGCCCCCATCGAGGCGTTGTCCGAGTGATCGACGAAGAAATGAAAGGCGTTGCCGCCCGTGGTGAGACTGAAGTCCACGTCCCAGGCGTCGACGCCGCCGCGGACGCCGACAGTCGTCGAGTGGTCATCGATGATCGTGTGGATCTCCGGGAGGAACCCGAAAGGATAGAGCTGCGGCACCACCCGCCCCTCCTGGCTCGGCAGGCGGAAGAACCCGGCCGACAGGCCGTCGCGGTGGCCGACGCCGCCGAAGCTGTAGAACTCGGCCGTCTCGCTGAGCGGCACGAGGGTGTTGTAGAACGTCATCCCCTCGACGGCCGCGCTCTGACCGACGCGCATCGTGAAATCCTCGCGCGTGAGCCCGTTGGCGGCGAGCGCGGAATCGGTGCCGGCCTGCGTCGTGACGCCGCGAAAGATGTCGTTCCCCGAATATGGCGCCGCGCGATTAGTCGCGCCGCGATTGAGATAGGATGCCGTCACGTTGAAGAACCCGCGGTCCCCGACGGCGAAGCCGTAACTGGCATCGGTCGCGACCTGGTCGCCGTCGTGGCGATCGGCCATGTCCCAGACGCTGCCGCCGCCCGGGGTCGAGCCCGCGGTGGTGCTCACGTCCAGATGCTCCGTCTGGCGCTTCAGCACGATGTTGATCACGCCGGCGATGGCGTCGGAGCCGTACTGAGCCGACGCGCCGTCGCGCAGTACTTCGATGCGCTCGATCGCAGCCGCGGGAATGGCGTTCAGGTCCACGCCCACCGTGCCCCGGCCGAAGGTGCCGTTGACATGCACCAGCGCACTCGAGTAGCGCCGCTTCCCGTTGATCAGCACGAGAACCTGATCGGGGCCGAGGTCGCGCAGGCTCGCGGGGTTCACGTGGTCGGAGCCGTCGGCGATCGTCTGGTGGGAGGCGTTGAAGGACGGAGCGACCGCGGCGAGCATCTGGTTCACCTCGGTCTGCCCGGTCTCGACCATCTCCTGCGCCGAGACGACGTCCACCGGCACCGGCGTCTCCGTGGCGGTGCGCGACGTGCGCGCGCCGACGACGACGATCTCGTTCAGGGTCAGCGGTGTGGCGGTGAGCCGGAAGTCCGCGGTCACCGACTCCCCAGCCTTCACCGTGACCTGCTGGTCCGCGGATTCGTAGCCGATGAGCCGGGCCTTGACGGTGGCGGTCCCCGCCGGGACGCTCAGGTGATACCGCCCCTGCGCGTTGGCGAGAGCGGCGCGTGCGGTCCCGACGACGACGACGCTCGCGCCCGGGAGGGGCGCGCCGTCTTTCGCGGCGAGCACGGTGCCGCTGACCGTGCCGGTCTGCTGGGCGGTGAGCGCGGTGGTGGCGAGCAGGGCGACGAGGCAGGTGATGGAAACGCGGCGGGAGGTCATCGGTCGCTCTCCGGTGAGGCTATCGAGCGGAGAGATACGCGTCGTTTGGGAGGTGCGCTACCCGGGGCCTCACCCCCTGACCTCCTCTCCACGCCGTGGAGAGGGGGAACCTGAGGGAGGTTGCGGTCGCGGCGCCCGGGCTCCACGTTGAGGCATGACCGATGACCGCCGGGCGCAAGGAGAGCGGCGCAACGGCGCGGACCGCCGCCGCGGCACGGGCCCGCGCGGCCACCTGTTGCGGCTGCTCAAGGGCGAGCGGCGGCAGCTCGAGGACCGGCGGCGCGGCAGGGATGGCAAGGCAGGGACCGACCGGCGCTCGCCGCGGCAGACCGCCACCGACCTGGTGCGCGGCGCGTTCGACCTCCTCGCCACCGCGCGCAGCGCCACCGACGCGAACTTCGACGACGACACCCGGCAGCGGCTCGACTCGGCGCTGATCCGACTGAAGTTCGCGCTCGAGCGCCTGGCCAAGGAGTGATAGCGCTCCTCCTCGCGCTGCAGCTGCCGACGCGCTGGGCCGCCGACGTTACGCCCCAGCGCGTTCACGCCGAGTACCCCCGGCCGCAAATGGTGCGCCATGCGTGGCTGAACCTGAACGGACCCTGGGACTACGCCGTGCAGGACAGCGGCGCGCCGCGACCCACCCACTTCGATGGCACGATCCTCGTGCCGTTCCCGATTCAGTCGTTGCTGTCCAGCGTCCTGCGTGCCGTCACCCCCACACAGCGACTCTGGTACCGCCGCACGTTCCGACTGCCGCCCGCGCCCCGCGGCTCCCGTTGGCTCCTGCACTTCGGCGCGGCGGACTGGGAAGCGACGGTGTTCGTGAACGGCCGGACCGTCGGCACGCACCGCGGCGGCTACGATTCCTTCACCCTGGACATCACCGCGGCGCTGCGGCCTGGCCGGCAGGTGCTGATGGTGAGCGTGTGGGATCCCACCGACGCCGCCGATCAGCCGCGCGGCAAGCAGGTCGCCAGGCCGCACAGCATCTGGTACACCGCCGTCACCGGCATCTGGCAGACGGTGTGGCTCGAGCCGGTACCGCAGCGCTACATCGCGTCGCTCGACGTGCGCCCCGACGTGGACGCGGGCACGGTGAGTGTGCGGGTCCTGGCTGCCGGCCCCGACACGGCGCTCAACGTGCGCGTGACGGCACTCGACGGCGACCGAACCGTCGACACGACCTCAGGGGCCGCTGGGGGGCTTCTCACCCTGCGCATCCCCGACGCCAAGCTGTGGGCGCCCGGCCATCCCTTCCTCTATGGATTGCGGGTGGCGGCCGGGACGGGCGGTGACAGCGTCACGAGCTACTTCGGCATGCGCAAGATCGCGGTCGCCCGGGACAGCGCCGGCGTGCTGCGGCTGTTCCTCAATAACCGCCCCCTCTTCCAGCTCGGCACCCTCGACCAGGGTTGGTGGCCCGACGGGCTCTACACCGCGCCCACCGAGGCCGCGCTGCGCTCCGACATCGAGACGCTGCAGCATCTCGGCTTCAACCTGATCCGCAAGCACGTCAAAGTCGAACCCGAGCGCTGGTACTTCGACTGCGACAGCCTCGGCATGCTGGTGTGGCAGGACATGCCGAGCGCCGAGAACAAGACCGAGGAGGGACGGCGGCAGTTCGACGTGGAGCTGGGTCGCACGGTCGCGGCGCTGCGCAATCACCCCGCGATCGTCATGTGGGTGCCGTTCAACGAGGGCTGGGGCCAGCACGACACCGAGCGTCACGTCGCCTGGCTCAAGCAGGAAGACCCCACGCGCCTCGTGGACAACGCCAGCGGCTGGACCGACGCCGGCGTCGGCGACGTGCTCGACATCCACGATTACCCCGGACCCGCCATCCCTCCCGTGGACTCGACCCGCGCCCTGGTGCTCGGTGAATTCGGTGGACTCGGCCTGCCGTTGGAGAGGCACACCTGGCAGACGAAGGACAACTGGGGCTATCGCCGCTTCGCCGACACGACGACGCTGCGGGCCGCCTACCGCGAGCTGCTCACCGAGCTGCGCGTGCTCGAGGACGCCGGTCTCGCGGCCGCGGTGTACACGCAGACGTCGGACGTGGAGATCGAAGTCAACGGGCTGCTCACCTACGACCGCGCGGTCGTGAAGCTGCCCGGCGACGGAGGAGCGGTGAACCGGCGGCTGTACGAGCCGTCGCGCCCGCTCGAGGCGCCCGCGCCCGACGCGCGCGGCGGGCCGCAGACGTGGCGCTACACGATACGAACCCCCCAAGGCAACTGGACCGATCCCGCCTACGCCGATTCGGGCTGGGCTCTGGGCGCGGCCGGCTTCGGGACCGACAGCACGCCGGGCACGCGCGTGCGCACCGTATGGAACACGAGCGACCTGTGGCTGCGCCGCAGTTTTGAGCTCGCTCCCGGGACCGATCTCACGCGTCTGTACTGGAGCATCCACCACGACGAAGACGCGGAGTTGTATCTCAACGGGGTGGCGGTGGACACCTTCCCCGGGTACACGAGCGGCTATCACGTGCGCGCGCTCTCCGCGGCCGCGCGTGCGGCTTTGCGCCCCGGCCACAACACGCTGGCGGTGCACGTGCGCCAGAGCAGAGGGGGGCAGTACGCGGATGTGGGGATGGTGCTCGCCCCCTGACGTTTCTCTAACCCGACGAAGGCTTTCACTCTTATCGGGGAGCGCAAACCGTGTGGCTCGTGATCGTCTTGCGATTGGTTCACGTCGTGTCCGGCGCCCTGTGGATCGGCATGATGGCGTTCAGCACGTACTTCCTGGTCCCGGCCCTGGGGGAGGTCGGACCCGAGGGCGGCAAGGTGATGGCCGCCCTGCAGCGGCGCCGGCTGATGACGTTCATGCCGCTGACGGCTTTGGCCAGCTTGATCTCGGGGTTCTGGCTGTACGCGCGCTTCACGGCGGGCTCCCTGGGGATGATGGGAACGCCGATCGGCCTGGCGTTCGGCCTGGGCGGCGTGGCGTCGCTGATCGCCTTTCTGATCGGGATCGTGCTGGTGCGGCCGGCGATGATGCGGGCCGCCGCCCTCGCCCAGGATCCGGCGGGGAACAAGGAAGAGGCGCGGCGGCTGCGCCAGCGCGCCGAATCGATGAGCCGGTTGGTGGCGCCGCTGCTGTTCTTCGCCCTGGGGGCGATGGCGGTGGCGAGGTATTTGTAGGGCGGAACGTCCCCGGCGTCGGTCCCGTGCGCTGAAGCGCCACTAAAGTACAGGCGGCTCGGCGAAAACGGGCGTCCTTCAAGGACGCCGCGCCCTCGCCGAGCCGGTCCTTTAGGACACGGATACGAACGTGCGGCGTTGCCCGGGCTGGAGCCTGCCCCGAGCGCAGCGAGGGGCCCGGGGATCGTCCCTCACCCCTGACCCCCTCTCCACTTCGTGGAGAGGGGGAACGAGGCGACGGAAGATAGGGGAACTTCCCCGCCCGCCCATACATTCCTAAAAAACAATTCTATGCCCACTACGATTACTGGCTCCGTCGCGCTCGTGACCGGCGCGAACCGCGGCATCGGCCTCGAGGTGTGCCGGCAGCTGGCGCAGCAGGGATACACCGTGGTGCTCGGCTCGCGAGATCTGGCGAAGGGGGAAGCCGCGGCGGCGGGCTCTGCGTCGATTCGCCCCCGCCAGCTCGACGTCACCGATCCAGCGAGCATCGAGCGCGCGCGAGACTGGGTCGACAAAGAGTTCGGCCGGCTCGACGTGCTGGTCAACAACGCCGGCATCCTGTACGACACCTGGCAGCGGGCCGCGAATGCGGACCTCGCCCAGGTGCACGAGGCCCTCGAGACCAACCTGTTCGGGGCGTGGCGCATGATCCAGGCGTTTCTGCCGCTGCTGCGCCGCAGCCGTCACGCGCGCATCGTCAACGTCTCGAGCGAGGCGGGAGCGCTGGCCGAGCTCAAGGGCGGGACGCCGGCCTACAGCCTGTCGAAGGTCGCGCTCAACGCCCTCACGATCATGCTCGCCGCCGAATTGAAGCGCGATCACATCCTCGTGAACGCGGTGTGTCCCGGCTGGGTCGCGACGGACATGGGCGGTGCGGGCGGGCGGCCAATCCCTAAGGGCGCAGCGAGCGTGGTCTGGGCGGCCGTCCTCCCGGACGACGGCCCGACGGGCGGGTTCTTCCGCGATGGCAAGCCATTGCGGTGGTGAGCCCGGCTTGCTGCGCGTCGCCGGCGGGGTATGTTTGCGTCCCCTTCCGACTCAGGAGATCTCGCATGAGGATCGCGTACCGCACGCTCGCCGCCGTCACGCTGCTCGCCGCGCCCGCGCTCCGCGCGCAAGCGCCCCAAGCGCCGCCAAAGCCCGGGCCCGAGGTCCAGAAGCTGGCCTACTTCGCGGGCCGGTGGAACGAAGTTGTCGACATGAAGGCGTCGCCGATGGGACCCGGTGGCCGAATGACGGTCAGCTCCAGCTGTGAATGGTTCTCCGGCGGATTCTTCCTCGTGTGCAGAAGCGACGGCACCGGCCCGGCCGGCGCGACCCACGGCCTCGGCATCCTCGGCTACAACCCCGAGAAGAAGGGCTACACGTACTACAGTATAGACAATTCGGGGATGAATGGTCCCGTGGCGTACGGCGACTTGGCAGGCGATACGTGGACCTGGACGGTGGAAGACACGATGAACGGGCAGCAGGTGAAGAGCCACTTCACGATCAAGCAGGTCTCGCAGGACAGCTATACCTGGACGTGGGAGATGGCGATGGGCGGCGGGCCGTTCGCGGTGATGGCGACGGGGGCGGATACGAGGGTGCGGTAACTGACGGCGTGGGGTGTGGGATGTGGGGTGTGGGGGTCACTAACCCCGGGGCATGGCCCCGGGGTTAGTCTACCCGGAGCAGCATAATCGCGGCTTAGGGCTTACGCGCAGCGGCAGCGACCTCAGCGAGATCGTCGACCAACATTCTCCAATGCGCAGGGCGGAGGCGGGCGCGCAGTCGCGCCTGGGCCCGCTCCCAGGCGGGCTGGGCGCGCGCGAGGCGGCGCCGGCCCGCGGAGGTGAGTGACCAGCGCACCTCGCGGCGGTCGGTTCCCTCCCCTTCGCGGATCCAGCCCGCGCGCGCGAGTGGGCGCAGCGTCCGGCTCAGCGTGGTGCTGTCCAGTGCCAGCAGTTCCCCCAGCGCCGTTTGCGGGCTCGTGCCCATCCGTTCCAGCGCTTGCAGCAAGGTGAACTGCGTGGCGCGGAGTCCCGCGTCACGCAGCTCCGTCTCATAGGCGCGCGTCACGGCGCGGGCTGCGCGCCGCAGGCTGGCGCACGCGCAGTCGAGGGAGGAGAGTGGGTCAGTGCGCATCGGCGCCACGGGCCAGGGCGACGAGCCGCCGGAAGATCATGACGTGGGTCGCGAGGAAGATCGGAACGAAGAACGCCGGGACGACGACGAGCGGCAGCGTCAGCACTGGCTCCACCCCCGGGCCGGTCTGCTGCAGTGTCACCGCAGTCGCCGTACCGACGGCGACCACGAGGTCCAGGAAGCCGAAGGCATTCCACAGATGAGTGAGGCCGCGGCCCAACGACGTGCGGGGCGCGTTCACGGCGACGAGCACGATGGCGAGCGCGGCGGTGGCGATATCGCCCCACCCGGCGCGCTCGGCAAAAACGGACGCGATCTGGCCGCGCGCCGCGAGCACCAGGAACGTGATGCCGATGAAGCGCAACGCGTTGATGCCGATCAAGGCGCGCAGCGGCAGCGCGTCAACCCAGGTGCGAACACCGGGGACACCGATCGCGGCGACAAGGGTCGCGGCGACGAGCACCAAGATGATGAGCTGGGGACCGGGGAACGGCAGCCGGACGAAGAAGCCGGTGGCGCCGCCGAGCAGGACAAGCCCCAGCCAGGCGGCGACCGCCAGGGCGGCCGCAGTGGCGAGGCGGGGGGTGGTGATCGTTGCAGCAGTCATGGGACCTCCGGTGAAGGTAGTCGGTTTATGTGTATATGCAACTATATTCCGGGCTCCGGGGTTCCCAAGGTGTCGGCTTTGGTGCACCCCGGGCTGGCGCCCGGGGTCCGTAAGGCCACTGACAGAGGTCACCATATATGAAGGAGCGGGAGACAGTCCTCATCACCGGCGCGTCCGGGGGCATCGGCGCGGAGCTGGCGCGGGTGTTCGCGGAGAACGGCTACGATCTCGTGCTCGCCGCCCGCAGCTTGGGGCCACTCGAGCAACTAGCGCAGGAGCTGCGCGACCGGCACGGCGTCGCCGCGCGGGCGGTGCCGACGGATCTGTCCGAGCCCGGAGCCACAGCGCAGCTGTGGCGCGAGGCGGGCGGCGACCAGCGCCGCATCGACGTCGTGGTCAACAACGCCGGCGTGGGGTTGTACGGACCGCTGACGGATCAGGAGCCGGAGGCGTTGACGCGGATGCTGCAGCTCAACGTGGTCGCGCTCAGCGACCTCACGCGTCTGGCGCTGCCCGCGATGCTGCAACGCAAGGCGGGCGGCATTCTCAATGTCGCATCAGTCGTGGCGTACCAGCCCGGCGGCCCACGGATGGCGGCGTATTACGCGAGCAAGGCGTTCGTGCTGTCGTTTTCGAAGGGGCTGGCGCGCGAGCTGGCGGGCACGGGCGTGACCGTCACCGCGCTGTGCCCGCCGGCGCTGCGGACGGCGTTCGAGGAGCGGTCGGGAGCGGCTGGAACGCGACTGTATCGGCTATTAGGGCGCGACGATCTCCGCGCGGTCGCAGCGGCCGGCTTCCGGGGATTCACGCGCAAGCGGTCGGTGGTGATCCCCGGACTGCTGACGAAGATCCTCGCCCTGGCGGGCGAGCTGCCGCCGCGGCGGCTGGCGCTCGAGGTGAACCGGTGGTTGCTCGCAAAGTAGCCCCCCCTGCTTCACGGCCCTGAGCAGACCGGCGCGGCGAGCGCCGGCGTCGCCGGCGGGATCGGCTTCATGTGGTTCTGCGTGAGCACCGCATTGATTGCCGCGAGCGGCGCGCCGTTGATCCCTATCCACGTTGTCACCACCCGCTGGAGGTCCCGGCACGCCGCCTGGTAGGCGCGCTGCATCGCGTCCGTGGGCGCCAGGTCGCCGTTCTCCAACGTGTTGATCTGGTTGCCGAGGTTGCCGTTTACCCGCACGAACGTCGGCGCTGGCGCGGCGCCGCCGCCGAACCCGCCGAAGCCACCACCCCGCGCATCGGGATTGCCGCCCACCGCGGCGAGCGTCGAGTCGAAGGCTTTCACCGCCGGTATCGCGGTATCCGCCGCGACCAGCGCGCGCAGCGCCGCGACCTGCCGGTAGCCATCCCAAGACAATCGCATCCCGGCCACGAGCTTCGTCTGGAGCGCGTACTGCCCACGCACATCCGCGGCGGTGGCCGGTGAGCGCGGATCGTTTATCACCGTCAGCGGCTGCGTGGAGCTCTTCCCGGCGACCGTCAGCCTGACGGTGTACACGCCCGGCGGCACGAGCGGCCCCTCGGGCGAGGGCGGCGTGAGCCCGGGATTGGCGTTGATCTCGAACGAGTGCGAGAACGCCGGCGGGTCGTCCGCGCGCAGATCCCAGTTAACGCGGTTCAACCCCGCGACGGTGGGCAACGGCTGCGGCGTCGCGATCCAGAAGTTGGGCTCGGGCGGCTGCGCCGCTTCCGGCACCGGCGTAACTGGCGCACTCGACATGTGGCGCACCACCGTGCCGTCGGCATCGAGCACGTCGAGCGCGATCTCTCCCGCGGGCGGCGCCGCCAGGGAGTAATAGATGAGCACGCCGTCGGGCGGGTTCAACGCGTGCGGCACCTCGGGCGGGAACGGCGTGTCCGCGCCGACGTTGCGGCGTACGCGCACGGCGTCCCCGGGAGCAAAGAGATGCACCGGCTCGCCCGCCGCGGCCGGCGTCATCTGACGCAGCGGAGAGAAGTCGTCGAGCACCCAGATGCCGCGGCCGTACGTGCCCACCACCAGGTCGTTGCCGTGCACCACCATGTCGCGATACGAGGTGTTGGGGAGATTGAGCTGCAGCGACTGCCAGTGGTCGCCGTCGTCGAACGAGACGTACACGCCGCTCTCGGTGCCCGCGAACACCAGCCCCGCCTTCCTCGTGTCGCCACGGATCACCCGTGCGAAGCTGCCACTCGGCTGATCGGTGGCGAGGCCGGTCACGATCGCGGTCCACGTCTTGCCAAAATCGTGGGTGCGGAAGAGGTACGGCTTGTAGTCCCCCGTGCCGTGCAGGTCCGCCGCCACGTAGGCGGTCGCGGCATCGAAGTGCGACGCGTCGATCGCCAGGATGTCGGCGCGACCGGGGATCGGCAGGCCGGGAATCGTCACGTCACTCCACGTCTTGCCCTCGTCGGTGGTCACCTTGATCAGGCCGTTGTTCGTTCCCGCCCAGATGACGCCGCGCTTGACGGTGGAGAGCGCGAGCGACTGGATCGCGCCGCCGATCACGGCGCCGGGCGCGCCGCGCCCGCGCACGCTGTCGGGCGGCGGGGTGACGTCCGCGGGGTAGCCCAGGTCGGGCGAGAGTTTGGTCCAGTGCATGCCGCCGTCGGTCGTCGCCATCACAAACTGGAAGCCCGCGATCAGCTCGCGCTGGTTCCACGGCGCGAACGCCAAGGGCTGCGAGACGGTAGTGCGTCCGTACAACCCGGGATCGAGGTTGGGACTGACGTTGATCCACTGCTCGCTGGGGTAGGTGATCTTCAAGATCCCGGAGCCCGAGGCGTAGACGATGTTGGGATTCAAGGGGTCCGCGATCGTCGTGCCCCACTCCCAACCGGACACCGGATTCCAATCGAGCGGCGTGATGGCGCCCAGGTTGCCGCGGCTCCGCGTGCGAATGGCGCCCGCGTCCTGCTGCGACCCGTACACCCAGTAGGGATACGAGTTGTCCACGGTGATGTGATAGATCTGGTCGGTGGACTGATTGTACCACGAGCTCCACGTCGCGCCGCCGTCCAGCGTCACCACCGCGCCCTGATCGAGTCCCAGCAGCATGCGCTGGCCGTTGGTGGGGTCGATCCACATTTGCTGCGGGTCGTCGCCGCCGGGGGCCCCCTTGAAGCCGGTGAAGGTGTTGCCGCCGTCGGTGGACTTGTACATCGCCGTGTTGACGGTGTAGACGACGTCGGGGTTCTTGGGGTCCACGTACACGCCGCAGTTGTAACCGCCCTGGCCGTTGGCGATGCGGCGGTCGGCGGCGTCCATCTGCCGCCACGTCGTGCCGCCGTCGTCGGAGCGGTACAGGCCGAAGTTGCCGATCAGGAACATGCGCTGCGCGTTGGTATTCATCGCCACGGCGACCGACGTCCGGCCGGTGAGCCGCGGCAGACCGCCGCCAGTGATCTCGTGCCAAGTCAAACCTCTATCAGTCGACTTGAAGAGCTTCGTTTGAGTCGGGCCGGACTGAGTCGGGCCCCCACCCCCCGCGCCACCCCCGGGCGGAGGAACGCGCGCGGGACCGGTCACCGGGACCACGTAGTGGCGCACGCTGGTGGCGAGCATCACATCGGGGCGATCCGCGGCCCACGTGATTTTCTGCATCCCGGTCGAGTCATCGACGTACAGCGTCTTGGTCCACGTCTTGCCGCCGTCGGTCGAGCGGAACACGCCGCGCGTG
>WNGG01011808.1_pt1 | contig 11453 bp, 11 predicted proteins | sample 5400661 | NCBI WGS metagenome assembly WNGG01 (sample SAMN13153372, study PRJNA577476) | soil metagenome | isolation source: 100 cm soil or saprolite under Garry oak tree replicate 1 | place: USA:California | collected 2016-06-15 | reverse complement strand
TATCGCCAGCCCGGCCGTCCCGGCCCGGGTGTCCCACTCCCGCCGCCGGTACCCGTTACGGGAGTTCACCCGCCCGGGCGTCACCTCCCCGTACCCGGCGTTGCACCGGGCCTCCATGTCCGCGTCCATCATCCGCTGCGCGAACCCCTTGATCATCTCCCGCAGCAGATCCGGGCTCGCCGACTCCAGCGTCTCCTCGAACCGCGCGCCGGGAACCGGCACAATGTCACGTGCGGCCATCTCGTTTCTCCTTCGTCTCGGACTGAGCACTTCGAAGGATCACGAGGTGGCCGTCTCACGTCACGCCGACACGCCCAACTACGGCACAACGGTCACAGCCGGATCAGCTACCCCATACACCACTCCCGTGGACGTGAACGCGGCAACGGGCCCCAACCCGCTCCGAGCGCCCGGATCACACCGGCCCATGAACCGGACCCTCACAACAGGACGACCTCAGCTCAGACATGGAGCGCAGCCAGGATTCCTTTCAGTCTCTATGGAACCGTCAAGGTGCACTGCCTCATCGCGCATGGAATGGGCATGGAGAATCAAAATTAAACCTCCCAAGACGCACCCGCCGTCGGCAAGGCAAACACCGGCAACTTCGGGCTGGCAGCCGCAGCACGCTTGCCCTGACCGGAAGGACGAGTTTCCCAGCCCAGCCGCCCTGACGGCTCCTGGTGCTGGACCGCGGCGCCGACCTAATATGGGTGAACTGACCGCCAGCCAGCCATTCCCGGAGTGCGCCGCTGGCTAGCTGCGTGGTCCCGATCCACGGGAAACCGGTGGTCGAATAGCAGTCCATGTTCGCCAGGGATGCCAGCAGCGTTCGCGTAACGACCGTAGAAGTGAATTCCGTCGATGCGGTGCAGCAGGGATCCGCTACATCGCTGAGCTTGATATTGGCGACCCGCCATGTTCCGAACAGGAAGTCGAAGTCCCGGCGGCCGTCATCGTCAAGGCCATGGTTAGCCACGCAGCCAGCATGGAGGATGGCAATCTGGTCATGCCAGCGGCTGAATTGACGATGATCACAGGTTTCGTGCCACACTGTCGGCGTGAGCGGATTCCTGTCGGTCAGCGCGTACGCGCCCGATGGCGTGACGACATTCGGGCTCGGCCTGGCTGGCGAGGTGTTCGCCAATCGGTCATCGCGTGGCTTGCCGTCCTTCGATCTCACNNCGTGCCGGGGGTGGTGCGAACTGACATGGGCCTGGTCGTGCACGTCGGGCACGGGCTGGCCAGTCTTGCCAGGGCCGACCTGATTTTGCTGCTGCCCGGAGGCGGGTCGCGTCCGCCCGACGCATCGCCGCCTGCCATTGCGGCGATCCGCGCGGCGCACGCCAGGGGCGCCATTATCGCGAGCCACTGCGTCGGTTCCTACCTGCTCGCCGGCACCGGGCTGCTCGATGGCGCCCGCGCCACCACCCACTGGCTGCTCGCGGGGGACTTCGCGGCCCGGTTCCCGAAGGTCACGGTCACGCCTGACGTCTTGTACGTCGACGAGGGCAGCGCGATCACAAGTGCCGGCGCAGCCGCCGGCCTCGATATGTACCTGCACCTGCTGCGCCGTGAGCACGGCGCAGCAGTAGCCAACGCGATTGCCCGTGAGGTCGTCGCCGCTCCGTACCGCCAAGGCGGCCAGGCGCAGTTCATCGCGATGCCCGAGCCCGCCCGCATCGACGACGAGCGGCTCATGACCGTCATGGACTGGGCCCGGTCGAATCTGCACGAAGGGCTCTCGGTCGGCGATCTCGCCAGCCGGGCCCTGATGAGCCCGCGCACCTTCGCGAGACGGTTCACGGCAGCCACCGGGACCACCCCGAACGCGTGGTTGCTCCGCCAGCGGCTAGACCGTGCCGAAGAACTACTCGAAACGACGGATCTCGGCGTCGAGGAGGTGGCCGCGCGGATCGGCTACAGCAGCGGCGCCGTCATGCGCGAGCAGTTCGTCAAACGGCGCGGCGTGCCGCCACGAGCCTACCGGAGGGCCTTCCAACGCTGCTCAGCCGAGGCTCACCGCGCCTCCGCACCTGCTTGACAGCGGGCCGGTACCTGCGCATGGACGCGACTGACAGACAATTCCTGCTGAACTCCAAATCGAGGGCCGGCTGACCGTCACCGAACTCGCCGAGCGGGTCCGGCTCAGCGGAGCGCCGTGCTATTGATGTCGTGCCCTGAAGCATCCGTGTGGTCATTGAGGTTGGTCTGCAGCCGTTAGGGGTGTCACCAGCTCGTGGTTGCTACCAACACTATCAATGGCGTGGCCACGATCGTTGTCCTCGTCGCGCCATCCGGTCTTAATGTCGCCGTCCAGGCGAAGCGGCCGCCTTCCCTGGACGCTATTGCGGGGACCGGGTGACCGGGCATTGTCGCGCGCTTGGCGAGCAGGCGGGTTATTGGCGTGGTCTGTGTGCGGCGGCACGCGCGGGCACGGTGTCGTTGGGTGCGCATGGGCTGGCCGGGGACGTCGCGGTGACGATGCTGTCATAGATCGCCACCTTGTGGCTGATCAGGTTGAGGCACTGCCGGAGGGTGTCCATCTGGGCCAGCACTCGGGTTTGGTGCTGGCGGAGCAGGCCGAGTCGCTGCTGTTCATTGCCGTCTCCGCGGCGGACCAGGTCGGTGTACTGGCGGATGGCAGGGATCGGCATCCCGGTGGCGCGGAGGTTGACGCAGACGGTCAGCCATTCCGCGTCGTCGTTGGTGTAGAGCCGCCTGCCGCCGCGACCGCGGCGGATGGGATTGGCGAGGATGCCCTCGCGTTCGTAGAACCGCAGGGTATGAACGCTCAGTCCCACCCGCTCGGCCATCTGCCCGATGCTCATGATGTTTGCAGACAAGGTTTCGCCCATGATCTGCCTCTGATTGCTTGACCTAGAGCCGACTCTAGATCATACGGTTCGTTGCCATGACGATGCATTACCGAGTCCTCGGCGGAACCGGCATTGAGGTGAGCGCCTACTGCCTCGGCACCATGATGTTCGGCGCGCTCGGCGGGACCGCGGCCAGGAATCCGGACCACGACGACTGCATCCGCATCATCCATGCCGCCTTGGATCGCGGCATCAACTTCGTTGACACCGCGGACATGTACTCCGCCGGCGAGTGCGAGCAGATCGTGGGCAAGGCGCTGCGCGGCTGCCGTGACGACGTAGTGCTCGCCACCAAGGTCCACTTCCCGCTGGATGATGGCAGGGGCCGCAGCGGAAATTCTCGCCGGTGGATCGTCCGGGCCGTCGAGGACAGCCTGCGGCGCCTGCAGACTGACTGGATCGACCTGTACCAGATTCACCGGCCCGATGAGTCGGCTGACATCGAGGAGACCCTGTCCGCGCTCAGCGACCTGGTCCATCAGGGAAAGATCCGCGCGTTCGGCTGCTCCAGCTTTCCCGTCCATCACATCGTGGAGGCGCACGCGGTCGCCGAGCGCCGCGGCCTGCTGCGGTTCCGGACCGAGCAGCCGCCGTACTCGCTGCTCGCGCGCGGGATCGAGGAGTCGATGCTTGCGGTGTGCCAGCGTTACCGGATGGGCGTGCTCACCTGGAGCCCGCTCGCGTTTGGCTTCCTGAGCGGCAAGTTCCGCAAAGACAGGCCCGTCGACCTATCCAGCGGCCGCCCGCTGCTCAACCGGGGGCGGTTCGACCCGTCAGACCCTGCCAACGCCGCCAAATACGACGCCGTGGAACCCCGCGTTCCGCGTAATTCGGCGGCCTGGAGCGCCGGATTGGTGGTGTGAGTCGCGTAACGATATTCCTCGAAGCAACCATGACCCGCTTCGTCACCCACAGCCGATCAATATAGACAGCGGCCAAACCAGAAGAAACCACACCCGCGATCTGCAAACACTTGACCAGGCACTTCATATGAGATCACTGGTCGTGGCGGTTGTCCGACCGCCCGCCTTGGCAGATAATCCTGCTGTGCCCGGGCGATCAGTGATAGCAGTTCTGGCGGTGCTGTCGTTCAGCATCATGGCCGGCTGCACGAATGAGGCGGGCAGCGCCCACGGGCACGCAAGTCAGTCAGCCCAGCGGTACTCGTCGTCCGACCGTCCCCCGGCTGTCGCGCTCGGTGCGGCGGGATGCCGCCCGGCATCCCCGATCACTCCTGGCATGAACGGCATTCCCCAGGTGAAGGGCACCGGACACGGTGCCTCACTGTGGGGCCTGCTGATGTTTCCGCATCGGTTGACCGCTCGGGTGGGCGACCAGGAGAAGATCGTCTGGCGGATGACGGGCTCTGGCGTACCGCAGATGGTGGCGATCGGCCCGGACAGCCAGGTCCATCGGCTGGCCTGGGGACCGGCATACCATACCAGCAGCAACTGGAACAAACCAGGTGATGAGTGGGGAGCTGGATACGTATTCACCGTTCCTGGTTGCTGGGACTTGCGCGCTGTCCGGGGCACGGCCACCGCAGACGTATGGCTACGTGTCGTAGCCCGATAAAGGCATCGGACCTCGCTTCCATACGGGAGCCTTCGATGGCTGTCAGTTTGGCAGAAAACCAGCGGTTGTGGTCAACTCATCCACTGGCGTGGCCGGTTCGCCGTGTCCATCCTCATTACGTGAGCTGGTCAAGACAAGGATGATGATGGCCGTCGCGACTTCGGCCTCTTGCTCGATCATCGCCGTGTCCTCGCCGTGTCCTGGTGATGCAGGCGTGCGGTGAGGCCACGTCTCGGCCAGTCTCGGAGAAATGGTCGGCGTCACGGCAGCCACCATGTCCATGCCCGTGGCGGCGGCTGTGATGGAGCGGATGGGCTGGCCTTCCCCCCGGCGGCCCATCCGCTCCATCCTTCCGGCCGAGGACGGGCCGGGTCGCTGTCGGGTGGAATGCCGCTGGCGCCGGACCGCACGACGCGGCTCATGTCGTCGCCCCGCCGTCACGTGAATGCCTGCAAGGGCGCACAACCAGACGGTGCGAATGCTCAGATCTGCATCCTGGACCGGCGTCCGGACCCAGCTCCAGCGGATCGGCGCAAACGCGGGGCCACGTTGCCCTGAAGGATATAGCGCGGCGCTGGCTGATCAGCGCAATGCGGAGCTGGCTGTCGGGGCGAGCCGGAGTTGTTCGGGTCCTGCAGTGAGGTGGGTCATCAGCTGAGGCAGGACCCGGTTCTGCCAGTGGGAGATGGCGGTGAGCCGGTCGGCGTAGTGCTTGTGCTGCGCGCGGTTCTCGAAGGCGCAGAACCACGCGAGTACGTGCTCGCCCTCGCGTACGGGCAGCAGCGGGAAGGTGTTCTCGGCTGCCTCAGTCTGCAAGACGGCGATCGTGCGAGCACCAGCGTCGCCCACGACCGGCAGCACGTCCTCTTCGACGAAGCGGATGAACTGCTCGTCTACCGGTGCGGGGAGGTAACACAGTGTCGTGGTGATGAGCGAGGACGGGTGCTCCTTGGCGCCGACACCGGGACGGGGGCGCTGCGCAACGGGAAATCCGGCGTGCGGGCGCACCGGGCGCAGCAGCAGCACGTTGTCAGAGTCGGCCATGGTGGCGTTCGCGGCCTCGCGGTTCGCCTTCCAGACCGGTCCGCCGTAGAACGCCGCCAGGGCACGCTTGCGGGCTTCCATATCGGCAAATGAGCGCAGCCACACTAATCTGTCCGGGTTGTCGAGGTCACGGAACTGACCCAGAATCTTCATCCCGGCATCTTCCTGCGCTTCCACCAACTTCCGCTCGAACAGATCGATCAGCGTGTCGCGCTTGCCGGGTTTCAAGGTGTATTGCCGCAGCTCGATCACGCCATCGGACGAGCGCTGAGCCGGATTGGTTGCAGTCATGACAGGCCGGTGCTCCCGTTCGCGCCAAGATCAGCATCACGGGTCAGCTCCATGATCCAGTTTGGCTTCCAGGTAGTTCCGCCGTCGTAGGAGAACGCTTGCGTCCACCGGGGATGCTCGGGGTCGGCGCGCGTCCACTCGTACCGCACCCGCAGCGGCCTTCCATTCAGTGTGTCGTCGCAGTAGAACTCGCCGACCCCGGCGGAAAAACGACCCTCGACCGGCGTGTCCAGGTCTCCCGGCTGCCGCGTGGACGCCCACCAGATACGCCAGAGCCTGGTCCGCGGATTGAAAAGCCGCAACGCGATGCCCTCCATAGGCCCGTTCCCGGGAAACTCGGTCGTGGAGTAGTAATCCATGACGGCGAGGTTGGCCAGCAGAGGCCGCACGATGACCGTGGAGCTGAATCTCGTCCACTGCGTGCAGTCCGGATCCCAGTTGTCGGCGAGCTTGCGGTTGGCCACCCGCCACGATCCGTGCAGGAAGTCGAAGTCCCGCCGGCCGTCCTCGTCGTTGTCTTCGCCAGTCACGTAACAAGGATGGCTGCGGCGATCCGGCCGCGCCAGCGGTCAAAGTTGACCATGTCCACGGGTTTTCTGCCAGACTCAGCGAAGTCAGAACGCGGTTTGATTGGGGCTGCTGGCGGAGCTGGCCCGGTGAGGTTACCGAGGGCACCATGAGCTACCTGCACTCCCGGCTGCTGCTAAATGACAGCTCGCTACCGTCAGTAGGCCTCGGCCGTGTTTCCAGTCAGATCAAGTTTTACTTGTCAGGCGGCCGCCAGCCCGGCTGTGATGTGCTGGTCGAGGGCGTGGTCGAGCTGACGCCAGGCGCTGGCGAGGGGCGATCGGCGGGTGAGCTCGCTGGGCAGCGCAACGCTGAGCGCTGTTAGCCCTGGGGTGAGTATCGGGCCGTAGGCCTTGGTGAACAGGACGGCGATCGCACGGCCGTGGGGAGTGAGCCGGTAGCGGTGAGTGCCGGGCAGCCGCTCGATGACCTGTTTACGCCGCAGTCGCCGCAGGTCGTAAGTCGCGTGCCGGCTGGTGTAGGGGGTACCGGGCAGCGCAGAGACGAGTTCGGTCAGGCACCGGTTGCCGGACCCGGCGATCAGGTGGGTGAACCGCAGCGTTGCGGCCAGGACTGCCATGACGCGGGGGTCACCGAAGCGCAGTGCCGGGGCGTGCAGGCCCTCGGCTGTGCTGGCGGGCCTGGTCACCTCGGCGAAGGTGACAGTGCCGGGGGCGGGCTGGGCGTCTGCGGCTTCAGCGTCACGCAGACGCTGGCTGGCGTGCTCGCCAGCTGCCCGCAGGGCATTCCAGTTCTGCAGGCAGACGCGCCTGCCGATCCCGAGGTCAACTGAAACCTGCACACCTTCATTTGCGCGGATTGGCCCGTGACCTGCGGCGACACGCTTTTCTGGGTGGTCGTTGACTTTGAAGGTGAAGACCGTGAGGTTTAGGCGTCACCTGGTAAACCGAGGCGGGGGGAACCTATGCGGGGGGAATTTCGGGTAGTGCGGGGCTGCGCAGTCGCGGTACCGCTGGTCGCTGTCGATCCAGAGCGCTTCCAGGCCGATTGCGCGGAGGCGTATGCAGCTTCCTGGGTGGCGCGGGGTTTCAGCCAGGTCACGGTGGACAGTGCGACGAGCCGGCTGGAGCGGGTGCTGGCCACCTTCGGCAAGCCGGCGTGGGAGGTCACCCGGGAGGACGTGGACCGGGTCGTGGGCGACTGGGCCGCGGCGGGCATCGCGGCGTCGACCCGGCGGACCTACGTGCAGGCGTTCAAGGGCTTTCATGAGTTCTTAGCCGCCCGCAAGGCAGCAGAGATCGAGGCCGCGTTCGGCGTGCGGCTGGAAAGCCCGCTGGATGAGTTCAACGCCGCCCGGCACGTGGGCTGCGAGCCGGCGTCGGCGAAGGCGCCGCCGGCAGCCGAGCGGCTGGCGGAGTTCTTCGAGTTCCTGCGGGGACGGGTCGCCACGGCGCGCAAGTTCGGCTCGGCCGGGCGGGACTACGCCCTGTACCGGACGCTGTATCACGCGGGCCTGCGGGCGGAAGAGGCGGCCTCGCTGGAACTGGGTGACCTGCACTTCGGGCGGGGCCCGTTCGGCAAGATCCACGTCCGGTTCGGCAAGGGCGCCAAGACCTCGGGGCCGCGGCCGCGGTGGGTGCCGATGCTGGACGGGCTGGACCTGATCTTGCGCTGGTTCACCGACGACGTGCGCGTCCGGTTCCCGGACTCCCCGGCGCTGTTCTGCGATGAGGGCGGCGGCCGGCTGCACCGGGGCACGGTCCGCAACCGGCTGCGTCACCTGCTCGACCTGGAGGGCCGCCCGGCCGCCGGCCGGTTCACCCCGCACACGCTGCGCCATGCGTGCGCGACCCACAACTATGAGCGGGGGGTGGACCTGGTAGCCATCCAGCAGATGCTCGGGCATTATGCAGGTGATCTTTGTCAAGTGGATCATGTGGTGGTCCGGTATCGGCGGGCTGCGGCTGCCGGGGAGAGGTTGAGTAGCTGGCCGATCTCGGCCCAGGTGTGGCCTTGGTCGCGGGCCGCGTGAACGGCGGCGGGGAGCATCTTGTGTGCCTGGGCGATGAGGCTGGCAATGGCGTGCAGCCCGACCGCGCTGTCACCGAGCCAGTAGGGGGTGCGGAGCGCGGCGAGGGTATCGACGGCCTTGGCGATGACGGCGGCGCTGTCGGCGTCGGTGCGTGGCGCGGGCAGTTCACCGGGTTCGGTGAGGCGCAGCGACTGGCCGGTCATGAGGCGGTTTCCTCCAGTCGGGCGAGCAGCCCGTCGAAGACTTTCTGCCGGCCGAGCTGGCCTTTGACGGCGGCGTCATCGCGCTGGCGTTGCAAGGTGGGCCGGAACTCGATGGTGGTCTGGAAGAACGTGCACGATTCGCAGATGGATTCGAAGTGACAGTCCAGGCCGGCCGGCCGGGCGCAGTAGCCGTTGCCGAGCATGCGCTGGTGCATCTCGGCTCGCAGCCGGCGCATTTCGGTGCCCTCGGCGTTGGCGGGCAGTTCTCGTGGCGCGTCGTAGAGGGCCTCGACCTTTTCGGAGACGGAGAAGTACTCGTCTGCGACGGTGCGGTTGGCGATTCGGGCATAAACCATGGTCATCCGCATCGATCGATGCCCGAGAAGGGCGGCTATCGCCTCGAGGCTCATGCCCCGGTTGATGGCCTGGGTTGCCAGAGTATGCCTGAGCCTGTGGGGGCTGACGTGGCCGATCCCGGCGGCCCGGGCGGCTTTGGCGACGGCCCGGTCGACGCGGGTCTGGCCGATCCGCTGGCCGTGCTCAGTGAACAGGTAGGGGGTGCGCAGGCTGGCGGGCCGTCCGGCGAGCCAGGCGTCGAGGAGTTCTTTGAGCTGCGGGTGCAGCGGAATGTAGCGGTCGGTGCGGAGCTTGCCGAGCGGCACGTGCAGCCAGTAGGCGGCGCCGATCTGCACGACCGAGTCGACGGTGAGGTCCAGGAACTCGCCTTTGCGCAGGCCGGTGCGGGCCAGGAACTCCACGGCCAGGCGGACGAACGGGTCGGGGTCGGCGCGGGTGGCCTGGAGCAGTTTGGTGAACGCGCCGTCGTCGAGGAAACGGGGCAGGGGGGCGTCACGCAGCGGCAGGTCGCCGTCGAAGACGAGCACCGCGGCCGGGACGTCGTCACCGTCCCACTCGGCGAGGCGCTCGAAGCAGGTGCGCAGCCCGCCGAGGTGCTCGGCGAGGCTGGTCTTGGTGAGCGTGCCGCCCCGGGCCGAGGGCCGGGCGGCCAGGTGCAGCTTGTATGCCTCGATGTGGCGACGGCGGAGATCGGCGACGCAGGCGATCTCGGGTGCGCTGGCGGCGAGCCAGCAGGCGAACTCGCGCAGCACGCCCTCGACGCGCACCATCGTCGAGGCTCGCAGCGACAGGCGCACCTGGGCGATGTAGCCCATCAGCGTGGATGCCAGCGGCTGGGCCACCGACGCCCAGGCGGCAGCTCGCTCAGCCGAGCGGTCGCGGTTGGTCTTGGCGGGTGCGGCGTCGAGGAGGCCGAGGTGGAACAAGGTGGTCTGCGCGCCGAACAGTGCCGCGCTCAGCGCCTTGACACCATGGCTGCCGGGCCGGTGACCGCCGATGGCGGCGGCCAGCGCCTCCCGGCCCTCATCGATGGCGGCCTGGGTCACCTGGCCGGGGGCCAGCCCGGCCAGCGCTGTCACCTTGGCCAGCGCCGACCACTGCAGCCGGGTCACGGTGGCCTCGAAGCCGAGCCCGGCGGAGGTGGCGGTGAAACGCTCGTGGAACCGGCGGTGATGGCGGGCGGCGACCTCACCGAGGTAGGGGCGGCATGCCACCAGGTAGTCGGCGCTGGGGCGCAGCCGCCCCGTCACGATCAGCCATCCGACCACCCGCCGGTCCTTGAGCGGCAAGGCGCACTGGGCGGCCAGCGGCAGCCGGGCCCGCCCGCGGGGCCCGACCCGGATGAAGAACATCCGGGCGACCGAGGTGACCGGGTGCCCGGCGAACATCCCGGCGCCGGTGAGGTCGGCGCGGTAGGCGCCGACCAGATCCTCGACATCGGGGCGCCGGGCCGGTGACCCGCTCATCCCGCTGCCCCCTGGCTGACCGGCGCGGCCTGGGCCTCGATCGCCTCCGCCGCCCGCAAGTACTCCTTCTCCAGCCAGTCGTTCGCCAGGTGCAGGTAGATGCCAACGGCTGGCCGCGCCGGGCGCCCTTCAGCACCACGAACAGCTGCCTGGCCGCAGACTCCCGCGGCCGCTCGGATTCCAGGTAGCCGCCCAGCGCTTCGAAGAACCGCGCCGACACCGGCACCACCCGCTGATGCCCGCCCTTGCCCTCGGCCACGAACAGGCGGCGCTCCCCGGCGCTGACGTCCTCGAGGCGCAAGCCGAGCACCTCGCAGCGGCGCAGGCCGCCCAGCACCATCGCGTCGACCATGGCCCGGTCGCGGTGGGTGCGCAGCGCCGCCCGCAGCGCGTCGACCTCGGACGGCGCCAGCACCCGGGGCAGCGTGCGCGGCGTGCGGATCAGCGGCACCCCGCCCCTGCCGCGCCGGGCGCCCGGCCGGCGGGCGGCCAGGCTGGCCGGCACCGGGTTGCGGCGCACGCCGGTGTCCTCCCGGGCGCACAGGTACGCGTAGAGGCCCCGCACGCTCGACAGCCGCCGGGCGATCGTGCGTGCCGCCAGGCCCGACTCACCATCCTCCAGCCGCACCACCCGCTCGCCGCGGCGGGGGGCGCGCTGAGCGGCCAGGAACCCGAACACGTCCGCGGCCGTCACCTCTGCTGGCGGCTTGGCCACCACGGCGAAGAAGACCTTCAGGTCGTAGGCCGTCGCAAGCCACGTGTTGACCCGCGCCCGGGCGGCCACGAACGCCAGGTAGTCATCCAGCAGCGGGTGCCCGAGCCTGATCGCCTGGATGCCGCCCTCTGCCGTCGGGCGGACCAGGCATGGCATGAACTCCAACAGGTGACTCCTTCTCCGTCAGGTGACACACCGCGCCACGCGATCATGTCACTGCCTCGGGATCACCCGCATATCAAACACTGGCAGGTGGCGACCACGATGCGGTACGTCTCGCCCTCGGCCACGTTCGTCGAGGACGCCTACCGGCGTGCGGTGTCCGGGACGCTGGGCAAGCTCGCAGAGGACGGCGATGGACGT
>WNGG01009722.1_pt1 | contig 11453 bp, 10 predicted proteins | sample 5400661 | NCBI WGS metagenome assembly WNGG01 (sample SAMN13153372, study PRJNA577476) | soil metagenome | isolation source: 100 cm soil or saprolite under Garry oak tree replicate 1 | place: USA:California | collected 2016-06-15 | reverse complement strand
CATCAGCTGTCCCAGGTGTTCACCAATCTCATTGCAAACGCCTTCGAGGCGCTCGACGGCAAGGGCCGGATCACGATTTCGGCGATCACGAGCGCGATTGAAGCCGACCCCGCCTTCGCCGGGGTGCACGAGCCGACGCCGGCCGTCGTCGTGGACGTGTCCGACGATGGCCCGGGCGTGCCGGCGGATCTCACGGATCGGATCTTCAATCCGTTTTTCACGACCAAGCCCCAGGGGTCGGGGCTCGGCCTCGCGATTGTGCGGAAGATCGTCGACGCCCACGACGGGCGGATCGACATCAGCAGCGCGCCGGAGACCGGCACGCGCTTTCGGGTCACCCTCCCGGTGACGAGCGCGTCCGGGTGGTTCAAGTAGAAAGGCACTGACATGGGTCGCATACTCGTTGCGGACGATCATGATGCGCTGCGCCGCGGGCTGGTCCGTGGCTTGACCGAGGCCGGTCATGAGGTCGAAGAGGCCTCGAACGGCAATGCCGCTATCGAGCGGCTGCACGACAGCTACTTCGACGTCGTGCTGAGCGATCTCAAGATGGGCGGCAGCGACGGCATGGACGTGCTGCGCACGACCCGCGCGATGCACCCGACGACGGCCGTCATCCTGATGACGGCGTTCGGATCGGTGAACACGGCGGTCGAGGCGATGAAGATCGGGGCCTTCGACTACGTGCTGAAGCCGTTCGAGATCGAGGAGATGGAGGTCAAGATCGAAAAGGCGCTCGAAATGAAGCGCCTGAAGCACGAGATTGAATACCTCCGCGGCCCGCAGGACATCTACGAGTTCGACAAGATCGTCGGATCGAGCCCCGCGCTGCAGCACGTGCTCGACATCGTGAAGAAGGTCGCCAAGAGCAACACGACGGTGCTCATTCGCGGCGAAACGGGCACGGGCAAGGAGCTCATCGCCGGGGCCACGCATCACAACTCGCTCCGCGCGGCGCGGAACTTCGTGAAGGTGAACTGCGCCGCGCTGCAGGAGAACCTGCTGGAGTCCGAGCTCTTCGGCCACGAGAAGGGCGCGTTCACCGGCGCGGACAAACAGCGGATCGGACGGTTCGAGCAGGCCGACGGCGGGACGCTGTTCCTCGACGAAATCGGCGACATGAGCCCGAGCACGCAGGCCAAGATCCTCCGCGTCCTTCAGGAGCACGAGTTCGAGCGCCTCGGCGGCACGCGGACGCTGCGCGTCGACGTCCGGCTCATCGCGGCGACCAACCGCGACCTGCCGGCGATGGTGCAGGCCGGACAATTCCGGGAAGATCTGTACTACCGGCTCAACGTCGTGTCGATCGAGATGCCGCCGCTGCGCGAGCGCAAGGACGACATCGTGCCGCTGGCGCAGACCTTCATCCGCAAGTTCGCGGGCGAGCTGAAGAAGAAGATCGACGCTCTCGAGCCGGACGCGCAGAAGCTGTTGATGCGGTACAACTGGCCGGGCAACATCCGCGAGCTCGAGAACACCATCGAGCGTGCGATCCTGCTGGCCGAAGGGCGCGCCATCGCGTCGATCGACCTGCGGCTCGGCGAGGTGCCGAGCCTGGGCGGGACGCGCGATCACGCGGCGGTCGTCAAGATTCCGCCGACCGGCATCCCGCTCGAGGACATCGAGCGGCACGCGCTCGTCGAGGCGCTGAAGATGTCGAACTGGGTGCAGAAGGACGCGGCCGAGCTCCTGTCGATCAGCCCGCGCGTCATGAACTACAAGATCAAGACGCTCGGCATCGAGTTCCCGCGCGGGAGGCGCGCCGCCCCGCTCGTGGCGGCCGCTTCATAATTTGGAAGTCGGAATTTGGAATTTGGAATTCGTACGCATTCCAAATTCCAAATTCTTAATTCCTAATTCCGCGCGCGCGCGCGGATGCGCCTTCCGATAGACGTCCAGCAGCTGCGCGGCGTTCACGTGCGTGTAGCGCTGGGTCGTGCTGAGGCGCGCGTGGCCGAGCAGCTCCTGAATCGCGCGCAGGTCGGCGCCGCGCTGCAGCAGGTGCGTCGCAAATGAGTGCCGCAGCGCGTGCGGGCTGATGCCCGGACGGGAGCTGCTCGCGGCGGCGTATCGGCGCACCAGTCGGTCGACGCTCCGCACGGTCAACCGCCCGCCACGATGGTTCACGAACAGCGCATCGCGCGTGTTGTGACGACCGTCCGCGCCTCGCCGGTCGTGTCCGGCTTTAGCCGGACCGTGATCACGGTCCGCTTGAAGGCGGACACTACCGATCAAGCCCTCCCGATCTTTCAGATACTCGCGGATCGCCTTCGCCGTGCTGCCGTTGAACGGCACGATGCGCTCTTTTCTGCCCTTGCCCAGCACCCGCACCATCTTCGCGCTCAGGTTCACATCGTCCAGATCGAGACCGGTGAGCTCGCCCAGGCGCAATCCCGACGCGTAGAACAGCTCGAGAATCGCCCGGTCGCGGCGGGAGAGCGGCGTGTCCCCAGCTGGTGCGGCGAGAAGCGCCGACATCTCGTCCTCCGACAGGTGGGCCGGCATGCGGACGTCACGTTTCGGCGTGGCCACCAGCGCGCCCGGATCGTCCTCGATCACGCCCTCGCGCCGAAGGTACCGGAGGAACGTGCGGACTGCGGCCAGCTTACGCGCCGCCGACGCCCGCGTCAGGCCCTGCTTGTGCAACGCTCCGAGAAAGCTGCGGAGGGCCGCGCGGCCCAGATGCGCGGGCTCGATCTCGCGGGCCTCGAGACCGGCTTCCGCGGCGGCATGCCCGAGGAATTGGGTCAGATCGCTGTCGTATGCGCGTACGGTGTGCGCCGACGCGTTGCGATTCAGCTCGAGAAACTGGAGGAACGCTTTGAGATGCGCGATCACCGCCGTGCCCTTCCTTCGACCCCTTCGACAGGCTCAGGGCAGGCAACCTCCGGACGAGCGGGGTCGGTCGTTGGCTCGCGCTGAGCCTGTCGACGCGCGAGCCATCGGTCCAGATCGGCGAGCGCGCGCGCGGACAGCGCCTCGTTGCGCTGCTTCTTGCTTTTCGGCGCCTTCTCCAGCGGCTGCATGATCCCAAACGTGATATTCGACGGCTCGTAGTGCGCAGGATCTGCGTGCGACACGTAGTACGCCAGCGCGCCGATGGCCGTCGTGCGCGGCGGCGCAGACGCGGGCTCGCCCGTCGCCAGGGCGGCCGCGTTCAATCCGGCCAGCAGGCCGGAAGCGGCGGACTCGACGTAGCCTTCGACGCCGGACATCTGCCCCGCGAAAAACAGCGTCGGCCGTTTCCGCACCTGCCACGTTTCGGCGAGCACGGCCGGACCGTTCACGTACGTGTTGCGGTGGACCATCCCGAAGCGCACGAACTCGGCCTGCTCGAGCCCGGGGATCAGCCGCAGCACACGCGCCTGATCGCCCCATTTGATTTGCGTCTGGAAACCCACCAGGCTGAAATGGTCGCCGGCCAGGTTGTCCTGCCGCAGCTGCACGGCGGCGTACGGCGCGCGTCCGGTTCGTGGATCGACCAGGCCCACGGGCTTCATCGGGCCGAAGCGCAGCGTGTCGCGGCCGCGATGCGCCATCACTTCGATGGGGAGACACCCTTCGAAGAAGCGCTCCTTTTCGAAGTCGTGCACGGTCGCCGATTCCGCCGTGGTCAGCGCGTCGTAGAAGCGGTCGTACTCCTCGCGCGTCAGCGGACAGTTCAGATAGTCGCCCTGTCCATCGTCGATACTGCACGCCAACGGGTCCGCCTGAAGGCGGACACTACCGGAACCTGCCTCAACATGGACACTACCGGAACTCGCCTCAAGGCGGACACTATCTGAACCTTCGGTCGCCGTATTACCGGTAGGGTCCGGCTTGAGCCGGACCGTGGGCCGCAGACTCCGATCCCACCGCGACGCGCGGAAGACTTTCGAGCGGTCGATTGTGTCGGCGAGGACGATCGGGCTGATGGCGTCGTAGAAGTACAGGTGACCCTGGCCCACGATCGACGCGAGGTCGGCGGACAGGGCGTCCGACGTCAGCGGCCCGGTCGCCACGATGACCGGCTCCCGTTCGCTCGACGCGGGGACCGCGCGGATCTCCTGCCGCACGATTGTGACCCGCGGGTGGCCGCTCAGCGTCTGCGTGATGATGGCGGCGAACCGCTCGCGATCCACGGCGAGGGCGGCGCCGGCAGGCACGCGGCTCGCCTCGGCCGCCTGCATGACGAGCGATCCCAGCCGCCGCATTTCCTCTTTCAGCAGGCCCACGGCGTTATCGAGCTTGTCACCGCGAAAGGAGTTGCTGCACACCAGCTCGGCGAGGCGGCCGGTCTTGTGGACGGCGGTCGGGTGCACGGGACGCATTTCGTAGAGCATGACGGCCACGCCTCGGGAGGCCGCCTGCCAGGCGGCCTCTGCGCCCGCGAGGCCACCGCCGACGATCCGGACCATCAGCTTGCGCGTTTGCGGACGGTCCGCTTGCGGGCCGCCGGTTTGGGCTTCGACTTTGACTTGGGCTTGAGCGTCAACAGGGCCGGCGGCGCGACGGTTTTGTCACCCTGTCGCACCTCTCGACGCCGGCTGGGCGCGCGACCACCGGCGGCGCGCCGGCCGCGACGCGTTGAGGGCGGGGCACCACGGCGCGCCTCGAGAAGCGCGCGCGCACCTTCGAGCGAGAGCGTCGCGGGATCGGTTCCCTTGGGGATCGACGCGTTCAGCTCGCCGTCCGTCACGTACGGGCCGTACCGGCCTTCGAGCACCTGCAGCGCCGTTCCGCCGTCCGGCAGCTCGATCGTCCGAATGACGCGCTTCGCCGCCTGACGCTGGGACCGCTTCGGCGCATTGAACAGCGCGACGGCACGCTCGAGGTCGACGGTGAAGAGATCGTCCGTGGCTTCGAGCGACCGATAGTCGTCGCCGTGCTTCACGTAAGGACCGAAACGGCCGAGGCCCGCGACAATCGGCTGCCCCGATTCAATATGCTGGCCGAGCTCGCGCGGCAGCTCGAGCAGCTTCAACGCCTCGTCCAGCGTGACCGTGGCCTCGGTCAGCGCGCCGGTCAACGAGGAGCGTTTCGGTTTCTCCTTCACGCCCTTCTCCGGCGTCTCGCCGAGCTGCACGTAGGCGCCGAAGCGGCCGTGGATCGCGTAGACGTTCATGCCGGTCTTCGGATCGATGCCGATCAGCCGCGGTCCCTCGGCCTTCGTGCGGATGAGCGCCATCGACTTCTCGACGGTCAAGTCGGCGGGAGCGATCGTCGGTGGCAGTCCCGCGGTCTTGCCAGGCCCGCCTTCTCCCAGCTGCAGGAACGGCCCATAGCGCCCGATGCGCACGCGAACCATGTCGCCGGAGTCGGAGTCGGTCCCGACGTTGATCAACGGATACTCGGCGCGATCCTCGGCCTGCTTGACCGCTTCCTCGAGGCCACGGTGATGTCTGTCGCCGCGGTAGAACTGCCGGATGAAGTCGAGCCACTCGCGTTCGCCGCGTGAAATCTGATCGAGGTCTTCCTCCATCTCCGCCGTGAACGCCACGTCGATGAGGTCGCCGAAGTGCTCGCGCAACAGCCGCGTCACCGCGAACGCCGTGAAGCTCGGCACGAGCGCTTTTCCCTGCCGGAAGACGTAGCCCCGGCGCTCGATCGTGCCGATTGTCGCCGCGTAGGTCGACGGACGCCCGACGCCGATCCGCTCGAGCTCTTTGATGAGGGAGGCTTCGGTGTATCGCGCCGGCGGACTCGTCTCGTGTCCCTTCGGCTCGAGCCCGACCAGCCTGACGCGCGTCTTCTCTCTGTCGATATGCTCGCCGACCGTCAGCGTCGGCAGGAGCGTCTCCTGCTCTTCGAGCTCGGCGGACGGATCGTCGCTGCCCTCGACGTACGCGCGGCGGAAGCCCGCGAACTCGATCGCCCTGCCGGACGCCGTGAACACCGCCTGTTCACCGTGGCCGGCCGCGGCCGAGATCTCGATCGTCGTGCGGAGGACGCGCGCGTCGACCATCTGCGACGCCATCGTGCGCTTCCAGACGAGCTCGTAGACCTTCAGATCGTCGCCGGTCAGGACGTCTTCGAGCGATGCGGCCGCGCTGGTGAAATTCGTCGGCCTGATGGCCTCGTGCGCTTCCTGCGCGTTCTTCACCTTCGTCGTGTAGCGGCGCGGCGCGGAGTAATAGTCGGCGCCGAACAGCTCGCGGATGGCGCGCGCCGACTCCGCCAGCGCCTCGTCGCTCAGGGTCGTCGAATCGGTGCGGTGATACGAGATGTGGCCTTCCTGGAACAGGCGCTGCGCGGACTGCATGGTCCGCTGCGTCGAGAAACCCAGCTTACGGCTCGCCTCCTGCGTGAGCGTCGAGGTGGTGAACGGGGCCGCGGGCCGCTCGATGCCCGGCTTCGCCTCGACGTTCGTCACGGTCCACGGTAGATGGCCATTCAGTACATCGACCAGCGCCGCCGCATCGGCATCCGACAGCAGTCGTGCGTTCTTTCCGGTCAGGACACCGTTCGAGTCGAAGTCCTTGCCGCTCGCGATGCGCGCGTCGCCCAGCCGGGTCAGCGTGCCTCCGAACGTGCGGCCGTCGGCGGAAAACTGCGCGTCGAGGTCCGAGTAGCGCGCCGTGTGAAACGCGAGGCGCTCTTCTTCCCGATCGACGATGAGCCGGACGGCGACGCTCTGAACACGGCCCGCGCTCAGCCCGGTCTGAACCTTCTTCCACAACACCGGCGAGAGCGTGTAGCCGTAGAGCCGATCGAGAATGCGGCGGCTTTCCTGCGCGCGGACCAGATTGTCGTCGACGTCGTGCGCATCTTTGACGGCCTGGTCGATCGCTTTCTTGGTGATTTCGTGAAAGACGATCCGTTTCACCGGCACTCTCGGCTTCAGCACCTGGAGCAGATGCCAGCTGATCGATTCGCCCTCGCGATCGGGGTCGGTCGCCAGCATCACTTCGGACGCGCCCTTCAGCGCCGTCTTCAGCTCATTCACCCGCTGACGCTTGTCGTCCGGAATGACGTAATACGGCTTGAAATCGCCGTCCGTGTCGACGCCGAGGCGGCCCCAGTTCTTCTTTCGGATTTCGTCCGGCACCTGGCTGGCCGATTCAGGGAGATCGCGCACGTGACCGTAGCACGCCTTTACCTGATACTTGTCGCCGAGGAAGCGCTCGAGCGTGCGCGCTTTCGCCGGCGACTCCACGATAACGAGGGTTTTCGCCATATCCCTGATCACCCTAGCACGGTTCTGTCGACCCGGACGAACCGGCCGCCGCCAATCCGGGCGACGGCGCCTTGCAGCTCGAGCTCGAACAGCCGAGGCAGAAGCCGTGCCGTGCTGAGCCCCGATCGCTCGGCAATCGCGTCGAGATCGCTCGGTTCCCCCGGAAGCAGACACGCAAGAATCGGGTCCGAAACCGGGCGTCCTTCGCCTGCTGAAGCGCGAGGACCGGACCCTGCCGAAGGATCGGCGGGTCGCGTCATGCCCAGCTCTTCCAAGATATCGTCCGCAGACTCGACGATCTTTGCACCATCACGCAACAGGCCGTGTGCCCCGCGGTTACGCCCGCTCAGCACGTTCCCCGGCACCGCCAGCACGTCGCGCCCCTGTTCGAGCGCGCAGCGGGCCGTGATGAGCGAGCCGCTCTTCTCGCCGGCTTCGATCACGACCACGGCGCGCGACAACCCGCTGATGATCCGGTTGCGCAGTGGAAAGAACCACGGCTGCGGCGGCGTTCCCGGTACGAGCTCGCTGACGACCGCGCCCGCCTTGTCGATCTCCTTCGCGAGCGGCCCATGCTCGGGCGGATACATGACGTCGACGCCCGACCCGAGCACCGCGACCGTGACGCCGGCGTCCGCGAGCGCACCGCGATGCGCCGCGGAATCGACACCCCGCGCGAGGCCGCTGACGACGACGAGACCACAGGCGGCAAGATCGTGGGCGAGCTGTTCTGCGACCGCGAGGCCGTACTGCGACGCGGCCCGCGATCCGACGATGGCGACGGCCGGCGCGCTGAGCGCGTCGACGCGCCCCCGCGTCCACAGCACGGGTGGCGGATCCGCAATCGTCGTCAGGGCGGCGGGATACGCGGCATCGTTCCAGGTGACGGCGACGATGCCCTGATCCCGCGCCCGGCGAATCGCGGCCCCGGCTTCTGACCGAAGCCTCGAGAGGCTGTCGTGTTCATCGCCTGCACGACCCGCGGCGAGGCGTCGAACCACGGCGTCGGGAGGATCGCCGGCGCGCAGCCGCTCGGCCACGCGCAACCAGGACCACGGAGGTAGCAGCGACAGCGCAACGAAGTCGACGAGATCGTCCATGACCGCACTCCATCGGCGCGGCCCGGGCCCCAAAAAAGAAAGGAGGCCGCAGCCGCCGCGTCCGTAACGCGCGGGGCTCGACCTCCCAGACGAGTATTATAGCCGCCGCACCTGCAGTTCACGACAGCAAGAGGACAGCTGCGCCGTCTTTCGTAAACGGTCCGATCCAGAGTCACCGTAATCAGCCGACTTTTTCGAGCACAGCCGTGGCATATGGCTTGCTATGACGGGCTCGAGAGTACGGTATAGTGAGCGGTATCCAACGATGAAAATGCCAGTCACGGTTCTCGTCGCGTGCGCCGCGGCCGTGGGGGCGTCGCCGTCATTTGCCGACGCGAGAAACGACGCCAGGTCGCAGGTCGAATTCGGCATCAACGTCGCGCAGCGTGGGCTCTGGCGCGAAGCGATCTACCGGTGGGAAAAGGCTGCAGAGCTCGACCCGACCTACGCCGCAGCGTACAACGACCTCGGCATCGCGTACGAGCACGAAGGGCAACTCGAAAAGGCGCGGAAGGCCTACGAGAAAGCGCTCGAACTGGACCCGAACAACGCTCAGGTCCGCCAGAACTACGAGCTGTTCAAGGAAATCAATGATCGGACCTCACAGGGAAAGGAAAAGTAGCGTGGGACGTCAGGTCTGCCGGCGCCTCGGGCTCGCCGCCGTTACGGCCTGCCTCGCCGTCTTCGCGCTGGCCTGCGGAACCACCTACTACGAGATCCCGATCGAGACGCCTATCCAGCCGAAGCTGGATGTGTCTCCTTTCCAGCGCGTGCTTGTCGTCGGTTTCGTCGCCGGCGGCAGCGAAGACGTCGACGCCAATCAGGAAACGGTCCGGCTCCTTCGCAGTCAGCTCCGCACCAAGTCGTCGCTGAAAGTCATCGACGCCGATGTTCTCCAGCTCATCGAGATCGCCCAGGATCAGAGTCAAAGCGTTGGCGCAACGACAGACGACGCGACGCCGACCGTGCGGGAGAGCGCGCCGAACAGTCGCGTATCGAACGGGGGCACCGACCGCGGCAACCAGACGCTCGCGTTGCCGCACAACATCAAGGAAGAAAAAGATCTGGAGCCGTACGAGCGGTTGTTCGCGAACACCGCATACTGGAAGCGAATCGGCGAGGAGTTCCAAAACCCGCTGATCGTCACCGGCACGGTGCTGTTCACCAATCGCTCGACCGCGGGATTCGTGCAGCGCGACCAGGAGGTTTACGACAATCTCGGTCGCCGCAGCGTCAGGCCGATTCGCACCTACATGGAAAGGAAAGGCTTCATCCTCCGCCCGAAATTCGTGTTCATCGACGGCCGGACCGGCGCGACGATGTACTCGGAGAGTTACCGGGAGGAGGTCCTCTATAACGCGCAGCAGAATACGCCGGCGCTGTCCTCGTATTTCGAGCTCATGGACCGGCTTGTCCCCAACTTCCTCAGCGCGCTCAGCAGCCAGAAGATCCGCGGCACTCGCGTCCTGCTGAAGTAACGCAGCCGTTCACCATGCGAGTTCATCCCCGCGGGCTGCTCGTTCTCCTGGCGTTCGCCGCCTTGATGATGCTGGGTTTGCAGCTCCGGTGGGCCATCCCGGCCGCCATCGCGATCACGGTCGTCGACTGGCTGTCGCTGGGCGGCCTGGTGAGTCCTCGCCGCCGCTAGACGCCTTCTAAAGCCGTGTCCCGGCGAAATCCCAGGTAATCTTTACATCTACGCGACGCCGGTTGTACAGTATCCCTTTTGCACAGGTGCCGACAATGTACGCAATCATTCAGGCTGGCGGCCATCAAGTGAAGGTAACGCCGGGCGGCGTGGCGACTCTGGCCGGCACGTCCGGTGAACGGGGCGCCGAGCTGACGTTCGATCAGGTGCTCATTGTCGAGAAAGACGGCGGCGAGATCCTCGCGGGTGCGCCTTTCGTCGCCAACGCGCGTGTCGTGGCGGTCGTCGACGGCGAGTCGCGCGGCCCGAAGATCCGCGTGTTCAAGAAGAAGCGCCGCAAAGGCATGCGCCGGACCAGGGGGCACCGGGCGGTCTACACGCAGGTGCGCATCAAGGAGATTCTTCTCTAGGGACTGGGGACACAGGGACTGGGGACGTGGGGACTGGGTCCCCTAGCCCCCAGCTGGATACACCAATGGCTCATAAAAAAGGACAAGGCAGCTCACGCAACGGCCGCGACTCGAACTCGCAGCGGCTGGGCGTGAAAGCCCACGACGGCAACGTGGTCACCGGGGGCACGATCATCGTGCGGCAGCGCGGCCGTCGCTTCCGCGCGGGCTTGAACGCGGGGCTTGGCAAGGACGACACGATCTTCGCGAGGATCGCGGGACGCGTACGCTTCGAGGATCACGGCGCCCGCGGCCGTGTGATCAGCATTCTCCCACTTGAGTGATGGGTAAGTTGGTAACTTGGTAAGCGGGTAACTTGGATTTACCAAGTTACCCAATGCCAATTTACCAACTGCTATGTTTGTTGACGAAGTAGACATTCACGTCGAAGCCGGCAACGGCGGTCGCGGCTGTCTGGCGTTCCGCCGCGAAAAATTCGTCCCGCGCGGTGGGCCGAGCGGCGGGGACGGCGGTCACGGCGGCTCGGTCTACGTCGTGGGCAGCCCCCACATCAACACGCTCATCAACTTCCGCTTCCATCCTCTGTTCTCGGCCGAGCGGGGCGGGCACGGTCAGGGCTCGAACTGTACGGGCCATGGGGGCGCCGACCTCGATCTGCCGGTGCCGATCGGTACGCTCGTGTACGAGAAGACCAACGACCCGGAGCAGCCCCATCGCCTGCTCGCGGATCTCGCGGAAGACGGGGCACGCGTGCTGGCCGCCCGCGGCGGCCGCGGCGGGCTGGGCAACGCGCGGTTCGCGACGTCCACCAACCGCGCGCCGCGGAAGGTCCAGCCGGGCGAACCGGGCGAGATCAAAGATCTCCGTCTCGAGCTGAAGCTGCTCGCCGATGTCGGCCTCGTCGGCTTCCCGAACGCCGGCAAGTCGACGCTGATCGCGCACATCTCGGCGGCACGTCCCAAGATCGCCGACTACCCTTTCACGACGCTGACTCCGAATCTCGGCGTCGTCCGCCTCGGCGACGATCGCAGCTTCGTCGTCGCCGACGTGCCGGGCCTGGTTGAGGGCGCGCATCGTGGTCAGGGCCTCGGCCACCAGTTCCTGCGCCACCTCGAACGCACCAAGATCCTCGTGCACCT
>WNGG01023355.1_pt1 | contig 11454 bp, 10 predicted proteins | sample 5400661 | NCBI WGS metagenome assembly WNGG01 (sample SAMN13153372, study PRJNA577476) | soil metagenome | isolation source: 100 cm soil or saprolite under Garry oak tree replicate 1 | place: USA:California | collected 2016-06-15 | reverse complement strand
GCGATGTACACGGCGTTCAGCGGTGCGCAGTCGATCTTTCTGAACAAGGCCGGCCCGAACGCCTATCCCGTCTTTTTCGTCGTGCTCGCGCTGGCGGTGTGGCCCATGGACGCGCTGCAGGGCGCGCTTACGCGCAGGTTCGGACTCGGACGCGCATTTCGCATCAACCTCGGCGCCAACGCCGTGGCGGCCATCGGTGTCTTCGCCGCCTACATGATCCACGAGGACGCGACGGTCGCCTTTGTCGCATACGTCATCTACTCGGTCGCCTTCGAGCTCGTGATGCTCCACTTCTGGAGCTTCGTCACCCAGCACTTCAACGTGCTCGAGGGCAAGCGGGTCTTTCCAGTCATCGCTGCCGGCTCGAGCGTCGGCTACATCCTCTCCGGCGCCACGACGACGCTGGTCGCGATCTTCGCCACCGAGCCGTTGATCCTGCTCTGGGCGATCGGTTCGATCGCGGCCGCCTACATGACGATCGGCCTGGAGCGCACCCTCTACCGGCCCGCGTTGATCGACGATGCCGACCAGCTCCTCGTCAGTCACGAGGTCGAGCGCGAGCGCCACGGCCTCGTCGCGATCCTGCAGCGCGCGCTCGAGCACATGACCGGCAGCCGCCTCGTCCTCGCCGTCGTCGTGCTGGCGCTGTTTCTGCAGGTCGCGAGCCGGATCGGCGATTACGTGGTGGCGGTCGTGTTCGTGCACGCCACCCACGACAACCTCCAGGACCTGACCATCCTCATCGGCAACGCCTGGCTCTTGAGCTACGTCGTGCAGCTCGCCGTGAGCCTTTTCATCGCGCCGTGGGTTCTCGACAGGCTGGGAGTCAAGAACGCGATCCTTGCTCTCCCGATCTTCACCCTGATCGGTTTCATGGCGGTCACCATCAACCCGGTCCTTCCGACGGCGCTGTTCCTGTTCATCGTTCGCAACGGGCTCCAGACCGGCCTCGACGACCCGGCGCAAAACGTGCTCAGCGGTGCGCTGCCGCCGCAGGTGGTGCCGAAGCTGCAATTCCTCCTCAACAACGCCGTTCTGCCTGGGGGCGCGCTGATCAGCGGTGTGGCGCTGCTGCTCCTGCGGCCCGCCATCGGGTCGAGCGTCGAGGTCCTGGCAATGCTCGGAATCCTGGTCGGAATCGCCTTTCTCGCAGCGGCCTCGTGGCTGCGCAGCCACTACCTCGAGGCGATCTACACACGCCTCCGCACGCATGCACTGAGCCTCGCCGATTACCAGCAGGCCATCGGCCGCGTGACGCCGAAGGACGTCGCCGAGCTGCAAAGCTTCATCCGCGGCGCCAACCACAAGACCAGGGAGTTCTCCGCTGCGGCGCTGGCCAGTCTTTCACCGGATGCGTTCGCGGCGATGCTGCCAGAGCTGCTCAGGTCGCCCGACGCCGCGGTTCGACGCCTCGCCCTCGAGATGGCGCCCGCCGACCGCCTGTCGGTGCAGGAGCTCGAAGTGGCGGGCGCCGACCAGGACGGCTGGGTGCGGGCGGCCGCCGCCGTGGCCGGCCTCACCCGGGGCGAGCGCTGGGATGGCGCCCGCGCGGTGATCCAGGAGCTGCACGACTCGACCCACGCATCCGACCGGGCCGCCGCGGTGTGGGCAAGTGGATTTGTCGGCGACGACGGGGCAGTCTCGGCCGGCATGCGTGACGTCGACCCAAAGGTGCGAATCGAGGCGATCCGCGGCTTCGCCCGGATGAAGGGACGGGTCGCCGGCGTCGCCGAACCCTTCATAGCGTGCCTGCGCGACCGCAAGGTCGATGTGCGGCGGGAGGCTCTCCGGCAGGCGGTTCGCTGGGCCCCGCCCCCCGACCAACTCCAGTCCTTCAGCCAGGCCCTGACCGAGAGCCTTTCCAGCGGCGACCATGACGTGCGCTCGCTCGCTGCGGAGGCGATGGCGGTCCAGGCGCCGGATTCGCTGGCACTCACGCTGCCCCTCCTTTCCGCGGGCGACCAGACCTCAGTCGCGGTGGTCGACGCGCTCATTCGCAGCGGGCGGCCAGAGCTTTATCAAAAGGTCCGCGAGCACCTCGTGGAACAGCTGGCGCACGCCGCCGAGGCGGCACGGCTGTCCGCGCGCGTGAGCGCCGCGATGAAGCAGGAGGGCGTCCCGGACACAGCGGGGTACACGCTCCTCCGCATCGGGCTCGACGACTACGTCCATGGCGCGAGGGAGTCGGGCTTGACCGCGATGCGAGCACTGCACGGAAAACGAGGCTTCGGCGCGGTCGAGCGTGGGCTTGCTTCGGTCCTTGCGCAAGCAAGGGTGGAGGCGCTGGAAACGTTGTTAAACTTCGGCCCGAGCTGGCTCGCCGGCCCCCTGGGCCGCCTGCTCGAACCCGAAGCGTTCGACCCGCTGCTCGTGCGGCCGCTGACCGAGGCGGATCTCGACGCGCTCGCGAGGCATCCTGACAGGTGGGTGCGCGAGACCGCGGCAGCGGCGTCACATGGACTGGACGAACAGATGAAAGAGCTGATCGCGCTGAAGCAGGTGCCGCTCTTCAACACCCTCACCCTCGAGCAGCTCGCAAGCGTCGACCGGATGATGGTGACCAGGCATTACGCGAAGGGCGAGTCGCTTTTCCGCAAGGGCGACGTCGGTGGCGAGCTTTACGTGATCGTCGAGGGCGAGGTCCGCGTCCATCTCGACCATGAGGGTCGTGAGGTCACGCTGGCAAGGCATCGCGCCGGCGCGGTGATCGGGGAGATGTCAGTGTTCGACGACCAGCCGAGGTCGGCGAGCGCCCAGGCGATCACGGAGACCGCCATCCGCGTCTTGAGGCGGGACCGGCTGCAGGCGATCGTCCACGAGCATCCGGAGGTGCTGCTCGAGTTCATCAAGAACCTGAGCCGGCGCTTGCGGGCGATGGACGAGAGGCTGGAGTCGCTGCCGGAAGAGACTTCAGCTACTCGGTAGGCTCCGTCTCCGCGCGGACCTCGATCTTCTTGCGCGCCTCCTCCAGGCGCTGGACGCAGATCCGAAAATATCGCTGGGCGTCTTCCGCCGCCTTGACAGCTTCGTCGAGGGTCAGCTTGTCCGACTCCATCCGCTTGAGCGTCTCCTCCAGCCGGTCCATCGCCTGCTCGTAGGTCAGCTCCTCGTCAGTCACGCCTCGACCTCCTCGACCCGCGCGGCAAGCTTCCCGGAGCCGAGCTGGATCGAGATGCCCTCGTCCACCCTCGCCTCGGTCGCCGATCGCAGGATTGCGCCCGTCGCCGCATCGCGCGTGATGCTGTAGCCGCGGGAAAGCACGGAATCAGGATTCAACGCCACGAGGCGCCGGCGCTGGCTCTCGAGCCGGCGCGCCTGGTCGGCGAAGCGATTCGCGAGCAGGCGCTGGATGCGTTCGCGGCCGCCGGTCGCAGTGAGGCTGGCCTGGCCGACGCTCAGCCGCAGCTTGAGGGCGGCGTGCATGCGGCGCCGCAGCTCTCGCACGGCCTGCTCGCGTCGCGCCAGCTGTCCCAGCGGGCTGAGCCTTGCGATGTCGGCCTGCGCTCGGTTCAGCCTGTCGGCTTCGCGGCTGAACCGGCGGTTGATCTCCCGCTCCAGCCGCCGCTTGCGTTCGTGCAGTGCGGCCAGCAGGTCTGTCTTCTTTGGCACCACGCGAGCTCCTGCCTCGGTTGGGGTGCGGCACTCCGCGTCACCGACGAGGTCGGCAACCGTGCGGTCGGAAGTGTGCCCGAGCGCCGTGACCACCGGCAGCCGCGAATCGAGGATCGCCCGCGCCACCAGCTCGGTGTTGAACGCGTACATCTCCTCGAAACTGCCTCCACCCCGCGCGAGCACGATGACGTCGGCGCGCCTTTCCTGGTTGCACCGCCGCAGGGCCCGAGCGACGCTCATCGGGGCGCCGGCGCCCTGGACCTGGACGGGATAGACCACGATGCCCATGTTCGGGTAGCGGTCCCAGATCGTCTCCTGGAGGTCGTGAATCACAGCCCCCGTCGGAGACGTGAGGATGGCCACCGACCGGGGCAGAAACGGAAGCTTGCGTTTGCGCTCGGGGGCAAATGCGCCCTGGCTCTCGAGGCGCCGTTTGAGCTCTTCGAGACGAGCCCGCAGCTTGCCGACGTCGTCGAACTCGACCAAGTCGACGATGAAGCGGAGGGATCCGTACTGGGTCCAGTAGTCGACCCGGCCCCGGAAGATGAATACCTGGCCGTCCTCGGGCAGGGTCGTGACGCGGCGGGCATCGTCCGCGTAGATGAAGGCGTTGATCAGGCTCTGGCTGTCGCGGATGACGAAGCTGTAATGGCCTTTGGACCCCTGCTTCATGCCGCTCACCTCGCCCTTCAGGAGAAGCGCGGTCAGCGGGCGAAGCTCGCGCCGGATCTCATTGGCAAGCTCGGTGACCGTATAGGGCTTCGCCTCTCCACCTGTCGAGAGGCCGGCGGCAAAGCCGCCGGGTGGCGGTGTGGGCATCAGCCTCCGATTTGCGACATCGACTTGGCCGGCTTGATGAAGCCGGGCTTGTTGATCAGGTGTCCTTCCTCTTTGCGCCAGATCGCGGTCTCGATGACGCTGCCCAGGTGGTCATCGGAGACGCCCGACCGCATCAGGTCGCGCAGCGGCGTCTCCATCAGCGAGAAGAGGCACGTTCTGAGGCCGCCCTCCGCGGTCAGGCGGACCCGGTTGCACGTGGTGCAGAACGCCTGGCTGACCGAGGAGATGAACCCGATGCCACCCGGCGATCCGTCCGCGAACTTGAAGCGCGTGGCCGGGCCCGGTCGCGGGTCGGCCACGGGCACCAACGGAAAGAGGTCCTCGATCTGCTCCTGGATTCGGCGACTCGGCACGACCTGCTCGTTGGTCCAGATGTTGTCGCCGTCGAGGGGCATGAACTCTATGAAGCGCACCTCGTAGCCTTCGCTGTGGGCCAGCCGGGCGAAATCCACGACCTCGTCGTCGTTGTGGCCCTTCATCACGACCATGTTCAGCTTGATCGGCCACAGGCCGGCTTCACGGGCCGCGCTGATGCCGTCCATGACGCGCTCGAACGCGTCGCTTCGCGCCATCTCCTGGAACCGGTCCAGGTGCAGCGTGTCGAGCGAGATGTTGATCCGCTTCAGACCGGCATCTTTGAGGGCTTGCGCCTTCTGGCGCAGCAGCACGCCGTTCGTGGTCATCGTGATGTCCAGGGTCGGGTCGATGGCGTTGATCATCCCGACGAGCTCTTCGAGCTTCACGCGCACCAGCGGCTCTCCGCCCGTGAGACGGATCGTGCGCACGCCGTAGCGTTCGACGAAGATTCGCGCCAGCCGCACGATCTCCTCGAACCGCAGGATGTCCTCCCGCTTGAGCCATTTCAGCCCCTCCGCGGGCATGCAGTAGATGCAGCGGAAGTTGCAGCGGTCGGTGACCGAAATCCGCAGGTCGTCCGCCACGCGGCCGTATGAGTCGACCAATCTCCGGTTCGGCATTTAGCTGATGATAGGCGCGATGGGGTACGAGCACATCCTGGTCGATATCGACCCTCCGATCGCGACCGTGACGCTCAACCGGCCGAAGGTTTTGAACGCCCTGAGCCCAGACCTCATCCGCGAGCTGACGACCGCGCTGGCCGACCTGGACGCGGACGAGAGTGCGGGTGCAGTCGTGCTGACGGGCGGTCCCAGGGTCTTCGCCGCCGGGGCCGACATCGGCGACATGGCGAACCAGGGCCCTGTCGACCAGCTGCGTCGCGACCAGACGGGCCGTTGGGCACCGCTCGCGGGCTTCAGGAAACCGCTGATCGCCGCGGTCAACGGCTACGCGCTCGGTGGTGGCTGCGAGGTGGCGCTGATGTGCGACCTGATCGTCGCGGGGGAGACGGCGAGGTTCGGGCAACCCGAGATCAACCTGGGCATCATCCCGGGCGCGGGTGGGACTCAGCGCTGGCCGCGCACAGTCGGTAAATACCTTGCGATGGAAGTCATGCTCACGGGCGCGGCCCTGACGGCGCAGAGGGCTTACGAGCTCGGAATGGTCAACAAGGTGGTGCCTGCCGAGATGACCATCGGCGTTGCGCAGCGCCTCGCCCGCGAGCTGGCCGCCAAGCCTCCGCTGGCAGTCCGCATGGCGAAGGAGGCGGTGCTCAAGGCTTTCGAGACGCCGCTTGCGGAGGGCCTCGCGTCGGAGCGCAAGAGCTTCTATTTCCTGTTTGCGACTGAGGACCAGAAGGAAGGGATGCACGCGTTCCTGGAAAAGCGAAAGGGCGTGTTCAAAGGAAAGTAAGAGATGGCGACTGAAGTCGAACAACATGTGGTGGTCGAATCGGAGGACGGGATTGGCTGGATACGTCTCAACCGGCCCGAGAAGATGAACGCGATCGGCGCCCTGCGGGCGCCGATGTCACCGAGATGGTGCAAGGCGGTGGAATGCGCACCCCAGAGGACGTGGGCAAGGTGCTGCGCAACGAGTACATGCCGATGCTCATGCGCCTCCGCACCATGCCCAAACCAGTGATCGCCGCCATGAATGGTCCGGCGGTTGGAATTGGCGCGAGCTACGCGCTGGCGTGCGACATCCGGATCGCCGCGCCTGAGGCGTACCTGATGGAGGCGTTCGTCAACATCGGCCTCGCGCCGGATGGCGGCGTGAGCTGGCTGCTTCCTCGCCTGGCCGGGACCGGAGTCGCGTACGAGATGTTCTTCACGGGCAAGCCGCTGCCGGCAGAGGCCGCGCACCGGTTGGGAGTGATCAACCGCGTCGTCCCGGCGGAACGGCTCGAGGAGGAGGTCCGCGACCTCGCCAACCAGCTCGCCGCGCAGCCCCGCCAGGCGATGGCGGGCGCGAAGCGAGCGGTCAACCACGCGCTCGGCTCGAGCTACGAGGAGGCGATGGAGTTCGAGTCGTACCTCCAGGAGGCGCAGGCCGCGAGCAGCGAGTTTGCCGAAGGCGTGCGGAGCTTCCTGGCCAGGCGCGCCTCGCGAAAATAATGCCCGAGGCGGTAATCGTCGCCACGGCGCGCACGCCGATGGGCCGCTACGGCGGACAGCTCAAGGACGTGCGTCCGGACGACCTCGCCGCGATCGTTCTGAAGGAAGCGTGCGATCGCGCGCATGTCAAGCCGGCGGAGGTCGAGGACGTGATCCTCGGCTGCGCCAACCAGGCGGGCGAGGACAACCGCAACGTTGCGCGCATGGCCCTGCTGCTCGCCGGATTTCCCGTTGAGGTCCCTGGCCAGACAGTGAACCGTCTCTGCGGTTCGGGCATGCAGGCGCTAATTGCCGCCGCGCGAGAGATCCAGGCCGGTGCGGCCGACATCATGGTCGCGGGAGGCGTCGAGAGCATGACGCGATCGCCGTGGGTGATGGCCAAGCCGGACGCAGCCTATCCGCGCGGCCCACAGACCGTCTATGACACCGCGCTCGGCTGGCGCCTCGTGAACCCGAAGATGGCCGCGATGTACGGGACTCTGCAGATGGGGGAGACCGCGGAGCGCGTTGCCCAGAAATACGAGGTGTCGCGCGAGGACCAGGACGCCTTCGCCCTGCGCAGCCATCAGCGCGCCGTGGCGGCGCAGCGGTCGGGGCGATTGGCCGAGGAGATCGTCCCGGTCCTCGTCCCCCAGCGAAAGGGAGATGCGATCAGCCTCACCGACGATGAGGGACCACGATCGGACACCTCTCTCGAGGCGCTCGCCAGGCTGAAGCCGGCATTCGCCGACAACGGGTCCGTCACGGCCGGCAACGCCTCACCGCTCAACGACGGGGCGACCGCGCTGGTATTGATGTCCGCCGCGAAGGCAAACGAGCGGGGCCTGCAACCCCTCGCGCGGCTCGTCGCGGCCGCGCCGGCCGGCGTGCACCCCGATTACATGGGCATCGGACCGATGCCGTCCTCGCTCAAAGCCCTCGAGAAGGCCGGCCTGCAGCCTTCCGACGTGGGGGTCGTCGAGCTCAACGAAGCCTTCGCGTCGCAGTCCCTTGCGTGCATGCGGTTGCTCGGCCTGGACGAGGAGAAGGTCAACGTCAACGGCGGCGCGATCGCCCTCGGCCACCCTCTTGGAAGCAGCGGAGCGCGGCTCGTAAGCACGCTGGTCCGCGAGATGAACCACCGCGACGCCGAGTACGGCCTCGCCACGATGTGCATCGGCGTCGGGCAGGGCATCGCGTCGATCTGGCAGCGGATTTGAGTGCTCTGAGCGAACGCGATCCCGCCGCCGTGCGGTCGATGTTCGACCGCATCGCGCATCGCTACGACACGGTAAACACGGTGCTGTCGATGGGCACCGACGCCGGGTGGCGGCGGCGGGCGGCACGAGAGACACGCCTTCGGCCACGCGGGACGGCGCTGGACGTCGCGTGCGGTTCGGGCAAGCTGACAGCGCAGCTTGCGCGGATCTCGCAAGGCGGCCGCGTCGTCGGGCTCGACTTCAGCCCGCAGATGCTGGAGGTCGCGCGAAACGACCACCCTGGGATCGAGTTCCTGGAGGGTGATGCGCTGCAGCTCCCCTTCGACGACTCGAGCTTCGACGCCAGCACGATTGCCTTTGGCCTGCGCAACCTCGCCGACCCGATCCAGGGCTTGCGGGAGATGCGACGCGTGACGACGGGCCGCGCGGTCGTGCTCGAGTTCGTGCGGCCGCCGAAGGGAGTCGCGGGCGCCGCCTACAGGCTTTACCTCAGGACGTTGCTGCCGGCGATCGGCGGCGTGATCTCAGGAGATCGAGCTGCCTATCGGTACCTCAGCGACACGGTCGATTCGTATCGGACGCCGGAAGAGCTCGCCGAAATGGCCAGGCAGGCGGGATGGTCGGACGTCAGGTTCGTGAGCCTTGCGATGGGCACGGTTGGAATCGTGGTGGGCTCACGCGAGGCCTGAGGATCGGCTGGTTTCGGTACCGGCAGCTGCAGCGGCAGAGGGCGAACCGCACTGGCACCGCGCACTGATCGATCAGGAAACTCGGTCGACGGCTGAGCGGGCCAGGCTCACCAGGGTGGTGCGCAGGCCGTCGAGCTCGAAGGCGTCCAGCTCGCGCACCGCGGCATCGATGAGACTTCGGGCTTCATTCCGGACGCGGGGCAGCGCATCGCTCGAGGCCACCAGCTCTGCGACCCGGCCGACCTCGTCCTCACCAAGAGTGCCCGCGAGGAGGCGTCGCACCTCCGGTCCGACCTCCCGGTCCTCGGCGGCGTAGATCAACGGGAGCGAGAGGACTCGCTGCCGGATGTCGAGACCGACCGGCTTTCCGGAGCTCGGGCTGAGGTCCACCATGTCGTCGGCCATCTGAAACGCGACGCCGAGCAGGTCACCAAAACGGCGCAGAGCATCAACGACCTCCGGCGAAGCCCCTGAAAGCAGCGCGCCTGACGCGCAGGCGGCAGCGAAGAGAGACGCGGTCTTGCCGCGGACGACACCCATGTATGAATCCCGGTCGCCGGGATACGAACCGCGCATCGCCACGTCGTCGATCTGCGAGGCGCATACCGCCTCGAGGGCTTCCGCGACAGCCGAGGTGACGCCCGGATTGCCCATCTCCGCGATGAGCCGCGTCGCTTTGGCGAAGTAGTAGTCACCGACCGCGACCGCGCGCTCGGGGCCCTCGGCGGCCGCAACGGTCGGCCGGCCGCGACGATGCGTGCTCTCGTCGACGTAGTCGTCGTGGATGAGGGTCGCGTTGTGCAGCAGCTCAACCGCCGCCGCGAGCTCCGCCGCCCGCAGCGGATCCCGTTGCGGCCCGATCCCCGCGGTCAGCTGCACCAGCCTCGGTCGGAGCCGCTTGCCCCCCGCCTCGATCAGCCGCCGCATCGGAGTCGCGACGGCCTCCGGGTCGACCATCAGCTGGCGCCTGAGCTCGATCTCGACCAGCGACTCGAGAGGCTCACCCTCGGTGCCCCGAGCGAAATGGCCGTCCAGCTGAAGGGCGAGCTGTCGCTCGCGTGGTCCGTCGAGCTCCACCGCGAACACCGATTGCCAGCGCCCGAGGACGAGCTCACCCTCTTCGACCAGCAGCGTCGCAAAAGCGCTCAACAAAAGCTGGCGGCAGTGGGCGTGGCCGTTGACCGGCTCGTCGAGTCGAATCTCGAAGCGCCGCGTGAAATCGTCGTGCTCGTATCCCGCCCCGGCGGGCGCGAGGCGTTCCAGCAAGCCCTGAAAATCGCGGAGCAGAAGGGGCTCGTTCTCGTTGACGGCAAGACCGACCGTCGTGTGCAGCGACTGCAGGTGAACGCGCCCGTATCGCAGGCCGGCACGCCGGACCTCGTCGCGGATCCGGTCGGTGATGTCGACGAACTCGGTGGCGCGGGTCGTCGCGAACTCGACGCGGTTGGCGCTCACCTTCCGGCCCCGAGCGCTTGCTCGAGCAGCGATCGCACGGGCGTTGACTCCTGCTGGGATGCCGCCGCGGACGAGGTTGTCTCGATGGCGCGCGCGAAAGCGACCTGGACCGCCAGCGGCGCGTGGTCGGCCAGCAGGCGCGAGCCGCGGGCGAGGCACAGGTCGCCGATCAGCAGCGTGGCCGGCGCCGCCGCACGCCCGCCGAGCCCTTGGAGCCGCACACCCTGTTCGATCAGTGCCGCCGCCAGCGCCAGCTTCGGCTGCACCTCCGGCTCGAAGTCGTGGACGGCAGCGGCGTATGCGCGGTAGGCGTCGGAAAGCCCGTTGGACCACAGACCCTCGAGGCGGTTGAGCTCTCGGTCGAGGGCCAGGACGCTCACGGGACCGGCTCGATCATGCTGCCCGCGAGCTGGCGGAACGCGGACAGCGCCCGCACGCACGACTCGTCGTCGCGCGTGACGACGTAGTAGAGCCCGAAGCCGAGCACCGTGTTCAAAACCAGCGGAACGAGAACGTCCCGGGGAACCGTCAGGCGGACGCGGCCGTCGGCCTCCAGCCGGTCAAGCTGCTCCTGGATCACCTCGCGGTAGCGGGTGAACAGCTCGGGCAGGTAGGCGCGAAGACGCTCGGTCCGTGGCGCCTGGACCAGCAGGTCGAACGCGGCCAGCTGGACGTCACCGAGGCGACGGAGCGAATCCCAGAGTGATTCGACGCCGATCTCGAGCACCACCAGCGGGTCGGTCAGCTGGTTGAGCGTCTGCCGGAGCTCCTCGACCGACTTGGCGGTCAGGTAGCGCCACGCCTCGACCAGCAGCTCGGACTTGGTCGGGAACCAGTACTGGAGGTTTCCGATGGCCACCCCGGCCTTGGAGGCGATGGAGCGGACGCTCGTGCCGGAATAGCCGTTTTCGAGGAGGGAGTCGGCGGCCGCGTGGATGATCTGGTCTCGGGTGCTCTCGGTCGCGGTCGCCCCGGTCATACGTATGTACTAGTGTACGCAGGGCCAGAGTTCAAGTGGGTGGCGCGCCAACGGAGCGAGGCTTGCCTTCAAACTTATCTGGACTTTTTCATGCGTTCGATCGCGGAAGTTTTCCCCAACCGTATTTGCGGCGTGCTGCGCACCGAGAACGCCGACGCAGGCTTCCAGGCCTGCCTGGCCGCCATGGAGTCGGGCGTCCAGACGAT
>WNGG01008763.1_pt1 | contig 11455 bp, 12 predicted proteins | sample 5400661 | NCBI WGS metagenome assembly WNGG01 (sample SAMN13153372, study PRJNA577476) | soil metagenome | isolation source: 100 cm soil or saprolite under Garry oak tree replicate 1 | place: USA:California | collected 2016-06-15 | reverse complement strand
TACTGGCTCACCCGCCTGAGTTTTCCTGCCAGGGAGAGCAGAACTCCATGGTCGACTTTACTGAAGAGGCTAAAACCGCTTGTCCCCAGTCGCTTTTCGATTGCCTGCGTGACCTGCTCCCAGGATGCCTTGACGGCAGCCAGTGGTTGTACAAGCTCATCTATGTTAAGAGCCCCGCCCAGTTGCGCTTCAAGCGATTCTTTTACCTGGTCATACGACCAGTTTGATGCGACGACAATATGCTCAATGGTGATGGAGATGGTCTGTCTCATTGCGCTATCTTCCTTTCTTCACTGTGCCTGGCCTGCTGGATCGCTTGCCAGATCTTCTCTGCCGAGAGCGGCATGTCCAGGTGCCGAATGCTGAAGGGAGCGAGCGCATCGACCACCGCGTTGACGATGGCCGGAGGTGTCCCGATGGTCCCAGCCTCGCCGATCCCCTTCACGCCTAAGGCATTGACCAGAGTGGGCGTGACCGTGTGGTCCGTCTCGAAGGTAGGCAGGTCCTCGGCCCGTGGAATGGCATAGTCCATCAAGGTCCCGGTCAACAGCTGTCCCTGCTCGTCGTACTGTGCGCCCTCAAAGAGGGCCTGCCCGATCCCCTGGGCGATCCCGCCATGGACTTGTCCGGTAGCCAGCAAAGGGTTGATGATGGTGCCGCAATCATCAACCGCGACAAATCGCTCGATCGTAATCGCTCCTGTTTCCACATCGACCTCCACGACTGCTATGTAGGAACCAAACGGAGAGGTGAACGCCACTGGATCATAAAAGCTCCGCTCTTCCAACCCTGGTTCTAGGCCAGCAGGATAGTCAGAGGCTAGATAGGCTGCTCGACTGACTTCTTTGAAGGTCATAATGCGCGAGGGAGCCCCTTTCACTGCGAAATGCCCGTTGTGGAACAGGATGTCTCCCTCAGCTCCTTCCAACAGGTGAGCCGCAATTTTTTTGGCCTTGACGATAATCTTGTCGAGACTTTGCTTGATGGCAGAGCCGCCGACCGGCATGGAACGGGAGTTAAAGGTGCCGTTGCCAAAGGGCACCTGAGCCGTATCGTTTTCGACAATGGCGATATCCTCGATGGGCAAGCCCAGTTCGTCGGCGACGATCTGCGCGAAAGAAGTCTCATGCCCCTGACCGTGAGCCGACGACCCGGAGTACACTGTCACCGTGCCATTGGGATGGACGCGCACGCAGGCACTCTCCCAACCTCCACGCTCGAACCCCAAGCTGGGAAGCACCCTGCTTGGGCCTAGGCCACAGAATTCGACATAGGTGCTGATCCCGATGCCCACGTAGCGCCCCTGTTGCCGAAGCTCTTCCTGGCGTCTGCGCTGCTCCTGATAGCCAATCCGGGAGAGCGCCCGGTGAAGTGTGGCTGGATAGTTGCCGCTATCGTAGGTGATGCCTGCTGCGGTGGTAAAGGGAAATGCCTCTTGAGGAATAAAGTTCTTGTACCGTATTGTAGCTGGATCCATGCCGATCTCGCGGGCGAGGAGGTCGATGGCTCGCTCGATCAGATAGGTGGCTTCGGGACGGCCCGCACCGCGATAGGTGTCAACGGGCGTGGTGTTGGTTAGCACGCCATAGACTGTGCAGTCAATGACCGGGATGGCATAGGTCCCCGAGACCATCACCCCAAAGTTAAACGTTGGAATCCCCGGACCCATCGTCGAGAGGTAAGCGCCCAGGTTGGCAAAACTGGTGACCTTGAGTCCGGTAATGGTCCCATCACGCATGGCTGCAATCTCCACATCCTGAATGTGGTCACGCCCATGTGTCGTGGCTAGAAAATTCTCACTACGCGTTTCGCACCACTTCACAGGACGGCCCAGTTCACGGGCGAGAAACACACAGAGGGCTTCTTCGGCATAGAAGTGCAATTTCGACCCAAAACCGCCGCCCACATCTGGCACGATCACCCGCAGCTTGTGCTCAGGGATGTTCATGGTCTCAGCGAGTAAACGCCGGACCAGGTGTGGTGCCTGCGTTGAGGTGAAGAGCACCAGCTCCTGCGTGGAAGGGGTATACTGCGCCAGGACCGCCCGGGGTTCCAGCGCCGTGGGAAGAATGCGCTGATTGATGAGGCGTTGTTTGAGATGAACGTCGGCTGAGGCCACCGCCTGGGTGAAGTCACCCTTACCGGTCTGCCACACCACGGCAAGATTCTGCGGCACGGTGTCGTGAAGAGTCGGCGCTCCAGGCTGCATCGCTTGTTCCTGGTTGATCACCACCTCTAACGGTTCGTAGTCGATCTCGATGGCGTCAAGTGCGTCTGCTGCCGCGTAGCAATCCTCGGCCACGACAACGGCCACGCCATCACCCACGTAACGGACCGTATCGAATGCCAGGACAGGATGGATGGGCACCTTCATCCCCGGCAAGATCCAGGTACAGGGCAAGGTCCCCAGACGACCCCGCAGGTCAGCTCCTGTATAGACCGCGACCACCCCTTTTCTCCTGCGAGCCTGCTCGACGTTGATCCTCACAATGCGCGCATGGGCGTAGAGGGAGCGCACAATAGCGACAGAGAGGGTGCCTGAAGGCATGAGATCATCGGTGTACTGGCTTTGACCCGTGAGGTATTTTGGGTCTTCCCGACGCTTGATGCTCCGCCCAACGTAGCGGGTGGTTGCTTCTGAGGTGTCAACAGGTCTATTCATCTCATCACTCCTTGTGGGAGACACTCTGCGTGCCTCTCGTCTTGCTCTCCGTGACGCTCTCTAGCCGATGCGAAAGACCCGGCGACGCCTCCATTCGAACACCGGTGGAGGTAACCAGCAGGGTTGCGCGAGGGCCGACGTAGGAGCGCAACGGGAGGCCTGGAGCTGGTGGCAAGCTGGACAATACGCCAGGTCCGCTCGAGGATGGTCTGGACACAGGTCTGGACACAGGTCTGCACAGATGTCTGAGAGCAGACGTCGAGCGGAAGCACTTCAGGGGTGCCAGCAGGGTTGGTCACAGGCGCCCAACTGGTACCAAACACCTGAAAGCCATATGCCCAAAGTCGTGCGGCAATCGCCTGGCCAAAGCCAGAGGAGGCCCCAGTCACCAGGGCGACTCGTGATGCGATCATGAATGTTCTCCCTTGCCTTTCATCCGTCACCTGCAGCATTCCCCTGCTGCATGGCTCGTCATGATGGGCTGGCCCAAGCAGGGACCGCGTTTTCGGTGCCTCTATTCACCACTCGTCGAACGCTGCTTCGGCTTTTGCAAAAACACAACCAGCAAGGCGGCAGCGAGCAGAGCCGTGCCAGAAATCACGAACGAACCATGAAGCGCGTCCACAAACGCCTGGCCTAGAGCCTGGATGAGGAACCAGTCAAGTGTTGTGGCGAACCCGCAAAGCATCGAGCCGAGCAGAAAGAGCACTAGCCCGGCCAGGAACAAGCGCTTGCGCCCATACCGATCGCCAAGTGTGCCAGCAGTGAGCAGCAGGGCAGCAAAGGGCAAGGTGGAGGCATCCACGGTCCATGGCAGGTCCGCTCGTTTCGCGTGAAGATTGGTCTGAATCGTGGACAGGCGACCGTGACAATGGAAGCATCCAACAGGACCAGAAAAAATCCTAGACAGGCCACCACTCGCGTCATGATCTGGTTGATGCGGTGCGTCGCACTCATCATGTGCTCCAATCTTCTCCATCCAGAGACAGGTCGTTTCCCGACACACACGTCTGCAGGCGCGCGAACAAGACCATGTCAAAGGTGAAAGGGATCCTCTCACGTGATCTGCTTGTCCTAGCCTCTATGGGATGAGCCAGTCCACGTGCGATAATAGCGCACAGAGAACAGCGTCTGCCGAGATCCCAGAAAGGACATGCAGGGACGCGTGACGCGGGTGCGATGAGTGGACGAAAAACAAAGGTTGACATGGTGGTGTCAGCCTCAACAGCGCTATGAGCTGCTTGAAACCCAGCGGTTTTGCGTCCACCAATCAGGCAAGGTTCCCCACCTGGCAGAGTCCTGGTGAGTTTGGGTGCCTGCCTACTCACAAGTATACCAAAAACTTGCGTGTTACGCAAGAATATGAGAGAATGAGGAAGGGCAAGCCAATGCAACGCCCGAGACGAGGACGCAAAATTGATCAAGGACGAAGGAACGTGTCAGGAATCTATTTTGATCTTGCATGTGCAATCGTTGGGGTCTCCCAGGAGGAGGTGGCGCGACGGGCAGGAGTGGCGGCCTCAACCCTTTCTCGTGCCTTTAGCGGGAAGCTGCGGGTGCGGCGAGAAAAGTTGATTGCTTGGGGAACTATCGTCCTTGAGCTGTGCCCAGAGGAAGATAAGGACCTTTTACTGGCGATGGAGGCGGAGATGTTGCACACCCTGGGCCATGCCACACGCGAGGATGAGAGGCGTGGTGTTGAACGGCTCTCCTATTTTCAGCAACGGGTGAATGAGGTCCTGGCCAGGCGAGAGCGAAACACGCCGTAAAGTCCCGCCAGCCCGTTTGGGGTGATATCTCCTCTCTGGAGAGTGTCTTGAGCAGTGCGGCGAGGGTTGGAAGCATGTTGGCCTTTCGAAACAGGTACAATTGACAAAGGAATTAAATTATTTTTACGGGGGAACTCATGGCGAACACGGCTTATACCCTCATCACTGGTGCGAGCAGGGGGATCGGCAAAGAGCTAGCTGTGGAGGCTGGCAAGGATGGCCGCAACCTCATCCTGGTTTCGCAACACCAACAGTCACTTGAAGAAGTGGCCCAGATGCTCACCTCTCAGTATGGCAGGACGGTCGAAATCCTTGTTCAAGACTTACGCACGCCGGGGGCCGCTTTCGCCATGTATCAAGAGGTCAACCGTCGTGGCCTTGTGATTGACGCCCTCATCAATAACGCCGGCTTGGGAGACTATGGCTTGTTTCAAACAAGCGACCCCCAACGGCTCCATGACATGCTCACCGTGAACATCGTTGCCCTCACAGAGCTGACACGGCTGTTTCTGCCCGACCTGCTCAAGCAGAAAAACGCCAGGATCATGAATGTGGCTTCAGTAACAGGCTTTTTGCCAGGTCCCTTCATGAGCGTGTACTTTGCCACCAAGCACTACGTCCTGGCGTTTTCCGAAGGCCTGCGAGAAGAGTTACGCGCAAGTAACGTTGTGGTCACGGCTTTGTGCCCACCGCCAGTCAACACCGCCTTTGTGCAAGAGGCTCACATTGCCAAAAGCAATTATATGGCCACCACCACCTTCACGGCTGACAGGGTCGCTCGCTCTGGATACCGAGCGATGAAAAAAGGGAAAGCAGTTGCCGTCTATAGCCTCCGCTATAAGCTCTTGACTGCCTTGTTGGTTCGAATCACCCCCCGTTTTGTCTTACGCAAAATCCTCTACGGGCTCAACAGCCAGGGAGGGGGAGCGCTCTAGGGGAGACGGCTGGCTCAGTGGATTGCTGTCCGCGAGCTCACTGCAGGATCTGAGAGGAAACGTGAGCAGGTGCTCCGTACGACATCGACTCTTATGATGTTGGATCTTCCGCGAAGTTGATGAATCGGTGTCGTGTCCGCCTTGGGTGTAAATATTGAGAATCGGTGGGCGAAATTTTGACCCTTACGTAAGCGGTAAAACGAGCATGAGGATGTACATCCGTTCTTGCATCCTGGATAATGAATTGCTCTTACGGCTCTGCTGGCTTATCACTACTGACTACTTGCTTGCTCATGTAATTGTCAAAATTTTTAACAATCCGCCCATTTAATTATCAGATTTACACTCTGTCGTATTTCGTCATGCTCTTTGGATTTCCTTATTCAATAAATTATTGCGTAGCACGCAAGTTTTTGGTATACTTCCTCGTATGGGGGACTTGTCTCTCTGCGCTATTATCGCATGTTCCTTGCTCTGTCAAGAAATTCAGCTTGGTCAAGCTCTATTCTCTCATTTTGTAAGGAGGGCTCTATGGAGAGTCTTGGAGTGTTTTCGAGTATTTCCTGGCTGCTTCTGCCAACCGTGATGTTTGGGGGATATTCCCTTTTGAACTTGCTGGCACACAAGACTGCCTGGCTGACAACCGAGCGAGCACGGTTCTTCCGAGCTGGTCATGCCCACGCCGGAGTCTTGTTGGTTCTTTCCTTGAGTTATTATGTGTATCTGGCTCAGACCACCTTCTCTGAAGGGCTAAAAATCACCGTCTGCCTGGTGCTGCTCCTGGGCATTCTAGCGCAATCGGGAGGCTTCTTCCTCCACATGCTCACAGGAGCACCATCAGCGAAATTCTCTGCGGGAAATTTGGTCACGATTCTGGGGGCGATTCTGCTGGCACTCGCTGTCTTGTTCCTGGTCTATGGCCTGCTCTTTGCCCACCGCTAGCATGCTGGACTGACGCTTCGTCTAACGACAGGAGAGAAAGGGATCTTCTCTATGACGAGACCACGTCTTTTCCGTTTCAGAGCCCTTTGTGAATGTATGCCGTCTGCCCAGCAATGGATCAGCAGAGCGAGGCAGGCTGAACAGTTGGGCTACTCAACCTTGCTCATCCGTGATCACTTTATCCAGGAGCCATTTGGCGACCAATTGGCCCCACTGATTGCTTTAATGGCAGCAGCTGATGCTCCCACGGTCCTTCGTCTTGGGAGCATGGTGCTCGACAATGATTGCCGCCATCCCGTCATGCTGGCAAAGGAAGCTGCCACCCTGGATGTGCTCTCGAATGGGCGAATTGAGCTGGGTCTAGGTGCTGGGTGGACCAAGGCCGGGTATAAGCAGGCTGGTATCTCGTTCGAGCCCGCCTGGGACAGGGTGAGCCAGTTGATAGAGGCAGTCCGGGTCATTAAGGGCCTCTTGAGGGAGCCTCCGCTCACCTTCTCAGGTACCTACAACACCATCGAACTGATCGATGGCTATCCCAAACCCTTCCAACAACCGCATCCCCCTCTGCTCATCGGAGCGAGTAGCAAACGCATGCTCTCGCTAGCCGCACGGGAAGCCAATCTCATCGATCTGCTCAATGGAGACTTTACTACTGGAGTGGAGAGAGATGATCTGCTCAACCGTTCGCCAGAGGTGCTGACCCAGAAGATCGAATGGAGACGTCAAGCTGCTGGAGAACGCTTTGATCAGTTGGAGTTGAGCATGGTGATCGTGCCCATCTTGACTCAGGTCTTGCTTGAGATAGCGGTAGGTGTGCTCATGGGAGAACCAACGTTGATAGGAGATTGCCATCTCGCCCTGGGCCAGATGTCCAGGACCAACCCAGACAAACCAACTCTCGCGTGGATCACGCCTGGTCTCTTGTGCTTCCATTCACACAACGCGATAGATGCTCACCTCGACTTCACGCGCTTGCCGAAAATGCAAGTGATGCCACGCCTGGACAAGGAGCTGCTTGCCCTCAGAGTCTTCGCCTTTCCACTCTTCATCTGGCTTACCCCAACTCTCAGGCTTGCTGTCTTGAAACAAGGCTCCATCTTTGCCCTGCGATCCACGTTTTCCGGGAACTTTTGGTGGTGCTGGTCGATACAGTTTGCGATTGCGTTTGCAGCCCAGCAATGCGCCCATCTGGAGGCGCTGACAGGCTTGCAGGAAGGGGTCTGTTACATACCAGCGATCCGCCAACAGCCGTGTGTGAGCAGACAGTTCTGGCAACAGCTGCTCCACTTGCTCGACGGCGGTCTCGTTGCTCTGGATACGACGATGAGCGAGAAGAGCGCCCCAACTACTGCGCGTGGTTGGCAAGAGCATCTCCGTCGAGAACTGCCAGCCGACGCTGACGGGCCGCTTGGCATGCGGCAGGTTGGGCACATAGATGATGCCGCGATCTGGACTCGTCTCGGCGAAAGTTTGAGCGATACTGGTGCTCTCAACGCTGATCCACACGGGACTTTGCTGCTGCGTGAGCTGGACACAGCTCCGACTCCAGCTCATCTGACCAATTTGTCCATCTTCCAGAGCTTCGTACACACTCATCCACTTGCGTCGAAACGCGGGCGAGAGCGACATCTCCGGCAGCCAACGGGCGGCCGGCTCGCAGCTCAGCGCATCCACCAGTTCCAGGAGCGCATCGGCACTGCGGTGAAAACACCCATACGTAGGCTTCCGAACCTGTTTCAATATGTTCAAGTGGAAGCGCGTAAGCCTCCTTTGATTGGGTTGGTTTTGTGCAAAGAACTTTACGTCATTTGGCAGTTCCTGGCAATCCTGGGGCTGCCTTTTGCTTACCGTAGTTTAAATACCAACAGTAAAGAAGGGAAAGAAAAGCATGTCAGAAACAACACCAAGCCAGAGCCAAATTACGGAAACCACTTCACGACATGGAGGGTTTCAGGGAAAAGTCATTTTCGACATCTCCCTGTCACTGGATGGATTGATCACAGGGCCAGACGATAGCCCCGAACAGCCTCTGGGCGAGGGCGGTGAACGGCTCCATGAGTGGATGTTTCTGCCCTCTGGTGGCCCCATAAGACCTGAGGTGGATGAGGAAAGGTTTAAAACGATTGGGGCAATGGTCATGGGCAGACGAATGTTCGACGTGGGAGAGGAGTCGTGGGGGGAGAATCCTCCCTTTCATCTGCCAGTCTTTATCCTGAGCCATGACGCCAAAGAGACGCTCATCAAGGAAGGAGGAACGACCTATACCTTTGTGACTTCCGGGATTGAAAACGTCCTTGCACAAGCCAAAGCCGCTGCTGGTGACCAAAACGTCCAGGTGATGGGGGGCGCGAATCTCGCTCAGCAATTCCTGACGGCGGGATTGCTTGACGAAATCCAGCTTCATCTGGTGCCAGTCCTGCTGGGGGAGGGGAAAAGATTGTTTGAGCATTTGGGCAGTGAACCTCTTGAACTGGAAATCATCAGAGTGATTCAGTCAAAAGAGGTCACCCATCTCAGATTCCGTATCGTCAAGTAAGAGACGGCGAGAGGAGAGCTTCGTGCGTGGAATGGGTTCCCTTTTCCAGCCGGACAAGGTGCGCAGGGAAGAGGGAAGGGCTTTCGTGCACGCACTCTCCGATTGAGGAGACCATTCTAAACCGGGTGCTGGCCGCTGGTATCCTTACTTCTCAGAGGTATCGCCTCTTCTTGACGCAGGGCAACCAGATAATCAGCACCCGGTTTAGAAAAGAAGGGAAAAGCATGTCAGAAACAACAAGAAGCAAGAGCGAAAATAGGGAAACCACTTCATTGCATGGAGGGTTTCAGGGAAAAGTCGTTTTCGACATCTCTATGTCACTGGATGGATTGATCACAGGGCCAGACGATAGCCCCGAACAGCCCCTGGGCAAGGGGGGCGAGCGGCTTCATGCCTGGGCGTTTGGGGGGAAAACCGAGGGCGATGCTCTAGTGTTTGATGAAATGGTACAGACCTCGGGGGCCATTGTGGCAGGCAGACGCATGTATGATATTTCCCCGTGGGGAGAAAAGGATCCTTGGGGAGGCCAGCTTCCTGTCTTTATCCTCACTCATGCTGTACCAGAAGGGACGGTTCAAGCAGGAGCGGTGTATACCTTCGTGACTGAAGGGCTGGAAAGTGCTCTCAATCAAGCCAAAGCCGCTGCCGGAGAGAAAAACGTTCAGGTGATAGGGGGGGCCAATATTGCCCAGCAATACCTCAAAGCCGGACTGATCGATGAAATCCAGCTGCATCTCGTCTCTGTCCTGCTTGGGGAAGGCATCCGCTTGTTTGATCATCTCGGCAGTGAACCCACTGAACTAGAAATCACAAGCGTGATCCAGTCAAAAGAAGTCACCCATCTCAGATTCCGTATCGTCAAGTAAGAGACGGCGAGAGGAGAGCTTCGTGTAAAGAGTCATGATGTCACACGTTCTGAATAGCGTCCCGAATGCCGGGGCAGTTCCCACTGAGGAGGAAGAGCACTATGGCTCAGTCCGCATCCCAGCCAGAACAGGAGAACGTCTTCTCCTCCAGCAAACAGATCGTGAAGTGTGGCCCCTATCATCTTGTGGCACAAGAGTCCAGAGGGCAAGACCCGGCCATTGTCCTGATGCATGGTTTTCCAGATGATTTACATCTTTATGATCGTCTCGTGCCTTGTCTCTCGCCTTTGCGCCGGGTCATCACCTTTGATTTTCTTGGATGGGGAACCTCCGAGAAACCGGTGGGGTACCCCTATACCGCAGCCAATCAAGTGGGGGATCTCGACGCGGTGGTGGAGCACTTCCACCTGGAGCAGGTGGTGCTGGTCGCCCACGATGCTTCTGGCCCACCAGCTATCGATTGGGCACTTGCTCATCCTGATCGGGTCGCAGCGCTGGTGTTATTAAATACCTACTATTGTTTCATGCCAATGCTCAAGACACCAGAGGCGATCTGGCTCTTTTCTACCCCGATCGTGAGAAACGTGGCGCGAGTGGTCTCCAGGTTATTTGACAATTGGCTCTTCCGCAGGATGTATTGGTGGCAGGTCGGCCGCTTCATGCGTGACGCAGCGGCACGGGAGGAGTTTGTGCCGCTGCTCTATCAGCAATTTGCAGCCTCCCCTTCTACGCAACCCGCTTTCTTTCGCCTCAATGAGGATTTGCCAGTGACGGTGAGAGATCACACCAACAGGATCCCGGAGATGAAGGCCTTTGCTCGGCCTGTGCGCATCATCTTCGGCGAGAGTGATCCCTACTTGAATGCAGCGGTTGCCAGGAGATTCCACGACCTGTTTCCCACCTCTGATCTCTTCCTGGTGCCAGGGGCTCGTCACTATGTGCAAATCGATGAGCCAGAAGAAGTCGCGCGTCTCATTCTCTCGATCCCTCTGGCACATCAGGCAGAAACGATACGAAAAGACCGTTGAAAGATCACTCTGAAAAGGAGAAAACATCGACTCATGGGTCATCCCATTGTGGTGAGGAAGGGAGCGCCATTCTTCAAGGACATGAGAGCTCGGTGTCTGGCTTTTTCTCTCCTGGCAGGCGTGTGCGCTCTGGGCGCTGGCGGTCATGCTGCTGTTTACGGCCAGTGCTCACTTTACATCCACCAAAGAGGACCTCATCAAGATGGTGCCTAGCCAACTCCCTTTCCCACGTCAGCTGGTCTTCGTCACAGGGCTCCTGGAGATCCTGGGGGCCATTGGGCTGCTCATCCCCCAGGTGCGGCCCGCTGCAGGGATATGCCTGGCCTAATACATATGTTGATGCTATAAAGGGCAAGATAGTTATATATAGCTAGAGCTACTTGTAATTATGGAGAACAGCGGTAAAACGAGTACTTTCTCAGTCGATGAGGAGTGGTACATAGTCGTTCCGTTCCCTCTCTTGTCAACCCTCAGCCGGATACAGGAACCGAAACTGCTTTTCTCACGCCAAGGTGCCATTTTCTACCGCTTTTCTCTCTTCTTACCTGCTCGTATAGCTGTAATATAACTATCTTGCCCTTCGTAACATCGACGTATGTATTAGGCCTTTTACACGGCCTATATCGCCAAGTGCGTCGATCCCGGCGAGCGCTGCGCGAACGATCCCAAGTGCGAGTTCAGCCGCACCGCTGAAGACTTCAAGCGCTACATCCGGGG
>WNGG01035535.1_pt1 | contig 11459 bp, 11 predicted proteins | sample 5400661 | NCBI WGS metagenome assembly WNGG01 (sample SAMN13153372, study PRJNA577476) | soil metagenome | isolation source: 100 cm soil or saprolite under Garry oak tree replicate 1 | place: USA:California | collected 2016-06-15 | reverse complement strand
GCCTCGCGAGGTCTGATCCGCCTTGACGACGACGAGCTCCGTCTCCGCGAGTTTCTCCCAGCGGGGCTCGCGGACGAGAAGGAACGCGAAGTCGTCGGCCCACGTCTCGAGTTCGAGGAACGCGATCCGCTTTGGGACGATCATGTCGTTGACGCCTTTCAGGAAGTCCCTCGCGTCCTTGAAGCGGACGACCTTCTCCTGGTCGCCGACGATGAGCTTTCCCTTTCGGAGGCCGAGCTCTTTGTCGAGCCAGGTCACGTCTTTCATCTCGGCCGTCAACTTGAACGAGCTGAGCCGGAGGTTCACCTCCTCGAGCAACGCATCCGGCTCGAACGCCTCCGGCACGCGGAAACCGAGCCAGTCCGCGAGGACTCGGGTGACGGCCCGGTACGGTGCCGCGCGGTAATCGGCGAGGAACGCCGCTCCACCGCCCGGATACGCGGCGATTCGCTTCTCGAAGACCGTCCTCGTCGCTGGGACCGTGAGGCCCAACTCGACGAGCGCGGAGTGCACGTCTCCGATGACGGACGGGAGGTCGGCGGGCTTGGCCGGCGCCGCCGGCTCCGCCGGTTTCGTCTCGGGTGCTGGCTTCGGGGCTTTCTCTTCCGGCGGCGCGGCCTTCGCCTTCGCCGCCTCCTTCGGTTTCTCCTCCGGTTCTTCCTTCCCCTTCTCGGGTTTCTCCTTCTTCCAGAACCTGAGGGGCATCGGCGCGCGCGTAGCCGGGTCGCTCGTAATAAGAGTTGTGCTCACTCACTTCTAGGGTCGCAGGAACATCGACGCGGCTAAGTAGCCGCGGCGCCTAGCCCCGAGCGAGGCACCGGGTTGGGGACCGAGCCGCGGGTCGTCCGCACGCACCGCTTGCGAGATGCATGGCCGCCGATCTCCGAAGACGAGATCGAGTTGCCGAGCGGGATCCGGAAGCAGTGGGTGCGGCTGCACTTTGGCACATCGGCTGCAGTGCTGCCCCTCGTCAAGAAGGAGATCGTCCTCACGCGCGAGTACCGTCACGGCCTCGGCAAGATCGCCTTCTCGCTCCCCGGCGGCACCGCGAAGGACGGCGAGAGCCCGGAGGCGTGCGCCCGCCGCGAGCTCCTCGAGGAGACGGGCTTCGAGGCGAAGCGGTTTCTCGAGATGTACGCCGGGAACAACCTGACCGCGTACCTCGAAGGGACGCTGCACCTCTTCTTCGCGAAGGATTGCCGTCCGACGGACCGCCGGCCCGATCCGGATGAGATCGTCGCGGTCGAACGGATGAGCGTAACGCAGGCACTCGCCCGCGCGCGAGCCGGCGAGTTCGAGTCGACCGTCGTGACGCTCGCGATCCTCATGGCGGACGCGCGCGGTTGGCTCGTCGGGTGAGGGCTCTGGGGCAGGGGGACAGATGAGGGCGGAGGACCTGACGAATCCCGTGGTGCGCGCGGTGGTCGTCGCCATTCGGGACAGCGACCGCAACGCGTTCTTCGCGGCGTTCGCGACGTCAGTGACGCTGACCGACGACGGGGAGGTGCAACACCTTCGCGCGTGGGCGGATCGAGAGCTGTTCCGGTCCCATGGCCGCCTCGATCCCGAGCGGGAGGGGCGAGAAGGCTTGGACGTGTTCGGCAGATTCCACTCGGACCAATGGGACATGGAGACCGTCTGGCGATTCAATGTCTCCGACGGACTCGTTCATCGTCTCGACGTCGCCGCCGAGTAAGCTGAACCCCGCCGACTGACGGCGGCCCGCTGGTCGCGGACCCGAACTTCAATCGAATCTCGAATCCGAATCAGGTGAAGGATGCGTGGGGCAGGATTTGAACCTGCGAACCCCTTCGGGACAGCGACCTCAACGCTGCGCCTTTGACCAAGCTGGGCCACCCACGCACGCGCCGCTTTCATTGCGAGATTCGTTATTAAACTTCCTTCGGGAGCCGGCCGACCGGCGAATCGCCACCTCCGAGGTCGCGTCCACAAAGGCTAATTTGCGGCGGAGCCGTAGGGTCCGTCCGAGGACCCGCCATGCCCGCTTCCAAGCGCGGAGCTCGTGGCCGTGCGGCCGCGAAGCACCGGACGTTCCAAGTGATCAATCCCGCCACAGGCAAGCCTCTCGCCACGCACTCGATCGCGACGTCGGCGGAGGTCCTCGCGAAGGTGCAGGAGGCCCGCGAGGCGTTCCGAACGTGGTCCCGACTCGCACCGAAAGAACGCGGCGCGTACCTGTCGCACGCCGCCGAAATCCTGCGGAAGCACAAGGAATCGTACGCGCGGACGATGACCCTCGAGATGGGGAAGGTCATCCGCGATGCGATCGCGGAAGTCGAGAAGTGCGCGTGGGCGGCCGACTACTTCGCGCAGAACGGTCCCGACTTCCTGCGACCGGAGGCGGTGCAGACGGACGCCTCGCGATCATACATCGCCTTCCATCCCCGCGGCGTGCTCGGTTCTATCATGCCGTGGAACTTCCCGATGTGGCAGATCGCCCGCTTCGCGATCCCCGCCCTGATCGCCGGCAACACGACGGTCGTCAAGCCGGCCAGCGCCTCACCGCAATCCGGGCTGAACCTCGAAGACGCGTTCCATGAGGCGGGCCTCCCGGACGGCGTCTTCCAGATCGTCGTCGGAGATCGCACGACGGCGACCGCGCTGATTCGTTCCCCGGTGTCCGTCGTCAGCCTGACGGGTTCCGTCGGGACTGGAATCGCTGTCGCTCGCGAGGCGGCGAACGACCTGAAGAAAGTCGTCCTCGAGCTCGGCGGTTCCGACCCGTTCATCGTCGCGGAGGACGCGGACCTCGACCTCGCCGCCAAAGGCGCGGTCGCGGGGCGATTCATCAACTGCGGACAGTCGTGCATCGCCGCAAAGCGCTTCTTCGTCGTGGACTCCGTCGCGGACGAGTTCGTGGCGAAGTTTAGGGAGAACATCCGCAAGCTTCGCGTCGGCGATCCGCTCGATCCCTCGACCGACGTCGGGCCGTTGTTCAGCGAGACGCAGCGGGACGAAATCGAGGCGCAGGTGCGGGATGCGGTCCGGAAGGGGGCGAAAATCGAGGTCGGCGGGAAGAGGATGCGGCGAGACGGATGGTACTTCGAACCGACCCTGCTGACGCGCGTCACGAAAGACATGCGCGTCCTGCGGGAGGAGACGTTCGGCCCCGTCGCGCCCGTCGTCGCCGTGGCGGGCATGGTCTTCGTGAACGGCACGGTGAAATCGGACCCGCGCATGCCGTTCGGCGGCGTGAAGCACAGCGGCATCGGACGGGAGCTGAGCCGGTACGGGCTCCTCGAGATGGTCAACATCAAGACCGTCCAGATTTTCCCCTCCGGCTCCGATGGGACGGCCGTGCGGACGGACACGGAGTAGTGACAGCCGTGGGGCCGGGTCAAAGAGGATTCAAGTAGCCTTTGGCCAATCGGCCGACCGGTGTCTCGCCGCCGTCGTATCGCGGTCCTCGTCTCCATCGCAATCGCCACCGCGGTGATCGCCGCCGGATTCGCGGCGACCCATCTACCACCTTCGCCTTCATCGGCCGTCAACGGGCCGCCACCACCACCCGTGCCGTCGCCGTGTCCGAGATCGGTGGGCCTCTGCATCGAGCGCAACGTGACACGAGTCATCGATGGAGACACGCTCGACGTCGAAGATGGTTTGCGAATCCGGCTCGTGCTCGTCGACGCGCCGGAGCTCAACGAGACCGGAGGCCCGGAAGCCCGAGATTACCTCACGGGCCTCTGCCTCGGATCGCGTGCCCTCGTCGACGAAGACGATCTTCAGATTGGAGGCGACCGCTACGGCCGAATTCTCGCGGTCGTCTCCTGTGGCGGGACAAACGCGAATGCCGCGATGATCGCATCCGGCCACGCGCTTCCCTACTACCTCTATTGCGCCGCGAGTGAGTTCGGCGGCGCGGGATGGACGGGATGCGCCTCGCCCCCTCCCGGAGCTTGCGATCCGGCGTACCCCGACCTTTGCATCCCTTCTCCGCCGCCCGACTTGGATTGCGCGGACATCCCTTACCGGAACTTCCGGGTTCTGCCTCCTGACCCCCATCACTTCGACGGCGACGGGGATGGGATCGGATGCGAGACCTGACCCGCGCCAGTCCTGGGCGCTGCCGCGAGACCCCTGGGCGAAATATCGGGCTGACCGTGGGACGCTGAGGGGAATGAGCATACTACCCCATCGCCGAGTCTAGGGCAAAGCAGGCCGTCCCTGGCGGTCGATGTATGGGCATTCGGAGTAGGCCTCTTGCCCTCTACGGAACGGGAGGGGGAAGGATTTCGTAGAGCCGCCAACCCGGGTGAACCGATTCGGATTGGGGCATCACCAAGCCGCCCGCTCCGAAGTAAAGGTGGGCCAGGCCGTTCCCTGAGTAGAATATCCAGACGCGGGGCGGAGGACATTCGATGGAGGAATTCATCATCGTCAGGGTAGAATTATGGCCCGACGGGGAGGCTGGGAATTCGGAGTACACGGCCGCGAGGCTCGCGGCGCCGACGAATTGAACGTAGAGCCCGCGACCGTACGGCGTGTCGGTGAAGGTCCAGTTCGCCTGCCCCGAGACGAGACGCAAGCCCGTGAGGAGAGAGGAGTCGCCCGGAACAGGGAGGATGAGAGCTTCGGGCGTGGTGGCATTCGGCGACATGTCGAGCCAGTAAGTGTAGGTCCAGGTGTTCATAATCACGTACTGTTGGTAGGATGCGACCACAATCTGCCCGGTCGCGACCGCAGCGACGACTCCCAAGACGACGGCCGCCGCGAGACGTCCGCGTCTCCGGCGGCCTCGCCATTCGAAGACGGCAACGAGGAGAAAGACCGTGGCAAGAATCAGGCAAATCGCTGCGTACAGCGGCAACGGCGGGTAGTAGGCCAGGGCCTGCACACGAACTCGGGAGAGATACCGGGGCGAGCCGTCAAGGTTCCGGATTCGTTAGGCCGACTGAATCTGTTGACCGAATCCGGTTATCGCGGATTCGGCGCTCGGGAAGAACGCTGAGGGGGAGATTCGAACTCCCGAGGGCCTTGCGGCCCACCAGATCTCAAGTCTGGCGCGTTTGACCGGGCTTCGCTACCTCAGCGGGCCTCGCATCGTCCGAAGCCGGAAATACCTTCTCTCCTCTGTCATGGAGAGGGAAGCAGCGGCGTCGCGTCGAGCTCGATCGCGATGGCCGGCTGCACCAGGCTGTACGCATCGAGGATCCGCGGATGGACCTCTCCGAATCGACCGAGGTCGCGCCCCTCGGACCGCACCGCGGCCGCTCTTCCGGCGATGAAGGTGTCGTCCTCCACCGCCTCCACGTCCGCCTCGTGGCCGACGTCGCGCATGAGGCTCAGGACCAGCGACTTCGCTTCCGTGAACGAAGCTTTGTGGTGCATCGCCGCGGTGGCGACGCGTCGCACGTTGCGCGCCTCGAACACGACGTCCGCGATCTCGAAGATGCGCTGCGGGAGTTCCCGGTGCTTGTTCAGGCGGAAGATGTTCAGGAGCGCGGGCAACAGGGACGAGCGCAACGTCGTGAAATCCTCCGAGATCGGATTCGCGATGATCGCCCGCGGCGCGACGGGGAACGAGTCTCGGGCGGACGCGACGGTCAGGGACATCACTTCCTGATAGCCGTACCCGATGAGCAACTCGCGGAGCGCTTCCGAGAGGTCGTTGGCCGCGAGCGACACCCCGATCGTCTGCCGCTGAGGCAGGCCGCGAGGATAGCGGTCATACCCAAAGGCGATCGCGAGGTCCTCGGCGAGGTCGTCCTCGTGAAGGAGGTCGAGTCGGTACGCGGGCGACCGCACCCGGATCGCCTCGCCGTCCGGGCGTGCGTCGTGGCGCATCCGCGCGAGGAGGTCCGCCGCCTCCTTCGGCCGGAGGGACAGTCCGAGGAGGGCGTTCGCGCGATCGAGATGCAGCGTATGATCGCTCGGCGACAGGTCCGGCGTCTCCATCGTCCGATCGGCGTAGCGGGTGTGGACCGTCTCGATTCGACCGCCCCGTTCCGCGAGGGAGGTCGCCACGATCGCGAGGCAGCCCCGCACCGCTTCGAGGTCCGTGCCCGTCACGTCGATGAACACGTTCCGCGTCTCGCTGGTGAGCTGCGTCCGGATGCCGTTAATCACCGGCGGGAAGCTCAGCACCTCGTCATGGGCGTCCGTGATGAGCGGGAACCGCGGCTTCGAGGTGACGAGGTGCGCGTACTCGCGGCCCTTCTCGTGCTTCGTCAGGATGTCGGCGAGGTCCATCTCCTCCGCAAGTCCGAGCGGCGTGAAGCGCACGCTCTTCGGGAGGACGGCCCGGTAGGCGAACGGCGGCGCCACCCGGTCGAGATCGTGGATCCCGATCGCGACCTTCCTGCGACGGCGCCCGACGGTCAGGTGGAGCTTCTCCTGGAGGTCGACGAGGGAGCGGAGCAGGGCGTCGTCCATCTCGAGGCCGCGCACGATGCCGCCGACCGCGCATGGCCGGACGTCGGCGACGCTCGGGTCCACGACGAAATCGATGCCGGACGATGCGAGGCGGTACGCCGGCAGCCCGGGTTCGAGACCGAGGTATCCCCGGAGGGCGCGCGCGATCCCTTCGACCGAGTACAGGTCCGGCCGGTTCGGGAAGATATCGAACGTCATCACGTCGCCTTCGACGCCTTCCGGCCCCGCGCCCATGAACGTGATCCGGTCGACGCACTCGTCGAGGCTGAGACGCTTCCCGAGCAGCTCGATCAGGTCGCCGTGGGCCACGTCGACGTTCGTCAAGGACGCTGCGGATGAAATTTGACTATTAATAACGTTTCAGGAGGGGCGCGAGGAAAAAGGAGAAGTGTGGCGGTCCGCGACTACTTCGCGGCAGCGGCCGCGCCGTGCGCGCCCTTGGCGACGGCAGCGACGGCCGCTCCGATCCCGCCACCCGCGGCACCGCCCGCCAACGCGTTCTTCACGGCCGTCACTACGTCGTAGCCGTGCGTCGTCGGCGGGATGTGCTGGAGCGCGATCGCGAGCCCGGGGATGTCCCCGTGCGTCGCCGCGGCCGCGGCGCCGAGCGCCACGGCCCCGACGGCGGCTCCGATCGCAGCGGCGATCCCGAGGGATATCAGGTCCGACACCTCCATCCGAGGGGTGGAACCTCGGAGCCTAAAGCGTTTATGGTACGACGGTCGAAAGCCCCCTCAGTCACATGGGCCTGTCCGGAGCCGGGGCGATGGCAGCCCCTGGGCAATCGCGGGATGCATCAAGACGGAGGCAGGCGCAGAGCCATACCTCTACTTAGAGGTACGACACCAGATCCTTGGCTGCGGAGTCCCACGGGCCCGAAGCCGTCAACCGCCCAAGCCTCCTGACAATATTCAAGTAACCTTCCGAGGTGTTCGCACTACACGCAACGAATCGTGGCAACGGAGGTACGAACGCGATGGACGGAGACCGGGTAATCGGAATCGCAGGCGTGGGCAAGATGGGCGAGGCCCTGGTACGGGGCCTCGTCACCGGCCGGGTCGTGCCGCCCTCGCGGGTCTCCGTCAGCGACGCCGTCCCGTCTCGCGCGAGGGAGGTCGCCGGGAAGTACGGCGTTGGGTACGTCGAAACGACGTCCGCACTCGCAGAGCGATCCGACGTCCTCGTGCTCGCCGCGAAGCCGAAGGACATGGCCGCCCTCGTCGATTCGATCGCGGGACACCTGAAGCCGAGTGGCCTCGTCGTCACGCTCGCGGCGGGCGTCCGGACCTTGTTCATCGAGCGGGTTCTGAAGGGCCGTGGCCGCGTCGTCCGGATCATGCCGAACCTCGCGTGCGCCGTCGGCGAAGGCGCTTCTGCGTTCGCCCTCGGGAAGACCGCGACGGAACATGATGCGCTCATCATCGAGGAGATGTTCGGATCCCTCGGCCGAGTGACGCTTGTCGACGAGCCGATGCTCGATGCCGTCACCGGTCTCAGTGGCAGCGGACCCGGCTTCATCGCCGCCCTGGCCCACTACATGATCGATGGCGGCGTCCGGTCGGGATTGCCCCGGGACGTCGCGACGAAGCTCGCGCTCCAGACGATGAAAGGGACCGCGGAAGGTCGCGACCCCGAACGGGACGACGATGGCGGGGTGGTCCGTGATGGAGTCCCGCGGGGTGCCGCAGGCAATCAGCGACGCCATCGTTGCGGCATCGAAACGCGCCGCCGAACTCGCGGAGGAAACCGCGAAGGCGCATGGGTGATTAGCCGCAAACGGCGCCGCGGGACGCAGAGGCGACCAGTTTCGCGTATTTCGCGAGGGCGCCGGTCGTGTAGCGCGGCGGAGGCCGACGCCAGGTGCGGTGGCGAGCCTCGACTTCGGACGCGCTGAGATCCACATCGAGCCGCCGCTGGGGAACATCGATGACGATCGAGTCTCCGTCGCGTACGAGGGCCATCGGGCCGCCATCCCACGCCTCCGGCGACACGTGACCTACCATGAGACCCCGGGTCGCACCGGAGAACCGACCGTCGGTGACGAGCGCGACTTCCTCGCCGAGTCCTTGACCCACGAGGGCGGCGGTCACCGCGAGCATCTCTCGCATCCCGGGCCCGCCCTTCGGTCCTTCGTACCGGATCACGACGACGTCGCCGGGCACGATGTCGCCGTGCCGTGCCGCTTGAAACGCCGCCTGCTCGCTGTCGTACACCCGTGCGCCACCCCGATGCACGAGCCGTGTGACCCCTGCGGTCTTCACGACGGCGCCATCGGACGCGAGGTTGCCGTGAAGGATCGCGATCGTCCCGGTCGCGCTGATGGGTTGTCCGATCTCGCGGACGATATCGCCCTCGATCTTGACCGGCACGTCGCGGAGTCGTTTCGCCATCGTCTCGCCGGTGACGGCCAGCGCTTCGCCGTGGAGCTTGCCGGCGTCGAGCAGCCGACGCAAGACGACGGGCACCCCTCCCGCTCGGTACAGGTCCGCCATGACGTATTTCCCGCCCGGCTTCATGCTCGCGATGTGCGGTGTCTTCCGCGCGATGCGGTCGAAGTCCCCGAGGGAGAGCGAGACGCCCGCCTCGCTGGCGATGGCGAGGAGATGCAGGACGGCGTTTGTCGAGCCCCCCATCGCCGCGTCGAGGGTGATCGCATTCTCGAACGCCTCGTGGGTGAGGAGATCGCGAGGCTTGATGCCCATCTCCAACGCCTTCATCGCGGCCTCGCCGACCCTCGACGAGTGCGCCTCGCGGGCTGGGTCCACCTGCGGAATCGCGGCGTCACCGAGGAGGGTGAGGCCGAGCGCCTCCGCACAGGAGGCCATCGTGTTGGCGGTGAATAGGCCCGCGCACGTGCCCGCCCCCGGGCACGCCGACCGCTCGAGTTCGTCCAGCTGAGCCGCGGACATCGTTCCCGCGGAGAACGCGCCGACGGCTTCGAAGACGTCCTGGATCGTGACGTCGCGGCCCTCGAATCGCCCCGGGAGCATCGGGCCCCCGTACGTGAAGATCGAAGGCACGTTCAGCCGGGCCATCGCCATGATTGAACCGGGAATCGACTTGTCGCATGCCGCGCAAGCGACGAGGGCGTCGTAGCGGTGCGCGTGCATCATGAGCTCGATCGAGTCCGCGATGACCTCGCGGCTGACGAGGGACGCTCGCATCCCCTCGTGGCCCATCGCGATTCCGTCGGAGACCGTGATGGTCACGAATTCCCGCGGCGTGCCCCCGGCTTCGCGTACGGCCGCCTTCACGCGCCGCGCGACCCGGTCGAGATTGAGCTGGCACGGGGTCGACTCGTTCCACGTGTTCGACACGCCGACGAGGGGCCGCGCGAGATCTTCGTCGGATAGCCCCATGCCCCGCATCATCGCCCGCGCGGGCGCGCGCTCCGGACCCTCCGTGACCTCCCAGCTGCGGTGCTTCAGCCGCTTCGGCTCCCCCATCGTCTCCTCCGAAGAACCGGTGATTGCCCCGGGGCGGATATGGATATCGTCGGTGCCGACGAGCCGGCTACGCGGGAATCGAAAACCGCGGTCCGGAGTGCGGGACGACCTCGCCGAGCGGCACTCGGTTGTCCACGGACGTCACGATCGGCGTCGCGCGGATATCGTGATGCTGGAACGCATTGCACATCGCGTGCGCGACCCTCTCGGCGATTCGCGGCTGTGCGGCGAGCGCGAAGACCGTCGACCCGGATCCGCTGATGGCACAGCCCGACCCTCCGGCGGCGATTGCGGCCGCTCGCGCCTCCGGAAACCCCCGCAGGAACGGCGATCGAGCCGGCTCCGCAAAGCGATCCTCTAGGCAACGTCCCGCCAGGGTGACATCCCCGCGGGAGAGAGCAAACGCCAGCGTCGCGGCGCGACCAACATTGGCGACGGCATCGCGCAGCGGCACGACGTCCGGCAGCACCCGCCGCATCTCGGACGTCCGCAGGACCAGCTCGGGGACGGCGATCGCGAGAGCGATACGCGGGCTCACGGGTTCCCGCGCCACGATGAGCGGCTCGGTCGATGCGATCGTCACGAAGCCGCCGAGCAGCGCCCCCGTGACGTTGTCGTAGTGCCGACCGGCCACCGCCGCTTCGCCTTCGACCGCCGCCCGGATCAAGCCTTCGGCCCCGAGAGACTTCGAGGTCGGGAAGGCCTTCAGGAAGGCCAGGACTGCGGCCGCGCACGAGGCCGCGGAGCTCCCGAGGCCCCGTGCCGCCGGGATGCCCTTTCGCACGCGAACCTCGAGGGGCTGCGAGATTCCGGTCGCGTCGCGGAGCGCGTCGATCACGATCCCGGCGGTGTTCTTCGCGAAGTCCGCAGGGATGAAGTCGACGTCGAGCCCCTCGACCCGCAGCGAATCCGCCGCCGCGGGCCGGATTGCGACTTCGTCGGAGAGGCCTCGCACGGCGAGGCAGAAGACATCGAAGCCGGGCCCCACGTTCGCGATCGTGGCCGGCGCGCGGGCATGCACCCAGCCGCCCGACGCCATGGATCGCCTCATCCGCCCGCGATGGCGGGGAGCAAGTCGACCGTCGCGTCGCGGGGGATCGGCGTCTCGAGGCCCTTGATGTATCGCGCATCTTCGCCGTTCACGTAGACGTTCACGAACCGTTTGAGGCGACCGTCCCCGTCGAATATCCGTTGATGGAACTGCCGACCGTACTTGCCCGAGACGACCTCGAAGAGCTGGGCGAGCGTGCCCTCGAACTCCAGGTCGATCTCCCGCTCGCCTTGGGTCGCGACCGCAATGGGAGAGGCGAGGACGAGCTTAACCATGGCCGGTCCCTCCGAGGAACGCATCGACCGTCGCGGGCGTCGGCGGGACGGGCGTTAGGGGCGGGAACGTCTCCCGCCAGACGCCGGGCGCCTTCAGGCCGTTTCCCGTGATGAGCAGCACGACGCGCTCGCTGCGATCGATTCGGCCGTCCTCCCGAGCGCGTCTCAAGGTCGCGACGGTCGTGCCGCCTGCGGGCTCGGCGAATACACCCTCCGTCTGGGCCAGGAGTCTCTGTCCCTCGAGGATCTCCGCGTCGCTCGGAGCGTCCGCGAAGCCATGCGTGGTGCGCA
>WNGG01013927.1_pt1 | contig 11463 bp, 7 predicted proteins | sample 5400661 | NCBI WGS metagenome assembly WNGG01 (sample SAMN13153372, study PRJNA577476) | soil metagenome | isolation source: 100 cm soil or saprolite under Garry oak tree replicate 1 | place: USA:California | collected 2016-06-15 | reverse complement strand
TCCGGCCCGGTGCACGGTGCATCTCCGAGCGTCCAGGTCGGACCCGGCCGCCCGGTGTCCTTGGCGTTCCCGACCGCCCAGTTCTCGCACGCGAACCGCTCCCGGTGTCCCCCCGGGCGCACCGGGCAGTACCGCCGGCCGTCCGTGTACCCGATCTCCAGGCAGTACAGGGGGTCCGGTCCGACGAGGGGCGTCGAGTCCATGGTCCAGAACTCACGGCCCTTGTTGTAGGCCTTCACGTCCACGCGGCCGATCGGGGGCGGGTAGGGCTTGCCGCAGCCGCTGTCCGGGGGCGGGATCGTGGGGTCCGGGGTTGGGGAAGGGGTGGGGATCGGGGTGGCGACCGGCAGCGGCCCGGGCAGGACGGGGCTCTGCGTGGTCGCGGAGCCGCAAGCCGCTGCGAGCAGCCAAAGCGGCGCGAAGCGCGGCACTCGGGAGCGCAGGGTCAAGCCGCCCGCTTCTTCATCTGGTCATTGTGTACGTTGCCGGAAACAGTACCCCCTTCGCGGGGCGAGGACAACTGCCCGCCGCCTCGGGCCGGTCGTCAACCCGTTCACTTCGGCGGGGCCGGCGTCGCTTGCTGGTCGCCCAGCTTCCGGAAGGCCTCGAGCTCCCGCTCCGCGAGCGCCTTCTCGCCGGTGCGGAGGTAGACCTGGGCCAGGCGGTAGCGAGCCTCCGCCAGGTCGGGCTGCAGGCGGATGGCCTCCTGGAGCGCCCGCGCGGCCTCCGCGTAGCGCCTCTGATCGAAGTAGAGGGCGCCCAGTCGGAAGGGGGCCAGGGCCAGCTTCGGGTCGAGCGCCCCCGCCCTCTTGAGCAGCCTCTCGACCTCGCCGAGGTCCACCGGGGCGGCGGGGTCCGCCCGCCCCTTCCAGAGGCTCATCGCGTAGTGGAAGTGGCCGAGGGCGTTCCCGGGATGCGTGCGGACGAGGAGGGCGAGGCGCCGGGTGACCTCGTCGGCCAGGTCCGGGGAGACCCCGTACATCTCTCCGAGGAAGACGTAGGGGCGCGGATCGGAGGGATCGAGGTCGGCGGCGGCACAGAAGGAGCGCACGGCGTCGTCGTACTGGCCGCGCGAATACTCCGCGATGCCCAATCCGACCTCGAGCCGCGCCGACCGCGGATACCGCTTCACCGCCTCCGCGAGCACCCGGCCCGCCGGCTCGAAGGCGCGAAGCCGCAGCAGGTTGTTGCCCCAGTCGAAGAGGTGCGCTTCGGTGGGGTCCATGTGGGCGGCCTTCTGGAACTCTTCGGCGGCCGCGAGCAGGTGGCCCGCGGCCTCCTCGGCGTTCCCCAGCAGGTTGCGCATTTCCGCGGTGTCGCGCCGCGGCAGCAGGCTCCGGACGAGCTCCGCCGCCCGAGCCGGCTCGCCCGCCTGCAGGTAACGGAGGGCGCGCTCCAGCTCCGCCTCGACCGAGGCGTCGCTCTTCGGGGTTTCGGAGGGGGCAGCGGACGGGGCCACGGCGGGCGCGGCCGCGGCCAGCGTCACGATCAGAAGCGACGAGCGGAAAGCCCTCATGTGCGGGAACATTCTAGCCAGGCCGAGGAACTCCCTCCAGAATTTCTCCCGTTGCCCAACTTTTCTCCTTGACAACTTTCAGAAGGCGATTTGAAAGGTGCGATCGGCGAGACTGAAGATGCATCCCTGAGCGCCGTAGATGCGTGGAGGTCGTCGCAAACGAAGAGTGCCCGTCGAGAGCTGAATCAGCCTCACTGCTCCGATCCCACGCTCTCCCAGGACGTCGAAAACCCGCGGCCTATATTCTGATCGTGGAAGACAAACGACCGCTCCAATCGATCCCCGACGACGACCTGCTCCACCGTCTGGCCGAGCTCATGGGCCAGGCCCGGCGTGTCGAGGCCGACATCGTCGCCCACATCGCCGAGGTGGACGAGCGAAGGCTCTACGCCCGCGAAGCCTTCCCGTCCATGTTTGCCTACTGCACGGACGTCTTGCACCTGTCCGAGGCGGAGGCCTATCTCCGCATTGCGGCGGCACGGGCGTCGCGGGAGCATCCGATCCTGCTGACCATGCTGGCGGATGGCCGTCTTCACCTGACGGGGATCGCCAAGCTGGCCCCGCACCTCACTCGCGAGAACCGGGACGGTCTCCTGGAGCGCGCCACCCACAGGTCCAAGCGCCAGATCGAGGAGCAGATCGCCGAGATCGCCCCACGGCCGGACGTTCCGGCAACGGTGCGCAAGCTTCCCGATAGACGGAGCGGAGAAGGCCTCGGCCAGGTGCCCATACTCGAACTCCGTCCGGACGGAGTTGCCTCACCTCCAGTTGCCGCGCCCGCTCCTCCCTTGCCCCCCGTGGTCCAGCCCCTGTCCCCTGGCCGGTACAAGGTGCAGTTCACGGCCAGTGCCGAGCTCCACCACAAGCTGGAGTGGCTCCAAGCCCTGATGGGCTCCAAAGCGCGCGACGGTGATCTGGCCGCGGTCATCGAGCAGGCCGTCACCGAGAAGCTCGAACGACTCGAGGCCCGTCGCTTCGCGCGGACGAAGGCAGCCCGCAAGGGCCCTCCGGAGAGGGAAGAGACACAGATATGCCCGTCTCCCTCCTCGCGCCACATCCCCGCGGCCATCCAGCGTGCCGTGCGCTCGCGGGACGGGGACCGATGCCGCTTCGTGGACGATCAGGGCCGACGGTGCAAGGAGCGTAAGCGGGTCCAATTCCACCATCGGCACCCTTTTGGTCTTGGCGGTGACCACAGCGTAGGGAACATCCGGCTGATGTGTCCCGCCCACAACGCCTACCTGGCGGAGTGCGACTACGGCAGGGAAGCGATAGCCCGCCATCGGCGTCCGCGCAGCCGAGCCTCCCCGGGAATAGCCGGCTAGGCCAATCAGGCAGGGGGCGCTCCCAGCTGGATCTGCCGCGCGTTGTTCGCGGTGGCGGTGATCTGCCCGAAAGTCGCCTTGTTGGAGAAGTTCGTTCCCGTCGGCAGCTGGAAGCTGGGCGTGTTGGTCACATTGAACGCCTCCGCGCGGAGCTCGACCTTGGCCCCCTTCACTCGGACCTGCTTCGCGACCGCCAGATCCAGTTGCCGGAAGGGCGGGCCCGTCACCTGCGTGCGCGCGCCGCCCAGGGGAGCGAAGTTGGTCTGTCCGATCGTGGTGGCCGCCGGCGGGTCCTTGAAGGCGTCCGGGTTGTAGAACTGCGTGATGTCGTGCTTGCCGGCGTAGGGATCCCCGACCAGCAGGGCCACGCACCCCGCGCCGGACGTGGTGGCGACCGTGCAGCCGATGGTCTGGGGCTGGCCGCTGTAGACGGACAGGATCCAGCGCACGTTCCAGCCGCCCAGCAGCGCGCCCTTTCCGGGCAGCTCCCAGAGGCCGTTGACGATCAGGGCGTGCTTGGTGTGGAAATAGGCGAGACCCCATTCGTTGTCGAGCCCCCCCCAGCCGACGAGGTTGTAGCCGCGGAAGCCCGGACCGAAGCCGCCCCCGCTGAGCAGGTCGCCGTAGTTTGCCCGCGCCTCGGCCAGGGTGTAGTTGACCTGGAACTGCAGGCCCTTGTGCATGCGGCGGATGAACTTGGTCTGCAGGGAGTTGTAGGTGCCGCTCCCGACCGGAGCGGCGAAGTTGAAGCCGCCCGTGAAGTCGGGGAAGGTCCGGTAGAGGTTCGCGTTGAGCCCGGGGGGCAGGACCTTGGTGACGCCATTCGAGCCGACGAAGGTCTCGACGTGGCTGGAACGGGAGCCGACGTATCCCACCTCGACCGCGTGGTGGGCCCCCAGCTCGTGCTGGAAGGTGAGGTTGTAGGTCTGGGTGTACGGCGTCTCGTAGTCGAACGTGACTCCGCGAAGGTTGAGGCTGGGGCCGCTCACGGCCGCCGTGTTGTCGGTCGGGATGCTGGCCAGGCCGCGGCCGATGGTGGCGATGGAGCCGTCGGGATAGCGGATGGGAGTGACGTCGTTGATCCGGGTGTAGGCCAGGGTGTACTGGAAGGGGTAGTTGTATCCCAGGCTGGGGTTCCCGCCCCGGTTCTCGAAGGCGCCATAGAAGAGCCCATACCCGCCCCGCACGACCAGCTTCTGGTAGGGCTGCCAGGCGAAGTCGAAGCGCGGGGCGAAGTTCGTCTTCTGCGTGCGGCCGATCCCGCTGCCGTAGTCATCGGTGTAGACGAGATTGATGCCGTCCTTGGCCAGCACGTCCTTGAAAGACTGCGACAGCGGGATGTCCTGGTGCCGGGCGGGGATGATGTACTGGGCCTGGCCGGGCGGACCGGGCACGAAGTTGGCCTGCTTCCAGTTGTCGTCGCCCATCAGGCTGAAGTAGTCCCAGCGCAGGCCGTAGTTCACGGTGAGCTTGGGGTTCACCCGCCAACTGTCCTGGACGTAGGCGCCGAAGTAGCTCCGCTGGCTGCCGATCTCCCCGAAAGGCGACGCCTGGACCGAGTTGGCCCCGCCCACCATGTCCACTCCCCCCGGCACCGTGGACGCGATCGGGGTGAGGAGGAACTGGGCCCGGCCGGTGCTCACGTCCTGGCGGTTCGGGATCGAGGTGTAGAAGCCGTCGAACTGGAACCGCCCGCGGGACCAGGGCGGCCCCGTCCAGGGGAGCTTGATGCTCTGGCCCATGAAGCCGGTCTTGAACGAGTGGGACTTGTAGATCTTGGTGAGGTTGTCGGTCAGTTGCAGGGTGTTGCTGAGGCGCTCGGCCACCAGCCAGTCCACGGCGCCCATCTGCCGGAGGTCGCCCATGTAGATGAGGGGCAGGCCTCCGTTGCCCGAGATCTGCGGGATCCCCTGAATGCCGAACGCGCCGGGGATGTTGTTCGTGTCGTTGCCGGAGGGCTGAAGGCGGTTGATGTACTCGCGACTGAAGCCGAAGCGGGCCTCGTTGATCAGCGAGGAGGAGAACATCTTCGTGTAGCTGAGCGCGAGGCCGTGGGTACTGCCGGTCTCGTCGCCCTGGGCGTAGGCCCCGCCGTCGGCGATCCCTTCGAACGGGCCCGGCTTGTGCCGCGTCGTCTTGCCGAAGCTGTAGCGCGCGAAGACGTGGTCGTTGTCGCTGAAGTGGTGGTCGATCCGGACGTCGAAGGTGTGGATGTCCTCGGTGTTGAGCCGATTGGCGGTGAAGTTGTTGATGAGCCCCGCCTGGTTCGCCTGGGGGAAGAGGCTCATCAGCTTGACCGCGTTGGGGTCCAGGCGGCCGGCGGGGATGACGTTCCCGGCGAAGGGGTCGCGCACGAAGCCGTTCCCCGTGGCCACCCGGCCCGTGACGGGGTCGATCTGCCCGGCGAACACCTGGCGCGTGGTGGCGGGGTCGAAGATCGTGCCGAGCGGCACCGTCCGCCCGAGGAGGTCGGGGCCGCGCGTCCCGCTCTGCCCGGTGATCAGGTCGGAGAAGTCCGTGAACCCGCTGTCGCGCTGGCGCTGAGTGGGGACGGTGACCTGCCAGATCTGGTCCTGCTTGGTCAGGCTGCCCTCGTAGTCCGCGAAGAAGAACGTCTTGTTCTTCACCAAGGCCCCGCCGGCGGTGAAGCCGAACTGGTTCGCGTCGTACCTGCCCTTCTTGAGCCCCCGCGCGTTCTCGAAGAACTCCGCCGCCTTGAGCCCGTCGTTGCGGTTGAACTCCCAGGCGCTGCCGTGGAACTCGTTGGAGCCGGACTTCAAGGTGGCGCTGAGGACGGCGCCCCCTGCGCGCCCGTACTCCGCCCCGAAGGAGCTGGTGAGGACCTTGACCTCGGCGATGGCGTCGACGGGAGGCTTCACGACGTAGGCGGTGCCCCCCAGGAAGTCGACGTTGCTCGTGTTGTTGTCGATGCCGTCGAGCATGTAGTTGTTCTGGCCCGGCCGCGTACCGTTGGCCGTGAACTGCAGGGGAGCGCGGGCCCCTTGCTGCGGGCGGGCCGTACCCGCGCTCAGGCGAGCGAGCGCGGTGTAGTCCCGGCCGTTCAAGGGCAGGTTCTCGATGGTGACCGCCGTGATGGTGTGGCCCACCTCGCCGCTCCTGGTCTGGAGCAGCGGGACCTCGGCCGTCACCTCCACCGCCTCCTCGAGCTGTCCCGTCTCCAGGGCGACGTCCACCACCGCCTGCTGCTGGAGGTTCAGCTCGATGCCGCGGCGGACCGCTTTCTTGAAGCCCTGGGACTCCACCTCGAGCCGGTAGGTGCCGATCCGGATCGGAGTGAAGATGTAGGTGCCGTCCTGCCGGCTCACCCGGGAAAGGGTGAACGCTTGGCCCTCGTGGGTGAGGGTGACCTTGGCGCCGGCGACGACGGCCCCCGACGCGTCCTTGACCGTGCCCAGGATGGTCCCGGTGTCCACCTGGGCCCGGGCGGGCGCGCCCAGCCAGAGCAGGGCGAGCGCCACCAGTGCGACCGTTTCGAGTCTTCGCGCAAGAGGACACATCGGCGCTCTCCTTGGCCCAATGACGTGAGGGGCTCTCATCACCACCGCATCGACCTGCGGGCTTCCCGCACGGGCGTCACGACCTTTGGCGAGGCCCCCTGCATCCGGGGCCGACCGTGCCCGATGGGACTGTTCCGTGTACGCTAACGGTGGATAAATCACATTCTTTTGTGGCGTGTCAAGGGCTTTTGCGGGTGAGCGCCCGGGCGCCTTGTCTGCCATGGGACCGGGCCCCTTATGATCGGACCGGTGCTCCGCTCGTGCGTCTCCGCCGCCCTGTGTGCGGCCGCCCTCGCCCTGGCGACGGGATCCGCCCCCGAATCGGGGCGAGATCCCGCCCGATTCGTCGACCTGGCCCCGTCCGCCGGACTCACGGGCCGGACCGTGATCGGCGGCGAGCGCAGCAAGGAGTACATCCTGGAGACCACCGGAGGCGGGGTGGCCGTCTTCGACTTCGACGGCGACGGCTGGCCCGACATATTCCTCGTCAACGGCTCGCGTCTCTCGGGCTTCGCGGAGCCGGACCGCCCCACCAGCCGGCTCTACCGCAACCGTCGCGACGGCAGCTTCGCCGACGTGACCGAGAGGGCCGGCCTCGGGCGCCAGGGCTGGGGCCAGGGGGCCTGTGTCGGCGATTACGACAATGACGGCCATCCGGACCTGTTCGTGACCTATTACGGTCAGAACGTCCTCTACCGCAACCAGGGCGACGGGACCTTCGCGGACGTGACCCGGAAGAGCGGGCTCCTGACTCCGGAGGATCGCTGGAACACGGGCTGTGCGTTCCTGGACTACGACCGGGACGGCCACCTGGACCTGTTCGTGTCCGCCTACACCGCCTACGAGGACGCCACGCGCTACAAGCCCGGCGAGGGGAAGTCCTGCACCTGGAAAGGGCTCACCGTCCTGTGCGGCCCCCGGGGCCTGCGAGGAGCGAAGAACGCCCTCTTCCGGGGCAACGGGGACGGCACGTTCACGGACGTCTCCGCCCGGGCGGGAATCCTCGGCCCGCCGCCGGCCTACGGCTTCACCCCCCTGGTGCTGGACTACGACAACGACGGATGGCCCGACGTGTACGTGGCCAACGACTCGACGGCCTCCCTCCTCTTCCACAACAACCGCGACGGGACCTTCAAGGAGGTCGGCCTCCTGGCCGGCGCGGGTCTCACCGCCGACGGGCGGGCCCAGGCGGGGATGGGCGTGAGCGCTTCGGACTACGACCGCGACGGCCGGCTCGACGTCGTCAAGACGAACTTCGACGACGACACCAGCACCCTCTACCGGAACCTGGGCAACGGGCTCTTCGAGGACGCGACGTTCTCCTCCGGCCTGGGCCTGAACAACCGCTACCTGGGCTGGGGCGTGGGCTTCCTCGATTTCGACCTCGACGGATGGCCGGACGTCTTCATCGTCAACGGGCACGTCTATCCCGAGGCGGACCAGGCCGGCCCGCGCTACAGCTACGAGCAGCCCAAGGTCCTCTACCGCAACCGGGGCGACGGACGGTTCGAGGACGTGTCGCTCCGCGCCGGTCCGGGCATCGTCGCCCGCAAGAACTCCCGCGGTGCGGCCTTCGGCGACCTCTTCAACACCGGACGCCTGGAGGTCGTGGTCAACAACATGAACGACGCTCCGAGCCTCCTCCACGACTGCACCCCGAGGAGCGAGCACGCCCTGCTCCTGCAGCTCGTCGGCACGCGCTCGAACCGCAGCGCCATCGGGGCCCGGGTGACGGTCCAGCTCGGCAAGCGGCGGCTGATCGACGAGGTGCGCAGCGGGGGGAGCTTCTGCTCGCAGAGCGACCTGCGCCTGCATTTCGGGCTGGGGGCGAGCCCTTCGGTGGACCGCGTGGAGGTCGACTGGCCGTCAGGAGGGAAGGACGTCGTCGCCGGCCTCGGCGCGGATCAAGTCGTGGTCATCCGCGAGGGAGCGGGCCTGGTGGGGGCGGAGGCCTTCCATGCGTTCGTCCCCGAGGCCTGCCGCGCCGGCTCGCCAGGGGACCGGCCCCGTTGAGACGGCTCACCGCGGTCCGTCTCGGGGCCTGGTTCGAGGGCGTCCGCGGGTCGACTCTGGCTGCTGCCCTCCTCTATCTCCTCGCCACCGTGGCTCTGACCTGGCCCCTCCTCCCACGCGCCGCGCGCGACGTGCCGAGCGACCTCGTCGATCCGCTCTTCACTTGCTGGGCGCTGGGCTGGAACTACCACGTCCTGGGCCTCTCGCCCGAAGGCGCTCCCGCCCCCTCCTACTGGGACGCCAACATCTTCCATCCCCTGCCGCGGTCCTTCGCGCGTTCCGAGCATTACCTGCCCCAGGCTCTGCAGGGTGCCGCCGTCTACCTGACGACCAGGAACCTCGTCCTCACGTACAACGTCCTGTTCCTGAGCACCTTCGTGCTGTCGGGCTTGTTCTTTTTCCTGCTCGCGCGCGACGAGACAGGCGATGCGTGGGCGGCCTTGGCCGCGGGGTTGTTCTATGCCTTCGCGCTCTTCCGCTGGACGCAGCTCGCGCACCTGGGAGCCCTGTCGTCGCAGTGGATGCCGCTGGCCCTGCTATTGGCCCGGCGCGTGGCGCGGGGCGGCGGCCCTCGCCGCACGGCCGCCTTGATCGCGGCCCTCGGCCTGGTGACGGCCGTCCAGGCCCTCTCCTCCGCCTACTACCTCCTCTTCTTTCCACCGTTCCTCGCTCTGTGGGCGGCGGTGGAGGCGAAGCGTGCCGGTGGCCGGGGGCCCTGGCTCCGGCTGGCCGCGGCCGGGGCGATGGCGGCCGCGCTGGTCTTGCCGATGGCGCTACCCTATCTCGCGCTGAGCACCAGCGGCGCCGAGCGCGACCTGGCGAGCGTCGTCGCAAACTCGGCGGATCTCCTTTCGTTCGTGGTCGCGTCCGAGTTCATGCGTGTCTGGGGGCGGCTCGTGGACGTTGTCGAGCGGGGGGAGGCACGCCTCTTCCCCGGCCTGGTGACCCCGCTCCTGACCTTGGTCGCGCTCGTGGCCGCGGTGCGGGCGGCCCGCGGGGGTGCCGCGGGGGGGGAGCGTCCTCCGGCGGCACCCCCCCGCTCCCGGGTGGCGGTGCGGATGGCGGCGGTGGCGCTCTGCGCCGCCGGGTTGGCAGGGTTCGTCACCACGCTGGCTCGCGGCTGGTGGATCGTGGTTCCCGGGCGTGTGCCCGCTGCGGGCATGGCCTGGCCCTTCCTGCTCCTGGCGGCGGCGCTCCTGGCCGCTCTCGCCGGTTGGCCGGGGCTTCGCGCTCTCCTGCGCGCGGTCGTGGCCCGCCGCGAGGTCCTGGCGGCCGCGCTGGCCGCTCTCGCAGCCTGGCTGGCCATGGGCCCGGTGTTGACCTTCGACGGATGGCCCATCCGCGTCCCATCCGCCTACCGCTGGCTCTATGACCACGTGCCGGGGTTCTCCGGCGTCCGGTCGCCCGGGCGCTTCGCGATGATCGCCGCCTGCTACGCGGCCCTGGCGGCGGCCTGGGGATTGAAGCACCTGCGCAGGACGCCCTGGGGACGGCGTGTGGCCTGGCTGCTCTGTGGATTGTTCCTGGCCGAGACGGTGGCCGTCCCCCTGCCGTTGAGCCTCCAGATGGGGAGGGAACGCCGCGTGCTCCCGGAATGGCGGGGCACGGCCTCACCGATCGTGACCGCGGTCCTCGAGCTTCCTCGGGACGCCGTGCTGGCCGAGCTGCCCCTGGGGGAGGTCCCCCTCGAGACGCGCGCCATGTTCGACTCCGCCCATCACTGGCGGCGGCTGCTGAATGGCTACAGCAGTTGGATCCCCGAAGTGCACCGCGAGCGCGCCTTCGCCTTCCGCGACCCCCTGCGGCGCGCTCCCGAGGTGCTGGCCGCCCTCGGGGAGGCGGGAGCCACCCACGTCGTCGTTCACGAGCGGGCCTGGCGGGGCGAGGGCCCGCAGGTGACGGAGCGGCTGGTGGCCGCGGGGGCGCGACCGGTCGCGCGCGCCGGACACGTTGCCTTGCTCGCGGTGCGGTAACCCCATCCCGGGGCCAAACACTTCCGCGCCTTCGCGCCCCCGGCCTGCGGGGCCGGCCCTTTGCTCCCAGGGGCCCACCATGGTATTATCGAAGTGGAGTGAGGGTATTACCACGATGCGGACCATCACGCTGAAGCTGCCGGACGGCCTGGCCGCGCGCGTCAGCGCCGCCGTCCGCAGACGTGGCGTGAGCACCTCGGCCCTCGTGCGGGAGGCGCTCGAGGAACGACTCGGACACGAGAGAGACAAACGCGCCGGGTCCTGTCTGGACCTGGCGCGGGATCTTCGAGGCTCCCTTGTGGGTCCGGCCGGCCTGTCGTCGAACCCGACCCACCTCAGGGGCTACGGCGGTTGAGGACTGCCGTCGTCGATACGGGACCCCTCGTCGCCTTCCTCAATCGCCGCGATCGCCACCACGCTTGGGCCGCGGAGCAGTTCGGAAGCCTGACCCCGCCCCTCCTGACCTGCGAGGCGGTTCTCTCCGAGGCGGCCTATCTGGTCCGAGGCCTGGCGGGGGGCCCGGAAGCGGTCCTCGAGCTGGTGGCGAGGGACGTGGTGAGGCCGAGCTTCCGGCTGCAGGACGAGATCGCGGCGGTGAAGGCGCTGTTGCGGCGATACGCGAGAGACCTCGCGGACGCGTGCCTGGTACGGATGTCGGAGCTCCACGCGGATTGCGTCGTCTTCACGATCGACGCGGAGTTCCGGGACGTGTACCGGCGTCACGGCCGCCAGGTGATCCCCACGCTCCTGCCGCCGGACACCGGGCGACGCCGCCGCTAGGGCTATCGCGCGGGGCGATGCCGATTTGCTCTCCGCAAACCAAAGCGCCGGGCTTAGAATCCCGGCCGTGAAGCTCGCGGCCCTCCTCTCCAGCCTAGCACTGCTGTCGTCCCTTGCCGCCTCGACCGAGGGGCGTCGGGGCGCCTCCCCTCCGGCGCCGGCCGCAGAGTGGCGCTCGTGGGGGGGAGATCCCGGCGGGACCCGCTTCTCGAGCCTCGCCGACATCGATCGGAGCAACGTCGCCCGGCTGCGCCGGCTCTGGACCTACCACACGGGCGACCGGCAGGAAGCGACGCGCCTGATCGCCCTCGAGTGCACCCCCCTGGTGGTGGACGGCG
>WNGG01008274.1_pt1 | contig 11463 bp, 13 predicted proteins | sample 5400661 | NCBI WGS metagenome assembly WNGG01 (sample SAMN13153372, study PRJNA577476) | soil metagenome | isolation source: 100 cm soil or saprolite under Garry oak tree replicate 1 | place: USA:California | collected 2016-06-15 | reverse complement strand
CCCGAGACCGGTCAACCCGTCGCTGGGCCGTGGCGAACGGCCACCGTGGCGGCCGGCACGTGCGTCGACGCCAACATCGCCTCGACCGCCGCGATCGTCATGGGAGAAGGCGCTGTGGCGTGGCTCGAGACAAGGGGGCTGGCGGCGCGGCTGGTCGACCGGCAGGGCAGGGTCTGCCGCGTCGGACGCTGGCCCGCACCAGCCAATTCGAAGCTGGCCCCCAACATTCTCTGAGCAATTTCCCAGGAAACTCGATCAAAGTGAGCTTGTGATCAAGGACGGAGCAGCGCGGGTCCTCGTTGTTGACGACGAGCCGAACATCACCGAGCTGGTGGCCATGGCTCTCCGCTACGAAGGCTTCAACGTCAAGACCGCGGCGACGGGCCGCGGAGCGCTGAGCGCCGTTTCGCAGTTCGCCCCCTCCCTGGTCATCCTGGACGTGATGCTGCCGGACATCGACGGCATCGAGGTCTTGAAGCGGCTCACCAGCTCCGGCAACAAGGTGCCCATCATCTTCTTGACCGCCAAGGACGCCACCGAGGACAAGGTGCACGGACTGACCATCGGCGGTGACGATTACGTGACCAAACCGTTCAGCATCGAAGAGCTGATGGCGCGGGTCCGGGTCGTGCTTCGGCGCCACGGCAACGACTCCGAGACGGGCAAGATGGCGCTGGCTGACCTCGAGCTGGACGATGAGGCTCACGAGGTCCGGCGCCACGGCCACGTGGTCGAGCTGACCAACACCGAATATCGACTTCTCCGGTATCTCCTGATCAACGCCGGCCGCGTGCTGTCGCGCAGCCAGATCCTCGACCACGTATGGCATTACGACTTCGGCGGCGACGCCAGCGTGCTCGAGACCTACATCAGCTACCTGCGGCGCAAGGTCGATCGCTACGACCCGGCTCTGATCCAGACCGTACGCGGCGTGGGGTACGTGCTCCGAACGCCAAGAAAATGACTCTGTCGCTCCGCGGGCGGCTTCTGATCGGCGTGATCTCTCTGGTCGTGCTCGGGTTGCTCGTCGCCAACATCGCGACTTACATCTCACTGCAGAGCTTCCTTGTCAGCCGCGTCGACGACGAGTTGAAAGCGGGCGTCGATGAGGTCGCCAACGCGCTAGGAGCGCCGCTCCGGGGACCAGTTCAGCACACTGCATTTCCGGTCGGAACGGTGGCCGAGCTCCTGGGGCCCAACGGCCAGGTGCTGAACGTCAAAGTCGTGGGACAGGGATTCGGGACCGTCACCTCTCCAGTGACACCCAAGCTGCCCAAGACTCTGCCCAACGCAGGAGCTGACACGCCCGCGGCACCGTTCACCGTCCAGGGATCGGACGGCAAGACCCAGTTTCGAATGACGGACTGGCCCGAGGGACGGTTCGGAGGGGACTTCGTCGTCCTCGCGGTCCCTTTGACCGACATCGAGTCGACCCTCCGGGGATTGCTCCTCTCCGAGTCGCTCATCAGCCTCGGCGTGGTGGCCGGCACGGCGCTCCTCGCGTTCGTGATCATTCAGGTCGGGCTGCGACCACTGCGGCGCATGGGGGCGGCCGCTGGAGAGATCGCGGCCGGCGACCTGAGCCGCCGCGTCGAGCCTGCGACGCCGAAGACCGAGATCGGCCGGCTCGGCCTGGCGTTGAACGCGATGCTCAGCCAGATCGAAGCGGCTTTCGCGCAACGCACCGCGTCGGAGCAGCGCCTCCGCCGCTTCATCGCGGACGCCTCTCACGAGTTGCGCACGCCCCTCACGTCAATCCGCGGTTACTCGGAAATGCTGCGTCGGGGCGCCGCGCAATCGCGCACAGATTCCGACCTCGCACGCCGGCGCATCGAGGAGGAATCAGTGCGCATGTCGGCGCTGGTCGACGACATGCTGCTCATCGCTCGGCTCGACCAGGGCCGTCCTCTCGAGACCAAGCCCGTCGACCTGCAGGCGATCGCGCGCGATGCCGTCGACGACGCGCGTGCCGTCGCGCCGCAGCGCGAGATCACGCTGAGCGCATCCGCACCCGTCGTCGTCAGCGGTGACGACACGCGCCTGCGCCAGGTGCTCGGCAACCTGGTGCGCAACGCACTGGTGCACACTCCGTCAAAGACGCCGATCGAGGTCGCGGTGACGACTGAGGACAGCGTCGCGCGGATGTCGGTCGCCGACCACGGACCAGGCCTGCCGCCCGACGCGGCGCAGCGGATCTTCGAGCCTTTCTACCGCGCCGATCCCAGCCGGAGCCGCGACAGCGGCGGCGCCGGGCTCGGACTCTCGATCGTCAGCGCCGTGGTCACCGCCCACGGCGGACGAGTCGATGTGAAGGAGACCAGCGGCGGCGGAGCCACCTTCGAGGTGGAGCTGCCGCTGACCTCCTCCGAGTCGAGCTAACCCTGGTTCCGCTCCATGCAGCCCATGGCGCTTTCCGCCCGGCAGCTCGCCGCGATCGCGTCGACCACAGCACCCGCGAGCAGGTTGCGACCCACCGGGCTCGGATGGACATCGCAACCACCCGTCGGCAGCACGATCAGCAAACCTGCGGCGCAGCTGCTTCCTCCCACGTTGAGCGCCGGCAGCTTGAAGGCGTCAAAACCACTAGCAACGATCCCGCCGTAGGCCATCGCGGCATCAATGATTGGGGCATTCAGCAGCCGGGTGCCTGCCGCGGTTGTCGGGTCGTAACTCAGCGAGTAGTAGGTCAACACGACGAGGGCGTGGTTGTAGTGGGCGATGTTGCGAATCTCGCCGAAGATGAAACGAAGGTTCGCGTCGATGCTCGCAAGCACCCCGGATATTCCGTTCGCGAAGCACGCGGTATTCTGGCCACCGCAACCCGCCACCAGTTTGAAGACGTCATTGGCCCCGACGTCGATGGTGACCAGACTGACGGTGGGATGAGTGCTGAGGTAGTGGAGGGCGAACTCGAGCTGCGAACCCGAGTAGTTGGTGTGAAGTGGGAAGTGTGCGAGGTACGGCAGGCACACAAAATCATTTGCGGGCGTTCGGGAGATGAGACCGGCCGTGGTCTCGCCCGGGCAGGATGCATTCACGAGGGGCAGATCAAGACTGGCGGCGACTGTATCCGGATAGCCCACAAACTTGGTTGGGTCGAGAGCAAGCCCGTCGTCCGCCACGATCAGAGGGCTGTAGCCGAAGGCGACTGAGTCTCCTAGCGCCAGATAGGCGTGGGCGTCCGTGCTGGCGGAGACCGGCACAGCGGCCAATGCGAGAAGAGCCGTTGTTGACAGGATGGCGAAGATTCGCGCCCTCATGTGGAGCACCTCCTGACAAAACCCCAACCGCGACATTGGAATGTAAGCATGCTCGGGCGCGCGGCGCCAGTTAGGACTTCGGGCGGAACGCCAACAGGTCCCCTGCGGAGTCGCCGACGACGACGAGGTCTCCGGCCAACGCCGGCCCGGAGCGGACTGCCGAATGGGTGTCGTAGCTCCACAGGCGATGACCATCGGAGGTCGAGAGCACGAACACCGAACCGGTGTTTATCTCGCCGAAGACCGCGCCCGTCCCGAAGATCACGACGCCCTTGCCGGCCGCGGGCGCGGAGTAAATGGGTTCGGCCACGTCGTAGCGCCATGCGATCGACCCATCCGATGGCTTGAGCGCGAAAATCGCGGTCGGCGGGCTCGCCGAGCCGGCGTAGAAATGAGTGCCGTCAAAGGCGGGTGATGCGATGAGGCCATGCACCGCAGTGCCGCCGACCAGTTCTTTCGACCAGACAACATTGCCCGTTATTGCGTCGAGTACGGCGAACATGCCTTCCACCGTCGCCTGTGCGACGACTTCTCGCGCATCGAGCGTGAAAATGACCGGCGTCGCTCCGACGTCCAGGTCGCGATCGTTGTCGGGGTAGAGGCTCATCAACCATTTGGGCGTGCCCGTCAGTGGATCGATCGCGAGCACGCCGTCATCGGGGTTGCCGACACCGACGAACGCGACACCACGCGAATCAATCGCAGGCGTCGACCACAAACCATCTCCTGGCTGGCAGCCTGTACGCACGCACGTCGTCCATCGCGCCTGCCCCGTGGAGGCATCGAGTCCAAAAAGGCGACCCGCGACCAGCGAGCTATCGCCATAGGGTGACGCGATGCCGATGATCACCTCGTCCTGGTAAGCGACGGGCGAGGCCCAGAGCGCGGAATTGGGCGGGCCGGTCCACTCCCAGATTGGGTCGCCAGCCAAGAGGCCGAACGCATAAAGCCGGCCCGTGAGCGTCCCCACGAACACGGTGCTTTGGTTTCCGTCCACCGCCGGCGAGCTCGAGATGGATCCGAGGTCGTGTTTGGACCATATCGTCCGGCCAGTCAAAGCGTCGAATGCCGTCAACGTGCCACCCGCGCTGCCCGCGACGACCATGCCGCGCGCCACTAAAGGCGTTCCGTCGACCGCCCCGTCGAGCTGCCCTCGCCACGAGAGCGCAAGCCGGGCTGCGCCGGCCGAGCTCAGCGTCGCGCCACGCGGGTGGCCGTCGCGCGCCAGGTCTCCGCGGAACATGCTCCACGCCTCTGGGGCCGGCTGAGACCCAGGAGGCCCGCTGTTCGGAGGTTGGCAGGCCACTAGGAGGGCAAACACCATGAGCGCGGCTGTTCTCTGAGCAATTTCAAAGCTTCGTCTCAGGCGGCTGTGAGACCTCAACGTCATCTTCGAAGTCGACCCGATGCCACCTCGGGCCTTTCCCCTAAAGCGTAGGGGGCGTGCCTGGCGCCCCCTACACACCCCCTGTTTAAGACAGCTTCCAGTGCACGCTCTGCATGACGGGCTTGGCCTGGTTCAGCAGGTTCTGGAGGTTGCTCTGGCTGGTGAGCACCATGACCACGTAGTAGACGCTGCCGCTGTTGTTGGAGCCGGCGAAAAGCGAAGCCGCGGCCGGGATCGAGTTGCCACCCGAGGTGATCGTGAAACAAAGCGTCCACGCGATCCCGCTCGCGCCATTGAAGGTGCCTGCACTCGGGCTTGTGTTCGGGCACTCGCGCGTATCCGGGTACTGGCTCTTCAGCTGGCTGTCGATCGTGTCCTTGTTGTTCTGAGCCGTCTGCGGCGGGATGGACGGCCCGCTGGCGGCCGTGACGGTTCCGTCGCTGTTCGGGTCCAGGAGGGTGATCGACTCGGCGTCTTTGTTGTCGAGTGTCCAGCCGGTCGGGACGGTGAGCGTGAGCGCGTCGTTGGACTCGGTCTTGGGTCCGGTCGAAGTGGAGGTCGGCGACGCGACAGGGCTCGGGGTCGTGGCCGGGGTCGGGCTGGGAACGTCCACGATGCCTCCGCCTGACGTGTTTGTCGAGCTGCGGTTGCCCAGAATCGCCAGGGCTGTTCCGCAGCCGGCCATCACCACGGTCAGGGCGACAACGCCGGCGATGATCAGCATCCATGGCGTGCGGTGCACCGGAACCGTTGCGCCGGTCGGTGCGTAGTACGGGCTCTGATAGCCGCCAGGCCCCGCCACCGGGGGCGCCACCCCGGGAGGAGGTCCCGGAACCGCCGTCGGGAGTGCGGCAGGAGCTGCCGTGAGCGCCGTGCCGCACGCCTGGCAGTAGAGATTTCCGTCCGGGTTCTGGGCGCCGCAGCGGGCGCACGTCAGCGCCAACTAAGCCTTCGCCTTCGTCGGCGATTCCGCGCGAGGCTTGCGGGCGCGCTTGACCGCCGACGGAGCAGCGGTCAGCGCCATCCCGCAGTTCGGGCAGAAACCGGAGGCCACGATGTGCATGTGGCAGTTGGAGCACACGGTTTCCGCAAATCCCATGTGCGCGGCCTCCTCGAGCAGAGCGTGGTGGAGCAGGAAGCGGATGTAGACGAGCACCGTACCGACGACCACCGCCTGCCACACGAGGATGAACAGCGGGCTGAGCAACGCGTCTTTCCACAGTTGAGTGCCGAGGGAGAACGCGATGTGAGCGGCGACCGCAGCCGCCACGCCGCCGATCTCGAGGCGGCCCAGTCGGCCCCGCCGGTACCTCCAGACGGCGGCGACGATGATGCCTGTGGTGCTCCCCTGAAGCAGCGGCTGGAACACGGCCAGCGTCGTCAGGTCATAGATCCAATTGCCGGGCGTGAGGTGCACGGGAAGGCTGGTCAGAGCTGTCGAAAAGGAAACGAGCGATTCGGCCAGGCTGAACCCGAGACCGGCGGCGATCCCAAAGACAAGTCCGTCGACAGTTTCCGGAAAGTCACCGCGGTTCGGGAGGAAGAGTGCCGGCAGAGGCTTCAGCGCCTCCTGCAGGATCGGCCAGAGAAGCCCGAGGAAAAGCAGGGCGCCAACGCTGATGCCGGCGCCGCGCAGCGGGTTCCCGATGTTCGGGTATGGGTTGTAGACGATGCGCTCGATCACTGTCAGGACGATGCCGATCAGTGCGCCGCCGCCGATGGTGAAGCCCAGGACGACCGCCGGTTCGTCGCGGTACACCTGCGCCTCGTAGAGGTAGATCAAGTAAAGAAGCGGGACGAGAAAGATCGCGACGAGGATCGCCGCGGTGATGAGCCCGGCGACGTAGAGGATCAGGATTCCCGCGAGGCCGACCGCGAAGGCCCAGCGAAACTCGTGAATCTTCGAATGGCCGAGATGCGGAAACAGCGTGGTGAAGATCGCCGGCTGCACCACGTGCTCGGCCGGATGGGCCGCATAGCGGCTCCGGCGCTTTTTCGGGTTGGCGACCTCCCCGGTGGTGCCCTGGTGTGCTCCGCAGCGGGTGCAGAACGCACCGTCCGGAACGTCGTTGGAGCAGTGGTCGCAACGCACGGCCGAAAGGATATAGACCGGCGCCCGCGTTTACGCGGTCTTTGGCGCCTCCGACTCGGCCGGCACCCAGCCTCGGATGTAGTGGCAGGAATAGTGTCCCGGGTGCTTTTCGAAGTACCGCTGGTGGTAGTCCTCAGCGCGCCAGAAGTGAGTGGCCGGGACGATCTCGGTCACGATCTTGCGGTCGAAGAATTTCTGCGCCTCTTCCATCGACTTCAGCGCGGCCTGCTCCTGCTCCGCGTTGTGGAAGAAGATCGCCGACCGGTACTGGTGGCCCATGTCCGGCCCCTGGCGGTTGGGGGTCGTCGGGTCGTGCATGTTCCAGAACTCATTGAGCAGCTGCTCGTATGACACCTTCGCGGGGTCGTACGTGACCTCGACGGCCTCGGCATGACCGGTTCGGCCTGAGCAGACCTGTTCGTAGCTGGGATTGTCGACCTTTCCGCCCTCGTAGCCCGAGACGGCTTCGATCACGCCCGGCTTCTGGTTGAAGAGATGCTCGACGCCCCAGAAGCAACCGCCCGCAAAAGTGGCCTTTTCCATTTCACCCTCCAAGATAGTTCGGACAAATCATGATTCCCGAAGATGACGATTCGCTAACGGGGCGGCCACCAAGGCACTGGTGGCACCTGGCGACGGTCGATATCACGCCTCTCCGCCGCCATCGCGACTTCCGTCTCCTCTTCATCGGGCGGTTCGTGTCGTTCTTCGGCAGCATGATCACCGTCGTCGCGTTCCCCTACCAGGTCTACCAGCTCACCCACAGCGTGCTGCTGGTCGGCCTCCTTGGGGTGCTGGAGTTCGCCGCCATCCTCGGGGTCGCCTTCGTGGGCGGCGCGCTGGCTGATGCGCGAGACAGGCGATCGATGGTGCTGCTGAGCGAGGTCGCACTGATGGTCTGCAGCCTGCTGCTGGCCGGCAACGCGGCGATTCCGCATCCACAGGTCTGGCTCCTGTTTGTCGTCGCGACCGCTTGGGGCGGGCTCGACGCGATCCAGCGTCCTTCGCTCGACGCGATGCTGCCGCGGCTGGTCGCCAAGGATGAGCTGGCCGCGGCTGCCGCGCTGGGAAGCATCCGGGGCACGCTGGGGCAGGTCCTGGGCCCGGCGCTTGGCGGCGTGCTGGTGGCGGTACTCGGCCTGTCCTTCACCTACATGGTGGATGTGGCGACCTTCGTCGTCGGCCTGGCGTGTCTCTGGTTGATGCGGGCCGTCCCGCCGCCAGTCGGTGCTGAGCGGCCGAGCCTGCGCCGCGTCCTCGAAGGCCTCCGCTACGCGCGCAGCCGCCAGGAGCTGCTGGGCACGTACTTCATCGACATGATCGCGATGTTCTTCGGCATGCCGATGGCATTGTTTCCCGCCATCGCTCAGGGTCTTGGTGGCCCGAAGGTGCTCGGTCTTCTATACGCCGCGCCGGCCCTCGGATCCTTCGCGTTCTCAGCGACCAGCGGCTGGACGAATCGCATCCACCGGCACGGCATGGGCGTGGCGGTGGCGGCGGTCATCTGGGGATTGGCGATCATCGGGTTCGGATTCGCTGCGAGCCTCTGGCTCGCGGTCCTGTTCCTAGCGATTGCGGGCGCCGCGGACATGATGAGCGGAGTCTTCCGGTCGGTGATCTGGAACCAGACAATTCCCGATTCACTCCGCGGACGGCTCGCGTCGATCGAGATGCTGAGCTGGTCATCCGGACCCGCGCTCGGCAACTTCGAGGCCGGCGCGGTCGCCTCGATCTTCAATGTCAGGATCTCCATCGTCTCGGGTGGGGTCCTGTGCGTCGTCGGCTGCATTCTGTGCACCCTCGCGCTCCCCGCCTTCCGCGCCTACGACGCGCGGCTGTACCATCCAGCGCCAGATCCGGCCATCGCCAGCGTCAAGCGGGAGAAGCAGTGAGTTCAGCCCAGGCGCTCGTCCTCTTGATGGCGGCCACGCTCGTGGTTTCGCTGTGGTCGGCGTTCTTCGCGACGCGCGCCGACTGGTCGTCGCGCCGGGCGATCAAACGCTTTGACATCGCGACAAAGCCGGTCCCCAATGTGGTCTTCACCGGTCAGGTCGCGCCTGGGCAGGCGATCGAGCTCGAGGTCGAGAACCTCGGCGGCACGCTTGCGGCCGGCGGAATCATCGTCCACGCAAGCGACGAGCTCTACGCGGGGGAGATGACCTTGCCGGAAAAGGCCGGCCCCCGACGAATCTCGCTGCGTTTCGTGGTCAAGGCATGGAAGCGCCAGCTGGAGCCCCAATGCCTGGTTCTGGTTGCGCGCGACGTTAGCGGTCGGTGCTACGACTACGTCGACGGCGGCAGGCAGATCAAGAACCCGCGCCGCTGGTTGTCTCGACAGCTGCGCGAGCTCCGCATGCAGGGCATGGTCGATTTCCCGAGCGTCACCGGCAAAGAAAAGCGCTAGAGCTCCTAGTGGGTGTGGTCTAGCTCCGCATTCAGGTTGATCTTCACGTTCCCCTTCATCGCCTGAGACACCGGGCAGCCGTCCTTCGCTTCTTGGGCCAGCTTCTGAAACTCGCCGGCTTCGATGCCGTGGATGTGGCCCCTGACGGTCAGCGTGATGGCGGTGATCCCGGTGCCGGGCACGAACTCCACCTCGGCCGAGGTGTTGAGGCGCTCCGGGTGGTGACCGGCCTTCGCAAGGCCGTTAGAGAAAGCCATGCTGTAGCAGGCTGCGTGCGCGGCCGCGATCAGCTCCTCCGGGCTCGTTCCGCCGTGCGTGCGCTCGGCGCGCATCGCCCAAGTGACAGGGAACTCGTTGAACGTCCCGCTCGCGACCTTGACCCGACCCTTGCCACTCGTCAGGTCGCCCTCCCAAACCGCGTCCGCCCTACTGATCGCAGCCATGCGCAAGTCCCCCTCGACGAGAATCCGAACCTCTAAAACGTTAGACGGTGTGAGGTCAGGACCCTGTGATGGTGCACGAGAGCGGCTGAGGCCCAAACACCTCGCCCGACGGTATCTGGCCCGGGTTGCCGACCGGCTGAAAACCCGCCTCGATACCCTCGTGGTCTGTCACGGGATGCGCCAGATTAATGCTCGCTGTCCACACCATGCTGTCTCCCACCGCAGGCGCGCTGGTGTTGAGGAACCAGAAGACTCTCCAGAAGTCCTCACCCGTGCCGGAGTCGGCACCGGCCACCGATGCGATGTCCGATTGCGTCGGCGTCACCGCCTCGCCGTTGATCGTGAAGGTAACTGTCGTCGCATGCACGAAGTCAACGAGGTTGCCCCTGGTCGACATCGTCCAGCCAAGCCTCAGAGTCAGCGCGCTTCCTGCCGGCGGCGTTGCCACACCGCCGTGCCCGACGCACTGGGTGATGTTTATGGTTGGATCATCAGCCACGGCATTCGTTGGTATCAGCGCAAGCGGCGACATGACTACGAGCATCGCGAGCAACCTGCGAAACCGTCTCATCGGCGAGAACCCCAACTTTCAGCGCCATGCGGCTCCGGCTGCCTGGGCGGTTGATGGCAGCCGGGCAGGCGGGCTCGGAATACACCTGATAGCCAATCTGTCAATGCCCATTCGCTTGGCCGACACCGAGGCGGCGCCGGCCAATTGCTCTGGCTCGGCTATTGTGCTGGCGACGATGGAAGCCCACGAGATTCCCGACCTCGATCCTCAGCCGCGAGATTCCGACGGTCATGGATACATCGACTTCCTCGCTTCGAAAGAGCTCAGCGTCGGGCTCGCAATCTGGCCCGCCGGAGCAACCGATCGCCAGCGGCCGCACCGAGAGGACGAGGTCTATTACGTGATCAGCGGCCGGGGTGAGATCAGGGTTGCAGACGAGGAGCGGTACGTGAAATCGGGCAGCCTCGTTTTCGTCGCGGCGGGCGTGGAGCACCGCTTCCACGACATCGAAGAAGACCTGCGAGTGTTGGTCTTCTGGGCGCCCCCGCACACCCGCAGCTGAACTCCTGATGAATGGCTTGCTCGAGCTGGTGCTCGAAGTGAGCGATCTCGACCGGTCCGTGGCGTTCTACCGGGAAGTGCTCGGTCTCGTCGATGTCGAGCAGTGGTCGGAGCCGCGACCCGGGGTGTGGCTGTCGATTGGACGCAATGCGGTGTTGGGTTTGTGGCCGCCGAGGTCGGGTGGACCGGGCGTCGGGATCGCAGGGTCTCGCGGCGGCGCACACGTGCACTTCGCGATCTATGTCGCGCCCGGGAGCCTACCGTCCTGGAAAGGCAGGTTGGAAGACGCGGGTTATCAGGTCGAGGGGCCGGTGACCTTCGGTCACGGCAACCAATCGCTGTTTGTCGACGACCCCGACGGCAACGTCGTGGAGCTAGGGGACTGGACCGTGGACTGGGCCGGCGACGAGGTGCCTCGAAAGGGCGACTAGGAGCCGGTCCCTGCCATCGGGTCGGAGGGCGTGTCGTCCGCTTTTGGCCTCATCTGGGCCACGGTGCCCATTGCCCTGTTGCGCAGGTGGCGGCTCTCCTTCCCGCTCCACCGTCTCTAAGCCGCGTCCGTATCAGCCTCTCCGGCGCATTCGGCGCCACCTCCCCATGAATGGGGAGGACCCCAACGCATGCGCCTTCTGATCACCCGGTCGGGTGGAATGAACTTCGCACCCTCACCTGCCTTCACCACCTGCCAGTCACCCTCATGCACAAGGCGATGGGGGGCTGTTGCCGAACTCGGTCCAATAACAGAGAATCTGGCTGACCTTCCTGTTGCAGTCCACGTCTTAGTCGGAGGGATTGCCAATGATGG
>WNGG01008273.1_pt1 | contig 11463 bp, 10 predicted proteins | sample 5400661 | NCBI WGS metagenome assembly WNGG01 (sample SAMN13153372, study PRJNA577476) | soil metagenome | isolation source: 100 cm soil or saprolite under Garry oak tree replicate 1 | place: USA:California | collected 2016-06-15 | reverse complement strand
CGAGCGGGGCGCGCGGTGGGCCACGATTCTGCATATGGGGGCAGCGGTGGGGAGCGTGGTCGCGGGGGTCCTCCTGGCGATCGGTGTTGTGTGAGCCTAGGACATGCAAAAACTAGACGCGCGTCTGCCGCGTCTAGCCTTTGCATGTCCCCACTTCATTTCCGATACAATCTTCCTCTCCACTCGATGATCCTGCCACCGCGCCACGCCGACCGGATCATGATGAACGCGACGACGGCTGAACCGAGCGGATAGAGCAGCGCATACCAGAGCGGCGCTCGCTCGACAGCGTACACCGCGATCCAGGTGACAAATGACACGACCGTGGCAATGGCGGCCCAGTGCCAGCCGGTCGTGAGCCACAGGATGGGCGGCGCCAGCCAAAGCAGCGCCGGCAACCACATCAGGTACGGCAGCAGCGCGCGCACGACCCTGATCGGCGGGGCCATCAGCGGCGCGCCCGACGCGAGGTTCTTCGTCCAGCCGGCGATGATCTCGCGCAGCGAGCCGTACATCCGGGTGGTCATGAACTCCCGCGCCTGCGCGATGAAGATGTCTTTGCCCGCCCGCACGTAGTTCTGCGCCAGCACGACATCGTCGGCGACGCTGTGTTTGACCGCCTCGTGTGTGCCGACGGCGTCGTAGGCGGCCCGGGTCGTCAGAATGAATTGCCCGTTCGCGATCGCATTCCAGTACGTGCGCGTGCGGTTCACCGACGCGAGATAGGCGAAGCGGCTCTCGAGCGCGACGAAGACGTGCGGTTGAATCAGCCGCTCCCAGAACGTGCGCATCTCCTGGCGCGGAAGTACGCTGAACAGGTCGACGCGCTCGACCTGTAAGCCCCGCACCGCGCGCGGCAGCAGCTCGGGTTGGTGCTCCGTGTCGGCGTCGGCAAACAGCAGCAGCTCACCTCGGGCGACGTTGTAGCCCTGCACGATCGCCCACTGCTTGCCAAACCATCCCGCGGGCGGCTCCACACCACGCACCAGGCGCAGCCGGTTCCCTGTGGCCTGCTCCACGATCTCGGCGGTGCCGTCCGTCGAGCGGTCGTCTACGACGATGACTTCGATGGGTGCATACGTGGTGGCCAGCACCGATCGCACACAGCGCTCGATGTTTCGGGCCTCGTTGCGGGCCGGGATGATGATCGAGACGAGCGGGCCCGAGGTGAGCGGCTCATAATCGTGCAGCCGGGGCCCGCGGATCAGGTAGCGAGACACGATGAGGAGCAGCGCCAGAATCCACGGCGCCGCGAGCAGCCAGCTCATTGCCGTGCTTCGAGCTTACTGACGACCGTGGCGGTGGCGAGATGGCCGGTGACGTTCGTCATCGTGCGGAACATGTCGGAGATGCGGTCCAGCCCCATCAGAATGCTGAGGCCCGCGATCGGCAGGCCGGTCGCCTGGAATGCGGGAAAGAGGCTGATCACGCCGCCCGACGGGACCGCGGCGACGGTGAGCGACGCGAGGAACACCGCGATGCCCGCTTGCAGCATGTGGCCCGGGCCGAACGGGATGCCGTACAGTCGCGCGATGAACAGCACGGCGATGGCCTGGAATAGCGCGCTGCCGGCGCGGTTGATGCTCGCGCCGAGCGGCAGGACGAATCCGAAGACCGGCCTGGGGATCAGCAGGTGCTTATCCGCGGCGTCCACCATGTTCGGCAACGCCGCCATCGACGAGGTCGCCGAGAATCCCATCAGCATGGAGGGCAGGGCGGCTCGCAAGAACCGCCTGGCCGGGACGTGCGCTATGAGCGCGACGGCCGGGAGGTAGACAAGGGCATGCAGGAGAAGCGCGCCGAGAATGACGGCGGCAATGAACCAGAGCATCGCGCGCACGACCTCCCAACCGTACAGGGCGGCTGTGGGCGCGACGAGCGCAAAGATGCCGACCGGCGCGATCACGAGGATCCACTGCACGATGCGAATGAAGGCATCCGTGGCGGCGTCGGCCATTGCCACGAGCGGCGCGCGACGCTCCAGCGGGAGCGTGGCGGTCGCGATCGCGAAGATCGTGACGAACACGATTACGGGGAGCAGGTTGCCATCCGCCGCCGCCTTGAACGGATTCGCCGGGACCAGCTGGACGATGAACTGGAGACCGGTTGGGAGGTTCTGGGTGGCGCGCTGAATAGCCGCCGGATCGGCCGCCGCGCTCTGGAGGATCGCCTGCTTTTCCGGCGAGACGGCCGACTCTGGCAGCATGACGCTTCCGATGACGAACCCGAGCGCGATCGCGATGACCGATGCCGCCCAGAAGCAGCCGAGCGTTCGTCCGACCAGACGGCCAAGCATCCGCAACTCGCCCAGCTTGGCAAGGCCCGCGAACAGCGCGGTCGCCACCAGTGGAATGGCGACCATGGAGAGCAGGTTTTGGAAGATGAGGCCCACGGGACGAATGCCGACCAGCATGGCGGTGAGCGCGGGCTGATTGTGCGCCGACAGCGCGGCCGCGATGAGGCCCAGCACCAGCCCCGCAATCAGGCCGATTCCCATCCACACGTGGTTTCTCATCGGATGTCGGCTATTATATCGCCATGCCAGACACCACACACGCGCAGGTAAAAACTCCGAAGTGGGCGCTCATCCTGGGGGCCTCGAGCGGGTTCGGGGAGGGGGCAGCCAGGGCGCTCGCGCAGGCTGGCTATGATATCGTGGGCGTTCACCTGGACCGCAAGGCGGGCCTCGAGCATGTGGCCGAGATCCGCCGGGACATCGAGAAGCTCGGCCGGAAGACGCAGTACTTCAACATCAACGCCGCCGACGAAGAGAAGCGCAACGAAGTCCTCGCCGAGCTTGCCACGCAAAAGCTCAATGTGGCCGTGTTGCTGCATTCACTCGCGTTCGGGACGCTGAAGCCTTACATCGGGGGCGACGTGCTCACGAAGATGAACATCGACATGACGCTCGACGTGATGGCCCATTCGCTGGTCTACTGGGCCCAGGGGGTCGTGAAGCACGGGCTGATGGGAAAGGGCGGGCGGATCTTCTCGATGACGTCGTCCGGCTCGACCCGCGTCTTTGCGACCTACGGCGCGGTTTCGGCGGCGAAAGCGGCACTCGAGTCGCACACCCGGCAGCTCGCGCTCGAGCTCGCGCCGCTCGGCATCGCCGTGAACGCGTTGCGCGGCGGCGTCACCGATACGCCCGCATTGCGCAAGATTCCGGGCAACGAGAAGCTCATCGAGATCGCGACGCAGCGGAATCCGCACCACCGGCTCACGACGCCCGCCGACCTCGGCGGCGCGATCGTGGCGCTGTCCCATCCCGGCGCCGACTGGATCACGGGCAATGTGATCAACGTCGACGGCGGCGAGGAGGTGTCGGCGTAACCACGTTGCAAGAGGCACGTCTCAGGCTACACGGGTATCGACCGGTCGAGATTCCGTTCGAAAGCGGGATGATTGCAGCGGCGGTGGCCGTCATCCTACACGAGGGAGATGACGGTCTCGAGGCGCTCTTCATCCACCGCGCCGTGCGCGCCGGCGACACCTGGTCAGGCCAGATCGCCTTTCCCGGCGGCCGCCGCGATCCCGGCGATGCTGATCTCCTGGCGACCGCCATCCGCGAAACGGGGGAAGAAGTCGGCGTGGATCTATCGTCCGCGGAGCGGCTCGGTGTGCTCGACGACCTCTACCCACGGACACCGGTGCTCCCGCCGGTCGTCGTGCGACCATTTGTATTCGCGTTGACCGCTCGGCCCACCATTGTCGTCAGCTCAGAGGTCCAAGACGCCTTCTGGGTCGCCTTCCGGGCTCTCCAAGCCCCGGGGGTGGCCAGTACGGTCACGGTCGATCATCCTGGCATCCCCCCACGGGTACTTCCTGCATATACACTGGGAAATCACACTATCTGGGGCATGAGCGAGCGCATTCTCACGCCGTTAATTAGCCTGGTTTCTTAGTCTTACAAAATCCACATCTTCGCTTGACAATATTTTAGAGTTAGGCTAGCCTAATGTCCTGTCTCGTTGACAGGGCATTGCCCGGAGATTCTATGAACGCCGCGATCCGCTCGCCACAGCCACCGCTGACACGGTCCGTCGAGGACTACCTGAAGTCGGTCTTCCATCTCACCAGCCAGGGCGGTTTCGCCACGACGAGCGACATCGCGGAAATGCTCGAAGTCGCGCCGCCGTCGGTCAGCGGCATGATGAAGCGGCTCTCCGAGACCGGCCTCATCGAGCACGTTCCATATCGCGGTGTGCAGCTCACTCCGCAGGGTCGCCGCGCCGCGCTGCAGATGATCCGTCGCCACCGCATCCTCGAATCCTATCTCACGACCAAGCTCGGTTTTGACTGGGGGGACGTGCACGTCGAAGCCGAGCGATTGGAGCACGCGGTGTCGGAGAAGTTGATCGAGCGCATGGCGGACGCGCTGGGAGAGCCGCGTTACGATCCGCACGGGGCGCCTATTCCGACGGCGGCGGGTGAAATCGAAGAAGCGGAGCTGGTGACGCTTGCCGAGACCGAAGTGGGCAGCGGCGTCGTGCTGCAGGAAGTCGGCGATGAGAACACGGAGCGGCTGCACTACCTCGCCGAGCAGGGGCTGATCCCGGGTGTGCACCTGACGGTTATCGATCGGCAGCCGTTCAACGGCCCAACGATCGTGCGCCTGGGCGACGGCACCACCCGCGTCGTGGGTCAGGAACTCGCGTTGCTGCTCCTCTGCCGGCCGGGGGAAGCCGATGGCGAATAGCGCGATCGACGCCGGCTGGCGACATCCGCGGCTGACGCCCAGCCTCGCTGAAGTTTACCGCACGGTGCCGGTCAAACCGGGCGCGTGGTGGAAGAAGGCGCTCGCGTTCGCAGGTCCCGGATACCTCGTCGCCGTCGGGTACATGGACCCCGGCAACTGGGCCACCGATCTCGCGGGCGGCGCGCGCTTCGGCTACACGCTGCTGACCGTCATCCTGTTGTCCAACCTGATGGCGATTCTGTTGCAGGGCCTCGCCGCAAAGCTCGGCATCGTGAGCGGCCGCGATCTGGCACAGGCGTGCCGCGACCACTATTCGCGGCCGGTCTCGTTCTTCCTGTGGATCATCTGCGAGATCGCGATCGCCGCGTGCGACCTCGCGGAAGTCATCGGTTCCGCGATCGCCCTGAACCTGCTGTTCGGTATTCCGCTCGCGTGGGGGATCGTCATCACGTCGCTCGATGTGCTGATCGTGCTCTACATGCAGCACAAGGGATTCCGGCTGCTCGAGGCGCTGGTCGTCGTGCTGATCGCGACGATCGCCGGCTGCTTCCTCTTCGAGATTCTGATCGCGCAGCCGGACATGGGCGCCGTGGCCGCCGGCTTTATCCCGAGCCCATCTACTCTGAAAGACCCCGACAAGCTCTACATCGCGATCGGCATCCTGGGCGCGACGGTGATGCCGCACAATCTCTATCTCCACTCCTCCGTGGTGCAGACGCGCAGCTACGATGAGACGCCCGCGGGCAGGCGGGAGGCGGTGAAGTTTGCGTTCATCGATTCGACCGTCGCCCTCTCGTTCGCGCTCTTCATCAACGCGGCGATCCTGATCGTCGCGGCCGCCACCTTCCATCGGGCCGGCGAAACCGGCGTCGCGGAGATCCAGGACGCCTATCGCCTCCTGACTCCACTCCTGGGCGTCACCGGGGCGAGCGCGGTGTTCGCCTTCGCGCTGCTGGCATCCGGCCAGAACTCGACGCTCACAGGAACGCTGGCCGGGCAGATCGTCATGGAAGGATTCCTGAACATCAGGATTCGGCCCTGGCTCAGGCGGCTGATCACGCGCTTGATCGCGATTGTGCCGGCGGCGCTGACGGCTATTTTCTTCGGAGAGCACGGTACCGCCCAACTCCTGATCCTCAGCCAGGTGATCCTGAGTCTGCAGCTCTCGTTCGCCGTCTTTCCGCTCGTGATGTTCACGTCAGACCGCCTGAAGATGGGCGAGTTCGTGAACCCCACGTGGCTGAAAATCCTGGCGTACATTGTCGCGGTTTTCATCGCCACCCTGAACGCCTGGCTCCTGGTCCAGACGTTCAAGGGCTGGGTCAGCTAGATGTACAAGCGCATCCTCGTGCCGCTCGAAAACGGCCCGGCCGACGCCGCGATCCTCACGCATGTCCGCAGTCTCGCGAAGCTGCTGGGCGCGGAGCTGCTGCTGCTGCACGTCGCGGACGGCTGGGCGGCGCGGAACATGGAGCAGCTCAACCTGCGTGAGTCGCAGGAGATGAAAGAAGACCGGGCCTATCTGGAGCGGATATCGCAGGAGCTACGGCAGGCGGGCATCGACGTGGACGCAGTGCTGGCAGCCGGCGATCCGGCGAAGGAGATTGCGGCGACGGCAGAGCGGGAGAAGGTCGATTTAATCGCGATGGCGACCCACGGGCACTCGTTGCTGAGCGATGTGGTTCATGGCACCACCGCGACAGCATTGCGACACGTCAGCCGGATTCCGATCCTGATGGTGCGCGCGCCTGCTCCAGGGCCCGCAGGATCGCGCTGAGACGGCGGTCTCGCGCTTCCCGCAGGAACTCAACCTTCCCCTTGTAGGCCCGTTCAATCGACTGTATCAACGCCCGCTGCTGCTCGGGATCGAGCTGCGCCCAGTGAGCGAGCTGTTGCCACCAGCTCTCGAAGCTGGCCAACAGGTGCTGGGTGAAGCTGCGGATTCCGCCCTCCCCGGCCGCCAGATGGTAGGTGAGGTGAGGGCCGGCGGCAGCCCAGCCGATCGCCGGACCGAGCGAGACGGCGCGGTCGAGATCGTCCACGCTGATCACGCCGCGCAGGACGAGGTCGATGCATTCCCGCCACACCGCAGCGGACACGCGCCCGACGACGTACCCCGGGATCGACTTCTTGAGGACGATCGGGAAGCGCCCCAGCGAGCGCAGATACTCCACCGCGCGATTCATGCTGGCGGCCGACGTCCGGCCCTCGGGCACCACCTCGACTATCGGAATGAGCTCCGGCGGATTCAGCGGGTGGGTCACGAGGCAGCGGTCGAGCCGGCGCATCCTGCCGAAGATCTCCGTCGGGGGCAGGCCGCTCGATGATGAGCTGATCAGCGCGTCATCCCCCGCCTGCTGTTCGATGCCGGCGAGCAGCTTCTGCTTGGCGACGACGTCCTCGTGAATCGACTCGATGATCCAATCGGCATCCTGAACCGCTTCGGAGAGAAATTGCGCCCGCACCAACTCCGTGAGGCCACGCTCCACGATGCTCTCGGGCGCGCGATCCAAAGCCACGAGCGCGCGCGTACGCCGCTCGACTTCGATCGACGCGCGTTCCATGGTCTCCGGGTTCAAGTCAAAGATCGCCACCGGCCACCCAGCCGACGCGCACAACGCGGCCCAGCCGACGCCGATGTCGCCGGCGCCGATCACCGCAACCTTGCGGGGAATCGTCACGCCATCGCCTCCTCGACGAGCGCGCCCGCCAGCACGCGCTCGAACAGTAGTCGCCGTACCGGCGGCGGATGGACCTCCATCGCGACGCGCGTAAACGAGCCCTTCGGATTCAGCTTGGTGCGACCCCGGCTCTGGCCGTCGTCCAGGTCGACCACCAGCCGGAGATCGCTGAATGTCAGCACCTCGGGTTGGAGGAGGTACGCGATGGCGAGGACGTCGTTGATCACGGCGCCGTCCAGCCCCTCCTGCTTCTTATGGAATTCGACGTAGAACCGCAGCGCGTCGTGGAGCCAGGGCGAGTGCGGCGCGAGGCGTTCGACTTCATTCCCCTTGATCACGATCTTGCGCGTCACATCGAGCCCGATCATCTCGGTCGGGATCTCGGCGGCGAGTACCGTCGCGAGCGCCTCGGGGTCGCACCAGGCGTTGAATTCGGAGAAGCGCGTCTGATTCCCGGCCGCCTCGACGTTGCCGATCATGGCGACATGGCGACCGACTTTGTCGTGAACCAGAGCGGGATTGGCGCGCAGCACCAGCGCCAGGCTTGTCAGCGGGCCGAGCGTCACGAGTGTGACGGGGTCCGGCTGGGCCTCCAACAACCGCTCGAGCGGCCGGACGTAGTCGAGGATGACACCCGCGGGCGGAACCTCGGCATAGCCGAGACCGCTCGGGCCATGGGTGTCGTCCGCCACCTGGAGCTGGCGTTTGAGCGGCCGGCGCGCGCCGATGCCGAGCGGAACGCGCACCGGATGCTTCACTTTGCGGAGAATCTCGACGGCATTGCGATACGCGTTCTCGACCACCGTGTTTCCATACGAGATCGAGATCGCGCGGACATCGAACTCCGGCGAATTGAGCGCTAGGAGCAGGGCAAGACAGTCGTCGATTCCGGGGTCGGTATCGATGATGATTGGAAGGGGCACCCTCTAGGTTAGGCTCCTCACTTCGGAAGTGCAAACGCGATGATCGCGTCGCCGGCCCCGAACGGGCCGCCGCCACCCGCGGCGATGACGACGAACTGCCGCCCCCCCGCCTCGTAGGTCATCGGTGTGGCGCGCGCGCCCGCCGGCAGGTCGGCCTTCCACAGCTCGCGGCCCGTCTCGACATCGAACGCCCGAATCGCACGGTCGAGCGTCGCACCGATGAAGACGATTCCGCCCGCCGTCACGATCGGACCGCCAAGGTTTAGGGAGCCGGGGAAGCCGCCCATCGTGCCCAGAGGCACGTTCCAGGCGATGCCGCCCGTGCTCAGGCTCACCGCGACAAGCGCGCCGAACGGGGGCGGTGTGCAGGGCAGCCCAGTGGGACCCAGAATGATGCGCCGGCGCATGAGGTACGGGGTGCCGCGCATGTTGGTGTACTCAAAGTCTGTCATGCCGTGTGCCGCATCGGCGGTCTTGGAGCTGTCGGAGTTGAAGCTGTGTGCCACGAAGAGCTGCACCATGGCGGGGACGCGATTTACCGGCACGATGGCGAGACCATGCCTTTCATCTATAGCGACTCCACCCCAATGGGCCCCGCCGACGTTGCCGGGCTGGGACAGCGTGCCCTGCAGGCTGGGGGGCGTAAACGGTCCCTCGTTGCGGAGCGCCGCGAGGATGTCGTGGCAGGCGGCCTTGGCCTCGGCTGTCGGCCCCCAGGCGTCGTCCGCGGTATAGCGCAGCGGGACGAGGGGCGGCGTAACGACCGTAAAGGGTTGCGTCGGAGACGCAACTTCGCCGGGGACGCTGCTCGCCGGCACCGGCCGCTCTTCCACGGGGAAGATCGGCGTCCCGGTCGTTCGGTCGAGGATGTACAGCATCCCTGACTTCCCCGTCTGGATGACTGCCGGGATCCTGGCGCCATCGTGCGTCACGGTAACGAGCGTGGGTGGAGCGGCGTTGTCGAAGTCCCAGAGGTCGTGGTGCACGGTCTGGAAATGCCACACAACCTTTCCCGTGGAGGCGCGCAGCGCGACGATCGAACTGGCGTAGCGGTCTTCACCCAGGCGCATCCCGCCGAAATAATCTGGCGCCGGACTCGACGTTGGAAGGAACACGAGATCGCGCTCAGGATCGGCGACAATCACGGACCAGACGTTGGCAGCGCCGACGATCCGGGCGGCGCCGTTCTGCCACGTCTTGAAAGCCGGATCAGCCGAGTCCTGGGGTACGGGATCGAACGTCCACCTGAGCGCCCCGGTCCGCGCGTCGAACGCGCGCACTTCGCCGCTCGCCGGCGCCAGGTTGGTGTTATCCGCGACTGCGGAACCTGTGACGACGACATCCCCGACGACGGCCGGGGGGGATGTAACCTCGTAAAACGCGAACTCGTCCGGCGCGGCGCGCAGCCCCTTTCGCAGATCGACAACGCCGCTGGTTCCGAAGCCCGTGCACGCCTTTCCCGTTGCGGCATCGAGGGCGATGAGCCGTGCGTCGATCGTCGCGGCGATGATGCGCCGGGCACAAGACGTGCCGGCAGCGGCGCGGCTGTCCCGCCAGAAGCTTACGCCGCGGCTCGCGAAGTCGCCGTAGCCGCGATGCGGGTTCACGCCCGCGTCGTAGCGCCAGCGCTCCGTTCCCGTCGCGGGATCGAGCGCGGCAACGATGCCTGTGGGCGTCATCACGTACATCGTCCCGTCCACGACGATCGGCGTGACTTCGAGCGCCGGCGGCCGGTGCGACATGCTCGACATGTCGGGCATGCCCGTGTGATACGTCCACGCGACCTGCAGCTGCGCAACATTGGCGCGCGTGATTTGCATCAGCGGCGAGAAGCGCGCGCCGCCGGGATCGCGGCCGTAGGCGGGCCAGTCACCCGGCGCCTGCAGGCTAACGATGAGCAGCAGAGTCAGCATGGATTTCCCTCGCAATGGTCTCGCGCAAGCGTTGGAACTCGGTCTCGCCGCCGAACCCGAAGATGCGCTCGATTATGCGCCCCTGCTTGTCCAGCAGCACCGAGTAGGGGAGCCCTCGGTAGTGATATACCGCTTTCATGTGGCCGCGGCCGACCAGAATCGGGAAGGGCGGCCGGAACTCGGCGACGAACGCGCGCATCTTGCCGGGGTCCACGTCGTCGGAAATTGCCGCGATGTCGAACTGATTGCGTGGAAAACTTTTGTACAGCTGCGCCATGTGCGGGAACTCCTCGCGGCACGGCTCGCACCACGATGCCCAGAAATTCACGAGTGTGACCTTGCCGCGATAATCGTCGAACCGCACCGGCTTGCCGGTGAGGTCGGGGAGCGCGAAGGCGGGCTCGAACAGATCGCGCCCGAGTGTGGGGGTCTGCGCCAGCAGACGCTCCGGGTCGAGCACGCGGATCGTACCAAAGCGGTCCACCGCGATCGCCGTCGTCCGCGTCTCGAGGGCGCGAGTCGTGACGATGCGGCCGCTCGTCGGGTCCAGCACGTCGAGGCGCAAGCGCGTCGCCGCCGAATCTGCGGCCCCGAGCGCGTAGAGACGTCCATCCGGCCCGACCGACACGGCGATGTTCACCATGGCATACGCGACCCGAATCTCGCGCCCCTTCGGAGGCAGGAAATGCGGATCGGGCTCCTCACGGAACAATCCACGTTGGGTGCGCCACACCGTCGCGCCGGTCGCGTCGAGCTTCAGGATCTCATCGCGCACCAGGGGAGCGAAATAGATCGAGCCGTCCTGCGCGACCGCCACGGCTCCTGCGTTCGCGAGCTGGGCCAGGTAGGCGACCTCGGGGACGTGGATGACGCCCAACCCGCGGCTCGGGCGGCCGAGCGTGTCCAGGAGCCACAGCAGCGGTTGGCTGCCATCCTCGCCGACGAACTGAACCAGGTAGGGAGAGCGGGCGGCGACGATCCGATCGTTCCCGGTGGCGTGCACCGAGGCGGGAAACGGGCTCGGCCACTCCCGCACCGGTTTGCCCGCGGTGTCGAACACGACCCCTTCGCCAGTGCGCTCCGTGACGAGGAGCCGACCATGGAGCGCCGCGAGGGCCATGGGCGTGGCGAGCCGCGGATCGACGATCGTGCGGACGACGTGCAGGGTGCCGTCGAAGGCCACGAGTCGGCTGTGGTCAGGGTCGGGTGCCCACGAGAGGCTACCGACGCGGGCCGCGGGGGAGCGG
>WNGG01032667.1_pt1 | contig 11464 bp, 10 predicted proteins | sample 5400661 | NCBI WGS metagenome assembly WNGG01 (sample SAMN13153372, study PRJNA577476) | soil metagenome | isolation source: 100 cm soil or saprolite under Garry oak tree replicate 1 | place: USA:California | collected 2016-06-15 | reverse complement strand
GTTACAGCCATTTCAGGCTCGATTTTCCTGGTCTTGGCAGACACGCTGGCGCGCACCATACTTGCTCCTTCGGAAGTTCCGGTTGGGCTACTGACCGCATTTATCGGCGGCCCATTCTTCCTTTACCTTTTGCGCCGGACGAGACGGGAGTACGCATTGTGACTGCATTGCTCCAGTTTATCGACGTGTCATTTTCTTACGAGCGACGTTCTGTCCTTGAGGATGTCAGCTTCTCTGTAGAGCCGGGTGAATGTGGAGCACTGATCGGTCCAAATGGAATCGGGAAAACCACACTCCTGCGCCTGGCCGCTAGCGTGCTCGCTTGTTCCCGCGGCACAATTTCGCTCGCAGGGCGCAGGTTGGACACTCTCCGCCGAGGAGATGCGGCGCGACTGGTTGCGCTTGTTCCGCAGCGATTCGAAGTACCGTTCGATTTCACCGTGCAACAGATCGTTGAGCAAGGGCGCACACCCTATCTTGGTCTGTTCGCTGGTTTCAAGCGTCGGGACCGCCAAGCCGTCGAGCGCGCTTTGGAACTGGCCGATGTCACTTCCCTCCGAAACCGCATCTTCAATCAACTCAGTGGAGGAGAACGTCAGCGCGTCAAAATTGCCCTTGGATTGGCACAGGAGCCTCGCTTGCTGCTGCTTGACGAGCCTACCCAAAACCTCGATCTGGGCCGCCAGCTCGAATTACTGGATTGCGTCCGCGCCCTCAATGATGAGGGGGTTACGATTTTGGCTTCAATGCACGACCTTCAATTGATTCCAGGCACGTTCTCTTCCGTTCTGTTGCTGGAACCTGACCGGGAAGCACGCAAAGGCCATCCGCAAGAAATTCTGCAACCCGACATCCTGGAGAGGGCTTTCGATTGTCCTCCTCGACGCCACCCGAAATTACTTGGTGAGAATCAGATTGCTCTGGAGAAAATACTATGATCGCAGGCACCTCAGGCACGCTTGCCGAAGTCATCGGTGAGATGGTTGCGCCCGACCCCAAATGGCAGAAGCAGGCCCGCACACGCCTCGACAATCTGACCAAACCGCTGGGCAGTCTTGGCCGGCTCGAGGACATTGCGGCGCGATTTGTTGCGATTAGGAAAGGCAACCCTGACTGGCCGCTGCACAAGGCTGCCTATCTGTTTGCGGCCGATCACGGCATCGTGGCAGAAGGAGTCAGTGCGTATCCCAAGGAAGTCACTCGGCAGATGGTGCTTAATTTCCTCGAGGACGGGGCAGCGATCAATGTCCTGGCCAGGCTGCACCATGCCGAACTGACCGTTGTGGATGTCGGTGTCGATGCGGATTTTGGCGATCTGCCGGGACTTCTGCAACGAAAGGTCCGCCCCGGCACTCGGAACATGCTTCATGAACCTGCCATGACCGAAGATGAAATGAGGGGAGCCTTGCAGATAGGACTAGAACTGGCAACCGGCGCTCAGGAGAAGCGGCAGACGCTAGTCGCGGTGGGCGAGATGGGAATCGGCAATACGACTGCAGCGAGTGTCATAACAGCGGTCCTTACCGGCCAACCTCCTGCCTTAGTCACGGGCAAAGGGACAGGGTTGGGAAAAAGCGCTCACGAGCACAAGATCAGAATCGTCGATGCTGTCATCAAAAAGCACTTCGGCCAAAAGCACTTCGGCGAAAAGCACTCCGCCAAAGACCTCCGAATTTCTGAAGCGCAACCGTTTGAAGTTCTGCGATGCGTAGGGGGATTGGAAATCGCCGCCATGGTTGGACTAATCCTGGGTGCGGCACGATATCAGATCCCGGTTATCACGGATGGTTTTATCTCGACGGCAGCGGCGGCTGTGGCGGACACCATCGAGCCGCGAGTAAAAGAGTATCTGTTCGCCGGACATTGTTCACAAGAGCCCGGTCATCGCTTTTTGCTTGAGTATTTGGAACTGGACCCCATTTTGACGCTTGAAATGCGGCTTGGTGAGGGTACAGGTGCCGTGTTGGCGATGCCCATCATTGAGTCGGCTTTGCGGCTCTACACCGACATGGCCACCTTCGCTTCTGCGGGCGTTAGCGGAGCCAGTGTATGAGGCGATTGGCGGAAGAATTGTTAGTTGCTTTCCAATTTCTTACGCGGCTGCCGATCTCGGGTTTTACTTACCAGCCAGATTCGTTATCGCGCTCTACAAAGTTCTTCCCCATTGTTGGCCTTGCTGTTGGCCTATGTGCTTCCTTATTGCAGCGCGTGCTGGCATCACATCTCAACCGAGCTTTGGTCGCGCTTCTGGTGCTCACGTTTCTTGTGCTCGCTACGGGCGGGCTTCACGAAGACGCCCTGGCGGATACGGCGGATGCTTTTGGTGGCGGCTGGAGTCGGGAGCAGGTTCTCACGATCCTCCGGGATAGCCGAATCGGAGCCTTCGGGGCACTGGCTCTCGTGATTTCTGTGCTGGCCAGGTTCCTCCTTCTATCGACTATTCCAGTGAATCGTTTTACAGCATGGGTAGTCTCGGCACACGTTCTATGTCGCTGGACAACTCTGCCATTGAGCTACTTCGTACCGGCGGCGCGCGAGAGTGACGGACAGGGAGCCCTTGCGACGCTTCTGATCACCTGGTTGAGCGGCCTCTATTATTTTCGGCGGATCGGCGGGGTCACAGGGGACTGTTTTGGAGCTACGAACCAACTCACCGAGATTGCAGTTTATTTTTGTGGAGTCTGGGGCGTGTGACCAATCTTTTTCTAGTTCGCCATGCCGAAACCGATCTGGCAGGCCGGTTCTGTGGCCATTCTGATCCGGAACTCAATGAGCGAGGTCGTCAACAACTCGCGGGGCTGGTGAATGCGTTGTCGGCACACGAAATCCGCCGAGTCTATACGAGCGATCTTCGCCGTGCCCAACAAACTGCCGAGGCGATTGCCAAACATTTCGAAGCAGGACTCCACGCTCGTCCAGGACTGCGCGAAATCCACTTTGGCCTATGGGAAGGTCTTTCCTGGAACGAAATTGAAATGCGCGACCCAGTCCTAGCAAAGCGATGGGCAGACGAATACCCCAATGCGACTGCGCCCGGAGGAGAGCCATTTCAGGAATTTAAGTCTCGTGTGGGTAGAGAGATTGCCTACTTGCTGCATGAAGCGACGAAATCACCGATCGTGGTGGTTGCGCACGCTGGTTTCATTCGCGTCGTGCTTACAAGCTTGTGCGGAGTCTCGGAGCAAGAAGCTTGGGATAGGACAAAGGACTACGGATCTGTCGTGGCACTCGACGCAAATCATATTGGCAAGGTTGGGGTGATGACGCCGACGCCGATTCTGAATGTCCCACGCGTTTGAGTGCGTCGGGGTGAGGAGACAAAAGACTTTACGATATACTCTGCTGGCAGAGCGGGAGTAGCTCAATGGTAGAGCATCGGCTTCCCAAGCCGGGGGTTGCGGGTTCGATCCCCGTCTCCCGCTCCAATTTCATTGATTTCCCCTAGTTCGCATCTGCTACAGACTATCCCCGATGCAGTCGTATTCCGACAATTACAGCGACAAAGCACAAGAGATTATTGGCGAACAAATTCAGCGCGAACGTACCGAACTTCGCCTCGTGCCAATAGGCCATACTTTCGTAGGCGAACGCCGAGAAGGTTGTAAAGGCCCCGCAGAACCCGGTCGCCATTAGTAGTCGCCAACGGTCATGCTCGTGATCGCTAGACCAGGTGAGTACATATCCGACGATCACACAGCCCACCACGTTGACCGCCAATGTTCCATAGGGGAAGCCGTGATGGTGTGAAAGCTCCGACGAAAAGTGAGTGATCAGGAAGCGGGCCAGCGCTCCGAAGATGGCACCGACAGCTACGCACAGTACGCTTATCAGCATGATGATCTCCTGCGACGCGGTAGGAGTCATCAGCCCGGGGGCGGTTAAAGGCGAACTCCATCGCCCGACACGATTCTATCAAACTACTTTTCTCCGAGTGCTCTCACGATCAGTCGCTCGTCAGTACGCTCAGTCGGAGTGTTTGGCAGCAAGAGGAAGTCCTCGGTATATACTCCCGCATGATACTAAGGGGCTCAATGCACCGTTCAGAGAGCAGTCCAATCCCCGATGATCCGGGATTGAAGCAGCAGCAGCAACCAAGAATCGTTTCCGCAGCCGTCATCCTCCTGCTCGCCATGATGGCACTGCTGGCGGGTGGGGCCGCGCGACGCGAATCCGTCACCATTGATGAAGTAGCGCACGTAGGCGCTGGAGTGAGTTACTTGCAGAAGCTCGACCTCCGTATTAACGAAGAACATCCGCCGCTGGCGAAAGTATTGGCTGCGCTTCCGCTGGTAGTGCGGGGAGTGCATGCCGACTATTCCCATACTTCATGGACATTCAGCAGCAAGATTTTCAGCGAATTCCTGGGAGAGTGGGTGTTCGGCCACTGGCTGATCATGCGCTGGAACGATCCTTACTCCACAGTGTGGTGGGCTCGAGTGCCCATGCTGTTGCTCACTCTGTTGCTGGGACTTGAGATCTACGTTTACGGCTCGCGACTGGGGGACACCCGGGGAGGGCTCTTGTGCCTCTGCGTTTACGCCAGCACGCCGGCATTCCTCGCATTCGGGCCGCTCGTGCTCACTGACGTTGTGATTGCTCTGTTCTGGGTCCTCGCGGTTTGGCAACTTCCTGAGATGTGGCGCTCTCCCTCACGCGGCACCGTGGTCAAGTTTGGTCTTACCCTGGCCGGCGCTTTTCTCTCGAAATTCTCTTCCGGACTATTGTTCTTCGTCCTCATCGCTTTCGCTCTCAGCTTGCGTTGGCGCGGGGTTCCGGAGCAGCCAACCGATAAGGCGGCACGGCGTGCCTGGCGGCGCCGCGCCTGGCGCAACCTGGCTAAGGCAACGCTGTGGGCTGCCTTGTTCGTGTATCTTTTCTATTTCATCTTCTCCTGGAACCAGCCGACGGATTCGTTCAGCATCATTCCGCACTTTCCTGCATCGCCGTTCTTGCGACGGCTGCTCATGCCCGTGTGGCTCTACTTGCGTGGTCTCGTTCTGTTCGCACTCAGCGCTACGAGTCGGCCAACCTATATTCTTGGCCATGCTTATTCTCATGGCGTCTGGTTCTATTTTCCGGTGCTGTTTATCTTGAAGTCGCCGCTGGCGTTTCTTCTTTTGCTGCTTCTTGCGGTTGGGATTGCCCTCCTCTTGAAACGCCGTTCCGGCGGACAACTATCAGCAATACCCAGCGGCATGGAACTGCACTGGCGCGCCATCTGGGTGTCGCTCGTGGTCTTTGTGGCTGTGTGTATGCTGAATCGACTGGACCTCAGCATTCGTCATTTCACCATCGCGCTGGCGCTGCTGATTCTCCTGCTCGCCCCATTACCGCGGATGCTCGAGTCTTTAAAGGTCGCTGGCTGGCGCGCGGCGAGGCTGGGAATTTGGGTGACCATCGCGCTCACTTTCACCTCCGTTCTTACTGCTGTGCGAGCGTACCCGTATTATTTCCCCTTCCTAAACGTATTAAGCATGGGGCGACCTGGCTACGCGCTGGTGAATGACTCCAACCTTGATTGGAATCAGGCGCTGCCGGACGTCGAAAGCTTCGTGCAGCAGCACGGACTAAACCAGATCCTCCTGGATGAGTACGGGTTCTCCGAGCCCACAGCGTATGTTCCTCAGGCCCAGTTCTGGAGCTGTCAGGAGGCTTCTTCTTCCGACGGCGGCCGATGGGCGGTAGTCTCCGCCGGCAGCATCGCCGACGGTCACAATTGCCTTTGGCTCATGCAGTATCCGCATCAGGTCCTGGCCGGCGGCAGCATGTACGCCATTCATCTTCCTCCCGTGATTCCGGCCGCAGGCACGCCTGGAGGCCCGCCCCTGTCTGAAGCTTACCGGTATCTCGGCGGTTTTCCCTTCTTCGGCTCCGATCCGCGTCTCATTTTCTTGAACTGCATTCGCGATCCACAACAGCTTGAGCCGACTATGAAGAAAATCCAGGCGATGATGACTGCGGCCGCGCAAAAGAAACAGAAGTAGCTTGGGGAACTCTGCTTTGGGATCTCGGGGCGCTCCGTAAAACAGCAGTACAGGATTTTCTGTATAGACCTTTAATTCCACTCTTTCTACGATGAGCTGTACTCTGGTTGGGTATGACGACCGCGCCGTTCGATTGCTAATTCGCAACCTCAAAATCTTATGCAGCAGCCGAACCTGATGAGCACCCTTTCAAGGTCCGCTGTCACTTTGAATGCGCCTGTTCCGGAGGTTCCTGTTCCAGATCACGGCGGGCATATGGTTCAGTTTTACCACGACGATAATTTTCTTCTCGAAGCAGTGAGCCGGTTTGTCGGGCCAGCCCTGGCCTGCGGCGATGCGGCAGTGGTGATTGCGACCCAAGCGCATCGTGAGGGCCTCGAGCAACTGCTCAAATCACACGGGTTAGATATTTCTAAAGTTGCACGACAGGGGCGATATCTCACGCTCGATGCCACCGAGGCTCTGGCGCAGATTATGGTGAATGGATTGCCTGACGCGGAGCGTTTCGCCAACGTAATAGGCTCTGCATTGGCGCGGGCGTCAGCGGCCCTCACTAGCGAACGTTCCCAACTTGCCGCTTTCGGCGAGATGGTAAATGTTCTGTGGGCGACCGGACAATATGAAGCGGCGCTTCGGCTGGAACAGCTCTGGAACGACCTTGCTCGAAACCACTCTTTTTCATTGCTATGTGCATACCCGCTCTCCGGCTTCAACAGTCCAAAACACACTGAACCTTTTTTGAAAATTTGCCGGGAACATTCCTCCGTGATTCCCTCGGAGAGCTATGTCACGTTGCCCACGGACAAAGAGCGGCTTCGGAATATTACCGAGTTGCAGCAAACTGCGATGGTCTTCGAAAAGGGGACCGCATTGTTACGCAGCGAGGAACGCTTCCGCCTGTTTGTGGAATCGGTCCGCGACTACGCGATTTTTATGCTGGATCCCGAAGGGAGAGTCAGCACCTGGAACAACGGAGCTGAACGCATCAAGGGTTACAAAGCCTGGGAAATTGTAGGCAAGCATTTGTCAGTCTTCTATCCCGAAGAAGACTTGCAGACGCGAAAGCCCTGGAGGGAACTGGAAGTCGCGGCCCAAGAGGGACGATTCGAGGATGAAGGCTGGCGTCTTCGCAAAGACGGATCGAGATTCTGGGCTAACGTAATCATCACCGCTCTCAAAGATGAAAACGGGCAGCTCTACGGGTTTGGCAAGGTTACCCGCGATTTTACTGACAGAATGCGGAGCCAGGAAGCTCTGCAGCAGGCCAATGAACAGCTGGCGAATGAAGTGCAAGAAAGAACAAGAGCAGAGCGTAAATTGTATGAGTCGGAGCAGTCGCTGCGCCGACTCTCATTGCACCTGCTCCGCACGCAGGATGAGGAGCGGAGGCGTATTGGCAGAGACCTTCACGACAGCCTGGGCCAATACCTCGCGACGCTGAAAATCAATCTGGACTCACTGCAACTCGCGCTTCCGCCCAACGAGGGAGCCCATTCACAAATCGCGCAGTGTGTCAGTCTAGCGGAGGAGGCAATTAAGGAGGTCCGCACGATTTCTTACTTGCTATACCCTCCCATGCTTGAGGAACTGGGTCTGAAGTCGGCCATTCCGTGGTACCTGGACGGTTTCACGAACCGAAGTGGAATCAAAGCAAGTCTGGAAATTCCTGCAGATTTCGGACGTCTCCCGCGGGACGTAGAGTTGGCATTGTTCAGAGTTCTTCAGGAGAGCCTGACGAATGTGCATCGACATTCAGGTAGTCCGACGGTCGTCATCCGTCTCGGCCATGAGAATGGCGCGCGGGGTTGCCGATCACTCCCGGGGTTGGACTGCGAGGAATGGACGAACGCATGCGGCAGTTAGGCGGCAGAGTTGAACTATGCGCTGGTAAAAAAGGGGCCATCGTCCGCGCGATTGTTCCGGTACAGCAGGATCGTTCTTCTCCTTCGGTGAAAGAGAAGGAGCCGGCTTCGGCCGTTGAACGAAAAACTGGTGACAGAAAGGTTCGACGGCCTCGGCCTGCATAGAAACGGGCCTTCTTGTCATCCTGAAAACCACACGGGCGTTATCTGGACGATGTAATCTCAATAGCGCATGGCCCTCGTCATCCGCAGATCAAGAATCCACGCTGACGGGGTCTTTACAACTACGCCGATTAAAAGACGCGCCATCGTCGCCGAGTACACCGGTCCGCGCCTGACCAACGCCGGAGCCGATGCGATTTATGAGCATTCTCCACGAACCTATCTTTTTGGCCTGATCGATGGCGAGCACATAATTGATGGAGACGGGATCGCGGCGTTCATCAACCACTCCTGTGGTCCGAATTGCGAAGCTGACGAAGTCAAAGGACGCGTGATCATTCGCGCGATTCGGAACATCGCCGCCGGGGAAGAACTCGCCTACGATTACAACCTGTACGACGGCGAATTGGACGACCCGGCTCCTTGCTTCTGCGAATCCGAGAATTGCCGAGGCAGTATGTACTCAGAAAAAGAACTGTCACGCCGGCGACGGCTGGCGAAGAAGAGCAAGAAAGGGACTGCTGCTGTCTAGGAAACGCCGATCAATACCGTCAAGCTGAACGTGGTCTTGGCATCGGGGACAGATGCATCGGAACTGCTTACGGTGAAGGCATTCACTGTGACGGTGTAACCGCCCGGAGCGGTCCCGTTGTAGCCTCCGCCGCCTCCTCCACCGCTGCTATAACCACCTCCGCAAGCGGGGGATCACGATTGCCAGGACCAGGCTTGCTATTCCGATGCCGAGTCAGATGTCTCGTGCGTGCCGCTTGAGGCTCCAGAGCGACAGAACAAGAACGCCGCCGCTGCCAAGGCCCATCCAGGTCAGGGACGAAATCCCGGCCGCTGACGTGTTTGCGGTTGTCGTTACCGTTACAGTTGGGCTGGCGGCACCTGAGCTACTGAAGTCAACCGTGTGATTGTTTATCGGATCATTCGACGTGACCACACAACTCGCTTTCGGAGCGTTCGTCGTGCAACTAAAAGTCACGCGTTCTGTTCCTAAGGTTCCCAGCATGTCGATCGTGCTTGTGTTGCCGGTGGTGGCGCCGGCCTTGATGGTGATGTTGACGTTCGGCGTGAGCGATGGCGGCGACACAGCCGAAGGAACATATTGCCGTACGTAATCAACCAGCATCGGCGCCTGACTGCCGGTGGTGGAATCCGTCGGGGCACCGAGCGTTCCGCCGACCGCCATATTCATAATGAGAAAGAACGGATTCGCCGAACTGCTGAAGGGCCACGTGTCTCCCGCGGGTAGGTCGGATGCGGTCACGACAAAAAACGGCTGCGTGGGATCATCAATGTAATACTGAATCATGTTGGCAGACCAGATTTGGCCATAGACGTGGAATGCCATGTCCACTTGCTGACCACTTGGGAAGGTAAAGCACTTGCCCTTGCCACTGCCGGCGGTGACTTGGGTGTGAATGGTTGAACAATTTCCGGTTACGCCCGGGCCGGAGATGTTCGAAGTGGTGGGCCAGTTCTCCATGATGTCAGACTCGCCGACGGTCGGCCACGAAACTCCGGGCTGCGAACCCAGCATCCAGAAGGCCGGCCACAATCCAGCGTGAGAGGGAATTTGAATGCTGGCTTCGATTCGGCCGGAGTTGAAACTTTTCAAGCTTGCCGTCTTTAAGCGAGCTGAAGTCCAAGTGCTTGCCACCGATCGAACCTGAATCGCGAGATGGCCGCTGCCGTCAATGAATGCGTTCGGCGAGCTGGTGCTACAGGGCATAACGTTCGAGGAGGGATCGCAGTAAGTCTCAAGTTCGCTGTTGCCGAAGCCACTGCTGCCGGTATCGAAAGTCCAGTTCATGCTATCAATCGGACTATTCAGCGCGCCGTTGAATTCGTCGCACCATTGCGTTGTCCAGCTGATTGCGCCGGTCATCGGTGTTGTTCCGCACGCAGCGCCGAAAGCAGATGTGGAGGGGAACAGCAATAACAGGACAAACATCGCAAATAGTAGTTGCATGTGCGACGAAAATATTGCAGAGTTGCTGCTTTGTCAACAACAACGGCACAAAGGGACGGCCGCCCTTGGCTGTCCCCGTGTTCCTATTTCATGGCAAATCAATTCACCGTCAAGTTGAAACTCGTCATCGCTGACGGCTTGGTCGCATCCGAGCTGCTCTCCGTGAAGGCGTTTACGGTCACCGTGTAGCTGCCCGGAGTCGTTCCAGAATGACCGCCGTGCTGGGTGTTTGCGGTAGTTGTAACCGTCACAGTAGCGGTGGCAGAGCTCGAACTGCTGAAATCAACGGTGTGATTGTTGACCGGGTCGCTCGACGTAACTCCACAGCTGGCCTTCGGCGCGTTTGTGCTGCATGAAAATGTAACCCGGCCTGAGCCGTTCGTGCCAAGCACGTCGAGGGTTGTTGTATTGCCGCTAGTCGCGCCCGCCGTGACGGTGATGTTCCCAGCTGTCATCTGCGGTGGGGGCACCGACGAAGGCAGATATTGGCGCACATAATCCAGTAGCATTGGCGGCTGGCTTCCGGTTAGAGAATCGGTTGGGGCACCAAGCGTTCCGCCCACCGCCACATTCGTGATTAGGAAGAACGCATCGGCAGAGCTGCTGAACGGCCAGACGTCACCCGAAGGCAAGTCCGACGCGGTGACCACGAAAAAAGGCTGCGTCGGATCATCCACATAAAACTGAATCATGTTGGCTGACCAAATCTCGCCATAAACGTGGAACGCGGTATCGACCCGGCCGCCGTTCGGAAGCGTGAAGCACTTGCCCTTTCCCGATCCGCCAGTGACCTTGGTATGAATGGTTGAGCAATTTCCTGTCGCACCCGGTCCCGGGATGTTCGATGTAGTAGGCCAGTTTTCCATGACGTCCGATTCGCCGACGGTCGGCCACCGGACGCCAGTTTGCGAGCCTAGATTCCAGAACGCGGGCCACAATCCTGCGTGCGATGGCATCTGAATGCTGGCTTCAATCCGACCTGAGTGGAAGCTTTGCAAGCCTTGGGTCTTGAGACGCGCCGAAGTATAGGTAGTTCCGACGAGCCGAACCTGGATGGCGAGATGACCGCTGCCGTCTATGTATGCGTTGGGCGAACTTGAGCTGCATGGCGAAGTGTTTGACGTCGGAGCGCAATAAGTTTCAAGTTCGTTATTGCCGAACCCGCCTCCGCCGGTGTCATACGTCCAATTCGTCGAACTAATCGCGCTGTTCGCGGCGCCATTGAATTCGTCGCACCAGTTTGTGGTCCATGTGACGGAGCCGGTCGGAGGCGTGGTCCCGCACTGCGCGGCGGCCGATTTCGGAAGCGCAGAAAGAAGAACGCCTAATATGGAAAGAAGGGTAATGCGGGTAATTGGATTAATGTGTCGGATCACCGAATTCACCTCCGCGGAAAATTGAATCACAACCGGTGGATTGAAACTCACAGCGGTTTTTCGGGCAGCGAAAACGTTATTCTTGGTGGATTCGGTTTGTCA
>WNGG01008268.1_pt1 | contig 11466 bp, 8 predicted proteins | sample 5400661 | NCBI WGS metagenome assembly WNGG01 (sample SAMN13153372, study PRJNA577476) | soil metagenome | isolation source: 100 cm soil or saprolite under Garry oak tree replicate 1 | place: USA:California | collected 2016-06-15 | reverse complement strand
AATGCTCGGCTTCCCTCCGACGATCGACGTCCGCACCCCCGACGGCGACGTCGTCAAGGACCGCCCGATGTGGACGTACTGGAACCTTCAGGAGGGAGAGATTCACGCCGATCCGCTCTCGTTTGCAACCGCCGACGGCGGGGCGCCCGCGGTCATCCACCTCGATACCGACGCGCCGTTGTACACCGACGACGGGAAGCTCGTCACCGACGAGCTCTGGGGCATCTACTTCAAGCGGGACCGGGACGGCGTCCAGGGAGGCGCCTCGCCGCTCGTCGTCGAGGAGGACGTCGAGCTCGACCCCTATCCCCAGACGACGAACGTCGATCCCGGTTTCCCGGACATGTGGTGCGCCGCGCTCTCGCATGCGCTCAGCCGCTTCGAGGGTTGTCGCGCGCTCTACAGGAACGCGCGCTCGGGCGGCGTCGGCGCATTCACCGCCGACAACTTCCCGGTGTTCGACTACCTCAAGCCGAACGTGTACGCGATCCTCGACTCGAATCACGGCTACAAGATGATCGGCGTCGGGCGCGAGGTGGCGAAGGTCGTGGTCGGCGAGCACTCGAGCCTGCTCTACCCGTTCCGGTTCGAGCGCTTCGCCACCGGCGACCTGCATCCGGTCTCGCACTCGCCCTATCCCTGGTCGTAATCCCGGGCGAAAGCTTCGCTTTCGCCCGGAGTTAGTTACGCCGCGTTCGCGGGGAACGTGCGCGGGCAAAGCCCGCGCACTCTCACCGCGTCTGCGGTTCGCGATCGTCCTCAACCGTCCGGGCACGGGCGCTTACGCGGCCGTGCCCGCATGAGTTCGCCTCCGGCTAAGCCCGGCTTCGCCTGGTCTTAGCCTCCGGCCTGTGGGTCGAGGGCAAGTTGTGAGCCTTAACCCTCGTGCTGCTTCCCGTTCAAGGGCCGGAGGCTAAGCGACGCGCAGCGGCTTAGCCGCAGGCCGCACTGATGTGAGCGCGGACGCTTCAGCGCCCGTGCTCACACGGTTGACATCAACCGCCAACCGAACCCCAATAAGAGCCCACGGGCTTCGCCCGCGGGCGTTCCCCGCGAAGCGGCGTCCCCTAATTCTGAGCGAAAGCGAAGCTTTCGCTCAGGGCCGCTAGGCCTCTTTCGCGCGCCTGCGTTTCGGGTCGTACACCGGATGAGGGACGATCTCGCCGGGGACGGTGTCGTCCCCGACGCGAGCGGTCACCTTCGTGCCCGCCTCGTTCTGCTCCTTGCGCACCTTGGCAAGCCCGAGGGTCTTGCCGCCGAGGTACGGCGAGACGATCGCCTGCGTCACGAACCCGACCTCTACGCCGTCGACGGACAGCGGCGCGCCGCTTGCATCGTCGCCCCCCGATTCGAGCACGACGCTCGTAAGCCGGAGTGACGTCGCTGCGCGGTCACGCTCGAGGCCGGCGCGGCCCTGGAACTCTGCCTTGTCGAGCGCAACCGACCAGCCGAGACCGCTCTCGTATGGGGAAACGGTCGGGTCGTACTCGACGCCGCCGATGATGAAGCCCCCTTCGATCCGAAAGAGGTCGAGCGCTGCCATCCCGATCAGCTTCATTCCCTGCGGCTCCGTCGCCTCGACGAGGGCGTCCCACAGCTCCAGCGCACGGTCCCGATCGACCCAGAGCTCGTACCCGAGCTCGGCCGTGTAGCCGAGCCGCGTCATGAAGATCGGGATGCCCGCGATCTCGACGTCCTCGCGAAAACGGTAGTACGGTAAGGAAGCATTCGAGAGGTCCTGGTTTGCGAGCGGCTGCAGCATCTGCCGGCTCAGCGGTCCTTGTAGGCACAGGTGCGGCATCTCGTCCGTGAACTCGCGGACCTGGATCTGCGTTCCCTCGGCGAATCGGGAGAAGATCTCGTAGTCGCGGTCGTTGGCGCCGCAGAAGCGGACGTGGTCGCCGGCGGCGTCCCGCCGCATGACGGTGCAGTCGTCGACCATCTTCCCATCCTCCGCGCACAGCGCGCCGTAGCCGATCTGCCCCGGCTCGAGCTTCGAGACGTCGCGCGTGACGACGCGGTTCACGAGGTCGAGCGCGCCCGGACCATCGAGGTCCACCTTGCGCAGCATCGTGAAGTCCATCAGCCCCGCGGTCTCGCGGACCGCGCGGTACTCCTCGAGCGTGTCCGTCACGCTCAACGGCGCCCAGTAGCCGAAGAGATCCATCCACTCGTCGGTCAGCGCCTTCAGCCGCGGATAGAAGGCGGTCTCCTTGCTCATACGTGCTCCTCCTCTCCACCTCGGTCACCGGCGGCCACCGGCAGCGAGAGGTCCAGCGACTCCCACACGAGCTCCGTCAGCTCGCGTAGCTCGATCTCACCCTGATGACCGGAGGTCTTGATCGCATCCTCGTACATCGTCACGTCCTTCGGGCAGCAGACGACGAAGTAGTCGATGCCGCCTAGTGCCACGGCCTCGTCGATCCGTTGCTCGCTCGGCCGAGGCGCGTCCTCGCGCTTGAGCTCCGTCATCCAGATCCGTCCGCCGCCGGCGCCGCAGCAGAACGAGTTGTCGCGGCTCCTGGGCATCTCCACGAGCTCCGTGCCGATCGCCGCGAGCACCTGCCGCGGCTCGTCGTAGACGCCGTTGTAACGGCCGAGTGTGCAGGGGTCGTGGTACGTAATCCGGTAGTCGAGGGACTTCTTCGGCGCGAGGCGGCCGTCAGCGAGGAGCTCGAGCAGCAACTGCGAGTGGTGCACGACGTTCCAGTCGACGTCGAAAGCCCCGTACTCGTTCCGGAGCGTGTGGAAGGAGTGCGGGTCCCACGTCAGGATCCGTTCGAACGTGCAGTTCGAGATCGTCGCCACGTTCTGCTCGCGTAGGTGGTTGAAGAGACCCTCCTCGCCGACTCGCCGGACATCGCAACCCGCGTTGCGCTCGGCGTCGTACAGGATCCCAAAGTCGACGCCAGCGTGACGGAGCACGCGGGCGAGAGTCTGCGTCACGAGCTGGTTGCGCGGGTCGAACGATGCGTAATCGCCGACGAACCAGAGGATCTCCGCAGGCTCCTTGCGAATGTCCTTCACGTCGAAGTCGAGCTCCCTCGTCCAGCGCGCGCGCTTACGGCTTACTTCCCCGAAAGAGTTGCCCGTCTCATAGATGGATTCCAGGGTCTGCTGGAGCGTCGAATCCATCTCGCCGCGTTCGACAAGCCGTCGGCGCATCTGGTTGATGATCGGGACGTGTTCGATCCCTACCGGGCAGATCTCGACGCAAGCCATGCACTGCATGCAGGACCAGAGCGTCTCCGGCCGGATGATGTCGCCGATGATGTTCTCTTTCGAGCTGTGCAACGGTTCGAAGTGCAGCTCGTGCCGGATCCCGAGCGCACCCTCGGCGACCTCGCGCAGGTCGAGGATCAGATCGCGGGGCGAAAGCGGATATCCGGAGTTCGTTGCGGGGCACGCAGCGTGGCACTTGCCGCACTTCGTGCATGCATCGAGCTGGAGGAGATAGCGCGGCGGAAGGTCGAGAATAGAGCCGTACCCGACCTCGTCAGGCTTCGCGTCCGGCGGAATCGCTGGCAACTCTCTTCCCGCGCGATCGTCGCGCGACGCGACGCTCGCAGGACTCGCAAGCATGTGAACCGCCTTCGTGAACGGAATGGACGCGACGAAGCCAAGCGCGGCGACGCCGTGCACCCACCACTGGACGAAGTGCGCGTCAGCGGCCGCGTCGCCGGTGACACCGAGCCCGCGGAAGGCTTTTGCGACGGTCCAACCGAGCGGCGACCAAACCTCGAACGAAGGGTTCGTCTCGGCAATACGGAACGACTCGAGCAGGAATCCCGTCAAGGCGAGGAAGAACAGGATGCCAAGGAACGCCCAGTCACCGATCACGTACAGACGACGGCCGTCCTCGCTTTCGGCCCGATCCGGGCGCCAGTAACGCAGCCGAAACGGTCTCTGAATTCCGCGCTTGTAGGCCATGATCGCCAGCCCGGCGATCAAGGCGGCGCCGAAGACGTCGAGAAAGAGCGAGTACCCCTTGTAGAACTCGTTCCGGAAGAAATCCCAGCCCAAGACCGGCTTTGCGAAGTCGTCCTGGAAGCCGAGGATGACCGTCCCGGCGAAGAGGACGAGAAATCCGTAGAAGATCAGGAAGTGCCCTGCACCCGCGACAGGGTCACGCCGCTTGATCCAGGAGTGTGTGAGGACGATCCCTGCGGTGCGCCAAAGACGGCTAAGCGGCCGGTCGACGCTCAAGGACCCCCGTCCGCGGCGGTACTTGAGCACGAGGCGCACGACGCCCCAGACGAAGATCGCCGTGGAGACGGCGATCAGGAAGTACCAGAAGACGATCTCCCACGTCGAGAGGCCGGCGAACGTCGAGCGGGTCGGGGTCAAGACAGCTTCTCGAGCTCTGCCGCGACGTCGAAGAGATCAGCGACTGCGCCGAAGTGCGCGACGTTGAAGATGGCCGCCTCAGGATCTGTGTTGACCGCGATGATCGTCCCACTCGTCTTCATGCCTGCCAGGTGCTGAACCGCGCCGGAGATGCCTAGCGCGAGATAGACCTTGGGCTTGACCGTCTTCCCGGACTGGCCGACCTGGCGCGCATTCGGCATCCAGCCGGCGTCGACGAGTGGACGCGATACCGAGAGCACGGCGCCCAGCTTGTCGGCGAGCTGCTCGAATTGCGGAATCGCCTCCTTGTCCCCGATACCTCGACCGACCGACAGCAGAAAGTCCGCAGTCGTGATGTCGACGTCGCCGGCGGCCGCCTCTTCGAACTCGAGGTGGCGTGCGCGAGCTGGCGGCAGCTCAACTGCGAACTCCGTTGCCGATGCGTTCCCACCGTCCGCGGCGGGCGCGAACGCGGTCGGACGCACGAGCAGGAGCACCGGACGATCCGCGGGAAACTCGAGCTCGGCGTCGACCTTGCCCCCGTAGAAGGAGCGCGTCGCAATCACCGCTCCATCCTCGAGCGCGAGCCCGTGCACGTCGCTGGCAAAGCCCAGGGCGAGCTTTGCGGCGACCGCAGGTCCATAGCCCATCGAGTTGACGGTGAAGCCGAGCAGCACGGCATGCGGCTCTCGTCCCGCGATGAGCGCTTCGAGCGCCGCCTGGTAGACGTCGTTCTCGAACTCTTGCTGACCGAGGGGGACGTGGACGATCTCGTCCACTCCCTGGAAGCCCAGGTCGAACTCGGACGGGTCGCGCGCGATCACCGCGAGCGTGACCGGCCCACTGAGCTGCTGCGCCGCCGTCACGAGCTCGCGAGTGAGCTCGCGCAGCTCGCCCCGCAGGTGTTCGGCGACGATCAAAGTGCCGTTCATGGAGCGCGCGCTCACTTCAGCCGCTCCTCGACGATCTCCCTGATCCGCCGCGCGATGTCGGCCGGACCGCCGGCCAAGATCTGCGCCCCCTCACCCTTCGGCGGCGCGAACATACGGCGGACCCGGTAGGCGGGCTCGCCCTGCTCAGCCGGCGACACGACCTCGATCTGCTTCTGCTCGGCCTGCTTGATCGCCCGCAAGGTCGCGTAGCGCGGTTGGTTGATGCCCGTTTGAATCGTTAACAGAGCCGGCGTATCGACCTCCGTCAAGTCGAGGAGGCCGCCCTCCAGCTCGCGCTTGACCGCGGCGCGGCCGGCGCTCGGATCCCACTCGACCCGGGTCACGACCGCGACCCGCGGCAGACCGAGGAGCTCGGCGAGCGCCGTTCCCGTCGCCGCCTGCACCCCATCGCTCGACTGCACGCCGCAGAAGACGAGGTCGGGCGATTCGCGCTCCGCGACAGGCGCGAGCAACCGCGCGACCGTGATCGGGTCGGCCGACCTCGCGTAGTCGATCCGGATCGCGCGATCGGCTCCCATCGCGAGACAGCGTCGCATCGCGTCCTCGACCTGGAGGTCACCGACGGAAACGACGACGACCTCGCCACCCTCGCCGCCGAGCTCCTCCCGGATGCGAAGCGCCTCCTCGGTCGCGTACGAGTCCCACTCGTTGAGCGCGAAGTCGAGGTAGTCCGGGTCGACATCGCGCGCATCGCCGGTGAACTCGACCTCGTCGCCGAGAACTGCGACCTGTTTGACGCAAACAACGATCTTCACGCCGCTGCGCCGCCTTCCGCGCTACTAGACCACCGCAAGCTCGCGCTCGATCACTCGCCGCTCACGGATGTACGGCTTCGGAACCTCCGGGTTCTCAGAGTCGATCTCGCGCGCGAGGCGGTGGCCGGAGAACACGCAGTCAGCGATCAGGCGGGGAGCCTCGCAGTCGCCGATCCGGTAGCAGCCACTGATCCCTTCCTCGCCGAGCGCGTCGAAGCCGATCCGGTCCTTGAGCTCGCGATAGAGCGCTTCGTCTGACCGACGCTGCGTGACGAGCACGACCGCGTCCGCGTCCCACTTCTGCTCGTGCGCCTCCTCGTCGTACACGTGCGTCGCCGTGACAGAGCCCTGCTCGATCCGGCTCGGGATGTGGTACGTGACGATGTCGACCCCGAGCTTGTGCAGCTTTCGGTGCTGGTTCGGCGCCTCGAGCGTGAAGTGCATGTACGGCGCGATGTTCCCGAGGTGAGTCATCAGTGTGACCTTCTTGCCTTCGCTCGCCAGCTTCTCGGCGAGCGACACGCCCATCAAATAGCCGTCGTTGTCGACGATCACAACGCTGTTCCCGGGAACCTCCTTGCCGTCGCGCATGATCTGCTCAGGCGTCAGGCACCAGGGCTGAGCCGCATCGGCGCCGGGAATCGTGTCGTGCGTGCAGCCGTTGAGCCCGTCTGTCGCCCAGTACGCACCGGTCGCGATCACGACGATCTCGGCCCCGTACTCCTTCACGCCGTCCGCGTCGAGCGTGGTGCCGGGCACGAACTCGACATTGCGAAGTTTGTCGATCTGGATCTTGCGGTAGTTGACGAGGCGGGCCCATTCACCGAGCCCGGGCAACTGGGGGATCCAGCGCATGATCCCGCCCATGTCGTCTTCAGCCTCGACGAGGTGCACGCGCCGCATCCCCCGCTTGCCGAGGATCATCGCGCACTCCATCCCGGCGGGCCCCGCACCCACCACGAGCACGTCGTTGTCGGCGTTCTCGGCGGGGTCGAACTTCTCCGGGTGCCAGCCGCGCCGGTACTCCTCGCCGGCGGTCGCGTTCTGCGTGCAGATCAGCGGCGGGCCGCCGATCTCCCAACGCGAGATGCAGATGTTGCAGCCGATGCATTCGCGGATGTCGTCGAGTCGGCCTTCGTCGATCTTCCTCGGCAGCCACGGATCCGAGATCGACGGGCGGCAGGTGGCGATGATGTCGAGCTTGCCCCCGTTGATCGCCTCGATCATCAGGTCCGGACTCGTGAAGCGCCCGACCCCGAGGACGGGCTTCTTCGAGACCTTCTTCACCGCCTCCTGCCACGGCAGCATGCGCCCAGAGGGGTAGAAGCGCGACGGCGTCGCGTCTTCGCCCCACTCCGAGATGCCCGAGACGTTGATGTCCCAGACGTCGACGATGTCGTCGACGAGCTCCACGAACGGCAGGCAGTCGCGCTCGAGCTGAGTGCCGCTCTCGCCCATGAACATGTCGGTCGACATGCGCACCGCGATCGCGGTGTCGTCGCCGACGGCCTCTCTGACTTGCTCGATCGTCTCTCGCCAGAAGCGGGCGCGATTCTCGAACGAGCCACCGTACTCGTCGGTGCGCTTGTTGTAGTACGGAGTCAAGAACTGCTGCGGCAGGTACGAGTGCGAACCGTAGACGTAGACGATGTCGAAGCCGGCCTCGCGTGCCCGCTTGGCGGCGTCGACGTAGAGCTGCTGCACCTGACGGATGTCGTCCTTGTCCATCTCCTTCGGGTACGTGAGATATTCGAAGTCACTCGGAATCTGCGAAGGTCCGCGCGGCACGCAGCGTGACTCCATGCAAGGCGCGTGCGGCCCGCCGTACCACAGCTCCGCGGCGGCAAGGGCGCCGTGCTCGTGGAGCATCTCGCACATGACGGACAGATTCTTGATGTCGTCGTCGTCCCAAAGCCGTGCGGAGACGCGATGCGTGTCGTCCGACTCGGGCGAGATCGAGCAGTACTCCGTACAACAGGCGCCGTAGCCGCCCTCGGCCTTCATCGCGCGGAAGTACGCCTGGCTCAGCGGCTTCTCCGACCCGAAGCCGTTGCAATGCGGGATCTGGTAGAAGCGGTTCTTCATCGTCTTGGGCCCAAGCTGGATCGGCTCGAAGAGGATGTCGTACTTCGGATCACGCGCCATGTCGCGAAGCCTCCTTTAGAGGACGGGAACCACCGCGATTCTCCAACCATCACGTTTGGGTTGCAAGCGGCAGGCAGACGCCGAGAGGGGGCGGTGGCCGCCCCCTCTCTGGCAGGTCGATGTCAGGTCGCGGAGACCACCGGTGCTTCCGGAGCGGGCACTTCGTCCGGCAGCCGCGGTGTCTCCTCGCGCCAATGCGGCGGCTCCTTGTCCTGGACGATTCGCCGGAACAGGAAGAGGACCAGGGAGATGGCGAGGACCGAGAAGCCGATGATCTTCTCCTTGGTGCCTCCGTAGACGGCCCCGCCGCCGGCGATCTGGAACCAGCCGATACCGACGATGCTGAAGAGGACGAAGGCCGCAAACAGCACGACGGCGATGGGCACCCAGTAGGAAGGGAGCTTGATCGGTCGCGGCCAGTTCGGGCGGTCCCTGCGCAGCAGGACGAACGCGGCGATGGCGAAGGCGTTCGCGAGTACATAGCCGATGTTGCTCGCGACGAGGATGCCAAACAGGTTGCCGACGAAGAGGACGAACAGGATGTTGACGCCCATGTCGAGCGTCATCGCGTTTCCGGGCACCTTGAAGCGGTTCAGCCGCCCCAGCTCCTTGATGGTCAAGCCGTCTCTCGAGATGCCGTACAGAGCGCGGCTGCCGTCGGCGGTTGCTGTGTTCATCGAAAGGATGAAGCTCGCGCAGATGACGACGACGAAGAAGTTGGTCGCCCCCTTGCCCACGAGCGAGTTGAGCGCGCCGACGTAGTCGAACGCCGTCACGGTCTTGGGTCCGACTCCGCCGGTGAGAGCGACCGGCACGAGCGTGTTGATCACGAGGATGAAGGCAGCCGACGACAGCAGGGCCTTTCTCGTGTCGCGGACGGTGTCTTTGAATTCGGGCGCGAAGGTCGCACAGGCTTCAGGAGCCGTCGACCAGATCATGATCCAGATCCAGACTAACGCGAGCTGTAAGCCTCCCCAGGCGAGGCCGGGGTCGTTGAGCTTGTAGGTGAGGTTGGACGAGTGGAAGTCGCCGTTCAGGAACGGCAGCAACGTGAAGCAGAAGAGCGGGAGCATGAGCAGGATGCCGGCGAGGTAGTTGAACGCCACGGCGATCCGCGTACCGAAGATGTTGAAGAGCCAGACACAGACGATCAGGCCGATGGCGATCAGGTGCTGGAGCCCGATATGGACGCTGCCGGTGCTGAAATACCCGTTGTCTAGCTTGGCGCCGCCGAACGCGTACGTTCCGTAAGGCTCATGCGGGAACCACGCAGCTTGCGCGATGTAGCCCGTGAACAGTCCGAGGAACGACAGCACGACCGACCAACCGATCCAGTAGCCGAACGTCGCGATGGGCCCCACGATCGTGGTGTATTTTCGCCAGCCCTCGTTCGCGTAGATCGACAAGCCACCGGACTTGTGCGGGAACATGGCGGCGAGCTCGGAGTAGATGACCGTGACAGGGAAGACGATGGCCGCCGTGATTCCCCAGATCATCATCGCGCCCCAGCCACCCATGTCCAAGACTGACCAGCCGAGCGATCCCAGCAGGAAGCCGGGATTCGCGAGGCAGATCACGAACCCGTCGTACCAGCGCAGCGTCTTTAGGAGCTCACGTTCCTCAACGACTGCCTCAGCCACGCTCTACCTCCTTGTCGTGGGCCAAGCTGCGGCCGGTTGGGCCGCGCGGCGACCGTAACACCCGGCCGGGACACTTGCAATGGCCCTCCGCGTACCTGGGCATGCGAAAGCGGCGTACAATCGATGCGCGATGCGCATGCCCCCGATCACGATCACGTGCGAGTGCGGCGAGACAAAGGAGGTTGCCTACGGTGAGCGGTGGCGGTGCGAGCGCTGCGGGCGTTCGTGGAACACGCGGCACATCCCGGCCGAGGAATACGAGGGCCTGCTGCGCCGGATGAGGCGCCACAAGCTCGAGGTGCTCGCCGTGGGTGGGCTCCTGGCCGCCATCCTCGTGCCGCTGATCGTCGTGGTCAGCCCGCGCTTCATCGCGGTGGTTCCGATGGTGATGGCGATTTGGCTCTTCGTGTTTCTGCCGTTCTGGCGGCGCAGGTACCGCCGCACGGCGCGCGGCGCGCCCCGGTGGGAGCTCCACCCCGATTAGCATGCTGACCCTCCGACGCAGCAGTCCAGGCACGGACGTATCGCTCCTCTCCTCCGCCAATAGGCCCGTGCTCCTCGCCACGCTCGACGTTCCGTTTGCGGACGAGGCGATCGCTTTCGCAGTCGACTCGGCCGTCGAGACCGGGCAGCCGCTCGTCGTCGTCAACGCTGCGGAGATACAGCCCACGCCCTGGAGCCTCCTCGGATACGGCTACATCGAGAGGGAGGACCTGCAGGCCGAGCTGCGCAAGCCTGCGGAGCTCGCCCAGTCGCTGGCCGTATGGGTTGAGAGGCTGCGCGTGTGCAGCCCGCACCCGGTCGACGCTCTCCTGGAACTTGTGGCCGAGCGCAACCCGGGCCTGCTTGTCTTCGGGCCTGACTGGTCGCGGCTCAAGCCGCGACAGTACCGCCGGGCGGCGAAGAAGATCCGGGAACGCGCCACCTGCCTCGTCTGGCTGGCCTAGCCCGAATAGACAGCGGCCGGCGCAGCGGCGAGCTTGGGAAGGTCGGCCAGCCAGCGGCTTCGGCGGCCGTCGCGCGTCCAGATGATCGGGAAGAACGACTCGTCCATCGTCGTGTCGCCTGCGCGGCGATACCGCGAGTAGACGGGATCAGCGTGCTCGGGGTGGAAGCGCGTCTCTGCGGGGACGAGATGTGAGATCACCGCGCGGCGGTGCACCGAGCCCGTGTTCGGTCCCGACCCGTGAAACGTGTTGAAGTGGTGAAAGGCGGCTCCCCCTGCACGGACGACCAGCGGTACGAGCCGCAACTCTTCCTCCGCCGGCCGCGCGCGTTCGAGCGGGGCCAGCCAGTCGGGCGGCGCATGGAACTCCCCCCGGTTCTCGGGGGAGCGCGGCCACCGATGCGAGCCGGCCGCGTACGTGATCGTGCCGGCCTCCGCCGAGGTGTCGTCGAGCGCGATCCAGCAAGTGATCATCTCCGCCGGCACGATGTAGTCGAGATAGCTTCCGTCCTGGTGCATCCCGAGCGACTTCGCACCAGGCGGCTTCCAGATGCAGTTGTCCTGGACAACCCGTACCCCGTCCCACCCCATCAGCGCCGCGGCGAGCCGGCCCGTCCGCTCCGAGAGCGTCTGGGTGGCGATGCGTGGATCGGCCTTCCAGCCGTTGCAGATCTGACGGG
>WNGG01008267.1_pt1 | contig 11467 bp, 9 predicted proteins | sample 5400661 | NCBI WGS metagenome assembly WNGG01 (sample SAMN13153372, study PRJNA577476) | soil metagenome | isolation source: 100 cm soil or saprolite under Garry oak tree replicate 1 | place: USA:California | collected 2016-06-15 | reverse complement strand
AGTGGCCCTTAAGTTATCGCTTTCCAAAATGGCGCCGCCGGGGTCACTGGCTGAAATTGGAGGTGAAAAAAGGCAGTTGTTCCTTTCTCCCTGCAATTTAATTGTGTTAAAAGACACGGATTAGAGCGTACCATTAGGGATTACACGAAAACGGGCAAAGCCCGCAATTGCGGACTGCGGACTAGATCCGTGTAATTCGTGAAATCCGTGGCAGTTCGTTCTGGCGTCAATTCTTCCCAGGTTCCCTCCGGAGACGCGCCACATTCTCGCCGAGAATCCGCTTGCTCGAGCGCCACCCTGTCGTGACTAGCCGACGACTAGCCGGCAGGATCCGGCCGCGGTGAGTGATGCCGGGACTCGTTTAAAAGGTCGACGGATGAAAGAGGAAGACGGGGCGGAAAGGCAACTCGTCAGCGAGTTGGCAGAATTACGCCGGCAACTCGAGGAGCTGAAAGCGGCGGAAGCAGAGCGCAAGCGTACAGGGGTCGCGCTCAGTGGAAGCGAAGACCACTACCGAGATCTGGTCGAGCATAGCCGGGATTTGATATGCACCCATGACCTGGAGGGAATTATCCTCTCCGTGAACGAAGTAACTGTAAGGCTCATGGGTTATGACCCGAAAGACTTCATTAACAAGAGAAGCATCCGCGACATTCTGGCGCCCGAGGGCCGCCACCTGTTCGATGATTACCTGGCTCGCATCAAAAGAGATGGGGTGGCCAGCGGGTTGATGGTGGTTCAGACCAGTTCCGGGGAGAAGCGGATATGGGAATACCACAACACCCTGCGCACTAAAGGAGTGGCCTCGCCCATCGTGCGCGGCATGGCGCACGACATCACCGAACACGTGCAAATGGAGAGAGCGCTGCGGCAGAGCGAGGAGCGCCTCGCAGTCACCCTTCGGTCCATCGGCGACGGCGCAATTGCCACCGACAGGGAGGGCCGGATAGTTCTGGTCAACAATGTCGCGGAAAAGCTCACTGGCTGGACCCAGGGAGACGCTGCGGGCAAACGCCTGGACGATGTCTTTCTGTTATTTGACGAAAAGACTCGCGAGCGATGCTACAGCCCGGTGGAAGAAGTACTCGATAAGGGCCGGGCAGTCAGCTTCACCCACCATCTGGTCGCCAGGGACGGCACTGAGCGAACCATCAGCGACAACGCGGCTCCGATAAAGGACGGCGAGGGCAACATAATCGGCCTGGTGCTGGCTTTCCGCGACATTACCGAGCAGCGGAAGATGCAAGAAGAGCTCATCAAATCCGGCAAGCTCGAGTCGCTTGGCGTGCTCGCCGGCAGGATAGCTCATGATTTCAACAACATTCTCACGGCCATCCTGGGCAACATTTCGCTTGGGCAGATGGATGCCGGTTCCAATCAACCCTTGCGCGAGCACCTGGCGGAAGCGGAACAAGCGTGCATAAGGGCTAGAGATCTGATCCAGCAATTGCTCACCTTTGCCAGAGGCGGAGCGCCGGTCAAGAAGGCGGTCTCGATAGCCCGCTTTCTGGAAGACGCCGTCCGTGGCGCGTTGATTGATTCCGAAATGCGATGCGATTTCGATCTGGGCGCCAGCCTCTGGCCGGTCGAGATTGACGAGGGGCAGATGGGCCAGGTCATTTACAATCTGGTGCGTAACGCGCAGGAGGCGATGCCGGAAGGGGGAAATATCACCGTGCGAGCTGAGAATGTCGTCTTCAACGAATCCAGACACCTCCTGCCGCTCCGGCCGGAAAGGGGCGTGAAAATAGCGATACTCGATGAAGGGGTGGGAATACCTCAAGAGAATCTGGCCAAAATATTTGATCCTTATTTTACGACCAAAGCTGAAGCCAGCGGCCTGGGGCTGGCGGCCTGCTATTCGATAGTCAGAAGTCACGGCGGATACCTGAGCGTCGAGTCGAAACCGGGCGCGGGGACGGCCGCTTATATTCATCTCCCGGCTTCGGATAAGGAGGTCGAGACGAAGCGGAAAGTGGAAATAGAGCCCCGCCCGGGCCGCGGCAGGATTCTGGTCATGGATGATGAAGAAGCGATCAGAAAGCTCTGCCGCGACGTGCTGAATCATTTTGGATACGAGGCGGCCTTGGCCAGCGACGGCGCTGAGGCAGTCGAGTTATACCGGCAGGCGAAACAGGCCGGCCATCCGTTCGAGGCGGTCATACTCGATCTGACCGTGCCGGCGGGCATGGGAGGGAAAGAGGCTATCAATAAGCTGCGCGAGATAGACCCTGATATCAAAGCGATAGTCTCGAGCGGCTACTCGGACGATCCGGTGGCGGCCGATTTTCGCGAGCACGGCTTCAGCGGCTTCGTCGCCAAGCCGTATGACATCAACGATCTCGTCCAGGTATTGCACGACGCGCTCACGCGCGAGCACGAGTGATCCATGGTCGACTCCCATGAAAGTTGTCCTGTCGCGGAAACGGTGTTCATCTGTGGTTTCACTTTGTGCAGTTTACCAAGACAAGAATTCTTTCGATGTACGGGATAAGACGATGGCGAATCTGACGCGTCGACAGTTCATAGAGCTCGGAGTGGCAGTTCTGCCGGCAATGAAAACAAGGGAGCGGTTGCCCATCGCATTCTCCACACTCGGTTGTCCCAAGTGGGACTGGCGAACTATTCTGAAACAGGCTTCAGAGCTGGGTTACGCGGCGATTGAATTGCGCGGCATACAGGGAGAGATGGACCTTACCCGCCGCCCCGAGCTCAGCGGAACGCGTCTCAAGGAAAGCCTCAAGGATCTCGGAGCGCTGGACCTGCGGATCTGCGATCTGGGATCATCGGCGCGCCTGCACGAGTTTGAGCCGGCAAAGCGGGCGGCCCAACTGGACGAAGGGAGACGATTCATCGACCTCGCACACCAGTTGGAGTGCCCACACGTGCGCGTTTTCGGCGACAAGATTGTCCCGGAGCAGTCCAGGCAAGCCACGGTCGAGCGGATCGCCGGCGGTTTACGCGAGCTGGGCGAGTATGCCAGGGGGAGCCGTGTGACCGTGCTCCTCGAATCGCACGGCGACTTCACCGATTCCCCGACGTTACTGGAAATACTGAAAGGCGCGGAAATGCCATCTGTCGGCCTGCTCTGGGACGCGCATCACACTGTGGTGGAAGGCAAAGAAGAACCTGCCGGCACGTTCCGGCGGCTCGGAGGTTACGTGCGCCACACGCACCTCAAGGATTCAAGACCGGAAGGGGGCGCGGTCCGCTACGTCCTGACCGGCACCGGAACCGTGCCTGTTCGGGAAACTGTCCGCGTGCTTGCTGCAGGCGGCTACAAAGGCTACTACGGCTTCGAGTGGGAGAAGGTCTGGCACCCGGAAATCGAGGAGCCGGAAGTAGCCATACCCCACTTCGCGAAAGTCATCCGCGAGTACCTGCGAGCCTCGGGATGAAGCCGCACCTCCTTCACCACGGAGACACGGAGGTCACGGAGATTCACTGAGGAAGCGGGAGATCTCCGTGAACCTCCGTGTCCTCCGTGTTTCTGTGGTGAGCGTGAGGTGAGGTTGGATGGAGCAGTCTGATGGCAAACTTCTTGGTCGTGCTCATTCTGCTCACGGCAACACGGACCGCAGACGCCGCGGAGAGGAAAACGGAGAACGCGATTCTGATAACCCTCGACGGAGTCCGGACGCAGGAAATCTTCGGTGGACTCGATCTGGACGTTCTCAAATCGATCACAAAAAAGGGTAAAGTCGAAGACACCACTGCGTACAAGAGGTACTGGGCTCCTACGCCTCAGGAACGCAGGGAAAAGGTAATGCCCTTTTTCTGGGGCGTTCTCATGAAGCAGCATGGCAGCATCGCCGGCAATCGCGCGCTCGGGAGCTCCGTGGAGGTCACCAACAACCACCTTTTTTCCTATCCAGGCTATGCGGAGATCCTCACCGGACAGGCGCACGACGGCGTGATCGACAGCAATGACAAGAAGCGCAACCCGTACGCTACGGTGCTCGAGTTTCTGAAGCGCAAGCTTGGGCTGGATTCAAAGCGGGTCGCCGCGTTTGCGTCCTGGGACACTATAGACTGGATCGTGGAGCACGAGGCCGGATCCATCACTTCCAACGCAGGCTTTGAGCCCTATGACCATCCGGACCGGGTAATCAGAGAGCTGAGCAAGCTGCAGTTTGAGACGGATCCGCCCTGGGACAGCGTCCGCCACGATGCGTATACCTACCGCTTTGCCCTTGCGCATCTGAAGAAGTACAAGCCGCGCGTGCTCTACATCAGCTTTGGAGAAACCGACGACTGGGCGCACGACGGCAACTACCAGCGCGTCCTGGACGCGTTGGCGAGGACGGACTCGTACCTGCGCGGCTTGTGGGAATTGCTGCAATCGCAAAGGCGCTACCGCGGGAAGACATCGATCCTCATCACTGTAGATCATGGAAGAGGGGACACGGACTGGCAGGATCATGGAGAGAAGGTAGCGCAGGCGCGTTACATCTGGATGGCCTTCATCAGTCCCGAGAGCGAGCTCCGGGGGGAATGGTCCGGTACCGAGACCATCTACCAGAACCAGGCGGCCGCCACACTGTGCCGCTTCCTCGGTCTGGACTACAGCGAGAACAACCCGGAAGCCGGCAAGCCGATTGGGCGGCTCTTTGAGGGACAAAACGGACAGAGGGACCCGAACTCGAAATGACCAATGATAAATGACCAATGATAAATGACGAATCGACTGGGGCGGCTTGCCCCCGGGAGTTGTCATCTGTCATCATTTGTCATTTGTCATTTGTCATTTGTCATTTGTCATTTGTCATTTTCAAGAGGATTGACCACTCGACCCCTCTGCCCCTAGAGCTTCTCCAGTTCTCCCAGGATGCGCAGGATGAGATTGTGATTGCGTGAAAAGTCGGAGATCAGACTGATGCGAGGCTTGGGTTTGAGCTCCAGGCCGAGCGTGCTTCCGTAGCCGGCTTTTTTCAGCGCGGCGAGCGTCTTGATCAAATCCTCCATTGTCAGGCGGCCGTCCAGCAGGGCCCAATGCCTGTCCTTCTTTCCGTCGTTATCATTCAGCTGCACATAGCCCAGCCGCTTGCCCGCGGCTTCAATAATCTCCCACGGTTTCTCTTTCGAGAGCAGGGTATGTCCGACGTCCAGGAGCAAATACAGATTGGGGTGCCCGACCTTCTCGACAAAAGCCAGAGCGCCGGCCGCTGCCGGGAGAGCCCGGCCGGGCACATGCTCTATGCAAAGCTTTATTCCGTGCTGCGCGGCCTCCTCTGCCAGTTCCCGCAAGATCTGACCAAAGCGATCCAATTGCCTTTTGTCTGCGCAGGAACAGACATATGCGACTTGCGCGCCAACGGACTCGCATTTCTTGAGTGCCTGTTTGAGATGTTCCACGGTCTTGCGCCGCGTTCCATCTTCCTTCCCGTCCAGGGAAAGCCCCGAGGGCAAGTCAGAGTCGAGGACCACGCACGACACCTTCAATCCCAAACCCTTAAGAGTGTCTTGCACTCCCGGGGCCTCCAGAGCGCTGGGGGAGGCATCGACAAAGTGATACGCAGTGATCTTGAGGCGTTTCAAAGCCTCGTCGATAGGAGGTTCGTGCAACCAGATACATGCCGAAGGAAACAGCTGCATGCTTCCATTTCTCCTTTTTCTCGTCCAGCAATGGTGTGCAATCCGTGTCGGCCACGCAGGGCCGCCCCTACGGTTTGTTTGCCACCCCGGCGAGAGAAGGAAATTCGTGAGATTCGGGCAAGTCTTTCTGTCGTCAATTCTTTCGCCAGCCTCCGCCCGATACCGGCGGGACATACAATTATCATTTGCTTGCAGGAGGTTGCAACTTATGTTGTATAATGCGAGCTTCCCGAGAGGTCCGTATGGAATCTCCGCTGCTCGATGAAGAGCTGGGGGGGCCCCCAGGCTCCCAGACTGAATACTGCTCATGGGAAGTTCAGGATGCTATGCTCGCCCTGCGGCTGTGGATCGTCGATTGGCTGAGCTATCAATTGGCCGAGGGCCTCAAATCCCCGGATAAGCCCGGAGAAGTGGGCGGCATTCTACTTGGGCGAACGAAGAGTGTTGGTCGCAAGAAAATAATCCTGGTTGAAAGGTTTGTGCCCGTGCCATGCGAGTCCGGGGCGCTCTGGCATCTTTCCAAGAAGGACAAGGGGCTTCTGACAGAGCAGTTGGAACGCTGGAGGCCCGGCGACGGCAAGAAGAAGTTCCAGCCTATAGGTTTCTATCGCAGCCATAACCGCGAGGGTCTTGGTTTCGATGGTGAAGATCTGGCGCTTGCCAGGGATTTCTTCGCCGGTCCCGACAATGTTTTTCTGCTGGTCAAGCCTCTCGCTCCTGAGACGATGGTCGGCGGTTTCATCTTCTGGAAGAACCGGGAGCTTGCGGTCAAACCCGATCTCACATTTCCTTTCAGCAGAGAGCATCTGCTTGCTGGTGAGACAACATTTCCAGTCTCGCCCCGCGATGAAACGCCGGCGCAGCAGGAAGCGGCGCCTGCAAGCGCGTCCGTTCCTGCACGAGAAGTCAAACCTGCGCGGCAGGTTCGGGCGGTCTCCGAGAATTTGTCTCCCGGGCCGGCGGCTGGGCTCGGGAAAGCGGGAGAACCAACGATACCGGGCGCGTCCCGAGCGGGGCAGATTCCCCCGTCCGGCAGCGATGCACCCGCACTTCGACTGCAGTTGGTCGAGACCTCGGCTTTTTCAGAACGCCTGAAGAACGTCGTGGGTAGAGTTTTAAAGCCGGCATGGCTCGAAGAGATCCGGATATTGCCGCGGGCACGGGCGCTTTTTTGGGGAGTGGTGCTGGCGCTCGCGGTAGGCGCTGGCTATCTATTAGTAGCGCGCAGGTTCGCGGCTCCCGCGGCGGAGACTATTTCGAAACTCGACTTGCAAGTCGAGAACGAAAAGAATCTCTTCTTTCTCAGTTGGAACAAGAACGTTCCCCCGATTGCTGCAGGGAATAGCGGGGTTCTCTCCATAATAGACGGGACGTATCAGCAGAATGTAAGCCTGGACGCGGCCCAACTCCACGGGGGTGTGTTTGAATATGCGCCTCGGACCGAAGACGTGACTTTCCGCCTGGCCGTCAAAGCCCCAATGGGTCAAATCGGCGAATGGGTCCGCGTGGTTGTGAAAGATCACGGGGATTCTCCGGCGGGGCGCACGGTCATCAAGCCGCATTCGAGGGGGTGGACAGGGCTGGGCAACAGCGCGAACCCGGAAAGTCTCTTTGGAGTATTACCTGCCCAGGGTGGGAGCGCTCCGGTCGGCCAGAGAAAATGAACCCGACCCGGAGGGGATGGTCGGCGCAATGAAGTAATCGACCTGGCGGTCGAAGAGCTCCTTGCGTTCTTCGTAGAGTCTGCGCGCGATGATGGAATCCCTGTCCAGCGCGTGATCCACAGCGAGGATTCCATTCAAGTGGTCCACTTCGTGCTGGACCAGCTCTGAAATAGCCTGCTCCAGCTTGTTCCATTCCACGAGGTCCCCTCTTTCATTCTGAAACGTCAGATCGATCTGGACGTGACGCCGAAGGCGCACCATGAGCCAGGGAAAGCTCATGCAGTCGTCCCACATCGTAAAGAGTTCATCGCTTTTCCAGGTAATTGCCGGATTGACCAGCAGGAAGGGACCTTGCCCCAGGTTCATGGCGATGATGCGCTGGAGAATTCCAATCTGCGGAGCAGATATCGCTCTGCCGAACCCGTATTCTGCGCGGAACTGCTCCAGGGCACGATCGAGACGGACGCCGCTCTCCTGAAATTCCGGGAGATCAAAGTCCGTCACAGGATCGCAGACAGCGCGCAACCCCGGGTCGCCGAGCAAAAGTATTCTTTCCGAGATAGTTGTTGCCTTTCCTTCACCACGGAGACCACGGACGACAGGGAGGGCGTCGCTCCATGTTCTCCGCGGTGAAGTATAAATAATCTGATTCTACTCGGTAGCCAGCTCTTGCGCAACTGGAAGGCCCAAACTCGGGTGCGAAGGTCTTCGAAAGGGGTTCCCGGCTTCTGGGATAGCCGCGATAGAAGAATTGAAGAGGATTTACATTGCAGGGTAAACAGATCTAACATGGCCGCATCGAAGAGGCCGGGACCTGCGCATCGATCTCGGATTGGGTCAAGGCCCGAATGGGGGAAAAACCGTTATGAAAAAAATCAATCGAAGAAAATTCATTGTAAACACCGCAGAAGCCACGGCAGGCGCGGCCCTGGCGTTTACGATACTGGAGGGGAGCGCCTCGGGGACGAGCCTCAACGGAACCATTCGAGTAGCTGTTGTCGGCGTCAACGGCAGGGGGAAAGACCATCTGAAGGGTTTTGCCCCGTTAAAGGACGTTCAGGTCGCAGCGATCTGTGACATCGACGAGAATGTCCTCAACCAGCGCTTGAAAGAGTTTGAAACGCAGTATGGCAGCCGTCCCAAGGGTTATAACGACATGCGGCGGGTTTTCGACGACAAGGAGATCGACGCGGTAAGCTTCGCCACGCCCAATCACTGGCATTCGTTGGGGAGCATCTGGGCCTGCCAGGCGGGGAAGGATGTCTACGTCGAAAAGCCGCTTTCCCACAACATCTGGGAGGGGAGGAAGCTCGTCGAGGCGGCCCGGAGACACAGCCGGGTCGTCCAGCACGGCACGCAGATGCGCAGCAGCAAGGCCCTGAACGAGGCGATACAGAAGCTCCGCGAAGGTGTGATCGGAAAAGTCTACATGGCGAAAGGCCTCTGCTACAAGTGGCGCAATACCATTGGCCGCACGCAGGAGTCTCCCGTTCCACCCGGAGTCAATTACGACATGTGGCTGGGCCCGGCGCCCCAGAGGCCTTTTTCCAAAAACCGGTTTCACTATAACTGGCACTGGCACTGGGACTACGGCAACGGCGATATCGGCAACCAGGGCGTCCATCAAATGGACGTGGCCCGCTGGGGACTCGGAGTGGGGCTTCCGAAACGCGTGCAGGCCATGGGCGACAAGTTCATGTTCGAAGACGATCAGGAAACGCCCAATAGCCTTATCGCGGCCTACCATTATCCGGAAGAAAAGAAGATGCTGGTTTTCGAGGTGCGGCACTGGATCACGAATCCCGAAGACGTCGGGGGTTCGGACGGTAACGCCATTGGCGTGATCTTCTACGGGTCGGAAGGGATCCTGATCATCCCGAGCTACGACACCTATAAAGTCTTCCTGGGAAAGAAGAGAGAACCGGGTCCGGCGGCCAAAGCCGGCGGAGACCATTATGCCAATTTCATTGAAGCCGTGCGCGAGCGCAAACCCGCAATGTTGAACGCTCCCGTCGAAGAAGGACACCTCTCCGCCGCCCTCTGCCATCTGGGCAACATCGCCTATCGAACCAGGAAGACCCTCGAGTTCGACCCCAAGGCCGAGAGATTCGTCGGAGATGGACAGGCCAATGCGATGCTCACGCGGAACTACCGCCCGCCTTACGTAGTTCCTGACGACGTGTAAGCTATTGGGGATTGCGGATTGCGGATTTGAAATCGACTGCGTATCGCGAGTCATCCTGATACGGCGCGGTCATTTCACAGGCGAGACGGATCTTCGTGGCATGGCCGGCTCCAGCCATGACCCAGGTTAGATCCTCAGTTCCTACGGGGGGGAAGCCCGCGCCCACTGTGATGCAAATTTGGCCGTTTGTGCCACCAAGCGTGAACAGCTCGGAGTAATTAGAAGTGCGGTCCATTCACGCTGCAGTGAACTCCTCAGAAGCTGTGGAGAATTTAATTCGTAGTACTACGCTGTGAATTCGTGTGGTCCTTACAAGATTTTGTGGCTTTTTTTTGGAGTGCGCAAGCTTGCTTGCGCTCTAAGGGCGATGGAACATTCCATCCGCACGAAAGCGGCAGCAAGCTAAGCAAGCTGCCGCACTCCAAAGAGCGCAGTGGGGTGTGATTTTACTTTTGGTTGCGGCTCGGCTGCTTCGTGGAATTCGTGGCCAATAAAACCGCCAGGAATTCCACGAATTTCACGAAAACGATCACTGCCATTTGGACGTCATCCGTTTGAAATACAATTTTTCACAGTCTCTCCGACCGCGCCGTTTGACTCCCACTCTTAATGCACGCCGAACAGCTAGCCAGTTTCTGGCGCGACACTCGATAGGCGTGTGTTCTATTCTTCGTGATGGATTATAATCGCGACTACAATTACGGGCTATTCGGGAGGACATATGACCACGTCTGATAAAGGTTCGTTCCAGCGTTGGCTGCAAAGGGTATTGGCGGGCGTGCTGATTTTTGCGGCTCAGCCGGCCATCGAACAAAGCGGCGCGTCGCAGCGATACCAAAGTGCGGCGGTCATGCGCGGGACGGCGCAACACTTTCTGGAGTCCTTGAAGCCGGAACAGGCGGCCAAGGCAAAGATCGCATTCCATGACGAAGAACGAATGAACTGGCATTTCATCCCGCGCGAGCGCAAGGGCCTCCCTGTCAAGGAAATGGATCCGGCGCAGCAGAGCCTTGCGCACGCCTTTCTGAGCTCCGGTCTGAGCCAGCGCGGTTATATGAAGGCCACGACCATCATGAGCCTCGAAGCGGTTCTGCGCGAGCTCGAGCAAGGAAAAGGGCCGGTCCGGGACCCCGCCCTTTATTATTTCAGCGTTTTCGGCGAGCCGTCAGACGACAAGACCTGGGGCTGGCGCGTCGAAGGGCATCATCTCTCTCTGAACTTCACTCTGGCGGAAGGACAGCTCGTGGCGAGCTCGCCGGCTTTCTTTGGATCGAATCCGGCGGAAGTGCGCGAGGGCCCGCGCAAAGGCCTGCGGACACTCGCCGGTGAGGAAGACCGCGCGCGCGATCTGCTGCAATCGCTGGACGACAAGCAGCTCGGAATTGCCGTAATCAGCAAGGAGGCGCCCAAGGAGATCTTGAGCGCCAACAGCCGGAAGGCGGACGTCGGGCCGCCCGTGGGATTGCCTGCCGCCAAGATGACCAAGAGGCAGACAGATTTGCTCGTGCTTCTGCTCGAGGAGTACATCAACAATATGCCGGCGGATGTGGCTTCGGCGCGAATGGACCAGGTGCGCCGCGCTGGCATCGAGAAAATCCACTTCGCATGGGCCGGGGTTCTCGAGCGCGGGCAGAAGCATTACTATCGCGTGCAGGGACCCACGTTTCTCGTCGAATACGACAATTTTCAGAATGACGCGAATCACATTCACGCGGTCTGGCGCAACTTTGAAGGCGATTTCGGCGCGGATCTCCTGGGCCAGCATCTGAGGGAGTCTCACAGCAAGGGGGGTCAGCATCGTGAATGACGAACAATTGAGTACGTCTCGTAGGAGCTATTTCATTCACTCGTCAAGTTCGGAGTTCAGGCTTTAGCTCGGCCAGTGCAGAACTCCCCAAGGGTCGTTTGGCTTTACCCCGGCCGGGCAGTGGGCAGCCGAAAGGCTGAACTTCATGCCTACAGCCCGAAGGCTGAGATCCAAACCTTTACGCCTTCTTGGCAGCTTGCACGAAAACTTGCTCCG
>WNGG01012071.1_pt1 | contig 11468 bp, 5 predicted proteins | sample 5400661 | NCBI WGS metagenome assembly WNGG01 (sample SAMN13153372, study PRJNA577476) | soil metagenome | isolation source: 100 cm soil or saprolite under Garry oak tree replicate 1 | place: USA:California | collected 2016-06-15 | reverse complement strand
GCGCAGGAGCGCCCGGTTGGCGGTCCCGAAGTAACGGCTGCCGGCGATGAACGCCTCGATGGCCGCAGCCGGCCCGTGCGACTGCAGCGTCTGCAGGGCCCCGGTGTATTGCGGGTAGCCGAGGAACACCTCGTCTCCTCCCTCGCCCGACAGGACGACGGTCACCTTCTTCCTGGCCTCCCGCGACAGGAGCAGGACCGGAAGCGAGGCCGGATCGGCCATCGGCTGGTCGATGTACCAGATGAAGTCGTCCAGGGCCGCGGCGTATTGATCGGCGGTCACCCTGAGCTCGGTGTGATCGGTGCCCAGGACCCTCGCGACCTGGCGTGAAAACGTGAACTCCTGGAAGGCCGGATCCTCGCGATCTCCAGGCGCCAGTACCGCCTCAGACTCAGCGCGCCGTCCCGGTAGACCGCCACGTGGCCGGGCGGGAGCTTGCGGATGTCGCGAAAGATGGTGGACTCGCCCGGGATGTATCGATAGCAGAGGAACAGGTCCAGACCGATCGGATCGAGCGCGCGTTCGAAGTCGGCCTCCAGCAGGGCCTTGATTTCCGACGCGAACAGCAGGCGGTCGGGCGCGGCGACGTAGTAGAGCGGCTTGATGCCGATCTGATCGCGTGCCAGGAAGATGGACCCTGTCTCGAGATCGTGGATCGCGAAGGCGAACATGCCGCGCAGCCGCTCGACGCACTTCTCCCCCTCCTCCTCGTAGAGATGGAGGATCACCTCCGTGTCGGAATCGGTGGTGAAGCGGTGGCCGCGCTCCACGAGCCCGGGCCGGAGCTCGCGGTAGTTGTAGATCTCCCCGTTGAAGACGATCGCCTTGGTGCGATCCTCGTTCCAGATCGGCTGGTGCCCGCCCGCCACGTCGATGATCGACAGGCGCTTCACGCCCAGCGCGGCCGGCCCGCGCACGAGGGTCCCGGAGTCATCGGGACCGCGATGATGGATCCGGGCGCACATCCGCTCCAGCAGGTCGCGGTCCGCCGGCCGCCGTGAGTCGCTCCAGACAACGCCCGCGATGCCACACATTCAGGCATCCTCCCGGCTGGACCGATCGGCCGGCCCTCGCGGGCGTTCGACCCCGTCCCTGCGTATCCAGCGAAGTAAGCGGGATCCCAGGGACGGCCGTGCCGCCCGTGCTCCACCCACGAGGTCCGACTTCATCACGTACCAGACATGGCTGGACGGATCGACCCGGAGAACCGAGGGAGGAAAGCTCTCATTGACGGCCGCGATCACACCCTCGAACTGGTCGTGATAGTCGTCCCCGGCGATGATGCCGGTGTTCCTGACCTTCGGCCACCACGATGCGATGTCCTCCTTCACGTTCTCGTAGAGATGGACGGCGTCGATGAACACCAGATCCAGCGAACGATCTTCGACTTCGTGGCTGGCCTCGACCGAGGACTTCCGGATGAACCGGACCCTGTCACCATACCGCCTCATCTCCTGGAGAATCCGGGCGTACAGCTGGTCAAGCTTGTCCTGCGACAGGAGCGGCTCACCCATGTCACACCGGTAGACCCCGGACTTCATGTCCCTGGGCGAAGGCCCCGTGCTCGAGTGCTCGAAGAGATTGAACTCGAGTTTCAGGGGGTCCACCATGATCAGCTTGGAGACATGCCCCGACTCCATGATCCTTCTGCTCAGCTCCCCTTTCCACACGCCGACCTCGGCGCAGGCCGCGCACCGGTGGCGCTTGATCAGCTGGAGTACGAAGGCGCGATGATCCAGGCGCATGAAGCGGTCCTCAAACCGCCGGAGACGAGCGCCGGAGCGTCACGCTTCGGCGAGGTCGCGCCCTCGCGTCTCCGCCGGCTTTCTCAGGACGAAGATCACCTCGTTGTCCCGCTTGAACATCAGCTCGATGTCGAACGGCCACATGCGCCGGAGCGCCGCGATCAGCTCGAGCAGCTCGGCCTGCGTCCAGACGTGGAAGTGGATCGGCGCCCGCTTCGCCATCAAATCGTCGGCCTCGCGCGCAACGCGCTTTTCATCCTGGACCTTGTTGACCAGCCTCGTCCACTCCTCGAAGTGCTGGCGCCGCGACCAGGCGGGTCCCTCCTGGTAATCGCGCATCAGGTGCTCGATCGGCGTGACCGGGCGGTCCCGGTCGAACGTGTAGCGCTTGTCGGGGATCGCCAGGTACAGAATCGGCACCTTCAGCGGGTTGTGCAGCGCCCCGATCTCGATCCCCTGCCCGCGCAGGTAGGCGCCGGCGATCGTCTTGCGGCGCAGCAGCTCCTCCGGCCTGACCGGTGCCCCGAGCAGCCGGCCGGTGCGCTTCCGCAGGCTCCTGGCGACCTTGTCGATCATCCCCGCGCCTCTCTCCGTCGTTCGATTCGCGCTCCTGGCCGGAGTGTCTAGCACGCACGCTCCGGGACTGTCAAACGTATCGCCTGTCCGCCGGCGAACGCGCCGCCGGCCGCCGCAGAGGCCGTCCCGCCCCGTTCGCAGCCGGCCCGCCCGGCCGATCTCCTCTGAATCGAGCGTTTGAGGGAACGGCGCCGAATGCCCGCGCCCACGCGCCGGGGCTGGCACCCCGCTTGCCTTTCATTCCGGGCACGAGAGCCCTCCACGGGGGAAAGGAATGCGGGCATGAACGATACGGATCGATGCGTCATCTGGGGGGACGACCCGGACACGAGGCGACGCCTGGGGGCGGGCGTTCCAAGGCGTGCGGGTCGCTCCCGCCAGGAGGCGGCGGCGCAAGCCGCCGCCTCGATGTCGTGCCAGCGGCCGGATGCGAGGCCGCGGCGGCCGCGCCCGCCCGCCGTGATCCTGGCGGCGGCGATCGCGGCGCTCGCGTCTCTCCCGGCGGTCGCCGACGGGCCCGCCGGCGCGGGGCGCGAGGGGATCGCCGCGCCGCCGGGACAGCCGCGCGTCGACCCGGCGTCCGGGATCGCCGGCGTGGTCTTCCCGATCGAGGTGCCGCCGGGCCGCCACGGCCTGCAGCCTCAGATGGCGCTCCGCTACCTCAGCGCCGCGGGACCGGGCAACGCCGGGCACGGGTTCACGCTCGATCTCGGGTCGATCGAGAGGAGCACGCGCTACGGCCCGCCGCGCTTCGACAACAGCGACGTCTTCGTGATGACTCTGGACGGCGAGTCCCACGAGCTGTTCGCGCTGGATCCGTCGTCGACGCAGTTCCGCACCGTCGTCGACACCGGCTTCCTCATCGCCCGCCTGTCGCCGGGGCCGTTCGGTCCGGGCTCGACCTACTGGGTGGCGCGCGGGCGCGACGGGCGCGCCTACCGCTTCGGCTTCAACGGCGACGCCGCCTCCGGCAACGTGTCGCAGGTGGCGAACTTCAAATGGGGGCTCGACCGGGTCGAGGACACGCCGGGGAACGTCATGGCGATCCGCTACCTGGCGCAGGGCGCGCGTCTCTACCCGATCCGGATCGATTACGCCGCGCACCCGGCGACCGGTCTGCCGGCGACGAACGCCGTGCAGCTCTGCTGGGAGCGGCGCGGCGACGAGTCCCCGACGCCCTACGGCGAGAGGCTCCTCTACCGGCTGTCGTCGATCCTCACCACCGCATCCGGTCAGGTGGCGCGGAGCTTCGCCTTCCGGTACGACATGCCCGGCAGCACCACGGACATCATCGGCTCCTGCGCCCCGGGGCCCGCAGCCGCTCCGATCGACGGCGGCGGACCGACCGGGCCCGGCTCTCCGGGCGGCCCGGGCGGCGGCCCGCCGAAGATCAATGCCGCGGTATGGTCGGCGCCCGGTCCCGGCCGCCCGCCGTCGACCGCCACGACGCTCCTGCCCATGGGAGGCGTGACGACCGCCCTGCCGGCGGGCGAGTCGAGTCTCGTCGGCATCGTACGCGGCGACGGCGCGGGCGGGACCCTGCCCGCGATCGAGTACTCCTACTACTTCGCCGACGGCTACGGGCACTGGCCGGCGGCGCTCCCCGGCGGCGCGCCCCCGCTGCCGCTGGTCTACGGCTCGTCCGGCGAGGACGAGGACCCGGGCGTGCGTCTCGAGGATCTGAACCGCGACGGTCTCCCCGACCTGGTGCAGTTCGCCGCGCACCTGACCGGCGGCGTCTACCAGGTCAGCGCCGCCGTCTACCTGAACACCGGGGCCGGCTTCGTCTACGACGCCGCCTGGACCGCCAGCCTGACGAACCTGGTCGACACCACCGACCAGAGCCGCAGCGCCTACTTCGTGCTCAAGCGAGACACCCTCAACCGGGTCGAGATGGGCGTGCGCTTCCTCGACGTGAACGACGACGGCTACCCGGACGTCGTCCGCATCGCCCAGCACTACAACCTCGGGATCAGGAAAGGCGTCTTCCTCAACACGGGGTCCGGCTTCACGACGGACAGGAGCGCCACGTATCCCCTGCCCGACGAGCCGTTCGTCTGGGTCCACGCCGAGTCGGGCCGCGACATCAGCGACGATCTCGGCGTGCGCCTCGCCGATGTGAACGCCGACGGGCGCGCCGACATCCTGGTGTCACGCGCCGAGTGGGGCGCCTCCGCCACGCGCCGCGTTTATCTTTACGATCGCGGTCTCTACCGTCTCGACACCGGCTGGATCCTGCCGGACGATCCGTTCGTGCGCCACATCAGCCACGGCCGGTACCTCGACATGGGCCTGCGGCTCATGGAGCTGAACGGCGACGGGCTGGTCGACCTGTTCCGGGCCTCCAACGTCGACGGCACGGTGCAGAACGTCGCCTACCTGAACACCGGGCGGCCCGGCGGCTTCTCGCCGACCTGGACGCCGGGCGGCTCCGGCTGGCTCCTCGAGATCGCAGGGGCCGAGAGGTTCGTGGACGTGTCGAGCGCCGGCGACGGTGCCTCCCTGGATCGGGGCCTGCGCGTCGTGAACGAGACGCGCCTGCAGACGAGCTACATCATCCTGGCGCGGTCGTGGAACGGTGTGCAGCAGAAGACCGCCTACTACCCGGTCCCGACCGGCGGCTGGGGCCGCGTTGATTTCTCGTGGTTCCCGGGTCTGTTCGTCGTCAAGGCGCCGGGCGGGGCGCCGCGCGATCAAGGGGTCCGCCTGATCGATCTCGACGGCGACGGCAGCGCCGACTATCTGGCCGCCCCGGAGACCGGCACGCGCGAGTGGCGCGGCAACAGCTCCTGGCTCCCCGGATCCCTCATGAAGAGTTACACGAACGGCCTCGGAGGGCGCACCGGCATGGTCTACTCCCCCGCGCCCCATACCGGCCTGGCGGAGGGCGGCACGCGCGCGGCGCTGCCGTACCCGGTGGCGGTGGTGACGGAGCGCTCGGACGAGGACGGGATGGGGCACACTTACGCCACCCGGTACGCCTACGAAGGGCCGTTCCACAACCACGCCGGGCGGGATTTCCGCGGCTTCCGCAAGGTCACCGTGACCGGGCCCGGCGGCTCGCAGTCGGTGGAGACGCTGTTCTACCAGCAGCCGGCCCTGCGGGTCGCGCCCCTGCGGGGGGTGCCGCAGGAGCGCGTCGTGCGCCGCGCCGCCGACGGGGCCGTCTTCACCCGCACCGCGTGGACCCACGACACCGGCGATGTCATCCCCCCGCTGGCCCACCCGCTCGTGCGCGACGAGACGACGCTCTACGACTGGACGACCACCGACGCCGGGAGCGCGGCGTACGTCCGGCGCAGCGCCGTGTCCTACGCCTACCTGTTCGACGAGACGAGCCATGCGCCCGACCGGATGATGCTGCGCCGCACCGAGCGCCGGGAAGGGTCGGTCGACGACCCGCTCGACGACCGCGTGATCACGGAGGACTTCGTGTCGGTCCTCGACGACGCGGCGAGCGCCGGCCCCGCGCTGGGCCGCTGGTTCTTCGATCTGCCGGTGCATCGCTCGATGGCCGGCGTGGACGGCTCGGTCGTCTCCGAGACCTGGATCCGCTACGACGGTCTGGCCCCGGGCGCGGTCGGGACCGCCGGGCTCCCGACCCGCGAGCAGGGCCGGAGCGGGCCGCCCGGTCCCGCGGGCCGCAGCCCCGACGACTCCGTGGACCCGGCGACCTCGCGCGGCTACGATGCCTACGGCAACCTCGCCTGGGAGACCGACCCCCTCGGGCGGCGGCGCGTCATCTCCCGGGGGCCGTCCGACCCGACGTTCACCTACCCCGACGCCGAGACCGACGCCCTCGGACGCGTCACCTCGCGGCTCTTCGACCCGCGCACCGGCCTCCTGCTGCGCCTGACCGATCCGAACGGGGCGACGACGCGGATTGAATACGACGGATTCGGCCGCAAGACGGCGGAGGTCGGGCCCTACGACTCTTCCGACCGGCCCACGGTCTCCTACCGGCACGACTACGACGCCGTGCCGGCGCGCGTGTTCCGCTTCGCACGCGAGCAGAGCGGCGCCGGCGACCGCGCAGGCACGGCCGGGTGTCTCGAGTCGATCGCCTACTTCGATGGGCTCGGCCGGCTCCTGGAGACGAAGATCGAGGCGCCGGGAGGGCGCATGGTGGTCGGCGGCGCCGTCACCTTCGATGCCGCCGGCCGGATGGCCACGCGGGCCGAGCCGTTCTACGCCACCGGCGAGGAGTACGCGCCGCCGTCGGACGCCTCGTCCGCCTCGAGCACGGAGTACGACGCCGCGGGACGCCCGACGGCCACGACCGACGCGGCCGGGCGGACGCGGCGCGTGCAGTACGCCGGCTGGGATGAGACCTTCCTCGATCCGCTCGGCCACCGGCACGACCTGCGCCGCGACGCGTTCGGCGACGTCGTGCGGGCGGAGGACTTCGAAGGCAGCCCCGGCGCGTGGGGCGACGGGTCGATCGGCACCTACGAGTACGACGCCGCCGGCCGCCTGACGCGCGTCAGCGACCCGGTCGGCGCCGTCACCACCGTCGCCTACGACACCCTCGGCCGGCGCCTCGCCATGACCGACGCGCACGTCGGGTCCTGGCGCTCCGGCTACGATCTGGCCGGCAACCTGACGAGCGAGACCGACCCGCGGGGACGGGTCACCCGTCTGACCTACGACACCCTCGACCGGCTGGTCCGGAAGGACCTGCCCGACGGTAGCCGGTCCGCCTGGGGCTACGACGAGGGAGGGGCTGGGGCCCGCGCGATCGGCCGGCTCACGTCCATCATCGACCCGTCCGGGACGCAGCGCTTCGAGCACGACCTCATGGGGCGCGTGACGCGGATGTCCCGCACGCTCGACGGCGCGACCTACACCGTGGATACCGCCTATGACGCCCAGGGCCGGATCGTCCTGGAGACCCTTCCCGGGGGACCCGCCGCGGAGTACGCCTACGACGAGGGCGGCAACCTGAGCGTGGCGCGGCCGTTCGCAAACTCCCTCATCTACAACGTGAGGGGCCAGGTGACCGCGATCACGCTGAACAACGGGACGCACGTGGCCACCGAGTACGAGACGGCCACCGGCCGTCCGCAGCGCCTGCAGGCATTCGGACCGGGCGGCGACTCGCTCCTCGACGACAGCTACGGCTACGACGACGACGATCGGATGACCCGGATCGACGATCGCCACGATCCGACACATCCCTCCTCCCAGGTCTTCACCTACGACGGACGGCACCGCCTGACGCGCGCCGTCGGCCCGTACGGCGACCTCGCCTACCTCTACGACGACGCCGGCGACCTGCTGAGCAAGGAAGGGGACGGCTTCTTCTATGACGATCCGCTCCACCCGCAGTGGGTGACGCGCTCCTCCACCGGCCAGTCGATGTCGTACGACGACGCCGGCAACGTCGTCTCCGTCCGGTCCGCGTCCTCGAACCGCACGCTGACCTACGACACGACCGGGCGGCTGTCAAGCCTGGCGGACGCCATCACCGGGCTGACGGTGACCGAGACCTATGACGCCGGCGGCCGGCGGGTGCGCGAGGTGACGGACGCCCCGGGGCAGCCGCGCGCCGTCCTGCTCACGCCGATGCCGCAGATCGAGGTGCGGGACGGTCAGCTGACACTCGGCTATTTCGCCGGGGGCAGACGGATCGCCCTGGTCGAGGCGTCCGGCCGCACCCTCTATCCGATCACCGACCACCTGGGGAGCACCCGGGCCGTGATCGACGATCAGGGTCGCCCGGTGGCCCGCTACGACTACCGTCCGTTCGGCCGGCGCGCCAGCCAGCAGGACGACGCGGCGATCACTCGCCTGTTCACCGGCGCGCTCGCGAACCGCGCTTCCAACCTCCTGCTCATGGGCTCCCGCCATTACGACCCGGAGCTCGGCCGGTTCCTGGAGCCGGACACGCTGGTCCCCGAGGCGGCCGACCCGGCGGCGCTGAACCGCTATGCCTACGCGCGGGACAATCCCGTGGGCCTCTCCGATCCGGGCGGGCGCAATCCGCTGGGCCTGATCCTGTTCGCCGGGGCGCTGGCGCTCCTGGACCGCGACACGCGCGCCGATGTCGGGACGTCGGTCGCCCTGACGGGGATGACGATCTTTCTCACGGCGGCCGCGGGCCCGGGCTGGGAGGTCGCCATGCGCTCGCTGGCGGCCTCGAGCCCCGCGCTCTACGCCGCTGCCGTCACACCGGTGATCCTGCACACGCCGCTCGGGCAGAGCATCGTCGACGGGTTCACGCAGCTGTTCCAGGACCTGGGGATGGCTCCCCGATCGGCGGCGATCGCCGGCGGCGTCTTCAGCACCTTCCTGCTCAACTCCTCCTTCCAGAGAGGCTTTGCGAACGACCTGGCGGAGCGCGGGGAGATCCGCTCGGGGCAGCCGATCGCGGGCGAGGACGCCCTCCGGCTCGACGCCGCGGAGCACCACCCGTCGGGAGAGCTCGGTCCGCCGACTCGGGACGTCTATGGTATGCCGATCCAGGGCTACTTCGAGGGCGGCCGGTGGATCGAGCCCGGCTCCCTGAACCAGCTCGTCGACCCGAGCGGCAAGGTGGTCGGCGCCTACGGCACGCGCCAGCTCGCGGGACCGTTCGAGCACGGCGCGGTCGGCTTCTACGGCGAGCACGCCGCCGCGAGCCAGCCGCACCGACTCTATCTTCTCGGCGGTGTCTCGACGCAGCAGTTCGCGCGCGAGCTGTTCAGGGAGGGGTACAGCGGCACTCTCTCGACCCTGACCGGACGGGCCTCCGATTTCCTGATCGAGTTCGTCTACGGACCATACGGGGGCGGGCTGGCGCTCGGCGTCCAGGCGGGCCGCGATGCCGCGGCCCCGGCGACCGAACGGGACCCCTGAGCCGGCGATGAACTCACCGAGATGGCGCCTGCCCGAGGCGCCGCGGCCGTCCCGCTTCTCCTCCCGAGGGACGGCCGCGCTTTTTTGCGCGCTCGCTTTCTACGCCCTCGACGCTCCGCCGGCCGCCGCCGGCAGCGCCCTGCTCCTGGAACCGGAGGGCCGGCCCTTCTGCTCGGGCATCATGGGCCCGCGCATCATCGTTTCTCCCGTGGCCGACGGGACCGGCGGCTTCTTCCTCCCGGCGCTCGACGACCGCGCGAGCGACCTGCCGTGGACCGAGCAAGACGATGTGTTCATGGTGCATCTCGACGGCGATCTGCACACACTGCCCCTGGGTAAAGGCCCCTATGCCGACGATCCCTGCGGCGCCCTCCTCGCCGGGGGGGCGGGGAACCAGGAGCCGCGTCAGGCCGCCCTCGTCGCGCCGGGACGCCTGGCGCTCGCCATGGTGTACGGGCCGGAGGTCGACGGCGACCGGACCCAGGTCTTCGTCCAGGAGTACGACCCGCAGGGCCGGGAGGTTCTGGACGGCCAACCGCTGCGTGTCTCCGACCCGCTCTACGATGCGAATTTCCCGGTCATCCTCCCCGACGGCGGGGGCGGCCTGTTCATGGCGTGGAGCGAGACGATCAGCGCTTCGCCGCTGTACTCCGGAATCTCGCTCCTGCAGCGGCTGGATGCCTTGGGGCGGCCGCTCTGGAGCAGTCCGGTGGTGTTCACCCGCGGCCGGTTCGGCGATTTCGCCGCCGCTTCGCTGGCGCCCGACGGCGCAGGAGGCGTGTATCTGTCCTTCTGGGAGCCCCGGGACGACGAGGCCGACCCGGACGGCCACGTCCGGGTGCAGCGCGTGAGCGGCGACGGAGCCGAGTTGTGGCCCGCCGGCGGCGTGCGCGTCTGGGACGGCCTGACGGCCGACGACATCCCATCACGGGTCCTCGGGGACGGCGCCGGCGGCGCCATCGTGCTGTTCGCCGCGGTCCGGGCGCGCGCCCAGAAGATGTCTCCCGCCGGCGCGCGCCTGTGGGGTGACGAGGGAATCGTCCTGTCGGCCCCGGACGGCAACGACCCGACCCTCATCGGCACCGCCCTGACGGCCGACGCGCTGGCCGCCCCGGACGGAAGCATCTACGTCACCTGGGAGGAATCGCGATCGGACGGATACAAGGCGATCCTCGCCCGGCGTCTGGAGCGCGACGGCCGCCTCCCCTGGCCCGCGCCCGTCACCGCGGTGGCGCACAACGGAGGCATGCGCCTGCACCGGCAGGCGGTGCTCGGCGACGGGACGCTCGCCATTGTCTGGGAGGATTTCAGGACCGCCGATCCGTCCGACCTGATGGACCTGTACGTGCAGGCGATCGACCCCAGGGGCCGGCCCAAGACGCCGCCGGGCGGGGCGCCGCTGGCCGCGGCCCCCGGGCGGCAGTACGTCCCCTCCGTCCTGCGTCCCGAACGGGCGTTCCCGGCCCTGCCCGGAGTCGACGGCGCGCTGCCTCAGGTGCTCGTGGTCTGGTCCGACAGCCGTCTGCCGGGGCCCGATGAGGGCCTGGCGGAGTCGTACTTCGCCCAGGTCGTGGCCTTCAGCTCCAACCCCGTGCTCCGGCCGGCGGCAACCGTCGCGCTCATGGAGTCCGCCTCGGCCACGATCGTCCTGCACGGCGACGACCTGCAGGCCGGGCTGACCGCCGCGGCGGGCGACGGCGTCGCCGTCGTGCCGGACGTCTCCCCCGATGCGCCCGACGGCCCGGGCGACACGCTCACGCTCCGGGTGAGCGTCGATCCCGACGCCGCGCCCGGCCCGCGCGCGCTCACGATCGTCAATCCCGACGGTGGCGCGGCCGGTCTGGCGGGACTGATCGAGGTCCGGCTCGATCCGCGCCGGGTGGACGTGGACCGGAGCGGCCGCGTGGACGGATTCGACCTCGCCATCCTGGCGCGCTCCTTCGGCCGGGGCCGGGGCGACGAGCGTTACTCGGCCGCCGCCGACGTGGACGCGAACGGGTTCGTCGACGGCTCGGACCTGGCGATCCTGGCGGCCCGGTTCGGCGACTCGATCGACGCCGCGGCGGGCGGGACCAGGTGATCGCGGGCCGGCGACCAGGGGACGCTCCTCAGCAGCTCGGCCAGCTTGGCGTCAAAACCGCGCAGGCCGCCGTAGTGGGCCAGGCGGTGCATGAACGGCAGCCGCACCCGCGGCGACCCGGGATCGAGCTCCCAGGTGTGGACGTCGATCACCGCAGGGACGCCGCGCCGGCTGCGGCGCTCGATCTCCCGCAGCAGGACCCGGTTCGGGACGCGCCGCAGGGCCCATCC
>WNGG01011778.1_pt1 | contig 11470 bp, 13 predicted proteins | sample 5400661 | NCBI WGS metagenome assembly WNGG01 (sample SAMN13153372, study PRJNA577476) | soil metagenome | isolation source: 100 cm soil or saprolite under Garry oak tree replicate 1 | place: USA:California | collected 2016-06-15 | reverse complement strand
TGCTGAGTAATAGAGTGCAAGCTCCTGCCCTCATCTTTATCAACGCAGTGCCTCTAACATCGGCACTAATTTGTACTTGCGCTGATGACGGTCCAGCAACTCAGACAGGTACATCCGCCATTCCTCTTCACGGCCCATGTTTCGATAGGCCGTACGCGCCTTTGCAAGCCAGTTCGCTGCTGTGCGGTAGTACTGTGCTTTGCCTTCATCCATGAACGGCTCCGCCTGCTGCCGGCAGACCTTGATCACCCATGCGGGATGTGACTGCATAGCAGCGTCCACGACTCGCTCTACCAGGGTATGCGTTGCCCTGGGCTCTACTGCTGCTATGGCATCATCAATGAGTCCCTCGTGCAGGAACACATCGACTTGCCCTTGTGGAACGTATGACTTCGTGTGGCGTACATACTCCAGCAGGTTCGCGCGCCGCTCAGGCCATTGTTCCCCGGCGATCTCCGCCACGCGAAGATAGTTGGCTAAGCTCAGTTCCTCGCGAAAAGCCACTTCGGCGGCTGGAAGGGCTCGCGTTTCTTCACCCATTGTCGCCGCTTCGTCCCGGAGCCACTTCGCGAGTGAAACCTTTGGTCCCTGGAGAAGAAGACCTTCCTCTGCGATTTGCAAGCCTTGCTCACGTTCGCCCCGGTCATACAACCCCCTGGCCAGAGTAAGAGCCTCATTTGCAGTCTCCAGGTGTACTCGCCCATAGGCTACTGCTTCTTGCGTGCGACCCAATCGTACCAGCATAGCGACGTAGGCTTCGTTCTGTCCTTGCGCTCTGGCAAGATGAAGATACTCTTGCAAGCGCCCACGCCGCTCCAATACATGGAGTCGGGCGACCGTTACTTCAGACACTTCTCCATCCCTGGAGTCGTTTTCGATGTCGGTTCCCTGCAAAACATGTTGGAGTTGAGGATCGTCCCAGCCTCGGAGGGCCGCTTCATGTGCTGCCTCAAAGATCTCCTCAACTCCGTAATCATCAATTTCCTGTTGCCAGGTTTCCAACTTGCTTGCCCATACCTTGCGTTCTCTGGACGAAAGGTCCACGCTGAGCAAGGCTTCTGTCCAGATAGGACCCAGATCTTGAAAGAACCCACTGGCCTCACCATCTGAATCATCCAGATTGGTCCTATGCTTCAGTAATGGCTTCAAGCAGGGCGAGAGCACTGCGACCATCGTCAGCCTGGATCAATGTCCAGCCCTGCTCAAGCAACTGGCGTACCTCATTAGCGACCGCACCCACCTGCCAGTAGGCTTCAGAGGAACGCATCCGGTCCAAACTGTGTAAAATAGATCGTACCTGCCGGCGTACAGCTTTGGCATCTACCTGCGCCCGTCGAGGTGAAGAGGTGTCAAACTTGTCCATGATTGCCTGCCTCCTTAGCGATTGGCAAACCACACAGCGTAATCCTCCACCAATTGCCGGATCTCGATATCCTCATCTGTGACCTTCAGATCACACAGGGGAAGTTCATACACCCCATCTTTCTGCTTCACCGCCACGATGGTGCCATAGGTCTCATCCAGGAAAGTGATGTCCAGAACCTTGACCCGAGCGCCCTGGCGAACCGGCCCGCGCTGATATTCTACTACCGTAGCCGTGAAAGGGAAGACCAGATGCTCCTCTAGATACGCATGCCAGGTCCGAAACACCGCAAACTCGTCGTGATCCTGTGCCCGGTTTGACCACGACGCTCTCACCTCTTGTCCAATTCCTGCTTTCCATCTTTCTTCCAACGTTCCAATATCCTCCCTACTCGGGAATACATGCTTCAAGTGTATCACACGGGTAATGGCTCCTTCCAATTATCTGTCAACGTCAGTGATACCCTTACCCTCGACGCGGGATGGTGGGAAGAAACGATGGAGGAGACTGCCCTGGGAAAACCTCTTCCTTGTCGTCTCATCCACCCGCCTGAACCAACAATGTACGATCAAGTGCTTCGCCATCTGGAAATGATCTCTTACAAGGCCAGGATTCCACCTGAGTCCCAACTCAATTTTGGAGAGATAGCACTGGCAACCATCGCAGTCTGCGATGACAGCCACTTTCGGAAAATGGTCAAAGCGGCACAGACGCTTCCCATGCTTCCGCCGCTCCTCGATGAGAGAACCAACGATAAATTGTACCGGACTATCAGCTTCATCAACTCGGCCCAATCGCGCCAGGGCTTCTTTGCGATGCTCAAAGAACAATACGGGGAAGGGTGGCTCGAACAGAAACGGGCGGATATCATGCCCAACCCTGCTCGCTGGCTTGCTAACGGATTGATCAACGCATTCTGGCGCAACAAGTCGGGCATCGAAGACATTCATGCTGGTGAGTGGGAGGCACGCCCACTCCTGCAGCGGCACATTACACCCATGCAAGAATACACCATTGTACAGAAAGTTGCTGAGGGGATCGTGCCCAGCATGCATGCAATCTACAATGTCGTCAATAAGAAGAGCGAAGATGGTTGGGAGGAACGGGCCTTATCACTTGCGATCAATTTTTCGCCACCAGATTACTGGTCGCTCACCGAGCGAACAGCAGAGGTACTGCTCGAAGGGGCTGAACCGTAATCGTGCCCTTGGCTCGACAAAAAGATTCGCCCTCGTACAAAAAGCGACCCTTTCCGGTCGGAGAGGGTCGAAGTGTCTGAGGTTCTGATGTAGTATAATCCAAATAACTGTGATCACAATCCAAGTAACTATGAGATCCTACAATTGTAGATTTTCATAGGTAATTGGCCTATTACCACTAATTTTTAGCACAAATTGTCACACTTATCTGGCCATCACAAGGACTATGTTGTGCTTTGCTGCACTCATTGCTCTTCCCCCGACCCGGTAGAGACACCACGCTTGCTCAGATGGGCTTTGATTTCTGCATGGTAGGAGAACAGGGCAGGAGTACCACCCGAGTGGAGCAGGAGGATCTGGCTGCCAGACGGCCAGCGACCAGCTGCATGGTGAGCCAGGAAACCCGACATCATCTTCCCTGAATACACCGGATCCAGGAGAATACCTTCGGTCTGAGCCATGAGCCCAATCGCATCGAGGCAGGCCTCGGTGGGATCGCCATACGCACGGCCAATGAATTCGTCGTTGATCTCAAACGGCATCCGAGGAAGGTGGGGATCACACTCTAATAAGCGGCAGAGTTCAACCCACCATCTTTCCATGCTTTCGTGACACTGCTCACGCTTGCGATTCACACTGATGCCGATCAAGGGACAGGTAATACCTGTCGCACGGAGCGCCAGCAGCAGGCCCGTGAAAATACCTCCCGTTCCAAAAGGCGCGTAGACGGCATCGAGGTGCAGCCCTTGATCCGCAATCTGACTGGCTATCTCCAGGCCGCAGCCAACGTAGCCAAGGCAGCTATGAGGCGTTGTTCCGCTGACCGGGATGTAGTGTGGGATATGCCCCTGGGTGCGCAAGGTTTCACAGAGGTCGAGCGCTTGCTGTTCCAGGTTCCAGTGATCGCTGCTCTCGACTAGATGCACCTGGGCACCCATGAGATAGACCGTCAGCAGATTGCCCTGAAACCCCTCATAGCGATCCCGACTGAGCACCACCACGCACTGCATTCCCACTTTGCGAGCCGCCGCAGTCGTCAGGCGCGCATGATTGCTCTGACTACTCCCGCAGGTGACCAGGGTATCAGCGCCGTGTGCCAATGCTTGGGCCACTTCGTATTCCAATTTACGTGGTTTGTCTCCACCAAAGGCCAGATCGGTCAGGTCATCACGCTTGATCAGTACACCTAGACCGAGCCGAGCGCTCACATGCGGCAGCTGCTGTAATGGTGTGGGCAGACGCGTCAAAGAGACGCGGGGGTAGCTATGCAGGGTGTCTTCAATGGATGGCATCGCTTTTCTCTTCTCCTGATCGCATCTAGGGTCGTGGCACGTGAGGCGAAATAGCCTATCCAGAACCCCTTCAGTCCGGCGACGACATAGGCTTCGCGGGCCTCCGGTGCGAAATAGATCATGGCATGGTAGGGTTCAAGAACCCTCCAGGCGGTGCGGGCGCTGGAAAGTTCCAGCTGGTTGCTCTGAGAGAACATGGATTATCGCGGCCTCCTTGCTAACGCTAACATGCGCGCCACACTATCTGGCTAGTCCCATCACCTCTCTCCTCTCCCCAATCGATGCTCGCATGCTGCTTGTCCACTGGATACGTGATAGTTTGCATCTCACCGGTACCCATATTGGGACACAAAAAACCCTTGTGTTGGCTCTTTCAGAGTCGGTATACATCGCTTAACGAGGATTTTTCCCGGCTTAATAGAGTTAGCCCAACATGCTCGTCTTCAAATCTCAGGTGTCAGTAACTTATGTGGTCGCACGATAAGGATGGGTAACTTTGTTGCATTGATGACACGTTCGGCGACGCTCCCTGAGTCCCGGTGTACAATTTTATGATGTAACGAGTGTAGCCAGCCACCCTTCCCGTGGGTTGCCAGAGCAAGAAAGTCATAGCCTCCCTCTACACCAGTACTCTCACTAGACTCTGCTGTTTTTACGAGCGTCTCAGCTGGATCCTCCCCCTTTACAACATATCCATCGGTCTGTAATACGAGAACCGCTCCAAGTTCGTCGTTGAACGTCTTCTTCATATCCCTAAGATAATTAATCGCTTTGTCCACCTCTGGCCAGTCGTCATATTTTTCCTGCTCCTGCTCGAACGAGTTGTCTAGCACCTTCACCACTGGCTCAGGGGAGTCTTTGACAACCTGTACAAAATGTAGTGTCCCTTTTTGTTGGCGAACCTGTTCTCTTTCCTCCGGAGTACCCAGAGCATCAATGAGATACGCTGCTGGAGGAAGAACAGTTTCAGAGAATGATGAGCCATTCATCTCCCTTAAAGCATACTCAATTCGCCCGAGGAAAACAATCTTCCGCGTTCCTGATCTCTGTGTTGCTGCAAGCAGCAGAGGAACGTGTCCGTTTTGGCACAGGCAGGTCGTTTGATTCCGCCCGCAGAATCCTGGAATTTACACCCGCTCTTCGCTCCGATGGGAAGCACCCAGTACAATCACTGTTACTTTTCAGCTTGGTGCTTCGTGATTCTTTCAGAATTAGCTGCTATTTTTGACTTCCAACTCAAAGGAGCACTGGCAATGACTTAGACGCGACGAGCACCACGCGGCGCAAACACCGCTCCTCCGTCTGGCTACGGCATCATTCGTTGCCAGGGACAGCACTACCCTGTGCGTCTGCACTTGGAGGACTGCGAGCATGCTGGGGCCAGTGCCTTCCATTGTCCCGATGGCAGCGTGGTTTTCTTTGCCAGGCGCCTGCCCGCTGTCCTCTATCTCTACCAGCACGTTGTGCCATCCGATACGACAGAAGGGAAGGATTCCCATGCATCATATGCGTGACGAGACGCCTGACGAGGGAAATTCTCACGATCTTGACGTCCTCCAGGATGACGAGCACGAGGATGCTGCTCGCTCCCCGATCGAACTGGAGGCGATTTTTCGCGCCATGGCCGACGGGTTGATCGAGGTAAATCGTGCCGGGCGCATCGTGCGTATGAACCCGGCAGCTCGCGACCTCATTGGGCTGGATGCGGAGCGCGACTCTTTCTCCCACCCGCTTGCTCAGCAACTCGCCCTCCTTCACCCGTGCGATAGTCAGTGGCAACCGCTCCCCGAAGAGGCGTGGCCAGCCCTGCGCCTGCTGCGAGGCGAGTCGCTCCAGGGCAACGAACTTTGCTCCAAGACCTTCATGCTCCACCTGGTTGCCTGGGCCGTTCGCTCCAGATGAAAGTTGCGACGTGCAAACTGTACGTATCAATTCATCGAGAAGAGGAACAGATGAGTACATCACCTTCTCAATCGAACCCTGCATTTAGGCCCTCGCCACAGGCGCTTGAGCCAACAGGCGTGCCCCAGCTTGATCTCGTGCTGGGAGGCGGCCTGCCGCGGGGCGCGCTGGTCGTCCTGCTTGGCCCGCCCGGCAGTGGCAAAACCACGCTGGCGAGCCAGATCGCCTTTGCCGTTGCCGGGCGCGGACAGCGGGTGCTCCTCTTGACGTCGCTCTCGGAACCGACGACCAAACTGTTGGAGCATCTGCAGGGCTTTCACTTCTTTGACCCAGATCTGATTGGCAGCAGCGTGCAAGTCTTCAGTTTGCAGCAGTTTCTCACACAGGGTGTAGCCACGACAAGCCAGGAGATTGTGGCGGCCGTGCGCCAGACTCAGGCCAATGTGGTCGTCCTGGATGGCTTTCAGGGCATTCGGGATCTGGAACCAGATACCGTCTCCTCCCGCCAACTGCTCTACAATTTGGGGACGCGTCTGAGTTTGCTGGGCACGACGACCCTGATTACGACGGAGGCCGACCCGCGGGACCCCGCACTCTTTCCTGAGATGACCACGGCTGATGTCCTCGTCGGCCTCTATTATATATTGGCAGGCCAGCGCTCCTTCCGGAGCCTGGAGGCCCTCAAGGTGCGGGGGCGAGCGCCGCTGCCGGGACTCCACAGCCTGCTCCTGAGTGAGGAGGGTGTGCATGTCTTTCCCCGGCTCGAGACACGGATCAGCCGCCCCACCTTTGAGGGCTGGCCAGCAGTCCCGGGCCTCGTGATGCCACAAGAGCGGGCCATCTTTGGACTCAAGGAGCTAGACGGCCTGCTTGGCGGGGGTCTCACCCGGCAGACGAGTACCTTACTAACGGGGAGCCTGGGGACGGGCAAGTCGCTGCTGGCGCTGCAGTTCGCGCTAGCTGGGGTGAGCAGCGGGGAACCGACGCTCTTTCTCGGCTTTCGCGAGACAGGTGAGCAGTTGATCCAGAAAGCCGACACCTTCGCCATGGGCGAGCGCTTGCGCACTGCGCTGGCAGCCGGTGGAGGGCTGACGCTCCAACGCTGGGAACCTGTCGAAGTGGATCCGGATCGTGTGGCAACGGAACTGCTCGCTGCCCTGGAACAGACCGGAGTGCGCCGGGTGGTCGTTGACAGCATCGCCGAGCTCGAACGGGCGGTGGTAGAGAGCAGCGGGACAGCGCGGGTCTCGAATTACCTGGCGGCGCTCCTGGCGGCGCTGCGAGCACGCGGAGTGACCTTGCTGGCGATCAAAGAGGTCCCCAAGATAGTGACGACGCAGCTGGATTTCTCGGCAGATGCGCTGGCGGTCCTGGCGGAAAATGTGCTGCTATCGCAGCAACTGGCCTATCGCGGTCGCTTGCACCGCATCCTCTCCGTCCTCAAGATGCGCTTTTCCAACCACGATCATACGCTGCGTGAGATGCTGATTGCTCCCCCCGTGGGAATCCGTATCCTGACTCCTGACGAGAGCGGGCGAGAGGTCCTCGCAGGGCTCACCAGACAGCAGGGGGGACCGGCAGAGGGAGTTGAGCCGCCGCTCTCCCCAGAAGCGTCATCGGGGGAGTAAATGCCATGAAGAGCCAGAAACCTCTATCCCGCTCGAGGGAGACAGAGCCGCTCCTCGTCCTCATTGCCGAAGATGAGGAACCCATCGCGGAGATGCTCGAAGCATTTGTGACGGATCTGGGCTATACAGCGCTGGTGGCGCGAAACGGGCAGCAGGCCCTGATGCAGGCCCACGAACGCTGGCCCGCACTGGTCCTCACCGACCTGATGATGCCGGTTCTCAATGGCGCAGGGTTGATTGAGGCACTGCAGGCAGAGGCTGTTGCCCACGGGAGAGCGTCTCCCTCCATCGTGCTGCTTACGGCAGGAAGTGCGCGGGCGGTAAGCCACCTGCACGTGGATGCCATCCTCTTAAAGCCATTTGACCTTGGCAAGCTTGAGCAGGTGATTCACCAATTGCTTGGAACCTGAAACATGAGAATTCCATCGTAACTCCGAAAAAAATAAGAGTTTCCGGTACAACTCCACATTCAACGGAATTGGCTGATCTAAATCAAATCAAGTACAGCCAGAAGCAAAGTATACTTAATCTGTACTTGTACCAGGTCTATGCAGTATATATTGCTTCGGTATCTACCGAAATAATATATATTTGGTAAACGTATAGCGAAAAAGAAGCAAATAAAGCCTCTCAGACCTTGACACCAAGGCATTCTACATGCTACAATTTCAGTGGTAGAGCTAAAGGACTTCTAGAAATTATCTAGAGGTCCATCTGTATTGTACGAGAAGTAGAGACCCCAGAGAGGATAGGCCTATCTTGATCTGAATGCGAGGTGTGCCATGCTTTTAGAAGAAGAGATGACATTAACCGCAAAACACAACGCAAAGTCAATCCTCGTAGTAGAGGATGACGCAGACAACCGAGAGTTGTACACTCAGGCTTTTGCACTCTTAACGCCTTATCATGTCCAGGTTGTCAGAAACGGGCCTCAAGCGCTCCACTTCGTCAAACATATCAAGCCCAACGTATTTATCCTCGATTATCGCCTCCCTGGTATGAACGGTATTGAACTCTATGATCTGCTACACGCTACACCAGGGCTTGAAGAAATACCTGCAATTATCATCAGCAGCATCACATCTGAAGAGGCAGCCCACGAAATTGAGAGCCGTAACCTGCTGCGCATTGATAAGCCATTTGACCTGGATGTATTATTTAATGCGATCAAAGAGGTGTTAGCCTGGCTTACATCTTCTGAGTCAAACCGGAGGTGATGGTGACCATGCTGGCGGAGCTTGCGACTTCTATGTCGTAATACGGGGCAGTCGGCTCAAAGTCAGAGCTTTGCAGCCGCACGTTGTTGCCCACAGCGCTGAAGGTTTGCTCGTCGAAGACCAATTCGGAGGCCCAGCCCTGGAGGTGGACGCGGGCGGCGACGCCTGCAGGACGTCGAACGACCACCTTTGATGCTCCCCCGCTGATCCGCATGGGAACCACGCCAGAGGGCACGGGGAGCTCCAGGCGGACCATGTTGAGTCCCCCTTTGACCTCGAGGGAGGCGAGATTGAGCCCGCCCAACTCGGCGGTGACATCTGATGCGCCGCCCTGGATCAAGATCTGCCACGGGATGGCGACGCTGAGCGTGACCTCCGCTGCGCGCTTCTCCCTGCTCGGAACCCACAGACGCCGTGGATAGCGGATAGTGACAACTCCATCTTTGGCCTTCACATCTGGCACGGGTCCCTCGAAGCGGGCCTGGTAGAGCGCGCCCTTTACATCACCCGCACGCAAGTTCAGCCGGAAGGCCCCGGAGGGGAAGACAAGCCGGGCGCTTTCCAGATCTGCCAGTGGAGCAGAGAACATTCCCTCTTCGCCCGCCGGCACCTCTCGCAACCGAGCAATTTCTTGCCTGGCTAGCGCGTTGCTGCGTTTGAGAAACTCCAGGAGGAAGGCAATCTGCTCATCATCGTAGTCCGACGCCAGTACATCCCATGCTTTCCAAAGAGAATCAAAAATGGGGCCAATTTTGTGCATTTCGTCCTTACCTCTTTCGAGCCGGACGATGACCTTGCGGCCATCGTTGGGGTCACGCTCCCGGCGCACGAGCCCGGTCTCCTCCAACCGGTTGAGCATCCCTGTGATTGCTCCGGTGGTGAGTCCCGTGAGATCGGCGAGCTGACCGGCGGTCGAGGGACCGCTGCTCTCCAGAAGATCGATGACCTGCATGTCTGTGACGGTCATCCCAAGACGCGCCGCCGCCGCCCGGAAGAAGGAAGCGCCGAGCCCGGTGAACTGCCGGAGTTCTCGCGCAAACTTTCCAAGTAATGCCGCATGTTTTTCCTGAGAACCACTTGACAATTTCTATCCCTCCGTGTATATTACAATTACCTTAGTAGCTAAGGTAATTTTTTGATACTTCACTTAACAGCATAGTGAATTTTTTTGATACTTCACTTAACAGCTCAGTGATTTGCATTATAGCATAGAAAGGTGTCATGTGCCATGATGATGATTGAAACACGGGGATTGTGCAAAGCTTTTGGCAAACACGTGGTCCTCGACGGCATCGACCTGGACGTGGCCGAGGGAACCATCTTCGCGCTGCTCGGCCCCAACGGCGCGGGCAAGACCACGACGGTTCAGATCCTGTCCACGCTCATCAAAGCCGATGGTGGTGAGGCGCGAGTTGCCAGGCACGACGTGGCCAACGAGCCTGATGCGGTCCGCGCTGCCATCGGCGTCACCGGCCAGTTCTCAGCGGTGGACAACCTGTTGACTGGAGAAGAGAACCTGCTTTTAATGGCAGACCTGCACCACCTGAGTCGGAGTGAAGGCCGGAAGCGGGCAACCGCACTGCTCGAACGCTTTGATCTGGTCGACGCGGCCAAAAAGTTGCCCATCACCTACTCCGGCGGTATGCAGCGCCGGCTCGACCTCGCGATGACCCTGGTCGGCGACCCCCGCATCATCTTCCTCGATGAGCCGACCACCGGCCTGGACCCGCGCAGCCGCCACACCATGTGGCAGATCATCCGCGACCTCGTGGCTGGCGGCGTCACGATCTTGCTCACCACGCAGTACCTGGAAGAGGCGGACCAGCTCGCCGACCGGGTCGCGGTTCTCGATCGGGGGAAGCTGGTGGCCCAGGGGACCCCCGACGAGCTCAAACGCCTCATCCCCGGTGGCCACATCCGCCTGCAGTTCGCCGACGCGAGCGGGCTCGAATCGGCCGCCCGCACCCTGGGCGAGGTGTCGCGCGACGACAACGAGCTCACGCTCCAGGTCCCAACTGATGGCAGCGTCCGCTCAATCAAAGCCCTGCTTGACCGGCTCGACGATCAATCGATTGATGTCAATGAATTCTCGGTTCACACTCCCGACCTCGATGACGTTTTCTTCGCCCTCACCGGCCACCCTGACACACAGAAAGGCAATGTACGATGAGCAATCTTTCCTTTACCCTGCGCGATTCGGCGACAATGCTGCGGCGCGATGTCCGGCACTCGCTGCGCCGCCTCTCGATGACGCTGAGTGGCCTGCTGACGCCGATCGTCATGCTGGTGCTGTTCGTCTACGTGTTCGGCGGGACGTTGGGCGCTGGCCTTGGCGGCGTGGCGCATGGCGGTGCCTACATCAACTACGTCGCGCCCGCGATTATCCTCATGACTGTGGGCAGCGGGTGTGCGACGACTGCGATCAACCTCTGCATGGACATGAGCGAAGGCATCATCACCCGCTTCCGCACCATGGCGATCTCCCGCGCCTCGGTGCTGACCGGACAGGTTCTCGGAAGCTTGATCCGGACGATGATCACCATCGTCCTCGTCACCCTCGTGGCGCTGCTCATGGGCTTCCGGCCCTCTGCGGGTCCCATCGCCTGGATCGCGGCGCTCGGCGTCATCGCGCTGTTCACCCTCGCGCTCACGTGGATGGGGGTGGTATTCGGCCTGGTGGGCAAAACGCCCGCTGGAGCCAATAGCCTCTCCCTCATCTTTCAACTGCTGCTACCGCTCACCAGCAGTGCGTTTGTCCGCCCGGACTCGATGCCGGTCGGGGTGCGCTGGTTCGCCGAGTACCAGCCCTTCACCCCCGTCATCGACACGCTGCGGGGACTGTTGCTGGGGACCCCGATCGGCAACAGCG
>WNGG01012322.1_pt1 | contig 11471 bp, 12 predicted proteins | sample 5400661 | NCBI WGS metagenome assembly WNGG01 (sample SAMN13153372, study PRJNA577476) | soil metagenome | isolation source: 100 cm soil or saprolite under Garry oak tree replicate 1 | place: USA:California | collected 2016-06-15 | reverse complement strand
GGGTTTCGTCATTCTTTCGTGAATGAACCTGTCACCGGAAAAGCGAATCGCGGGAATTCTTCTGCCGCTGTTTGCGCTGCGCGGAGAAGACGATCTTGGAATCGGAGATCTTGGTGCCCTGCGGGAGTTAATTGATTGGGCGGCCGAGATTGGATTTAAGGTGATTCAGCTTTTACCGATCAACGAGACCGGGGTTGACAACAGCCCTTACAACGCCATCAGCGCGATGGCGATCGAGCTGACAACTCTGCATCTTGGGCCGAACTCTCCCCAAGAGCTAACGCGTGCAGACTTTGACGCCGTGCTTGCAGATGCCGACCTGGAGAGGCTGCGGCGTGGTGGGGTGAAATATCGCCAGGTCAAAAAACTAAAACGACGCTTGCTGGAGAAAGCATTTGCGAATTTCGCTGGCCGCGCCGGCAAAGAACGACAGGCCGGCTTTCGGAGATTTTGCGAAGAAGAGGCCGCGTGGCTGCACGACTACGCATTTTTTCGTGTTCTGATGGAGGAGAATGACGACAGCGCCGCGTGGAATCGGTGGCCGGCGCAACAGCAATCAATCGAAAGAGCGCGCACCTGGCTACGGGATTTGCCGCGGGATCGACAATCAGCCATAAATGACCGTCAAAATTTCTTCTGTTATGTGCAGTGGATCGCGCATCAGCAATGGCGCGACATCAAATCGTATGCCGAAGAACGGGGGGTTGCGCTGATGGGCGATATTCCTTTTGGCGTCAGTTATTACAGCGCCGACGTTTTCGCGCGACCAGATGAATTCGCGCTCGACTGGTCTGGCGGCGCGCCTCCCGAACTGTATTTCAAGGACGACGAATTCACGCAAAAATGGGGACAAAACTGGGGCATTCCGCTCTACCGCTGGGACAGGATGCGCGCGAACAATTTCGAGTGGTGGCGCGAACGCGTCCGTGCCGTTCGCCGCATTTTTCATCTCTTTCGCATCGATCACATCCTCGGATTTTATCGCATCTACGCGTTTCCCTGGCGGCCGAGGAAGAACAAACAATTTCTCCCGCTCGATTGGAATCACATGCTCGAACAAACTGGCGGCCGCGCCCCGCATTTCGCACCGCGTCACGATGAGACACCGGAAAATTGCGAGGCGAACAAACGTGAAGGCGAGGAGTATCTACGGGTTGTTCTGGAAGAGGCCAGCGCGACGCGGGTGATCGGTGAAGACCTTGGCACCGTGCCTGATTATGTGCGGCCAAATCTGCACGCACTCGGGATTGCCGGATTTAAAATTCCACAATGGGAAGTTCATAATGAACAAGTCACGCCGGGAGATAAATATGAACGGCTTTCTGTTGCGACTTACATGACGCACGATCACAAGCCGATTCGCGCCTTATGGGAGGAGGCTTTCGAGCATCCAACAGCGACATCGGAACAATCGAGGTTCGATTTGGCGAAGATCGCCGTCTTTGCAGGCTTCGACCCAAAGATCGACAAGATCGATTTCGAAAAAGATTTCTATTCGGCGATTATGGACGCGCTGTTCAAAAGCGAATCCTGGATTGCGATCGTGATGATCACCGATCTGCTGGCGCGCAAATACCGCTTCAATGTTCCCGGCACGACGGCAAAGTCGAATTGGACACGGCGAATGCAAAGAAGCGTCGCACAACTTCGCGCCAGCCGAAAAACGCAAGCGCGAATGCGATTGATCCATGATCTGCTCGAAAAGACAGGAAGAGCCTGATGGTGAACGGCTCTGACTGGGGAGCACAGGCTGCCAGCCTGTAGTTCGCGGCAGCTTGCCGCGAACATCCTGTTGTCTGCGCTCCCAAGAATTCCGCGAATGCGCTGGCTAAATTCCGTGTTTCATCCGTGTCTATCCGTGGCTAATTGAATCATGAATTCGCCGATTAAAGTCGCTGTTACCGGCGCGGCCGGACAGATTGGTTACTCGCTCGTTTTTCGCATCGCTTCCGGAGAGATATTCGGACGAGATCAACCGCTAACACTTCACCTGATTGAAATTCCAAATGCGCTAGGCGCGCTGGACGGAGTGGTCATGGAATTACACGATTGCGCCTTTCCGTTGCTCGACTCAGTTGTGCCGACCGCTGATCTTGAGGAAGGATTCCGCGACATTAACTGGGCGTTGCTGGTCGGCAGCATTCCGCGCAAAGCCGGCATGGAACGGAAAGACTTGCTCGGGATCAACGGCAAGATTTTCATCGGACAAGGTCAGGCGATCGAAAGGAACGCCGCGGCCGATGTCCGCGTCCTAGTGATCGGAAACCCGTGCAACACGAATTGTCTAATTGCGATGAACAACGCAAAAGACATTCCGCGCGATCGCTGGTTCGCCATGACACGCCTGGATGAAAATCGGGCGCGTGCTCAGCTTGCGCACAAAGCCGGGGTGAAGATTACCTCGGTCACAAACATGACTATCTGGGGCAATCATTCTGCGACGCAGTACCCAGATTTCTATAATGCGAAGATCGACAATCGCCCCGCTAACGAAGTCATCGGCGATGAGGAATGGCTGAAGGAGGAATTTATTTCCACGGTGCAGCAGCGCGGCGCCGCGGTGATCAAGGCGCGCGGTCTTTCTTCCGCCGGTTCGGCGGCGAACGCGATTATCGATACCGTGCGCTTTCTAACAAACGAAACGCCGCCCGAAGATTGGCACAGCGTCGCGGTGTGTTCCGACGGGAGTTACGATGTCGAGGAAGGGTTGATTTCGTCGTTTCCAGTCCGCGTTCGCAGCGGCAAATGGGAAATTGTGGAGAAGGTGCCAATCAACGACTTCAGCCGTGATAAGATCGACAAGTCGGTCGCGGAATTGAAAGAAGAGAAATCGCTCGTGAGCGATTTATTGTAGCGGCGTCGGACCAATAATGCGCCGCTCATGGAGCGCCGCTACAGAAGCTTTTCGCTGGTCAACCGCTCGAACGCTTCTATGTATTTGGCCGAAGTTTTCGCAATCACATCTTTCGGCAACGAAGGCGCCGGCGGCGTCTTGCTCCAATCGAGAGTCTCGAGATAATCGCGAACAAATTGTTTGTCGAAACTGGGCGGGCTTTGGCCAACGGCATATTGGTCGGCGGGCCAGAAGCGAGATGAATCCGGGGTCAAACACTCGTCAATCAAAATCAGTTGGCCTTCCACAATCCCGAATTCTAATTTTGTGTCGGCAACAATGATTCCACGTTGCCCGGCATGATCTCTGCCCTCCGCGTAAATTTGGAGACTGAGATCCCTGGCGCGGGTCGCGATCTTGTTGCCAAGGATTCGACAGCATTCCTTCCAGTCGATATTGAGATCGTGGCCGGCCTCGCTCTTTGTTGCCGGAGTAAAGATTGGCTTCGGCAATTGCGAAGCGAGCTGCAGTCCCGGTGGCAGTTTCTCGCCACAAACACTTTGCGATTCCTGATATTCCTTCCAACCAGAACCGGCGAGATAACCCCGCACCACACATTCCACCGGCAATGGTTTTGCTTTACACACAATCATCGAGCGACCCGCGAGCTGATCGCGAAACGGTTGTAATTCTTTCGGAAATTCACGGAAGTCGGCGGTGACGAAATGATTCTTTATCTTACTGAAGCGCTTGAACCAAAACGCGGAGAGTTGATTCAAGACTGCACCTTTGTGTGGAATCGGATCCGGCAAGATCACATCAAACGCAGAGAGGCGATCGGTGGCGACGAAGAGCAGCGTTTCTCCGAGATCAAAAACTTCGCGCACCTTTCCGCTGCGCAATTTTTTGATACCCGCAAGATCGAGAAAGGATTGTGGAGTGGTCGCCATACGTGCGACATCATTACGACATGGCTGGAATCGTCGTCAAACCGCGCGCGCGAATTTTGCATGGACACGACTGGGTTTTTTCCAGCGAAGTGCTGAAAGTCTTCGGCCATCCAGCGGATGGTGACGTCATCTCACTCAAGGACGGTAAGGATCATTTGATCGGGAGCGCGATTTATAATTCGAAATCGCAAATCGTCGCGCGGCGGTTCTCACGGCGGAAACAGGATCTCGATCTGGATTTCTTCAAGCGGCGGATCGGGCAAGCGGCCGAGTACCGCGCACGGCGACGTGTCGATCCAAAGCTTTGTCGTGTCGTGTGGAGCGAAAGCGACGGGCTTCCAGGAGTGATTATCGATCGCTATGGCGAGCATTTCGCGCTGCAAACGCTGACGCTGGCCATGGACATGCGAAAAGAAATAATCGCGAATGCAGTTGTCGATTTGTTTGAAAGTCGCGCGAGCTTCCAGCTTGCGAACCGACAAAAGGCAAGCGGGACGCATGCCCCACTTACTATCATCGAGCGTAATGATGCGCCGATTCGCCGTGCCGAGGGGCTTGGATTACACAGCGGCGTTTTGCGCGGAGATGCTCCTTCTCGAGTTGAGATCGAAATCGGCGGCTTAAAGTTCGATGTCGATCTTTTGCACGGACAGAAAACCGGCTTTTATCTCGATCAATTACACAATTATGAAACCGTCGCGCAACAGGCAAGCAATCGCCGCGTTCTCGATTGTTTCGCGAATCAAGGCGCTTTCGCGCTAGTTTGCGCTAGCGCGGGCGCGAGCGAGGTCACAGCGGTGGAAGCTGGCGCAGCAAATATCTCCGCAGCGAGAGGCAACGCCGAGCGAAACGAGTTATCAGTGAATTGGATCGAGCAGGATGTCTTCCAATTTCTGCGTGCCGCCGAAAGGGCCCAAGCGCAATACGATCTCATTATTCTCGATCCGCCTTCGTTTACAAAGACGAAGAGTGGAATAGGCGACGCGATGCGCGGCTATCGCGAGCTACACATGCGCGTTTTCAAACTCCTCTCGAAAGATGGTTTGATCGCGACGTTTTCTTGTTCGCATCACGTGAGCGAAAATGGGTTCGCGCAGATGATCGCCGCTGCGCTCGTGGACGCACGGTGCTCGGCGCGCCGGCTTCGCCGTTTTGAGCAGGCACCCGATCATCCGGTGCTTCCCACCTTGCCGGAAACGGAATACTTCAAAGGCGTCTTGCTCGAGATGATGCCGGCACGCTAGGAACACAGGCTTCTAGCCTGTGCGGCCGACTTGCATCCTTCCTGTCGTTTTGAAAAGAAACACGCAGGCTGGAAGCCTGCTTGCCGCACAGCCAAGATGGCTGTGTTCCGGGCGCTCGTCGAGATGATGCCAGGGCGGTTATTCAAATTTCTTTCGGGAAATATCTGGAATTCTCCAGTGAGCCATTTAATATGGCGCTACGGCGAGCCTGGACGGCGAGTCACGATTCGTTATGGCAGAAAAGATTCGACCGATCGAACAAATGCTGGAACTGAGCGAGGAAGAATCGCTCTCCGCGGAGCATCTCGACTCGCAAATGCAAAAAGCGCAGGAGCAACTGCTTCAGCTCAAGCGCCAGCAGGAGCAGATTGAAAAACAAAAACGCGAGCTCGAAGAATTGAGCCGTCGTCAGGAAGAATTGGACCGGGGCCGCGCGGAAATGACCGACAAGCTGACACGCTCGCTCGTTGTGCTCGAGCGGGAGGCGTACAATGCGCAAAGGCGGCTCGAGCAGCTTCGTGCGACTCGGGAAAGTTTCGGTCAGCACTTGGAATTAATTGAAGCCATTGAACCCAAAAGCTGGAACCCGTCCGATTTGCACAAGGAATTAAGCCGGGCCTTGAGCACAATAGATGACGCGCGCACCGAGTACGCCGAGCAGCACAGCCGGCTGCAAGCAACTGGCGAGAACGCGGGCGATGCGTCATTACCTGACGTTGTGCCAGGTGCTTACGAAGCCAGCGGTGGGCGCTCATTTTCTCAGTGGTTGCAAATCGGCTTCGCCCTCACCTTGCCACTGATCACTTTTGGCCTGATTGCCCTTTCTATTTTCTTCTGGATGGCCGCCTCAGGCCGGTGATGGTGCATGCTTCGCCGTTCGCCTAGATCGACTACGCCGCTCCGTCGAAGGCAACAAGAACTAGCCCGTCAGGAATCTGAGCTGCGCGAGAGAGTCGAAAAACTCGAGCGCAGTATCGCGGCTGCGCCGCAGGTGGCGGAGGAAAGGGCGCGGCGGCAGCGAGAAGAGTTCCTCATGCGAGCAAATTCGCGCGGTAGCCGGCTCGATGTCTCAATTGCGCTGCAGGACAAACGCTATAGCGATGACAGCGGGAGCCCGCGCCACCGTGGTTCACTTCGGAAAGAGCGACGTGACGGCCGGATTATTTTTCTCGTTCTGGCGATTGCGCTTGCGGTAGCGGTGATTTGGTTAGTGAGCCATCTGCATCTTTAATCAGGCACTCCCGTGGTCAAAACTTCCGATCTCGACGTCGCATACGTTGCTAAGCTGGCGCGGCTAAATTTGAGCGACGCAGAGACACAACTTTTCCAAAAACAGCTCGGGGATGTTTTGAAGTACGCCGACAAACTCCGCGAAGTGGATGTGAGCCACGTGGAAGCGGCCGCGCATGCGGTCCCGATTTTCAACGTTTTCCGCGAAGACGAGCCGCGCGACTGGCTTACAGCCGAACAAGCGCTGAGCAATGCGCCCCGGCAGGCAAATGGTCTCTTCATCGTCACCAAAGTCGTGGAATGACGGGAAAAGATCTGCCGGCGCTCAACATCGCCGATCTGCAAGCTCTGTTGCGTCGTCGAGAAGTTTCGCCTCGCGAAGTGCTCGATGTCTTGCGAGCGCGGATCGAAGATGTTGATGGAACAATCGACGCGTATCTCTCGCTTGATTTTGAAGCGGCCGCCAAAGAGGCAGAAAAAGCAAACGTCGATCTTCCGCTCGGCGGCGTGCCGGTCGCGGTTAAAGACATCATTAATGTAGCGGGCCAGCCTTGCACGTGCGCGTCAAGAATCTTGCACGGTTATCGTGCGCCTTACGACGCGACAGTCATTCGAAAATTGCGGACGGCAGGGGCAATTCCATTTGGCAAGACCAACATGGACGAGTTCGCGATGGGTTCGTCGACCGAAAATTCCGGTGTGAAGTTGACGCGAAATCCGTGGGACTTGTCGCGGGTCCCGGGGGGATCGAGTGGCGGTTCGGCCGCGGCAGTCGCGGCTGATGAAGCATTCGGTGGACTGGGCACTGAGACTGGGGGATCGATCCGGCAGCCAGCTGCCCTTTCGGGCGTTGTCGGCCTCAAGCCAACCTACGGACGCGTCTCACGATTTGGCGTCGTCGCGTTCGCCTCCTCGCTCGATCAGGTTGGCCCGTTGACAAAAACGGTGCGCGATTCCGCGCTGATCATGAACGCGATCGCGGGTCACGATCCGCAGGAAACAACGTCGCTAAACGAGCCAGTTCCCGATTATACAGCGGCGCTGGGAAGAGATTTGCGCGGCTTCCGGTTGGGTTTGGCGAAGGAATACATGGTCGAAGGGACTGATCCAGAAGTGAAATCGGCGATCAATGTGGCGGTGAAACATATGAACTCGTTAGGCGCGGAAATTATCGATGTTTCCCTGCCACACACCGATTATGCGATCGCAGTCTATTACATCCTGGCCACGGCGGAGGCTTCCGCGAACCTGGCGCGCTTTGATGGCGTGCGCTACGGACATCGGGCGGAAAATCCAAGAGATTTGCTCGATCATTACGGCCGCACACGCGAGGAAGGTTTCGGCCCGGAAGTGAAACGCCGGATCATCCTCGGCACTTATGTCTTAAGCTCCGGCTACTACGACGCTTATTATTTGCGGGCGCAAAAAGTGCGGGAGTTAATCCGGCACGATTTCGCAAAGGCGTTCGAGAAAGTCGACGCGCTAATTTCGCCGACTTCGCCAGTGCCGGCTTTCCACCTGGGCGAACGCACCGACGACCCTTTGCAAATGTATCTGGCGGACATCCTCACCAGCCCCGCGAATCTCGCTGGCATTTGTGGAATTAGCCTGCCGTGTGGCTTCGCCAAGGTCGACAATCACCAATTGCCGATCGGCTTGCAATTACTCGGCAAAGCGCTCGATGAAGCGCGCATTTTGCAAATTGCCCACGCCTACGAACAGAGCACCGACTGGCACAAAGCGCGTCCGCCGATCGCTGAGACGTTAGGTAACGCGTGAAGGAGTCGGCAGCAAAGATGGGCTGGGCTGGGCTCGATCGCCGATTGAACAGCCCGACTGGGTTTCGCGCGTTGATTTGGATCTTTATTATCACGGCGATTGTGTTGTCGGCTATCCCGCTCCTTCATTACTTCCGTGGTGGCAGCATCAAGGATTACAAACTCTGGTACGACACCGGGACACACGTGCTCGCCGGTCATGAAATCTTTTTTTTCCGCTCTGGGAAGTATGATTTTATGTATCCGCCGCCCTGCGCGCTTTTTCTGGCGGGCGCGAGCTTGCTGGGCCAGGCCGGATTAATTCTTCTGCTCGTCGCGATCAATTCCGTCGCCTGGTTCTACAGCGCCCGACTGGCTGCAATTCTCGCTGTTGGCCAGCGACATGTAACAAATGCGTGGCTGTATCTGATACCGAGTCTCCTCGTGATCGTTTACATCTGGTCCAGTTATCACCTTGGCCAGGCGAATCTGGTATTGCTCGCGCTGATGCTTGGCGCTTTTCTTGTGCTACGCGGGAAACGAGAAATTTTCGCTGGCGCACTGGTCGCGTTCGCCGCCGCGATCAAAGCGTTTCCAATCATAGCGATTGTTTATTTAATTTATCGACGCCACTGGAGCGCCGTGGCCAGCCTTGTCGTGGTGCTGGCATTTTTGCTTATCGTGTTACCAGCGTCGTTCCGCGGATTCGAACAAACCTGGCACGACCTTGAGAAGTGGAGCGCCGGGATGTTGAAATACAACGTGGTCGGCGTGGGGCAGCGGCCAATGCGCAGCTATACCTGGAAAAATCAATCTCTTGTTGGCGTCGCCAATCGCTTGCTCCGACATGTTGACGCCGATGCCGCTTCCGCGCCGCACACACCGGTATATGCAAACTTCGCGGACTTCAAATTTGCAACAGTCAACCTGATCATCGTGAGCATCGCACTAGTGCTGGGAATTCTGTTTATCGCACTGATGCCTCAGCGTACCATGCGCACGACAGAGAGCGATGCAATTGAATTCGCATTGCTTATCTTGATGATGCTGATGCTCACTCCGCTCTCGTTTGGTTATTTTTTTTCATGGCTCATGCTGCCGTTCGCAGTAGTGACGCAACGGGTGCTCGCCCACAGGACCTCATCCCTTTTGTGGTGGAGCGTCGCTGCTCTGCTTTTCCCGCGCGTTGCGCAGACCTACGGAAACGTATTTTGTGCCGCCCTACTGCTATTTATCGGACTTTCGATCGAGCTGTTGCGCTGGAAGCGAGAGAGCCGGCACATTTCAGCGGCCCCAGTCATTCCGATTCCGCAGGTTGGCCGATTTCCATAGTCACTCAATCGACACGTTGCTTACTGCCGATCTTGCAATCTCCGGTGCACGGTGCGGGCCGCGGATGAGATGCCGGAAGATCGCGAGTAACCATCGGAGAAAAAACCTCAGGGCAATGCCGAAGGACATTTTCGATTTTCCGCGTGCGCGATCCCGAAAAGCGATTGGAATTTCACATATGCGCAGGGTGCGACCGCTGTGTACGATCGTCTCGAAAACAATTTTGAAACCGCTAACCGGTGGCGCCAGTTCGAGCAATCGAGAACGGGTAATGGCAAAGAATCCGCACATCGAATCGTGCACGCCGGTGAGGGGATAAGCGACCGCCGCTCCCGCTCGCGATATGATTCGTCGCCAGAACGGCCAGCCCGGCGTCGATCCACCGGTGACGTATCGACTTCCGATCACCATGTCCGCTGTGCCGGTAAACAGCGGGGCGAGCAAATCCTTCATCCGTTCCGGCGGATGACTGAGGTCCGCATCCATCACCAGAAGAACTTCCCCTTGCGCGGCGCGCGCACCCAACATGATCGCGGCAGCCAGTCCAAGTTCTGCGCGGTTTTGCTCGATCAGGCGAATCGGATGATTTACCGCGAGCGCTCGAATCATCTCTCGGGTCGCATCGGTTGAATGATCATCGACAAACAAAATCTCGCGAAAAGGAACAGCGTTCGCGACAATTTGCGACACGAGGGGCGCGATATTTTCGGCTTCGTTCAAAGTAGGAACGATGATCGAGACGGAATTGGCAGTGACAGACATTTGGTGGGTGAGCCGACGACGGGATTCGAACCCGTGACCTGCGGTTTACGAAACCGCTGCTCTACCAGCTGAGCTACGTCGGCACGGACGGCAAAGATCGCATCCGGTTGAAGTGGCGGCAAGAGTGAAGGCGCAGAGGCGACGGCCTGCTCGCAGATCATTGCGCAGTATCAGGCGTCTGACTTTGTTGATTAGGCGCCTGGCGCGCGTACCTCCACCAATTTGTTTCGCCAACGTTTGATCTGCGCCGCGACGTTTTCCGGCGAAGGTGCGCCGATTGCGACGCGTTTTGCGAGTGAATGGCGAATGTCGAAAATCTTTGCCACATCAATATCAAAAAGTGATGAGAAGGATTGCATCTTGGAAAGCGGGATTTGATTCAATGGTAGCTTCGCTTGCGCAGCGTGCACGACCAGTCGCCCAACGATTTCGTGAGCCTCGCGAAAGGGCGCTCCTTTCTTTACCAGATATTCTGCCAGATCAGTCGCGAAAAGATTCGGATCGCTTGCCGCGGCTTCCATGCGTTGGCGATTGATTTTTAGTTCGGGCAGCATCGCAGTGAAAACTTCCAGTGCGGCGCGAACCGTATCGACGGAATCGAATAGCGCTTCCTTGTCTTCTTGCAGGTCGCGGTTGTACGAAGAGGGAAGCGCCTTCATCACCGTGAGGATCGACATCAAATTTCCATAAAGCCGGCCGGTCTTGCTGCGGGTCAGCTCGGCCATATCTGGGTTTCTTTTCTGCGGCATCAAGCTGGAGCCAGTGCAAAATGCGTCGCTGAATTCCAGAAATCCGAATTCGCTTGTGCTCCACACAATCAGGTCCTCGCTCAAGCGCGAGAAGCAAGTAATGCGAAAAAGTGATCGGCTGCGCACGCTGTAGATGTGTGTAGCCCGGCATCACAACATCGACATGTTGTTCGGCGAGATCGAGCAACGCGGTTTGCAACGAGCGAAGACCGGCGCTCAGCGCGCCATTCTCAGTTTTCACATACAGCCGCAAATCAAGCGCGACCTGATCGTTCCGGCTGCGCGCGGTGTGAAGCTTCCCGCCGGCCGGGCCGATCCGTTTCGTGAGCGCCGCTTCGATGTTCATGTGCACATCTTCCAACGATCGATCCCACTCGAATTTGCCGGATTCGATCTCCTTCTCGATTGTGCGCAATGCATTCTCGATCTTTTGCCGCTCAGCGGCGGTGATGATGCCTGCCGCGGCGAGCGCGGCGGCGTGCGCGATTGATCCCGCGATGTCGTATCGATAGAGTCGCCAGTCCAACGAAACGGATTCGCTGTAGCGCTGCGCTACTTCCGCAGCCGGGTTATCGAATCTTGCTTTTCTCATCGCGTTTTAATAGGTGAGCTGT
>WNGG01009955.1_pt1 | contig 11471 bp, 5 predicted proteins | sample 5400661 | NCBI WGS metagenome assembly WNGG01 (sample SAMN13153372, study PRJNA577476) | soil metagenome | isolation source: 100 cm soil or saprolite under Garry oak tree replicate 1 | place: USA:California | collected 2016-06-15 | reverse complement strand
AAGCTCTCCGGCGGCCAGCGCCAGCGCATCGCCATCGCGCGCGCGCTGCTCAAGGATCCGCGGGTGCTGATCCTCGACGAGGCGACCTCGAGCGTGGACGCGGAGAGCGAGCGGCTGATCGAGGAGGCGCTGGAGCGGCTGCTCCAGGGCCGGAGCACGCTGATCATCGCGCACCGGCTCTCGACGGTGCGGCGCGCCGACCGGCTGGTGGTGCTGGACCGCGGGCGGGCGGTGGAGGAGGGGACGCACGACGAGCTGCTGGCGCGAGGCGGGCTGTACGCGCGGCTGTACCAGCGGCAGTTCCGCGACGAGGACGTCGCGGAGGCGAGTCCGCTCGGCGACCCCCCGTAAGAGACGCGAGGCCCCGGGAGTGCTCCCGGGGCCTCGCACGCCGGCGTCGCTCGCGCCGCCCGCCCTACGGATGCGTGATCGTCAGCCGGATGTTGCGCGGCGGTACCGTGGTGGTGGGATTCCCCGTCTGGTAGCGCTGGATCACGAGATAGTGCGCTCCCGCCGGGAACGCAAACAGGAAGGCCTCGGGCCGGGTGATGTCGTCGCCCGTGCCGTGATTGACGCCGTCCGACCCCTCAAGGCTCGCTTGGCACGCGGACCGGCTGTACGCGCCGACGGCCGGGCAGGCGAACACGTCGAGATCGATCAGGTCCGCCGGCGACCCGTCCCAATCCATGGACACCTTGAGCGTCGCCGTGTCCGCCAGGGTGAACTGGTAGAACAAGCACGGCCCCTGAGCCGTGCTGTCTGGACAGAGCGCCTGGTTGCTGATCGCCACGTTGTTCCCTGCCGGGAGGCTGTCCCCGGCAAACATCGGGAACAGCTGCGGCGCCGTCGTCGGGCTGTCGTCGCCGTCCCAGAAGTCGCCGGTCTGGGCCACCGTGTCGACCGTGGTCAGCTCGTACCGGTTCGTGGCGATGTACGTGGGCGCGATGCTGTCGATCACCAGGCGGGCCTTATCGGAGAACGGAACCACGACCGTGATCTGGTTGGCCGTTGCGTCGAAGACGTCCCCTGTGATGCCGCCGCCGAACGTAACCACCGGGTCCTTGTTGAACTTGAGCAGCGTCGTCGCTGGGATGGTGAGCAGGGAGCCGCCGGGCGGCGTGAGGCTCGAGGGGACGCTGGTGAAAATGATCGGCGCGACCGGGGCGTCCACGGTGTCCACGAGGCCACCGCCCGAGACGACCACGCATGCCGGGCCGATCGTCGCGCCCGCCACCAGGGCCTGGAACTTGTTGGCGATGGGCGGATGGTAGGAGGTGTCGCTCTTGACGCCCACGGCGCCCACCGTGCCGGTACACGCGGCGAACGTCACGGGAATCTCGAGCGGAACGAGCTGGGCGTTCACGATCGACGCCTGGAACGCGCCCGTGTCTCCCTGCGACACGACGAGCCGGGACACGGTCGTGACGACGGCCGACGGCGTCAGGGTCGCGAGACCGGAGGTGGGGTCACTCTTGCAGCTCAGCGCCGCCGCACTCGCTGCCGCCACACCGATCAGAAGTCCTGAGAAACGTCGAGTCATGCGAACCTCGCTTGGTAGTTCCACGGAGCCCTAGAACCGCTCCACTTCTTGCACCGCTTCAGGCCCGAGCAATTCCCGCCAGTTCGGCCGGCTTGGCTCGCGACGCTCGTCGGTGAAGATGAGCACGTAGTTGCCGAACCGCGTCACGTCATAGAACACGAACCTGCGCACGCGTGTACGCGTGTACTTCCACACCTCGAAGGGCGCCGTGCTTTGGGCCTGCGGCCGGCTGAGCACCTCATCCGGCGCCCCGTAGCGGATGAAGATCCGGCCCCGATCGGTGCGCCACCCCGGAATCTCGGCGGCGCCCCCCTCGCGGAACCGGCGGTTCGCCTCGGCGATCGCCGAGTAGAACCGGTCCGCATCTTCGTTGCGCGGCGTCCCCGGGGTCGGATCGCGCTTGGCCCAGAACTCCCGCAGGAAGCGCCGCTTGCCCTCCAGCGTCAGCGTCGGGTACAGCCCCTGCTCGTTCGCCTCCATCAGGTAAATCAGCGGCTCGTACAGGCTGTCGAGCTGCGACTCTGCGAGGGCTGCGAACCGGTCGCTCCGCTGGGGTGCCGGAGCGGCGCCGATCGCCGCCTCGGTCTCGAACCCCGCCATGCCGAAGTCCGCGCTCCGCCTCAGCTCCCCGGCCGCCATGGTCACCGTCGCTTCCAACTGGTAGCTCCCCGGGGGCAGCCCCCCCAGGTCGAGCAGCCCCCGCGCCGCTCCGCCGCCGACCGCGAGCGGCACGTGTTGCGGCTGGGTCGCCACCAGCTGCACGCCCTCCGCGGTCTTCACTCGCAGCACCACCGTCGCCGTCTCGGGTCGCTGGGAATACAGCTCCAGGTAGTACCCGAGGTTGGCCTGCCGCGGGGTGAGCCCAGGACGCCCCGACGCCTCGATGAACAGGTCGCCCTTCTTCAGCTCTCCCGGCCGCGCCGTCGTGTCCGCCGCTCCGGCCGCCTGTCGCAGGCGCGTGCCGAGCAGCAGGTCCGACGCATCAGGCGGCGCCGCCCATGCCACCACATCGCTGCGCTGCCGGGTCACGCGTCCCGTCGCCGAGTCCGTGATCGCCACGTCGACGGCGTAGCGGCCCGGTCGCACGGCGAAGGCGAAGTGCTCCAGCGTCGAGGCCCCCTGCACGCCCAGCAACGACGCCGCGACGGGTTGCGACCAGGACTGCGTCGTCAGCTCGAGGCCGGCGGTGTCGCGCACCACCAACGACACCCGGTACCTGCCGCCATGCTCCCCGACCCCCGAAAGCGGCGACACGGCCGCGATCGGCACGCGGCAGAACCCATCGACCAGCGTCACCGCCCCGGCGCTCCGGTAGAAGCGGAACACGCTCACCTGGACAGCAGCCGGTTGCTGCGCCGCCGTCACTGCCCTCGCCGTCATCCCGCCCCACAGCGCGATGCTCGCCTGCAACATCCTCACCGCTACGACGGCCGTCTCCTACCAGCCGACGCTGAAGCTCAAGAAGTTCGTCCCTCCCAGAAGTCCCAGGTCCCGCCACGCGTAATCGAACCCCAGCTTGAAGTTCCCGCGCGCGTAGGCGATGCCGCCCCCGACGGCGATCCCGTCGCTCGTGAAGCTCCCGGTGCTCTGATTCGTGGTGAGGCTGCCGAGGTTCACGTCGCTGATGTTGTTGTCGGGCTGCAGGGTGTAGCTCCCGCGCGCGGCCAGCGAGAACCCGGAGTGTCCGAGGTTCGCGCCCAGGAACTCGATGCCGGCGCCCGCGGCGGGCTTGGCGAAGTTCGGCTGGTTGAACTCGGACAAGAGCGTGATCCGGTTGCCGCCGCGGTTGACCAGATCGAGCGCCGCGCTCACGCGGAACACGATCGGCAGGTCCCAGCCGGACGAGCGGAGCCGGACCGGCTGCGGCTCCTGCGGCACGTCCGGGGTGCCCAGGGGCGGCGTGCGCGTGACGCCGGCGTCGAGCCCAGCGCCATCGTGCTTGAGCGGCGAGCCCAGGTTCTGGATCACGAACCCCGCCCGGAGCGGGCGGTCGCCGACGGTCGCGTGGAAGTTGGTGCCGAAGTCCACGGCGAACGCGCTCGCCTTGGTGTCCCCCAGCTCGTCGCTGATGATCTTGACCGAGAACCCGGCCGAGAAGCGGTCGGAGAAGTTCTGGCCGTAGGTGGCCTGAATGAACGTCTCGGCCACCGAATACGTCCGCCCGTCCCCGTCCGGGTTGTCCACCGTGTACACCGGCTGGTTCGAGAACCCGAACGTGCCCAGCGAGAGCCCGACCGAGCGGACGCCGCCGGCCATCGGGAAGGCCATGCCAAGCCAGGTGTAGCGCGTGCCGGCGACGTAGTCGTAGGTGGACACCATTGCCTCCGGCCGGGGCAGCTGCGCCAGCCCGGCCGGGTTGAAGTACAGCGCGGTCACGTCCGTGGCCAGCGCGGCGTACGACCCGCCCAGGGCCGCGCCCCGCGCCCCCGCGCCGAGCAGCAGGAATTCGCCCGAGCTGCCGCCGTAGAGGGTGTTGTCGGTGCGGGTGGTGATCTGCTGCGCGGCCGCCGTGGGGGCCACGCCCACCGCCAGTGCGATCGCGCACAACCCGCGCGTGAAGAGCTTGGTCATGACGGTCTCCCTCATGGCGCGAAGTTGACGATGGTGAACCGCCCCACCTTCGATTTCCCGTCGGGCGTCTCGATGTGGTAGAAATACACGCCGGACGCCACGAACTGGTTGTTGCGGTTCCGCAGGTTCCAGGTCGCCTCACCGCCGCCGGTCGGATCGTCCACGGGGAGGACGGTGACGAGGATGCCGCTCACCGAGTAGATCCGGATGATGCAGCGCGCGGGGACGTTGACGAACTTCAGGACCTTCAAGCTCGCCGAGATCTCGAGCGCGTTCGACACATAGTACGGATCGGGCACGGTGTGCACATTGGCGAGCACCGCGGCGTTCGTCGCCGTCGGGTTGAACGTCGAGCCGGTGAACTGGAACTGCGCCCGGAGCCCCGGCACCGCGGGCGGCCGGGTGCGCGAGACGAAGGCGTAATCGTTGGCGCCGGCGGTGTGCGTGACCGACCCGGCGTAGTACCGGGCGTTCCACACCGTCCCGCTCGGCGGCAGCGCCGCCATCTGCATCAGGAAGAAGTGACCGTTCAGATAGAAGATGAACCCGTTCCCGGTTTGGCCAGCCTTCGTTCCCAGCGCGTCCACACTCAGCGCCGCCGTCCCGGCGTAGCTGGTCGATTGCATAGCGATGGGAGACAGGCGCGCGTGGTTCTGGAAGATCGCCGGGTTCTGCGCCGTGCCCCCGCACCGGGTCGTCGTGCCCAAGGGTGGCGACAGCAGGGTCGGGGCGGGGTCGACGCAAGCCGCATCGGACCATGTCAGGAGCGTAACCGAGGTGTCCGCCGTCGACGCCTTCTTCGTCGCGTTCGGGCCCAGGTTCGTCCAGATGACCGTTCCGTCGACCGTGGTCGCGCCGGCGAGCGCCGCCCACGTCGGCTCCGTGCTCCCCGACGTGCCGCCCGTCGTCACCTTCTGAATGTTGCCGTTGGCGTCGACGATCTTGTCTGACAGCGCGTACCCGAGGCTGTTGTCCGCCACGGCGTACGCGTGCGTGGCTTGCCACACGCCGCTCACGACGTTCACGAACGACGAGTCGTTCAGGATGCCCCACGACGCGCGGATCTTGGTGCTGAACGGCACCGGGACGTGGTGCGTCACGTCGATCACCGAATCGATCGCTCCGGCGGCTCCCCAGTAGACCTTGAAGTCCGCCGCGCGCGTGACCCCAGCGGTGATGCCTTCGAGGTCACGTCCCGGCGAGCTCGTTTCGGTGGCGTAGGCCAGCTCGTGGAACAACCGCACCGTGTCGTCGCCCGGGTTGATGAGCCGCCCGGCGTTGACGCTCGCGGTCGGGATAACGCCCAGCGTGCACCCGCCGAACGACGGTATGCACACGCTCGAGTTCGGACCGGGGGTGTTCTCGTTAGCCGTGCCATTCCACCACCGCGGCCCGTTCTCGCTCGAGTTGTCCGGGTTGCCGTTGGCCTCGCCACGGCCCCAGCTCGTGATCCGCCACGCGCCCGGACCCGAGAGCGCGACGCTCGCATACAACGCGTACGACTTGCTGCCGCCAAACGTCGCCGACTTGGCGCTGTCCAGCTGCACCACGGGGAGGAAGCGCTCGGCCGGCGCGGTGTTCGCGCTGCAGCAGTCGAACTGCAGTGGCACGGTGATGTGCGTCGGGGTCTGGCCGCTGGCGCCGCCCGTGATGTAGTAGATCGCCGGTTCCGCCACGGCCGTACCCGGCGAGCCGGCCCCCGACCCAGGCAGAACCGAGTCGATCGACACGTTAACCGTTCCCCCGGTAACGATCTGCGGCACGAACACCGCCAGACTCGACTGGAAGCCGTTGGTCGGCGGCATGGGACCACTGAAGATCCCGGTCGCGGAATCGATGTCCGGCACCGGTGCGCTCGGGTCCAGCGTTTGACCGGCCGCGCCCAACAGCTGCACGTTGGTGATGTTCGCCCCCGCCTCCTGGCCCGAGGGCCTCCGCGGCGTGACCCGCTTGGTGACTCGCGGGGACTCGAGCGAGCTGACGCCCGACGCCACCGAGTTCACGTCGAACGCGGTCACCGTGTAGAAGTAGGTGAACGAATTCCGCACGGCGCGGTCGACCAATGCGAACGGCACGCCCGTATCCGAGAGCTTCGGGCACTTCACGTCGGCGCACTGCACGTTCTCGACGGCGGAGTCGGGTTTGAGCACGAGGATATCGCCGCTCTCGAGCTTCACGCGGCCGCCGGGCGGTACCTGCACGATGTCGCCTACGAGCGGCACCGCGTTGGAGGTGCTGAAGGACGTGTCGAAGGTCACCGGGCAATCCGTCTGCACGCCGAGCTCCGGCGCGCAATTGCCGTAGTTGATCTCGCCCGTGAAGTCCACGAACGACGTGCCGGCGTAGTCGAACTGCGCGACCAGACTGAGCGCGCTCGACGTGCGGCCGCGATAGACCCGGTACCCCTCCACGTCGAACCGCCGGAAGTTGGGGTCGAATAGCGGGTTCGCGATCGGGTTGCCCGCCGTATCGAGGTTGAAGCGCTGGCTCGCGATCTGGAAGTAGGGATCTCCGGTCGTCTCCGACCGGCTCTTCTGCCACACCACGGTCACCTGGTTGTCGCCCGGGAGCAGGAAGAAGTCCGGCGCGTCCGGTGCGAACTCGAGCAGGAACCCGTTGTCGAACACCGCCTGCGCCTTGAGCGCCTTGTCGAGCAGCGAGCGCGGCACTGTGGTCACTTCGTCCTGCTGAATCTTGTTGTCGCCGTTCTTGTTGGTCGCGGAGATCCACCCCGCCACCCGGTCGATCGTGCGGACGTAGGTCGCCGAGTCGGCCAACAGCGAGTCCGGCTGCCCCGGCACGCCGGGCGGGTTCTCGCAGTCGGGACAGGCCTGGACCCCGGGGTTGGCCACGGGCGCCGCGTTGATGTAGGCCACGACGATCGAGCGGGCCTCGCCCGGCGGCAGCGTGAACGGCCCCGATGACTGGAAGAAGCGGGAGTCCGATTGGTCCTGGTTCAGGAAGCAGATGTGCCTCGCACGCGCCGTGTCTGCGCTCGTGTACGGGTTGCACACGCGCCCGCTGTTCTCCAGGTGCCCCGACAGGTAGCGGTACAACTCGTTTACTCCGAATGGATCGGGGAACACCGTCGCCGAGTTCACCGTCATCGAGAACATCGCGAGCCCGGCGGGCGACTTGAGGAACTTCACCCCGATGAACCCCGGCCCCGCGAAGAACGGGGCGCCGAAGATGTCCGGCGGGAAGACCCAGCCGGCGCTCGGGAAGAAGTTGCCGGCGTAGATCGTGCCGAGGTTGAACGGGATGAACGCAGTGGCGTAGTTGGTGCTGAACAGCGCGACGTCCGCGTCCATGCCCTCGGCGGCGAACATCGACGTGAGCGTGTAGCCGCCGGCCGGTAACGTGAACTTGTACTTCTGCTTGTTCAACGCCTGGAACAGATCCCCGATCGCAGCGATCTCGGGCTGGATCGCGGCCGGGATCGTGTTGTTGGTGTACTTCCCCGAGGTCGACGCCGCCGTGACGTTGTAGAACGTGTAGAGGATGTAGATGATGTCTTCGTTGCCGCTCGGGTAGTTCCACGCCAGCACCCGTTCGTCCACGGCGATGCCCATGGGGTGCGTCCGTCCCGTGGCGAACACCGGGTTCCCCTCCCAGTACCGCATCCACACGTCGCCCTGGGAGATGGCGTCCTGCCCGACCAGGACCGGGTTGTAGAGTGCCTGCGTGGCGTCGGCGGGATTCCGCACCTTGGCGCCGTTGGGCCAGGCCGCCACGTCGTTCGGCTCGAGGCGACTGTACGCCAGCGACAGCCCTTCCCCTGCTCCCTGGTCCCCACGCGCGTCGAAGAAGAACGCCCCCGCCGTGTCTCCCGCCCACGGGAAGATGCTCTTGCCGCCGCCCGCGGTATCCGGAATGACGGCCGCGATCTGGAGCCCGGAGTTGAAGATGTATTGGTCCGGCGTGCCCTTGGGCCAGAACCCGCCGCCACCCACCGGCGATCCCGAGAACGCCACGCACACCTCGCCGAAGATGTCGAGGCCGCACTGTTGCCGGTTTACCTGGAACAGGTAGCCCGACGAGGCGAACAGGTTCTGCGCGCGGGGCCGGGACGGCTTGTTCACGTTCGGGTTCGGCTTCGCCACCGCCGGGGTGACGGCGGTCGCGCCGACCAACGCCGCCACCGCCGCGATCCACCGCGAGCGCATTAACCACGTTGAACGCATAGTCAACCCTCGAGTCTTAGAAGTTCACCTCGAACCCCATCCGGATGTGCCGCGGCGTGCCGTTGAAAATCTGCGGCCCGAAAAACGAGTTGTAGAACGTGTCGAGCGCCCGCGTCTGCTCGGCCAGCGTGTACAGCCCGTCGCCGTTGCCGAACCGCTGCTCGACGCGCCGCAGCGCGACGCAGTTGATCACGCTTCCCCACGTGTTGCAGTTGCCCGTCAGATCGATCGAGCCGTCTGAGTTGAGGGCGCCCGCCCCGGCCGCCTCGTTCGCCAGACCGGAGAACTCGGTGCCGAGCGTGAGCTGCTTGAAATGGGCATTCACGATGTCCCCGGTCTCGGCGTACACCCCGACGATGTTGTGCAGGTTCAGGACGTTCCGGACGTCGGCATACGCCGTGACGTCCACGCGGCCGAGCCGGAAGCCCTTGTTGAGGCGGAGATCGACGTTCTTGGTCCACGGCAGGGTGGACGCGTTGAGCGGCTCGGCAGCGCGGCCGCCCAGCCCGAACGCGAGATGCGGCACGGTCTGGCCGTCGCCGTCGTTGATGAGCCGGGTGTACGACAGGCCGCTGCGCACGTAGAACGTGACGAACGCGCTGATATCCTGCGCGATCGCACCCAGCGCGGTGCCCTTGCGCCAGTCCGTCGGGAACGACAGCGCCATTGAGCCGACGAAGTTGTGCGTGCGGTTGTCGTCCGTGATCTGCGCCTGCTCGGGCGGGAGCACCCGGTCTTGCGTGATGCCCGACACCGTGCGGGAGAAGGTATTCAGGTACGTGAAGGGATCCGACCCGGTGCCTTTCGAGACCTGGAACGTGTACGCGAGCGAGGCGTTGACGTAGTTCCCCACGCGATAGTCGAGCTTGAAGTCGACACCCTTCGTGTTGCCGAAGTCGGCGTTGGTCAGGACGTTGATGGACTCGGTATCGGAGTTCACCGCCGGGTTCACGAACGGCAGCACGCGATACGCCAGGTCGGAGACCTTGTCCTTGTTGTACGCGGACACATCGAGCACCAGGTCGTTCGAGAACGCGTGGCGCACGCCGAACTCGAACAGGATCGTCTTCCCAAAGGTGACGTCGCGGCCGAACTGGTCGTTCGTGTTGGTGAACGTCAGGTCGTTGTTGGTGCCCGAGAGCAGCGTGTTGAATTCCGGGGTCTGCACCTGGTGCGCGTACGACAGCCGGAACCCGGTCTTTTCCGTCACGGGGAACGAGACCCGCAGCCGGGGTGACAGCGCCTTGTGCCCCTGCGAGGGCGTGAACACCCGCGCCAGCGAGTTCGCGTACGCCGTGTCGTCGGTAAATGCGTCGGAGTTGAAGCCGGGGTCACGCGAGATGAAGCCCGGCACGTTCGAGAACAGCGCCTTGGGATCGAAATAGTCCCAGCGCAGTCCCAGCTCCAGCACCACGTCGCCCAGGTCGAGGCGGTCGGCCGCGAACACTCCGTACTTCACCGGATGGACCACGTAGGCGTCCATGAAGATCAGGCTCTGGAGCGTGCTGCTCCAGTACGACAGATCGGTCTTCTGGGCGTCGCCCCCGAGCGTGAACCGGTGGTAGCGGTTCGCCTGCCAGTCCACCACCAGCCGGCCCGTGTAGCGCGTCTCTGCATTCAGGGCCGCCGTCTGGCGGAACCCTTGGTTGAACCACCCCTGGGTCGTCATCCCGTAAGGGTTGGCTCGATTGATCTGCCCGTTGGTGCACTCGACCAGGCGCGGGGGACACAGCAGCGGCGTGCGCAGCCCCTGGTTCGCCCGGATATCGCGGATGATCTGGTCGGTGATCGGGAACGGGAAGCCCTCGAGGCCAGAGAACTTGAGCGACTTGAGCTCGACCCCCAACGACGGGTCGCGCGTCTCGACCTCGGACTGCGGATCGAGCGGCGCGCGGATCTGGCGGTCCCGCGCCCACGACAGGTTCAGGTTCACCGAGAGCGCCCGCTCCGCCGAGCGCGACACCTGGTGCGTCAAGTTGAGGACCGCGAGGCGGGACCAGCTGTGTTCGCCCTGGTACAGCCCAGGGTCAAGGATGGACGTCCCCGGGTTGAACCGCTCCTGGCTGCCGGACCCGAGCCCGGTGAGCGAAACGCTCGAGCCCGACCCGTAGGTGTACTGCAGCTTGCCCTGCAGTTGGATCTGGCTCGTCCAGTCCATGGCGCGGCGCCGGCCCTGGCACTCGTAGCCGTAGTTGCTCTGGATCGCCTGGGCCGCTGCGTTGGCGCCGGATCCATAATTGCGGCACTGCCCGGTGTACTGGACGAACTGCGGCAGCACGTTCCGGCTGACGGTGCCGTCGCCGTTCAGCTGCTGCACCACGGTATCCGCGCTGCCCACGATGAACAGCGGCACGGAGTCCGCGTCCCTGGGAGGCAGCGTGCTCACGTGGATCAAGTTGCTGGTGTTGGTGGTCGAGAAGTCGAGGTCGTGGGTCAGTTGTCCCGAAACGACGGCCGAGCCGAACCACCGCAGGTTGTTGACGTGCGGCACCGGCCCGCCGAGCGACGCCTCGAGCCGGTTGTAGCCGACGCTGATCGCGTCGCCGAACGGCTCGTCCGACTCGGTTGAGAGCGAGCCCTGGAGCTTCTCGCCGCCGGCCTTGGTGGTGTAGGAGATGACGCCGCACGCCGGTGTTGGTGCCGCGTACCGGCGCGCCGTCGATGTAGACGTTGGCCTCACCCGGGCGGCCGCCGCGGATGGAAACGCCGCGCGCCGATCCCGACTCCACCACGCCCGGCTGGAACGTCAGCACCTGCCGGACATCGTCGACCGGGAGCTTGTTGACCAGATCGCCACCGATCGTCGCCCCCGACGTCACCTTGTCGCGCGGCACGATCGGGTTGGCCGCAGCTTCGACGGTTACGGGTCCGATCGCCACCGCGGACGGCGTCAGCTTGACGTTCACCGCCAACGTGAAGCCGCCCTGCACCCGCACGCCCGGCACTTCCGCGGCCGTGTAGCCGATGAACTTCGCCCGCACCGTGTGACTGCCGACCGGCACGTTGTTGATGAAGTAGTATCCCTTGTTGTCCGTCAGCGCGCCGAACGACGTGCCGACGATGGTGACCTGAGCGCTCGCGACCGGAGCGCCTTTGTCGTCCGTCACCGTACCTTCGATCTTCCCCGTCGTCTGTTGCGCGGCGAGCGACGACGCCCACACGAGCAGCGTCACCAC
>WNGG01008264.1_pt1 | contig 11471 bp, 11 predicted proteins | sample 5400661 | NCBI WGS metagenome assembly WNGG01 (sample SAMN13153372, study PRJNA577476) | soil metagenome | isolation source: 100 cm soil or saprolite under Garry oak tree replicate 1 | place: USA:California | collected 2016-06-15 | reverse complement strand
CGGTTTACTTCTGGCAGGCGCAACACAACGACGTCCTGAAGACGGCGAACACCGCCGACGTCCGCCTGAAATGGGGCGTCAGTTACTCTCCGGTTACCAGCACGACGGCCTGCGCCGCGATTCAGGCCAGTAATCCTCGTGGACTCTGCGAGGGCCTATACGGCTACTTCTGGGTGGGCAGTGACACAGTCTCCAATACCGGCAGCACGAATGCCACGGACCAGGCGTTCTACATTCAGGATTCCTGGACCGTGCGAAATACCGGTCTTACGCTGAACGCGGGTGTCCGGTTCGACCAGGAAAAGAATCCTCCATACGATCCGCACCGCTTCCCTCCGGTTAACTTCGGATGGGGTGATAAGATCGCTCCACGTGTCGGAGGCGCTTACGACGCGCTTCGTAACGGCAAGCTGAAGGTCTATGCAGCTATGGAAAGTTCTTCGACACGATGAAGCTTGGCCTGACTCGCGGCTCATTCGGCAGTGACTATTGGCACGAATGCCAATACGCTTTAGACACGCTCGACTTCACCACCATCACCCCTACTCTCACCACCGGCGCCGGTTGTCCGCCCTCGGGTCCGGCTCCGGGCGTCAATGCTCGCTTTATTGAGAACGTGGATTTCCGTGCGACCAAGGAGGACCCGCGGGATCCAGCCGTCCAATCCAATATGAAAGCCGTGCAGAGCCACGAGGTCACGACCGGTGCGGATTGGTCGATCACGCCGAACTGGGCTCTGGAGACCCGCTATACGCGCAAGCGGCTTGATAACACCATTGAGGACATGTCGATCACGGATGATCTTGGTTACTACATCGGTAACCCGGGGACGACTTTTGCCGACGTGCTTCACCGGCCGGTGGTCATTAAAGACGCGAGCGGCAATCCTTATCTAAACTCCGTCCCATTCTGTGCGGAGTGTCCGGGAGTGGTCAAGGCTATCCGCAAGTATGACGGTGTGGAGTTTCGCTTGACCCGGCGCGGAGGCGCTCGTTGGTATGGCACCGTGAGTTACACGTACAGCCAACTCCGGGGCAACTACTCCGGCCTGGTCGACACCGATCCTACCGATCGCAACGGCGGCCGCCACTCGCCCAATAACGGCCGTGCCTTCGACCTTCCGACGATGACGTATTTGCCCAGCGGCAAGGCGGATTACGGTCGTCTGGCAACGGATCGCCCGCACACGGCGAAAATTTTTGGTTATTACCGGCTGCCATGGCGCGGCCAGGAAACGTCGGTGGGCCTCTCGCAGGCATTTTACCAGGGCACCCCGATCAGTTCCTGCCTTCCCGTGATCGGAACTTCTTCTGCATGCCAGTGGGCCGAGGGACGCGGGAATTTTGCTGAACTCCATCGCGATGCCACCGGCAATATCGTGAAGGATGGCGTTCGGACGAATGCTCGCAGCGATCCGTACTTGCAAACGGATGTATCGGTGCGGCATGAAATCAGGGTAAGCAAGGACAACGAGAACCAACGTCTCGTGTTGGAAGGCAATGCCTATAACCTGTTTAACCAGCACGCCGCCACTTCATATTATCAATACGTGATCCCGACTAACCTGATCAACCCGACGCGCCCATCGCGCTTCAGCGGTGATCCGCAGACCGACTGGGCAAAGGTTATGAACGGCTATGACTATGTTGCGGCGCTGAATGGGACCGGAGCGTTTGCCGGTCTCCAGGCTCCACTGACCCTGGCCAGCCGCTACGGTCTACCGCAAACCTTTCAGATCGCCCGCCAGTTTCGTCTGGCTGTTCGCTTCATCTTTTAGCCCGGGCTCGCTGTGAACCGCAAGGGGCCGGTAACCGGCCCCTTTCTTTTACGTGGGCGAACCTGATTTTCGCTGACCTTTTCGGTCCCGACAGGATTCACCGGCAGTATCAGTCTCCCAGCACGCGGTCAGGCCGCCATGTTTTTAACCGAGATCCCTGGATTTGCTTCGTTGCCGACTCCATTTCACGGAGTGCTGCGGATTTCGACGGATTTGGATCCCGGAATATTCGTCGTCGGCATACGTGCTCGGTACAACGAACGCAGGGATTTTCTCGTCACTACCACATCTCCCGTTGATGAAACCATTTCTGTTTCCAACAGCGAAATAACGTTTCCCCATATCGCTGTCGGTGGCGGTTACACAACACAAGTGGTGTTGTTCAGCGGCCATGGCCAGTCCGCCGAGGGAAGGGTTTCGATGTATTCACAAGCCGGCCAGCCTCTCAGCGTGGCGCTGCACTAACAGATGGCGTTGTGCAAATGAATCCACAGGGATCGATTACCCGAGAAATGGCACGTCTGTTGGCGCGCCAAAAGCGGCTTTCGCGGTGGGCGTCGTGGATCACATCCGCCGGCCAATACCGGGCTAATTGTAGCTAGCGAGGCGGAGGAAATTAGCCGGCGCGGTCGATCTTTACCCAATTCTTTACCCAATGACCGGCGTGATAACATACCAATCATGTCACTGAAGATTTCAAGTGATCCCGCGCCCCTGACCACTGACGAAGACGGGGTCGTGCGTGTCGGAGGCACACGTGTTCGGCTGGACACGGTTGTCTATGCTTTCAACCAGGGCGCCAGTGCCGAAGAACTACTTCAGCAATATCCGTCACTGGCTCTTTCCGACATCTACGCGACGATCAGCTACTATTTGCAGCACCGCAGTTCCGTTGACGCTTATTTGCAAGAGCGAAGGCTGGAACACGACGAGATCCGGCAACTCAACGAATCGCGATCCGATGCTGCCGGCCTTCGGGAACGCCTGTTAAAGCGCAATCAGCAAACCTGAAGCATGCTTCGCTTTGCGGTGGACGAGGACTTCGATAACCGTATTGTCCGTGGTCTGCTCCGGCTGCTGCCAGCACTCGATATCGTTCGCGCGCAGGATGCAGGTTTAATTGGTAAATTAGATCCGGCGGTTCTCCAATGGGCAGCCGCCGAAAACAGAGTCCTTCTGACGCATGACGCATCAACAATGACCAAACACGCCTATGCTCGCGTCGAATCCGGAAACCAAATGCCGGGCATCTTCGAAGTCGGTCAGGAGATCCCAATCGGAGAGGCCATCGCTGATTTGATCCTGATTGCAACGTGCAGCTTCGACGCCGAATATGAAGGGCAAGTTCGTTACCTTCCGCTCCGATGAGTCCCGAGTCTCCCATTGCCGTTTCACGTCATCGGGTATTGCTGAGCGCACGTGGATCTCGGCGGTTGCGTATTGGCGATATGAGGCGCGGGCCCTCTGGCCGTACGAGAGCTACACCAATATCAACAATCATCGAGACGATCGTGGCGATTGCGATTCAGACCGGAGGCACATCTTCAACCTGACGGGCGGGGCCGAAACGCCGCAGTTTGCCAATCCAACAATGCGCACCCTTGCGACGGAGTTGGAGGTTCTCGGGAATCTTCAGACGATCCGCAGGCACTCCGCTCAATATTCTCGCTGGAACCCGCAATTCCATGGAGCCGAGAATCCTGCAGTTCGCCTTGAAGTATGCGTTCTGATACACATTCGGCCTTTTTATTGCCGGCCGGTCCCCCCACGCTTGAGGCCTGCCAGAATCTTCTCCCTCGTGATCGGATGCTCTCGGATCCTGACCCCACACGCATTGTAGATGGCATTCGATATCGCGCCGGGCACGGCCCCGATGCTCGTCTCGCTGAAACTCTTTATCCCAAAGAACCAACGTGGTTCTAAGCTATCAATGAATATGTTTGTCTGGTCTTCGGGAACATCCATGATCGTGGGAAGCCTGAAGGACAGGTAGCCGACCTTGTAGTGACGAGTACCTGGAAATTCCCGATCCCACGGAATGGCATCCGTCGTCATTTGAGTGCTCTGAACAAGTGATCCGTGCATATCGGCTTCGCCAACCATCGGGTTGACAACTAATCCTGTGTCATGGCTGTATACGGTTCTTACAATGCGCCAATCACCCGTCCAGGTGTCCACTGCAACCTCGATGAAGCAGGCCCCCACACCCTTACTCAACGCCCTTCCCTGATCTTTATGAGCGCCTCTGCCCGTTTGGCGTATGACGCCTTTGTTCGACCTGGCCAGTGCTGCAAACGTTATCCTCTTACGGGGATCTTCTGTCGACGAGATGACTCCATCTTGCATCTGAAGTTTGGCTACGTTCACGTTCAAGGTTTTTGCGGCGCGTTGGAGAAGATCCTTTCTCAGCTTGTCGGCCGCACTGAAGACAGCCGCCCCTTGTAAGGTGATGGTTTTGCCCGCGAGCCACGTATTGCTTTCGGGTGCAACGTCGGAGTCGCCCCAAATCACGCGGATACGATCTCGGGTTGTGAATCCCAGGATTTCGGCAACGACGTGGGCCAGCGCGGTATCATGATTGGTTCCGCTGTCGGGAAGAGCGTTCTTCATGGTCACATAGCCGTCGGCGGTCAGCTCCAGCTCAGCACTGAAAATTCCGAAGGCTGGCCCGCCACCGGTAGTCCCCTCGATCAGCCTGTCGAAGTAGAGTTCTCCTTCGTGATAGCCCATATGTCCCGCATGGTGCTGCGACATGCCCACTCCGATCCCCTTCTTGAACCGTCCAGGCATGCCGCCGGGCACGGCATTCCTGTTATCCCATCCAATAGCCTTGGCCCCCTCTTCCAGCACCTCGACGGACGCAAACGAATCGTGCATGACCGCGCCGTTCTCGGCCTCGAACCTCTCCCCCAAATCCGAATGCCATTCCCTGGTGAGCTTCGTCCCTGGTTTGGAAATATGCAGAAGCCTGAACTGGATGGGATCCAGCCCAACCGCTTCTGCCATTTCATCCATCATGTTTTCCCAGGCCCACTTGACTTCTTGCTGTGTGTAGCTCCGGACCGGTCCTGACCGCATGGCATTGGTCTTATAAGTAAACCATCTCGATTTCCAGTGTGGAACACTCGATGTGTACAGCTCTGTGTTGTTCTTCGAAATTTCAGCCGTCGCGTGGCCGCCTCCCTCGATATCGCCACTGCTGATGTGGACCTCGTGGAGGAGAGCGATGACGCGCCCGTCCTTCCTGGCTCCCACCTTAAATTTCGTTCGGATCTCCGGCTTAATCTGGAGGTACGCCAGTTCCTGGTCCTTTGCGAGCATTAACCTAACGGGTTTGCCCGCCATTTTGGCGACATAGGCTATATATGGATTGAACCTCGACGCCGCCATCGCTGCCCCAAACGTGCAGCCGTTGTATTTGTTAATGTATCTGATCTTGGACGGATCGATTCCCAGCCCCCGAGCTAGCTCCGCTCGTTGCGGGTAGATGCCCTGCCCCATGCCCCAGAACGTCAGTTTGTCGCCGTCCCACTTGGCAACGCCTCCAAAAGGTTGCATCGGAACGGCAACCGCTCCTGCAAAGGAATAGGTGAACTCCTTGACGATATCCGCTTCTTGAAATCCCTTCTCGACATCACCATGTTGGGACACCCATGTGGCGTTAGGATCGTAGTGCGGATTATTCGGAGCCAGTCGAATGAGATTCCCTCTTCCTCGACGAAGATCTGGCGCATCAGGCGACATCGCCTGTTCGACCGTAGAAGCAAAGGGAAGGGTCTCGTACTCCACCTCGATCGCCTCGACAGCATCCTCTGCAAGGTCCTCTGTTTCGGCAGCAACAATGGCAACGACTTCGCCTTGAAAGTTTAGTTCTTGAGGTAATGGATAAGTAGGTGGGGCGTTCCTGTACGTGAGCACGTACCGAACGCCAGGCATGTTCTCAGCCTTTGAGGTATCCAGGTTCTTAATCCTGGCATGAGGATGTGGACACGTCAGCACCTTCGCGTGGAGCATATCGGGCAACCTCACGCGAGTCGCATATTCCGCCTTGCCCGTGAACCGCGGTATCGCAACCTCAGGCAACGGCGGCATCGGTTTTCCGACCACATTGAGATTTACGGGGGGATAGCCCTGCCACTTCTTCGTCACGATTTTCCTGTCGCCTTCGACCAGCACATCCTCCGGACCGTGTCCGCCACCGGTCGAAAAATTCCGAACCATGGGCAGCTTCACCTGAATGACCGATTCCATCTTGGGTTCGATCTTCGTCTTCGTTTGTCTCATACTTCCGCCTCCCCGCGGAGCACCTTACCGGTATCGACGACGGTCCGGATAATCGCCGAGTATGCAGCGCAACGGCAGATATGTCCGGCCAGTGCGGCCTTCACGTCATTCACGGACGGATTCGGGTTCTTGTCCAGAAGACCCTTCGCGGTCACCTCCCAACCCGCTGTGCAGAAGCCGCAATCCGCGGCCACGTACATGTGACCGATCTTTTGCATGGGGTGCAGGTTCTTCTCATCGCCCAATCCTTCAACCGTGACAACATCAATGAAAAGATTTACCGCTCTGAAAACCGGCATTTTTTTGTTCAGAAATTAGCTTGCGTTATGCTGTCAAAACCCAAAATCGTTGTCTAGCAAAAATAGCCGCGGATTGCGCGGATTACGCGGGGGAATTTCGGGACGGAGGAAAAACTCGCGAAGTACGACTCTTGGCATAGAGCCCCGAGTTTTTCTCCGTCCCTGAGAAAACGGGAAAACGGGGACAGTGAGCAATAACAAGTTTCGTACGAAGTTTTTTGGCGGATCACAGGCTACGTATATAATGCGCCGTACTATGAATCGCAGAGAACTCTTGAAAACGTTGGGTGTGGGGGCGGCGATGGAATTGTTACCCAGTTTGGCAACAGCACAGCCAAAGGTCATGCCGAAAGCGCTCATCTTCGACACGTTTGGAACAGTCGTGGATTGGCGTGGATCGATCATTGAAGAGGGCAAAGCCTGGGGGAAAACCAAGCGCGTGGACATCGACTGGGCGAGTTTCGCGGACCGATGGCGTGCAGGTTACCAGCCTTCCATGGAGAAGGTGCGAAAGGGTGAACTTCCATGGACCAAACTGGACGTCCTGCATCGGATGATTCTGGAGGAATTGCTCAAGGAATTCCGGATGATGCCGGCGCTCTCGGAGGAAGAGAAGGATCACTTGAATCGCGTATGGCACCGTTTGAAGCCGTGGCCAGATTCCGTTGCGGGTCTCACGCGTCTCAAGAAGAAATTCATCATCGCGCCTCTGTCGAATGGGAACGTCGCGCTGCTCACCGAGATGGCCAAACACGCGGGCTTGCCCTGGGACTTGATCCTCTCGGCGGAATTGGCCAGGCATTACAAGCCTGACCGCGAAGCTTATCTGACGGCGGTCGATCTGTTGGGTCTCAAGCCGCAAGAGGTGATGATGGTGGCCGCTCACGTCGGTGACCTCAACGCTGCGCACAGCTTTGGCTTGCGGACCGGATTCATCCACCGGCCGAACGAATACGGTCCTACACGCCAGCCGGACAAAGCGAATCCCGGACAGTTCGACGTCGTGTCGAAGGACATGCTTGATCTCGCGTCACAGCTTGGGGCATGACTCTCACCCGCTTAGTCCGGTACGCTACTTTTGATTACCGATCTTATAGCGCGCCTCAGGATTGCAATATCAGGCGACTGCAAGCGAGGAGGTGAGTCACACCTCACCTCCTCGTTCGCGATAGAGAATTATCCCCGAGCCGCGGTTTGGGTTTGGCTTTGGGACATCACGCTGGAGGAGCTCACGAATACCTCCTCTCGCTCTAGGTCAATATCTATCGAAAATCTGCAGCCTTGCGATGAGGGTGTGCCACGGCCTCCAAGAGAATAGAGCCAAGATCCTGAGGCTCGGGCGCACCTAAATGTCCCGACTCCTTCTGGAGGCGCACTGTGAACGCAATTTGGCAATTACGGGTCCATACGCTCACCCGGAAAGGGCCTGAGAGAGTCACAGATCGATTGAACTGATTTCCAGTCGAACCACATCTTATCGAGTACGTGGCAGATTGCGGTTGTGGGATCTTCAACCGTGAATCGGTACATCAGCACGTTGTCCGCGGTGCGCGTGAAGCGTTCGATGAGATGCAGTTTTTCGCTGGATCCCACGTGCGCCTTGGTCCTCCTCGTCACTCGACTTGCGCTTGCCCAGGAGTGGACCGAATACAGGCGCGTGCAGGATGGCTTTGAGGCGCTCTTCCCGGGCCAGCCGCGCGTCACGGAGACCACGTGGAAGTCCCAGGCAGGCTTCAATCTACCCGCGCGCGTCTACTCCGTTGAACGGGGACGCGAGCGCTATTCAGTAACGGTCGCCGACTATACCGGAATCGAGCAATTGGGAAAGGAGCGTGCCAAAACGTGCCCAGCGGGCGCGGAGCCTTGTCTCGGCACTCCGGAGCTCTCCGGCGTCGGCTATTGGAAACACGATACCCGCGGCGCACCCCTCTATGCCGCGTCGCTGCTCATCAAGCGTGACGTCAAACTGACCGACATGTATTGGAACCAGGTGTACCTCCTGTCCGGGATCATGCTTCAGTTGAAGGGCAACGTCGATGAATCGCGCACGTACGCGTACATCGTGATGCATGAGATGAAGCTGTACATCGCGGAAGCGACTGTGCCAAAGGGGGCTCCGGAGCCGTTGCTGTTCGTCACAAGCCTCGGCTGGCTCGATAAGGACGGGAAGGACCTTCGCTACCGGACGCTATACTCACATGAGATTCATGGTTTGAGGGAAGCCCCCCTCCCGGCACGCCAACCTTAATTGTGGTTCTCAGGTGCCGGGGGCTTTGCACAACAAGTCGGGAACCGCCACGCAGCTAGATCTGAAATCTGCAATCGCCAATCGTCAGGTACGCTACAGAGATTGTGAATGCGACTCTGTCTTCGTTCCTGAAATTCTCCGCGCACCGTTATGTGGCGTCTCCGTGGCAAGCACCGGTGCGCCAGAGTCGCAAACCGCCCGATCCGGAGAGCATTGATCTGTTAAAATCGCATTCGGTTTCAGCGCCAAGACAACCTGTGCTATAAGATTGCGCACCACATTACCGGAAAATCTAGCAGCGGCTTCAGCACTCCCGCGCTTTGAGCCGCACGCACAGCCATGACAATGATCAAGGGGGATGCCGATTATGGATCTGATCAGACGCAAAATTCTCGTAACGGGCGCCGCGGCGACGGCGATGGCCGCAGTGCGGCGCGTGTTTGGTAAGCAGACTGGGAAAGGAGGAGCTGCCGTGTCGTTCTACGAAAAGGGTTCCGTTCGCATTCATTATGAGGAGGCCGGTTCCGGCTTCCCGTTGTTGCTCATCGCCGGCGGGGGATTGAACTCGACGATCGCCGGCTTGAGGAATCCCTTTAACGTGACCGAGGAGTTCAAGGGAGAGTACCGTTGCATCGCGGCGGACCTGCGCAACGCCAATCCCGGCCAGTCCTCTGGTCCGCTCGAGATCGACAGGCCGTGGGATTCACACACCGATGACCAGCTCGGTGTGATGGATCATCTGGGCATCAACAAGTTCATGGTGATGGGCTTCTGCATCGGCGGCCCCTTCATCTGGAACCTCTTGAAGCGGGCGCCCGATCGTGTTGTCGCGGCCGTGCTGGCGCAGCCCGTCGGGTTCCGGCCGGAGATGCCCACCCTTCTCTACGACGGCAGCATGACCGGCTGGGGTCCGGAATTGGTCAAGCGCCGGCCCGACATCACGATGGAGATGGTCGAGAAATATCTGACCAAGATGTACCGCACCAACCCCGACTTCGTCTTCACGGTGACGCGCGATTTCGTGCGCAATTGCCAGACGCCCGTACTGATCCTGCCGGACGATGTCCCGGCGCATCCGTACGCCGTCGCCATGGAGGCCGCCATGCTCGCGCCAAAGGCCGAAGTGAGCGTGTTCCCGTGGAAGGAGCCCAAGGAGCGGATTCCCCTGGCGGTGCGCCAGATACGTTCCTTCCTCCGAGCACATCGCCCTGCTTCTGCTTAGGCGGCGGTGTCCATACGACAGGCGACAGTTATTCTCTGAGCTTCACCGGATACGGGTGATCAGCACGCCGGCTATGGCGCTTTGCAGACGAAGTTTGCCGCATCATCCGTGCTGCCGCCTCCTTTGTAGGAGGCCACCTGCGGGTACGGACAAAGTGGGCGGGTACGGTCCACAGTTCGGTTCGTGAGATGAGACGCGAGGATTTGCTTCGGAGCAGTGCCACCCGCAACCCATTGCTCGATGGCCGCCATCTTGTTGAATGTGTCGGTTCCGGGACCGCCGCCGCAATGGTTCATGCCGGGCACCATGTACAACTCGATCGATTTGCCGCCCGTGCCTGCACCGAGCTTTCTGACCACATCATTGAAATAGTTAACGCTGTTCATCGGTGTAACTTGCGGGTCGGCCCAGCCGTGATACATCAGTAGTTTGCCGCCGCGATCGAAGAAGGGTTTCAAATTGGGATCTGTGAACTCAAGCAAGCCCTTATCAGTCCTGAGCGCCAAGTCAATATCAGTGGCGGCATTGAACCGGTGCCAATCCCACTTCGGATCACTGAAGACTAGGTATTGGAACGTCTCGGTGGAATACCTGATCGGTTCCGGGCCTGCCAAAATTGCCCAGCCCAACTCTGATCCCGGTTGGAGTAAGGCTGGCATAACTTCAGCCCCAGTTTTCGGATTCTTCACCGGCGCATAGAGCGATCTTGCCGTCTCCGCCTGCGCCGGGGTGAGGCAGTTGGGGCCGTCCGCACCCTTGCAAACGAGCACCTTCGGGTCGAAGTGACAGACGGTGGGATTTTCGATGACGCCATCTTTAACGCCATCGAGCACATCACACGCTTTCAGCACCGCCTCGTGAACCAATGCATATTTCTCAGGCGGGATGTAACTGTCTTCGCCTCGGTGGGCGAAGACGTTGATAGCCATACGGGCGACGAGGAGGCGCATCCAGTTGATGCCAGAGGCCCCGGCCACAATCCCGTCGAAGTCAGACGGGTATTTTGCCGCCTCCGTGATACCTTGCCGCCCACCTTGGGAGCAGCCGTTCCAAAACGAAAGGCTCGGTGCGCTGCCATAATAAGCATTCACGATTGACTTCGCCTGCACCGTCATCTCGTGAACCGCACGATCAGCGAAATCGATGACCTTTTCAGGGTGGCCGATTGCAAATGCCGCCGTGTTCCCTTGGTGACCGGTGTCAGTGCTCGCGGATGCGTAACCAGCCGTCACGGCGGCCGCCAATGCAGAATAACTGATGACTCCGGCAAAGCCACCATTGCCGACTGCTTGAAACTTCCCGTTCCAGCCGGAGACCGGCAACCAGACTTCGACCTTGATGTCAGAGTCGCTTGAAGGTGTGAGGGTCGCCGCCACACGGCAGAAAGCTGGCACATTCGAAAATTGAGAAGTGGCAGTGCCGGGTGGGCCAGTTGTTGGCGGCGTGAAAGCGCCAGCCGCCACGGTATTTGAGGATGTAATCGTGGTGTTCGTTAGCTTTAGGGAAGCGAGACTCTCACAGTTTGCGGCTGCGGCCGACGATGCGGCGAGCCCAATTATCATAAGACCCGTTAAGAACGTTAGAATCGCCTTGAGAATTCGCTTCATGCGTGTCTCCTCAAATAGATCAGGGTACAGCGGG
>WNGG01008263.1_pt1 | contig 11472 bp, 17 predicted proteins | sample 5400661 | NCBI WGS metagenome assembly WNGG01 (sample SAMN13153372, study PRJNA577476) | soil metagenome | isolation source: 100 cm soil or saprolite under Garry oak tree replicate 1 | place: USA:California | collected 2016-06-15 | reverse complement strand
TTGCGAGTGACCGGCAGCAATTCCACGTCGCGCGCTGCGCGGTTGATGATCGCGCCGGCCCGCCGCGCGGCCCTGACCGCGATTCCGAGCATCGGGTGCATTTTTTCGTCCGGGAATTGAAAAGAGCGGCGCTGCTGAACGCCGGATTCTAGTATGAAAGCCGGCGGCCCGCTGTCTCGAATCCGCGTCGTCCTGCTGCGGCCTTCGCACCCCGGCAACATCGGCGCCGCGGCGCGCGCCATGAAGACCATGGGCATCACGCAGCTCCGCCTGGTGCGGCCGAAGCGCTTTCCCCATCCGGACGCGCGTGCCATGGCCGCCGGCGCGGCGGACGTCCTCGAGTCCGCGCACGCGTGCGCGAGTCTGGAGGAGGCGCTCGCCGAAACGGCGTACTCGGTGGCCCTCAGCGCGCGCGAGCGCGAGTTGTCCCATTCGTCGCTCGATGCGCGCGCTGCGGCGCAGGAGCTGCTGCGCGCGGCGCGCAAGGACGAGGTCGCCATCGTCTTCGGCAACGAGACCGTCGGCCTCTCGAACAGGGACATCATGCGCTGCAGCGCCCTTGCGCGCATTCCCGCTGATCCGGAGTACGCTTCCCTCAATCTCGCTCAGGCGGTGCAGGTGATCGCGTACGAGTTGCGCATGGCCGCGCTGGCTCCTTCCGCCGCGCCGGCGAAGACCGCGTACGCGACTCACGAGGAGATGGAGAAACTCTTTGCGCATCTTGAGCGCAGCCTGTACGCAAGCGGTTATCTGCACCCGCGGCACCCTCGCAAACTCATGGATCGCCTGCGCCGGCTGTTCGCGAAGGCGCGGCTGGAGACGGTGGAGGTCAACGTCCTGCGCGGCATGCTCGCGGCCTGGGACGAAAGGGGCTCACCCGGGAAATAGTTGACCAATTCACTAAGGTTTCCGATAATGCCGGGTATCGGCCTCTGGAATACCGATGCTTACCCGAATCCGCGAAGACATAGCCTGCGTATTCGAACGCGACCCGGCGGCGCGTTCGACCTGGGAAGTCATTACCTGCTATCCCGGTTTCCACGCGCTTCTCATCCATAGAGTGGCGCACCGGCTGTGGCGCATGAGGCTACGCTGGCTCGCGCGCTTCGTCTCGCACGTTTCGCGTTTTCTCACCGGCATCGAGATTCATCCCGGTGCAAGAGTGGGACGGCGCGTGTTCATCGACCACGGCATGGGGGTGGTGATCGGCGAGACCGCGGAACTGGGAGACGACTGCACCCTGTATCACGGCGTGACCCTCGGCGGGACCTCGTGGAGCAAGGGCAAGCGCCACCCGACGCTCAGGCAAGGAGTCGTCATCGGCGCGGGGGCGAAGGTGTTGGGGCCCATCGTCGTCGGCGAGGGCGCGAAAATCGGCTCGAATGCGGTGGTCGTGAAAGACGTTCCCCCAGGCGCGACCGCGTTGGGTATCCCGGCGCGGGTCATTCTCGACGAGCAGGACAAGACGCGCGAGGAAAAGGCGACGAAGCTGGGGTTCTCCGCGTATGCCCTGACGGCCAAAGCGGAGGACGATCCGCTCGCCAAGGCGGTTCAGGGCCTCCTCGATCACAGCGTCGACATGGATAAGCGTATCGAATTGATTCTGAACCAGATTGAGGAGCTCCAGGCGGAGCGGGAAGAGTCCCAGAGGCAGCTTCGCCTGGGTCCCAAGGTGGTCAGTAAATAGTTGATCGATTTGCTTGGGATTGTGTATACTTGACAAAATTTATCGGGTATTCGAAGCCGTTCAGGGTGCAACCATGAGACTGACGACCAAAGGACGATTCGCAGTGACCGCGATGCTGGATCTCGCTATGCACGGCGGCAAGGGTCCGGTGACGCTCGCCGGCATCAGCCAGCGGCAGAGCATCTCGCTCTCGTATCTGGAACAGCTTTTCGGCAAGCTGCGGCGCCACACGCTGGTCGACAGCGTTCGCGGGCCCGGCGGCGGCTACACGCTCGCGCGCAGTCTCGAAAGGGTATCGGTCGCGGACATCATCACGGCGGTGGACGAACCGCTCGACGCAACGCAGTGTGGCGGCAAGGAAAACTGCCACGACGAGCAGCGCTGCATGACCCACGACCTGTGGGCGAAGCTGAACGACAAGATGTACGAATACCTGGATTCGGTGAAGCTCTCCGACCTCGTCGCGCAGCAGGCGACGCGCAAGAACGCGGTGAACGTGCTCCAGGACAGGCGTGGCAAGGAAGCCGCGGTATCGGCTTGAACGGGACGCGCACGAAATGAAATTTCCGATCTACCTCGACTATTCCGCGACCACGCCGGTGGACCCGCGCGTGGCGCAGAAAATGATTCCCTTCCTCACCGAGCAGTTCGGCAACGCGGCGAGCCGCTCGCACGCGTTCGGGTGGGAGGCGGAGAAGGCGGTGGAAGAGGCGCGCGGGGACGTGGCGGCGCTGCTGAACGCCGACCCCAAGGAGATCATCTGGACCTCGGGCGCCACCGAAGGCAACAACCTCGCCATCAAGGGCGCGGCGAATTTCTACAAGGGCAAGGGCAAGCACATCGTCACGATGAAGACCGAGCACAAGGCGGTGCTCGACACGGTGCGCGAGCTCGAGCGCCAGGGTTTCGAAGCGACCTACCTCGACCCGGAGCAGAACGGGCTGCTCGACCTGGGGAAATTCAAGGCGGCGCTGCGCCCCGATACGGTCCTCGCGTCGGTGATGATGGTGAACAACGAGATCGGCGTGATCCAGCCGATCGCCGAGATCGGCGAGATCTGCCGGTCCAAAGGCATCATCTTTCACTGCGACGCGGTGCAGGCCGCGGGAAAGATCGCGATCGACCTGCAGAAGCTGAAAGTGGATCTCTTGACGGTGACCGCGCACAAGGTCTACGGCCCGAAGGGCATCGGCGCGCTGTACGTGCGCAGGAAGCCGCGGGTGCGCATCGAGCCCCAGATCCACGGCGGCGGCCACGAGCGGGGCTTGCGCTCGGGGACGCTCCCCACCCACCAGATCGTCGGCATGGGCGAGGCGTTCCGCATCGCGAAGCTCGAGATGGCGGCCGAGAGCGAGCGCATCCGGAGCTTGCGCGACCGGCTTCTCGCCGGCTTCAAGGACATGGAAGAGGTGTACGTCAACGGCGACATCGAGCGGCGCATACCGGGAAACCTCAACGTCAGCTTCAACTTCGTCGAGGGCGAGTCCCTGATCATGGGGATCAAGGACGTGGCGGTGTCTTCCGGCTCGGCCTGCACTTCGGCGAGCCTCGAGCCCTCGTACGTCCTGCGGGCGCTCGGACGCTCGGATGAGCTCGCCCACAGCTCGATTCGTTTCACGATCGGCCGCTTCACCACCGAGGAGGAGATCGACTACGCCGTCAAGCTCCTGCGCGCCAAGATCGGCAAGCTGCGCGAGCTCTCTCCGCTTTGGGAAATGTACAAAGAGGGCGTGGACTTGAATACCGTGCAGTGGGCGGCACATTGAGGATTAGGGGAATAGGCAAAACCTAGGAGCAACACCATGGCATACAGCGACAAGGTACTGGACCATTACGAGAACCCGCGCAACGTCGGTTCTTTCGACAAGGCGGACGAGCACATCGGCACCGGCATGGTCGGCGCTCCGGCGTGCGGCGACGTGATGAAGCTGCAGATCCGGGTCAACGAGCAGGGCGTGATCGAAGACGCGCGCTTCAAGACCTACGGCTGCGGTTCGGCGATCGCATCCTCTTCGCTCGTCACCGAATGGGTGAAAGGCAAGACGCTCGATCAGGCGGAGACGATCAGGAACACCCAGATCGCCGAGGAGCTGGCGCTGCCTCCGGTGAAGATCCACTGCTCGATCCTCGCCGAGGACGCGATCAAGGCGGCGATCGTCGATTACCGGAAGAAACACGGCCTCGCGCAGCCTGCGGAAAAGGAAGCGAAGGCGGCCTGAGAACCATGATCACGCTTACCGAACGCGCCGCGACTCACGTCTCCAATTTCCTCTCTAAACGCGGGAAGGGAGTGGGTTTGCGCCTGGGCGTGCGCACCTCGGGCTGTTCCGGCCTCGCCTACCGGATCGAATACGCGGACGCCGTCAACCCGGACGACCGGACCTTCGAGAGCCACGGCGTGAAGGTCGTCGTCGATCCGAAGAGCCTTCAATTCCTGGAAGGCACCGAGCTCGACTTCACGCGCGAGGGCTTGAACGAGGGTTTCAAGTTCAACAATCCCAACGTGAAGGATGAGTGCGGCTGCGGCGAGTCCTTCAACGTCTAGCGAGGCCCGGCCTCGCGGTGCCGAGAAAGGGGCGAATGCCCCTTTTTTCTATCCGGAAACCCGAAATGAACCCGAATCAAAACCACTTCGAGCTGTTCGGTCTGCCAGCGCGCTTCGCCGTCGACGCCGCGGCGCTCGAAGCGCGCTATCGCGAGCTGCAGCGCGAGGTGCATCCGGACCGCTTTGCCGCCGCCCCCGAGCCTGAGCGGCGCGTGTCCATGCAGCTGGCGACGCGGGTGAACGAGGCCTATCAGACCTTGAAGTCGCCTTTGCGGCGGGCCGTCTACATTCTGCAATTGCGCGGCGTGGATCCGGAGTTCGAGACGAACACCGCGATGCCGCCTGAGTTCCTCATGGAACAGATGAGGTGGCGCGAACGCATCGAATCCGAGTCCGAAAACTCCGAAGCCCTGCTTCGATTGCGAGCCGGCTTGCGCGACGAGAGCAGGAGAATCTATGAAAGGCTGCACGGTCAACTGGACGAACGCCGCGACGACGAAGCCGCCTCGCAGGCCGCGCGCATGTTGATGTTCTACGAAAAGCTCGACGACGAGATCGACGACAAGCTGGCGGAGCTCGAGACATGAGTTTCGGAGTCTGAAATGGCGCTGCTGCAGATTTCCGAGCCTGGCCAGTCGCCCGAACCGCACCGGCATCGCCTCGCGGTGGGCATCGACCTCGGCACCACCAATTCGCTGGTGGCCGCGGTGAGGAACGGCATATCCGTGGTGCTGAACGACCACGACGGCCATGCGCTCCTGCCGTCGATCGTGCGCTATCTGCGAGACGGACGAACGCTCGTCGGCCGGGAGGCCGAGGCGGAGCTGGCGCGCGACCCGAGAAACACCATCGTGTCGGTGAAGCGCTTCATGGGGCGCGGCCTGAAGGACGTCACCCACGCCGAGAACAGCCCCTACGATTTCCTCGATTCGCCCGGCATGGTGCAGATCCGCACCGTCGCCGGCGTGAAAAGCCCGGTCGAGGTGTCGGCGGAGATCCTCAAGGTGCTGCGCGCCCGGGCCGAGGAGAGTCTGGGCGGGGAACTCACCGGCGCGATCATCACGGTCCCCGCGTACTTCGACGACGCGCAGCGCCAGGCTACCAAGGACGCGGGCAAGCTCGCGGGCCTGAACGTGCTGCGTCTGTTGAACGAACCGACCGCGGCGGCGATCGCCTATGGGCTCGAAAACGCCGCCGAAGGCATTTACGCCGTCTACGATCTCGGCGGCGGCACTTTCGACATTTCGATTCTGAAGCTCTCGAAGGGCGTGTTCGAGGTGATGGCGACCAACGGCGACGCCGCGCTCGGCGGCGACGATTTCGACCAGCGCCTGTTCTGCTGGGTGATCGAGCGCGCGAAGCTCGCGCCGCTTTCCGCCGAGGACGCGCGAGTTTTGCTCACCGAGTCGCGCGCCGCGAAGGAGTTCCTGACGGCCCACTCGGAGGCGCGCATTTCCGCGACGCTCGCGAGCGGCGAGACGGTGGATGTGACCGTCACGCAGAGGGAATTCCAGGACATGACCCGGCCCCTCGTCGCGAAGACCCTGGGCCCCACCCGCAAGGCGCTGCGCGACGCGCGGCTGGAATGGAGCGAGGTGAAGGGCGTGGTGATGGTCGGCGGCGCGACGCGCATGCCGCACGTGCAACAGAGTGTCGCCGAGCTTTTCGGCCAGGCACCGCTCAACAATCTCGATCCGGACAAGGTGGTCGCGCTCGGCGCCGCGATCCAGGCCAACGTGCTCGCCGGCAACAAGGCCTCGGGGGACGATTGGCTGCTGCTCGACGTCATCCCGCTTTCGCTCGGCGTCGAGACCATGGGCGGCCTCGCGGAAAAAGTCATTCCGCGCAATTCCACGATCCCGGTGGCGCGCGCGCAGGAATTCACCACCTACAAGGACGGCCAGACCGCGATGAGCATCCACGTGGTGCAGGGCGAGCGCGAGCTCGTGTCCGACTGCCGCTCCCTCGCAAGGTTCGAGCTGCGCGGCATTCCCCCGATGGTCGCAGGCGCCGCGCGCATCCGCGTCACCTTCCAGGTGGATGCCGACGGCCTGCTCTCGGTATCCGCGCGCGAATCCTCGACCGGCGTCGAGGCCGCGATCGCGGTCAAGCCTTCGTATGGGCTCACCGACGGGCAGATCACCCAGATGCTGAAGGACTCGTTCGACCACGCCAAGGATGACGTGCATGTGCGCGCGCTCAGCGAACAGCGGGTCGAAGGCGAGCGCATGCTCGAGGCCACCGAGGCGGCGCTGCGCGAGGACGCCGACCTGCTTTCCGCGGAAGAATCGGCCGCGCTGCGCTCGGAGCTCGACGCGCTCCGGAAGACGCTCTCCTGCACCGATCATCGCACCATCAAGTCGGGCATCGAGCGCGTCAACCGCGCGTCGGAGGCCTTTGCCGGCCGGCGCATGGACCGCTCCATCAAGCGGGCGCTCGCGGGCAGGAAGGTCGAGAGCCTCTAGGCTTCATGCCGCGGATCATCGTCCTCCCGCACGAAGAGCTCTGTCCCGGCGGCGCCGTCATCGAGGCCAGGACGGGCGAGTCGATCTGCGACAACCTGCTCGAGAACGGCGTCGAGATCGAGCACGCCTGCGAGAAATCCTGCGCCTGCACCACCTGTCACGTGGTCGTGCGCGAGGGCTTCCAGACGCTGGATCCTTCCGAGGAAAAAGAGGACGACCTGCTCGACAAGGCCTGGGGGCTGGAGCCCCAATCGAGGTTGTCCTGCCAGGCGATCGTCAAAAGCGACAATCTCACTATAGAAATCCCCAAGTACACCATCAACATGGTCAAGGAAATCAAATAGGAACCGCGATGAAATGGACCGATACCCTCGAAATCGCGATCGCGCTTTCGGAGAAGCATCCGGACGTGGACCCTCAGCTCGTGCGTTTCACCGACCTGTTCAAGTGGGTGCAGGAGCTCGACGGCTTCGACGACGATCCGAAGCACTGCGGCGAAAAGATCCTCGAGGCGATCCAGATGGCGTGGACCGACGAGGTCGACTAGAACTCATCTCTGTCCTCACCGCCGCCTGGGTTCGCGCAGCGCCGGGTTGAGCTTGTCGATTTCCGCTTGAACCTGCTCGCGGCTGCGTTCGTAGACCAGCTCCCGCCCTCTCACGCTTCCCGCGTAGGACAGGCCCATCCGCGTCGGGGTCAGCTCGCACTTGACGTTGTGAATGCCTTCGCCGAGCACGATCTCTATCCGGTCGGCCCGCTTGCTGTATACGACGACGTCCAGGGTCTGCCCGGTTTCCGTCACGCGCACCTTGATCTTCTCCGGGTCCATCGGGCTACGCCTTCGATTCGGCGAACAGCTTCTCGAAGCGCCGGTCGGGACACAGCCAGATCGCGGCCACGAGCACGTACAGGCCGCATGCGATCCAGGGGTGCACGAAGGCGAGCGGAAGCGCGGCGATGTAGATGACGAGCGAGATGTTTCCCTTGAAGTCCTTCCCCAGCGCCTTGGCGAGCGGCGAATCCTTGGCGTGGATCGCCAGAAGCGCGCGCGTCAGGATGGTGTACGCGCACGCCGCGCCTAGCAGCACGATCCCGTAGGCTGCGACCGTTACCGCGGCAAAGTGATTTTCATCCATCCACCCCGTGACGAAGGGCACCAGTGACAGCCAGAACAGCAGGTGCAGATTCGCCCACAGCGTCGCGCCGTTCACGTGATGCACCGCATGAAACATGTGGTGGTGGTTGTTCCAGTAAATGCCGACGAACACGAAGCTCAGCAGGTAGCTCAGGAACACCGGAACGAGCGGCATGAGCGCCTTCGGATCGGCATCGTGCGGAACCTTCAGCTCCAGCACCATGATCGTGATGATGACCGCGATCACGCCGTCGCTGAAGGCTTCCAGGCGTCCCTTTGTCATGCGTCGCTCTCCGGTGTCGGCCGCTGCGGAGTATGTGCCCGGCTCGCCCCCCGTGCAAGCCGGGCGGCCTCTTGGTGATAGCATTCGTGATGCAGCTTCATCGATGAACGGAGAGGTGCTGCGATGCCTGCTCGATGCACTCATTTGAATTCAGTGAAGACGGCCGCACCCAACACCGACGGCTGCGAGGAATGCCTCGCAACGGGAGACACCTGGGTGCATCTTCGCCTGTGCCGCGCGTGCGGGCACGTCGGATGCTGCGACAATTCGAAGAACAAGCACGCCACCAAGCATTTCAAGAAGACCAGGCATCCGATCATCACCTCGCTCGAGCCGGGGGAGGGCTGGAGCTGGTGCTACGTCGACGAGATCGACATAGAGCTTGGATAAGCGGGGAAAACGCGGATCCGGGAACACTCGCACCTCGGCTGTTTCTGAAAAGGAGATCGACATGTTCGGATTGACACCGCTGGGCGTAATTCACACGGCGATCAGCCTGATCGCGGTGGCCGCCGGGCTCATCGCCCTCGTGCGCGACAAGAAAATCTCCCCGAGGAACGTGCTCGGGAAGGTCTACGTGATCACGACCGTTCTCGTTTGCCTGACCGGCTTCGGGATCTTCCAGCACGGCGGCTTCGGCAAGCCCCATGCGCTGGGCATCATCACGCTCGTCGTGCTGGGAGTCGCGTACGTCGCGGGATACACCAAGCTGTACGGGCGGGCATCGCCTTACATCGAGACGGTCAGCTACTCGGCGACTTTCCTCTTCCACCTGATCCCCGGAATCACCGAGACCACGACCCGGTTGCCCCTGGGAGCGCCTCTGCTGCCGAATGCGGACGCGCCTGCCTTGCAGGCGGCGACCGCGGTGCTGGGCGTCTTATTTCTTGTCGGTGCGGCCCTTCAGGTGCGGCGCTTGCGCGCCAGGCTCGGAGGGGCGGCGAGCTGACTCAGGCCCTTGCGGAATAGAAGTAGTACGTCGCCTTGTAGGGAACCCGGGCCTCCCTGGCGAGCTGCGCCTTGCTGCAGGCTCCCGCGGGAGCTTTCCCGCCGACGGTGTACAGCCGCTGGATGCTTTGCGTCCGGCTGAAAACGCCGTTCCCCGAGGTCGATTTTGCGGCGAGCAGCAGCCACGGGATCGCGGTGGCGGTCGGACCGTCGTCGCGCGCCTTGACTTCGCCGACCACTTTGCTTCCGTCGTTCGATTCCCAGGTCGGACCCGCGTAGTGCTTGCCGATCTTCTTGCCGGAAAGGTCGAACAGGTCGGCTTCGGGCGCCTTGAAGGCCCATTCGAACCGCGCCGGATCGGTTTTGGTGGCGCCGCACTCGTAAATTTGCACGCCCGAGGCCGGTGACACGAGCGACAGGGTTTGACCGGCGGGGACCTTTAGATTCTCGGGGACCAGGGGATTCGTTCCGACGTTGGGAGCGGCGCAGCCCGCGAGGATTGCGGCGAGGGATGCTTTTGCCATCGTGCTTGCGTAGGGATATTTCATCGTTCGAGCTCCCTTTCCTCAATCGGCCTTGACGCCGGCTTCCTTGACCACTTTTGCCCAGCGCGCCTTCTCGTTGACGATGAACGCTGCCAGCGCTTCCGGTGTGCCGGCGCGCACCTCGGTGCCCTGTTTCGCGAGGAACTCCTTCATGTCGCCGGTGTTCAGGATCCGGGTCAGCTCGGCGTTCAGCTTCGTCACGATCTCGCGCGGCGTGCCGGCCGCGGCGAGCACGCCCTGATAGGAGCCGGTTTCGAAGCCCGGGAGCGTCTCGGCTACCGTGGGCAGCTCGGGCGCCGAAGGCACGCGCCGCGCGCTCGACACGGCGAGCCCCTTCAGGCGGCCGCTTTTCACCGACGGATAGGTGGCGAGCATGCCGTTGAACAGCACGTTCGCGTTGCCAGCGATCACGTCGGTGATCGCCGCCGATCCGCCCTTGTAGGGGATGTAGGCCCACTGCACGCCGGTGCGCGCCGCGAATTCGACGCCGGCGAGGTGCGGCGCGCCTCCGGTGCCCGAGTTGGCGAAATTGAGCTTGCCCGGATTGGCGCGGGCGTACGCGATCAGCTCCTTCACGCTTCCGACCGGCACCGAAGGGTGCACCGCGAGCACGTGCGGCGAATACGACACCATCACGACCGGCGAGAAATCCTTCGCCGGGTCGAAGGGCATGTTCGTATACACGCTCGGGTTGATGGCGAGCGCGCCGACGTCCGAGAGCAGCAGGGTGGTGCCGTCGGGCGCCGACTTGGCGACGTAGTCCGCGCCGACGTTGCCGTTGGCGCCGGTGCGGTTCTCCACGATCACCGGCTGGCCCCAGGCTGCGGTGACGTGCGGCCCGATCGCGCGCGCGAGGATGTCCGAGGTGCCGCCTGCGGCAAAGGGGACGACGATGCGGATCGGCTTCGCCGGGTACTGCTGGCCTCGAGCCGGCAGAGCGGCGAGGAGGAGGGCGGCAAGAGCTGCGGCGAGGGCTGCGGCAACGCGGTTCATGGAGGTCCTCCGGGTTCGCTCAAAACGCGAGTGGGGATTGTAAGGCAGCGGCTTCAGGAGAACTTGAGGTATCATCGTCGCGACGTTTATTCGGGACTCGACCATGTTCAAATATCTGCTGGTTTCCGCCGCATGCCTGGTATTCTTTTTTGGTTGCGCGTCGCGCCAGAAAACCGACAAAACACCCGCTCCCGCCCCCTCGGCTTCGCCTAAAGCTTCAACCGACTCGAAGACCGCGCCCGCCCAGGCGGCGGGGAGAACGGGCGGGCGAAAAGTGAAATCCAAGGACGGCAAAGTCGACGGCGAAATTTTCGGCACTCCTGCCGCCAGGAGCAAGTTCGCCAAGCTGGAAATCGGCATGAGCAGGACCCAGGTCGAGAAACTGATCGGAGGGCCCGACGATTCGGCCTCGCACATCACCGGCAGGCAATTCACGCCGTTTTATTTCGGCGGCGATACCCAGCGCCACGAAGCTTTCTACAGGAATGAAGGCCAGCTGACCTATACCAACCGCAGCAGATATGGCGTCCCGGACACGCTGCTCATCATATCGGTCGACACCAAGGCGACCGGTGTCCGGCAGTGACATCCCGGTGACCGGAATTCCACTTACCGCGCCTTCGTCCTGAGAGCCGCGAGCTCGGCCTCGCTGCGCACGGTCAAGACGCCCATCTGGCTCGTCCGGTAGACCGGCACCACCACGGATATCTTGTCGCCGCGCTCAAGAAGCGAGATGTGGCGGATCTCCGTGCCGCGCACCGGCAGATCGAAGATGGTCCACGTGTTGCTGCTCGGGTCGAGCCTGACGATGCGGTCCGCGGTCCACAAGTTGCCCCACACGCGGTGCTTGCTGTCGACCGCGATGTGATAC
>WNGG01015111.1_pt1 | contig 11473 bp, 10 predicted proteins | sample 5400661 | NCBI WGS metagenome assembly WNGG01 (sample SAMN13153372, study PRJNA577476) | soil metagenome | isolation source: 100 cm soil or saprolite under Garry oak tree replicate 1 | place: USA:California | collected 2016-06-15 | reverse complement strand
CGCTGCTGAACGATGACCGGCTCGGCCGGTCCCTGGAGGCCCTCGCGCCCGCGGCCGAGGATATCCGCGGCCGGCTGCTGCTCAAGGCGGTCGGCGAGTTCGCCGTCGCGGACGCCTCCCGGCTGCACCTGGACCTGACTGCGGTCCGGTTCACCGGCGGCTACCCCGGCTCGGCGCTGGTGGAGAAGGGCTGGGCCGCTGACCGCACCATCGGCCGCCAGGTCAAGACCGTGCAGGCCTCCACCCCCTCCGGCGTGGGCCTGTACTTCCGGCCGCGCAAGGGATCAGCCGGCGAGCCGCCGACGTTCATGGCCGCGATCGAGGCCCTGGCCGGCTTGCTGCCGCCCGGGCTGGTCATTGTCGCCGACTCCGGCCTGGGCTACCTCGAAAACCTCTGCCAGGCCGACGCGAAGAACGTCAAGTTCGTGGTACCGCTGCGCGCCGACACCGGCTGGTCCGCCCGGTTCGACGCCGACGTCGGCCCCCTGGGCGGCCTGGGCGCGCTGGCCGTCCTCGACCACGTCTCCTACCGGGACAAGCACCTGCCCGCCAGCCGGCGCACCGTGTGGAAGGGCCTGCTGCGCTCCTTCCCCGTCACCGATGAGCACGGTGCCCGCCACGACCTGCACGCGGCCTACATCTGGTCCTCCGAGGAGGCCGCCTCCGTGCGTCAGGCCCGCGAACGCGCCCTGGCCAGGGCCGAGGCCGCCCTCACCCGCGTCCGCAACGGCCTCGGCGGCCGCTACTACAAAACCCGCAAGCAGGTCGACGCCCGCGTTGCCCAGATCCTCACCGGGCCCGCCAAAGACCTGATCGCCGTGGCCACCGGCGCCAAGGCCGGCAAGCCAGTTATCAGCTGGGAGCGCGACCAGGACGCGATCGCCGCGGCATCCCGGCTCGACGGCCTGTACGCGCTGGCCACCAACCTCCCCGGCCCCGGCGGCCAGAACCCCCTGACCGCGCTGGACGTGCTGAGAATCTACAAAGACCAGTGGATCGTGGAGCAGCGTCACCGCGACCTCAAGCAGACCCTCAAGGTCCGGCCCGTCTTCCTGCACAACGACGACCGGATCGAGGCCCTCATCGCCATCATCGGCATCGCCCTGCTCATCTTCGGCCTCATCGAGGCCGAGCTCCGCACCGCCCTCGGCGGCCCGGACGTCCCGCTGCCCGGCATCCTGCCCGAAGGCCGCGCCGCCAGGCCAACCGCCCGCGCCGTCCTGGCCGCCTTCGACGGCCTGCACCTCACCTACACGCCCGGCGGCATGGTCCTCGACCGGCTCACCCAAGTCCAGCGGACCATCCTCGGCCTGCTCGACATCCCCCTGCCCTGGCCCGAGAAACCCACCTGAACCAGGCAAACCATGACACGCACTAATGCGGAAAACGGGCCTAGCCTGGCGAGCGTGGCGCTTGCACAGGCGATTTCGCGGGATGGCTTATGACCTCTGGCGGACGCCTGCTCCGGCTGGCGACTGCGTCCGCGGCAGCCGTTAAGAAGATTGCTTCCGAACGGCTGCCGCTGGCTGTCACCCTAAGCACGGGCAACACGTCTTCCGGGCGGTACAACGCCGCCATGCCGCTTGATGGCATCCAGTGAGTCCCGGACGGCGGCCTCAAGCCCAGCTAGCTCGCCTGGCCGGATATCTCCCATGGTGGCGATACGGAAATGCGTGTCCGGCACAGGCCCGAGCCCTGCGTAGACGACATACCCACGTCGCTTGAGTTCGTCGTGCAGCGCACCGTAGCTGACTTCGTGGGGAAGCCAGAGCGCCGTCACTGAGTTGGCCCGGTAGGGCTCGTCGACCAGAATCGACAAGCCGTTGCGGGTGAAACCGGCACGGACAAGTTCGGCCCGTTTGCTGTACTCGCGCACACGGTACGTGTAACCACCGGCTTCAACGTATTCGGCAATTGCCTCGTCCAGGGCGTAACAGGCTTGGATGGCTGGCGTGAAGGGAACGCTGCCCGACCGCTGGCCCGCCAGCAGCGCTGACGGGTCGAGATACAGGCTGCGCCGTGGCACGGCGGAAACTCGTTCAACGCCTTTGGCCAGCGAGAACAACACGAAAGACACACCAGGGATACCGTGCAGCCCTTTGTTCGCGGTCCCACAGATCACGTCACCAGCGACAGCGGGCAGGTCAGGTGCCTCGATGGCCGACGAGCTGATCGCGTCGACGATGAATACCGCCTCCTGGTCCCGGACGATTCCGCCGATCGCGCCGACGGGGTTGAGCAGACCGGTGGTGGTCTCATGGTGCACACATGCCACCGCATCCACTCGCGGGTTGCCGCGCAGCGCGTCAGCGACGGCGTGCGGGTCGGCCGGCCGTGTCCATGACCCGTCAACCACCACCGTTTCGATCCCATACGCCGCGGCAATCCGGACGAACCTGTCGCCGTACATGCCATTGCGGATAACAAGAAGTGCTCGCCCGGCACGGACAGAGCCGATGACCGCCATTTCCATTGCAGCGGTCCCTGAGCCGGTGACAATCACCGCCTCGTGGGTGCCGGCCAGGTTGAGGCATGCGGGCAGCGCGGCTCGTAAGCGGTCAAGCAGTTCGGTGAACTCAGGCTCGCGATGACATAGGTCGCCGCGTAACAGGGCGTTGCGGACACGCCGCGATGTCCCTGCGGGGCCTGGAGTCAAAAGCGTCGGCTCTCCGTGCCGGGTCATGGTCAGTGGATCCCGAGCGACTGGAGGATGCTGCGCAGATCCGGGGGCTCGACCGGTTCGGCGAACGTAGCGAGCTCTTCGCTGCTGAACCAGGCGTGCCCGATGAGCCTGCCATGTTCCTCTGTGGTCAGGCGGGCAGGGACGACGGGTGGCCGCGGCACAGCGAACCGCGCGACGAAGAAGGGCTCGTGCCGTTCGTAGGAGGTGCCAAGCCAGCGGAACCGCCGGTAAACCACCACGTTCTGGCCGGTCACGGCGGATTGAGGAAGCCCGGTCTCCTCCCACAATTCCCGCCTCGCGGCCTGCAGGGAGGTCTCTCCCGCCTCGAGGCCGCCACCGGGCGGCTCCCAGAATGTGACGTCGTCAACGGTATCGTGCCACCGGATAAGCAAGATCCGCCCCGCCGGGTCGACGCAGATGACGCGCGCGGCCGCGCGGTGGGACACGCGCTCTGGTCTTGCTGCTGGCCCGGTTGATACTGACGGTTTGCTTATCATCATCGCCGCTGCGCGGCGCGCAAGAAGTCGCGGGCGATACGCAAGAAATCCTCCGGGCGCTCCATCGCGATCATATGGCCCACGCCCTCGATCACTTGCTTCTGTGCCCCGTGAATCTCGCTGGCAAGGCGTTCGCCGATGGCGGTCGAGTCCGGGCCGTCGGCGCCGCCGATCAGGACCATGGTCGGCGCAGCGATGCTGGACAGGCGGCTGCCTGCCGGACTGTCAAGTTCTTCCTCATCGGGCTCGGCCCCAGCTTCCTTGCGGGTGCGTAGCCTCACCAGGTAGGAGGCATGCTGGGCGGCGCGTATCCGTTCGAGCATGGACTGGTCAAGATCCTCCGGATGGCGGCCTGGGCACAGGACCCAGTTCCGCATCATGGCCTGGGTGGCGGCCTCGAAGTCACCGGCGCCGAATGCTTCCTCCTCAGCGATGCGAGCTGAAATCACATCTTCTGACCAGTTGTGCTCGCGGATCACGGGGGCAACAAGCAGCAGGCTGGCCGTCATCGAGGGGTAGAGGAGGCAGAACTCGACCGCGACGCGTCCGCCGAGCGAGGGGCCGACGATGTGTGCGCGGTCGACCCCCAGGTGGCTGAGCAGGCCCGCCAGATCACGGGCATAAAGGTAGGACGACGCCGGGTAGCTGGACCGGCCGAAACCTCTCATGTCGTAGCGGATCACACGGTGATCGGAGGCGAGGTCTTCGAATTGGCCATCCCAGATCGTGGTGTTCCCGTTTCCTGTGTGCAGCAGCACGACGGGTTCGCCCTCTCCAGCGCATTCGTAATAGAGCCTGGTGCCCTCGACCTGCGCGTAACCGCTGACAATTTCCATCCGGCCTTCCTTCCCCGACTGAGGCTGCTTTGGTAACTGCACGGGTACCGTGCTAGGCCGTCGGCTCTGCGGCAGGCAGGCCCGCGCCGGTTGGCCGACGGCTTGAGAATGTCGTGCCGCCACGTACAAGCAAGGGCAGCGGGACCACGACAAGCACGAGAACCGCGCCCGCGACCAGCATGTCGCGAATTCCGATCGCCCCTACAACGACTCCCGCCAGCGCGTAGCCGAGCGGCATGAGGCCCTGGCTGCCGAGCCAATCAAGCGCCATCACACGGCCAAGCAAACGATCAGGGACCTCTGTCTGCAGGGCGGTCGAGTAGAGCACCTGAAAGATCGTCACTCCGATGCCCGCGATGGCCCAGAACACGAGGATTCCCGGCAGCGGCAGGAACGCCAGTGAACTAACCGAGCCGGCGACCGTCAACACCCCCGTGAACGCCACCAGGCCGGGACGGCGGGTTCGTATCCTGCCGCCCAGAAGCGAGCCGATGATGGACCCGACGCCGAGAGCGGTGAACATGGCCCCATAGGCGGCAGCGCCGCCAAAGTGTTGCCGGGCCACGATCGGCGCTGCCAGAAAGGCCGGTGCTACGACGAGGGTCATGACGATTGTTGCCGCGCCGATCGAGGCCGCTATCCATGGGCGCTCACGCACCGCCCGCAGCCCTTCAGCAAGATCCGCCACGCCGCGCCGCATGATGCCCGCCCGTTGCTTGGCCGCTGCCTCCGCCCGGGCCTCAGCAGGTTCCTTGATCAATACAAGAGTCGCGATGCTGGCAGCAAAGGTGATGACGTCGACCCAGAGCGCGGGGCCTGCTCCTGCCGTAGCGACGAGCAGCCCGGCGACCAGCGGTCCGGCTACCATCGCCATGTACTGGGAAAGCGCGGTCAGCCCGTTGCCGGCCTGAAGGGCCGCCTCGGGAAGCACGCGAGGAAGTACCGCACCGTAGGCGGGAAGAAACATTCCCTCGGCAATGCCGATGGCGATCACGAACACGATGAAGGCAGCTAGCGGCACATGCAACGGGCTGATGGCGATCGCCGCGACCCCGAGACCGCGCACGACGTCGGTGGATACCATGATCCGAGTGCGCCGCCACCGATCACCGATCGATGCCGCCAGTACCATGCCCAAGGCCAGCGCGACACCCTGGACGGCGAGAATCATCCCAAGCCCCGCGGCGCCCGAATGCCGTTGCAGCACCAAGATCGCGAGGATGATCGGGAACATCTGGTTCCCGATCGCGCTCAGCACCTGACCAGACCACAGGAGAGTGAAGTCGCGGTGAGCGAAGGCGGAAACCATGCCGGTCTTTGCCGCCTCGGCATCTCCTGCCGCCGCGGCATCTCCTGCTGCCCCGGCCTCGCTGGCTTCTGCGTGAGTCATAGATGGCCTTTCTTCGATCGTCATGTACCCGCCAGGCTCACTGCTTGGGTCGAGCAACTCCGCGGGCAAGCAGGCAGTCAAGCTGCGGCGGAGCGCTCGGCAGGTTAAGAGGCCGGACCTGACCGAGGCCCGAGCTTTCCAGCCAGCCTAGAACCTGCGCTCGCGAATGCATCCGACCCTGGCTGGTGCGCGAGGCAAGGAACAACGCATACATGGCGTGAGCCGGATCGCGTTCGTACTCCTCGCTGGCGGTGTTGCCGAGAATGTCAATCACCACGAACGTTCCGTCCGGTCGCAGCGCGGCGGCAGCTTTGCGCACGAGCAAGGCCGCGTTCTCGGCGGTCTCTAGGTGCAGCAGGTTGCCGAGGATCACCACGGCGTAGGCTGCGTCAGGGAAATCGATATCGAAGTAACTTCCTGCGACCGTGGCAACCCGCGAACCGACGTTCAGCGCCACCGCATTCCTGCGCACGGCCTCGATGACTTCGGGCAGGTCGACGGCGGTGACCCGGGCGTCAGGCCACCGCGCCGCCATCGCGAGGCTCCAGACTCCTGATCCTGCGCCCAGATCCAAAATCGCGCCCCCCTCAAGTGCCATCGCTTGCGCTAGTTCCCCGGCCGCAGCCGCGTACATGTTGCCGAGCCCCGATGCCACGGTCGTAAAATGACTTGCGCGCTCGCGGAGAGTGCCGTCCATCGCTATGAGCGGTTTCCCGGTGACAAGCAGTTCCGGCAGGTGTTCCAGCAGCCGCAGATGGACCATGACCCCGCCGGGAGCGTCACGCTCCCAGGCCACCAGTTCGGGGGATGCAGCGTACCGGCTGTCGTGGTGGACGAGCACCCCGCAGGTGGCGAGCACGTTGAGGGTCAGCCGGGTGGCCACGACGTCGAGGTTCAGCTCACGAGCGAATTCATCGGGCGTGGCAGAGCGTTCGAGCGTTGCGCCTAATAGACCATGGCGATGCGCGGCCAGCAGTGCGGCGGTCGGCACACCAAGGTCGATAAGATCCTTCAAGCTGGGACGTCGCCCCAGGTCCACGGCCATCTTCGCACCTTCCGGTCCCTGAGCGGTCACGTTTCTCCATGTCAAATGGCCCTGAATGGGACTGGCCATCGTCGTAATCGTGCAGGGAGTGTCACTACGACGTCGCCAGTTCTCAGGAGCAGTCCCTCGTCGCACAGCATCTGCGCGGCTTGAAGCTGCCGCTTCCCCATGCGGCTCAGCATGGTGGGCGTGAGGCTCTGCTTAAAAACATCCACTATGTCGGGATCGTCGATAACGAATCGGGCGGCCTCAGTCATATTACGCTGGTCCTTCACCAGGATGAACCCCGGCCCAACGCGGAAATAAAACAGGCCATAACGATGGCGCTCACGCCATTCTTCGGCAGCGCCGGGAGCATTGGTTAGTTCTTCAGGGGGCGGCAGGTGGACCAAGGCCCCTACGTCAAAGACCCCCGCTGCCCTTCCCCGCCACCGTACCGGGCGCCCAAGGCAGCAGTTGTCACGTAACAACCGGACCGCATGAGCTGCCCGCAGGGGATTCCCGCCGAACACGAGTTTTTCGGCTATCCGGATATCTCCCGTCGGCTGTTCCTGAATCTCTCCCGTCGGCTGTTCCTGAATCTCTCCTGCAGGGCCGGGCAACGCCATAGATCCCCTCATGCTCGGCTCCCAACCGCCGTTTCCATGTCCGCAGACGCCTTCACGTTCCCGCCGTCCCCAGCAGTTTGACGGGTGCGCTTGATGTCGCCAGCGCCACGTAGGTGGAATCTTCGACGAAGACGAGGCCGGCGCCGGTAAGTTCGCGGAGCCACTCGCCCACCGCTTCGGTTGGCGTCTCGTACCCTTCGGCGGCGAGGACCCGGCCGAGCGAGTTCATAGTGCGGCCGCGCTCAAGCGCCCGGTAAGCTACTGCTTGCCAGCCAGACAAGGTGTACGTCCGGTGCGGCCACGACGCGCGGCGGTCGTCGATGACCACATTGCCGGACGCTCCGTTGCGGACCAGAAGCCGCGACGACGGATAGCGTTCCTGCCACGTCCGGACAGCCTCGTGAAGACGTCGCTCGGTGTCGCCACCGATTCCGCGCGGCGGGCTGTCAAACATATACACCAAATCATGCAGCTCCTTTTCAGGGAGAGCGTAGACGTGGTCATAGAACTCGGCCGGCCGACGCTGGGCGAAGCCCAGCTCGGGGCGTTCAAAATTTGGGCTGAAGCGTTCGAGTGTGATACGGGTCGCCGCGTCGGGAGGCTGCAGATGCGATAGCGCCCGGAACTGTGAGATAATTGCCTCGTAGTCGCGTTCTTCTTCGCCGGGAAAGCCATAAAGATAATTCCATGACAACGTAAAACTATGGTCTTCGCACTCGCGGAGCAACCGCACGTTTATGACACCGGTCGCGCCCTTATCCATGAGACCCAGGACCCGTGTACTCAGATTCTCAATTCCTGGCTGCAGATGCACCACGCCCGCGGCAGCGAGCAATGCAACGTGGTCGGGCTGAAGATTTGCCTTCACTTCGTAGTGTAGCCGCAAATCCCACCCGGCCGCTGCGATCTTCGGCAGCAGGCTGCGGAAATAGGTCATGTCAAGAATGTTGTCGACCATTACGACATCGAGGATACGATGCCGTTCGACAAGATTCTGGAGATCCGACCACAGCCGTTCGGCAGGCGAGCGTTCGAGCTCCTGCTGCCACCCGCCGAAGTTAGGCCGCGGTATGGCGTCGGGGGGTATCGGATGCTTGGGTTCTTCATTGGCGATCGACTCATCGCCATTCCACCAGCAGACCCCTGGCACATCGGAAAGCGGGTCTCCCCGGCTTATCCTGTCCAACAGCGCCGGCAACGCTAGCTCCCCCTCCCCGCGCACGACGAGATCGACAAACGCATGATTGCGGTGGAGCGCGTGACCCATCGGCCCGTCGCAATTGCCGCCACCGAACAGCACATACAGTTCCGGCGCTAAATGCTTGAGCTTTTGCGCGAGCGCAAGGCTCGGCACGTTCTGCATGAAAGTAGTGGTAAAGCCCACGAGTTCGGGGCCGGTGGCCAGGATCTCCCGCGCGGTGCGATCGATGAATTCGTCCGCGTATGGGCGCATGCGCAGTACGTGATCGATCTCGACATGATGCCGTGCCGCATAGCGGCGAAGCCGGCCGATAGCCCAGTTCGGCTGTCCGTAAAGCGTTCCAGAGAACACCCAGTCACCGAGCCCCTGGAAGATCCCCCCCTCCGCGACCCGAAGGTAGTCAGCGGGTGTGATCTCTCCCTCGGTCTGCTCAAGAAGGAATTCCGCCCAGCGCAGACAGGCGTGAAACTCCGTGACGGTGTCATCCGGGCGCGTTTCAGCGAGCCGCGCACGCAGCAGGGCGACGGCCAGTGAGGGCAGCTCCAATGCCTGCCACGGCATGGCGACAAGGCAAATCCGCATGATCTCCACGATTCACGTGCGCCGAAGCCGCCGACGTGGGTGACGACGGCGGCTCCGGCAGGTGATGTCGGCACCGTCGATGGTGCCCCGGTGAGTTAACCAGCGCCCTCAGGCACCAAGTCTCGCAAGAGGCACCGCTTGCCTTCGACACCCTGGGCTGTGGAACCTGCCGGCCCGCGGGCCTGGATGGCAGGTCCGCGGCGCCGGTTAGGGCGCCTTGCTGAATGACAAGGGTGCCCGGCTCACCAACGAGGTGCGGAGTGCTGTTTTGCGCATTACTTGATTTCACCTCCCTCCGCTTCCGTCACGTTACCGAGAGGCTCAGGAGAAAACCCTCACCGAAGCACAGAGAAATGTGAGCGTGGCAACCTTCGTCACCGGCACAGTGTTATCCGCGCATGGCCGCCGACGATACGTCCATCCACGTCAAGCGCGATACAGTCATACTCCTTTGACCCAAGCTCGAAGAACTCGGGATGATCATTTATGACCTATCCCCGCGTTTGTGATCACTCACAGCCGTCGGCTGGATGCCATTGAATCACCCGCATTCGTGGGCTGTCAAGCAGGTCCTGTTGCGCAGCGTAATCATTTGGCGGGGTTCGATTGCACTTAGTAGTAGGACCAGGTAATGGCTGTAACCAATCGTTTAACGATCATTTCCCCTGGTGGTAACCTTGCGGCCATTTGGCGATCATGGTTTACTTATGGTCATCCCGCTTTGGAGATCACCGTGGGACGTGCGGACAGCAGCTACGACATCTGTGGTTTGGTGTTGCCTGGCACGTCTGGCATATCCGCACGCTGCTCAATTACTGGATGTTTCCAGGTGGCAGAGCAAATTGACGGCTACCGATAGCAGGGCGCAAGCCTCCCCGTCCGGATAATGGCGTCGCGCTGAGCGCTGCACTCGCAGGACGCATCACAGGGGAAGAGATGATCGATCTGAGCGGCACGCCGGACCCATGGCCAGCGGAGGCCATGGCGTTGTGGGCCGAATGTGCGTCCCTGGCTGCCGGAGCGAACGAACTCTGGACTGTTCCGGCGCCGTCTGGTGATCACGTTCTCCGTGAGGTGATCGCCAACCTCCTGGGGTTCGCGAGCGACCACATCACCATCGTCTCGAGCCTTCGAGCTGCGGCGCTGACCTACGCTCGCCGCTACCGTCGCATCTTTCTCGAGCGCCCGAGCTACCCCGGCGTGTTGCCGGCGTTCTCGGGTGGCGCGGCGCGGCTTCGGATGCTGCCCTGGGACGACATATTCGGCGGTGCGCTTCCTGGCGATCCGTCGCGGACCGTGCTGTGGGTGACGTCCCCGTGCCGCAACCCGGACGGAATCAGCCTCACCGCAGCCAACGAGGTGGCTCTGCGCCAGCGCGTGGCAGCCGGCTACCGGGTCGTCGTCAACGCCACCTACGCGTGGTTCTCCGACCGCAAGGCGCCCGAGGGCGTCGATGTCACTGGCTCGCTGCACAAGCTCCGCGGGGTTGGAGCCAGGATCGGCTGGGTGGCGGGGCCCCATTTCTTCAGCGAAGCAGTGCCTGAACTGGTCGGAACCACGCCTTCACCCGTATGGCAGCGGGCGTGGGGACTTTTCCTGCGCGACGGAGGGATGTCTGTGCTCCGTGAGTCGTATCTGGCCCGGGTCGCCACCGCGGCAGCCACCTTTCGTGACCACCTCACGGCCACGTACGGGCTGGCATTCCCGGCTTTTGACGGGCCGTCAGCGCTGATTCCGCTGCAGGACGGCGTGTCCGAGGATGCGGCGCTCGCCGAGCTGGAGCGTCGCGGCTTTCGCCTGGTCGCCGGTCGGCACTTTCATACAACGTATCCCGCGCTTCGAGTCACCTTCTTTGGCGTCACGCCGGATGCGGCCGCGCGGTTTGCCGACGAGGCAGCAACATCGCGGCTGTTCGCCATCCCCGCGTTGACCGAGGCGGTCCGGTGACCGGAGCCGCAAGTGGCGTATCAGCCCCCGCCGTGCTTGTTATCGACGTCCGCCCGGATGGCTCGGCTCCGCCCACAGCCACGGCGGCCATGCGCCCGGACGAGTTGCGTGACCGTTTCATGCGGCAGGTCAGCATTGAAGGAAGGCCATAGGTATGGCAATAGGTGAAACGGCATTGAAGCCGGTCCTCGTTGGGGTAGGAGCGCACGACGCCTTGACCGCTCTTCTGGTCGAGCGTGCCGGATTTGATTTGGTCTGGCTCGGCAGCCTGGAGGTCTCCTCCCGGCTCGGGATTCCAGACCGTAATCTGCTGACCCCAACAGAAATGGCCATGGTTGTCCGCGAGGTCCGAGCGGCGATCACGCTGCCCATCTACGTCGATGCGGACAACGGCTACGGCAGCGACCTCACCGCGGTCCGCGCGATTGAGCTGTTCGCCTCGGCGGGCGCGCACACCGTCTGTATCGAAGACAACGCCTTCCCCAAGAGAAACTCGCTTTCTACGGCAGGATCCCACGAGCTTCTGGGAGCCGAGGTGTTCGCGGCGAGGCTGGAGCGCCTGTGCTAGGTCAGAAAGAATATGCGGATCATCGCGCGGACCGAGGCTCTGGTGGCCGGCCTCGGCCACGCGGAGGCGGTTGCCCGGCTCCGCCGGTACGCCAAGACCGGCGTCAATGGTTTATT
>WNGG01008262.1_pt1 | contig 11473 bp, 7 predicted proteins | sample 5400661 | NCBI WGS metagenome assembly WNGG01 (sample SAMN13153372, study PRJNA577476) | soil metagenome | isolation source: 100 cm soil or saprolite under Garry oak tree replicate 1 | place: USA:California | collected 2016-06-15 | reverse complement strand
TGCTTCTCCGCTTGCGAAGGCGCCTACGAGATGGCCCCCGAGCCGCTGCCGCCCGAGGTGACGTCGCTCGGACTCAACACCAAGCGGCTCGTGTTCGACTGCCTCATGGAGGCGGGCGACCGGACGGCGGTCATCCGCGAGATCGGCTCGATGGAGTCGGTGTACCGTCCGACCGAGCGGCTGGCGGCCGTTCTGGGCGCCCTCAGGCTCGACTTCGAGACCGACCGCATCGGCCGGATGCTGGATGGAAGCGCGACCCTGCGCGACATCAGCGGCCGCACGGCCCACGACGATTTCACCGTCGGCAAGGTCATCCTGGCGCTCGATCTGCTCGGCGCGGCCGAGAACGCGACGCCGGCGGCGGAAGCGTTCGTCGGTGCGGATCGTGGCCGCACGATCCCGATCGGCTCCGAAGTCCCGGAGGCGCCGCAGGCGGGGTCCGCGGTCGAGATCCCGGAGACGGACGACGACGCCGTGACCATCATCGACGAGGTGCCCGAGCCCCCGCCTCCACCGGAGGTCGCCGCGGGGATTCCCGTCGCGGCCGCGCCCCCCGCGTCCTCCTTCGCGGCCATGTCGCCGGACGGCGCGCCCGCGGAGGAGCCCCCGCCGGTCCCCGCGGAGGAGCTGCCGGCGTTCGCCCGGCCGCTCGCGGAGGAGCCGCCGCTCGAGGAGTCGCAGTGGCAGATCGACCCCCAGACGGGAGAGCGGGTGCACGCCGGGCCGATCGAGATGACCTTCGACGGCCAGGTCGCCGGGGCCGGCCGCGAGCCGCGCGCCCTGACGCGCTTCCTGATCGTCGCGGGCGCGGCCGCGTTCGTCGTGGCGGCCGCCTTCGGCTACGTGATCCTGCGCCGCGAGCCGCCCGCGCACGCCTCGAGCGCGCCCCCTCCGGCCGGGCCGGCGTTCCTGCCCGGCCAGACGGCCGTGAGCGGCAGGCAGGCGGATTCGTCCCGGGCGGCCGGGCCGCCGGCCGCCGTTGCGGCGGCACCGTCCCCGGCCGGCGGCCCCCCCCTGCCCGGCCGCGAACAGCCGGCGGCGGTCGCGCCGGAGAAGCCCTCCGATCTGCCAGGGGACCCGGCGTACGCCGCCGCGCTCCTTCGTCTCGACCAGGGCGATCACGCCGGGGCGGCGCAGCTGTTCCAGACGATGCTGCTCAGCCGCGGGCCCCGGGCCGTGACGCTGCAGCTGCTGATCGCCTGTCAGGAGGACACCGTGAACGGGGCGCGGGGCCGCGCCGGCGCGCACGGCTCGCTCATCGTCCTCCCCTATTCCCTGAAGGGACGGCCGTGCTACCGCGTGTGCTGGGGTGTCTACGCAGGCGGCGACGCCGCCCGCGCGGCGATACCGACCCTCCCGTCGGACCTGGTCCGCGGCACCGTGCCGATCGTGGTGCCGCTGGCCCGGCTCCGGGCCTCCGGGTAGCGCGGATGTCCGCGTCGAGGGGGGCGGGAATCCTTGCCTGCGTCACGATCCTGCTGCCGCTGGCCCAGTCGCCCGCCCGCGCCGACGTCGTCCACCTGAAGAACGGCGGAACGATCGCCGCCGATTCCTGGGAGGTGCGGGGGGACGTCCTGCTCATCCGCCAGGGAAGCGGCCGGATCGCGGTGCCACGCGCGGACATCGAGAGCATCGAGGCCGTCGCGCCCGCCGCCCCCGGCGTCGGGACCCCCGCGGACCCCTCCGGCGCGGCCGCCCGGCCGTCCCCGTCGCCGGCCGCACCGCGTGGCGATGCGGCCACCATGACGGACGAGGACATGGAGCGCGCCATCGAGGTCCTCAGGAGACGCATCAACGACTACCCGCTGGCCCGCGCCGAGAACACGCGGCGTCTCGTGTTCCTCCTCGACCAGCTCGGCGGGCGGGCCTTCAAGGCGCGCGAGGACGACGCGGCGCTGGCGCGCTTCCGGGAGGCGCTCGGCTACGACGAGCACGATGCCTCCGCACAGCTCGGCCTGGCGGCCGTCTACCTGCGCCGGGACAACGACATCTTCGCCCGGTCGACCCTCGAGCAGGCGTTGCTCGACCACCCGGACAACGCCGCCATGCACTCCCTGCTCGGCGACGCGTACAACGGCGAGGAGAGGACCGAGGAGGCTCTCCGCGAGTGGCAGAAGGCCGACGAGCTCAAGCCGGACACCTCCCTCAGGGCGAAGATCGACAAGCTGGGTCGCGAGCACACGATCGACGGCAACTACCGCCAGTCGGAGGCGGCGCATTTCACCCTGAAGTACGACGGCGGCCGCGGGGGGCCCGACCTCGGGGGGCAGATCCAGGACTACCTCGAGAGCGAGTTCAAGTCCCTGGAGACCCGGTTCGAGTACTACCCCCTGCAGCCGATCATCGTCATCGTTTACCCGCAGAAGCAGTTCTACGAGGCGACCCAGGCGGACGCCAACGTGGCGGGTCTCTACGACGGCAAGATCCGGGTGCCGATTGGCGGGCTGCAGCAGGTCAACGCCGAGGCCCGTCACGTGCTGCTGCACGAGATGGCGCACGCGTTCATCGCCGGCAAGAGCCGCGGCACCGCCCCGCGCTGGCTGCACGAAGGTCTGGCGCAGCAGATCGAAGGGAAGACCACTCACGCGGCGACCGGCACCGCCTTCGCCAGGGCGTTCCGGTCCCTGGAGGACAAGTCCACGTGGGGGCAGGAGTTCTCCTACCCGACGTCCCTCGCCTTCGTCGAATGGCTCATCGACCGCGTCGGTTTCCCCGCGATCGTCGACGTGCTGAAGACGATGGGCGAGGGCGGGCCCCCGGACGCCGCCTTCGAGCAGGTGACCCGGTACTCCCTCGGGGAGCTGCGGCAGGCCTGGGGCGAGTCCCTGGTCGCGAAATACTTGCAATAATCCCCTCCCCGCCACAAATTATGTCCGGGCCGGTGCGTCCTATGCCGCAGCACGCGACCACGACCGCCCGGGAAAGGACCTTGCGCGGATGAACGGGAATCTGGCGCAGCGAGCTCCAGGCGACGTCCTGGCCGAGGTGCAGCGCCGTCAGGCTTCCGGAGTCCTGAGATTCCAGGGCGACCCGGCGACCCGGCAGCTGTTCATCGACGCGGGCACCATGATCCGCTTCGCGGTGAGCACCCTCTCCAGCGAGAGCATCACCGCGCTGTTCCGCGACAAGGGCGGCGTCACCGAGGCCGGCGTGAAGCAGGCGACCGCGGCCAAGCAGAAGGACGAGCTGCTCGGGACCACGCTGGTGCGCCTCGGCGTCTTGTCGAAGGACACGCTCACGGAGCTGACCAGGGAGCACATCCACCGGGTCACGCTGGGCGCCCTGACCATGCGTCAGGGGTCGTTCGAGTTCCAGGCCGGGGCCCTGCCGTTCCGCGAGCAGCTTGACGGCGGGCTGAGCAGCGCCGAGATCCTCCTCGAGTGGGCGCGCGCCCTCCCGGAGATCGACTGGATCAGGAGACGCTTCGGCCGGGCGGACTCCCCGGTCCAGATGTCGCGCCGCCCTCCCGAGGGCTATCAGAAGGTACCGCTCAATCCCGCGGAGGGGTACATCATGTCACGCGTGGACGGCCGGGCGAGCGCCGGCGAGATCTGCATGGTCAGCCCGATGGGCGAAGACATCACCCTGCGCGCCCTGTTCGGGCTCGCCCTCGCCGGCATCCTGGAGATGCCCGAAGGCTCGGCCGAGATCCCGCCGCCCGCCGGGCCCGCGGCCGCCGCGGCGCCGCGGCCCCCCGCCGTGAGCGCCGCCCGCACACCGACGAACGGCGGCGCGACGGTGGCCGCGACGGCGGCCCCCCCGGGGCCCCACGCGGCGCCGGGCGCCGCCCCGCCGGCCCCGGCCGCTGCCCGTCCGGCGAGACCGACCGGCGCGGCGAAGCCGGCATCCCACGGTGCACCGGCCCGGCCGGGCGCCCGATCGGCTGGCCCGGCGCCGCCGACGGCCCCCCGCCGCGTCACCTCGATCGCGGAACGCGTGCGTCCTGCCACGACGCCCGACCTCGAGGCGGAAATGCTGCAGCGGTTCGAGCGACTGCGCGCCCAGGATCTGTACGAGGTCCTGGGCGTCCCTCAAACGGCGACCGCCACCGAGATCCGGCACGCCTATTACGCTCTGGCCAGGAGGTTCCATCCCGACAAGTTCACGCACGAGGACATGAAGACCAAGGCGGAGAAGGTGTTCGCCCACATCACCGAGGCGTACTCCACGCTCACCCGCGAGGACTCGCGGCGCCGGTACGACGAGGACCAGGCGATCCGCAAGAGCGGGCACGCGCAGGAGAAGAAATCCGACGGCGGCGAGGTGGCCCGCATGAATTTCAAGCACGGCAAGGAGATGTTCGACAAAGGCCGGTTCGGCGAGGCGATCTCCTTCCTGCAGAACGCCTGCGATCAGGAGCCCTCGAAGGCGGAGCACTTCCACTACCTGGCGATGGCCCAGAGCAAGAACCCGCGCTGGAAGAAGGACGCCGAGGAGAATTTCCTGAAGGCGATCGAGCGCGATCCGACCAACGCCGAGATCTACTCCCGGCTCGGCTCGCTGTACGCCCTCGGCGGGCTGCACTCCAAGGCGCGCGACATGTTCAAGAAGGCCCTGCAGTGGGATCCCTCCAACGCGGAGGCCGCGGGGGCCCTCGCCCAGGAGGAGGGCGGCAGGAAGGGGATCCTCGGCCTGTTCAACAAGAAGTAACGACTCCCGCCGCGTTGACTTCGCGCCCCGGGCTCCTAGATTTGCAACGGAGGGAAGCGCATATGGCCGCGGACCATCCTGAGCGCTTCGGCCCCTACCGGGTCGAGGAGCCGATCGGCGCCGGCGGGATGGGCATCGTGTACCGCGCCCTGGACGAGGCGCTGCAGCGTCACGTCGCCCTCAAGACGCTCCTGCCCGCGCTGGCGGCCGATTCCGAGTTCGTGGCCCGCTTCAAGCGCGAGGCGCAGTCGGCCGCCGCGCTCAACCATCCGAACATCACCCAGATTTACGCCATCGGCCAGCAGGGGACGATCCCCTATTTCGCCATGGAGCTGATCCGCGGGAAATCCCTGGAGGCGATCGCCCGGGAAGAAAAGGCGCTCCCCGCCGCCCAGGCGACCGGCTACATCCTCCAGGCCGCGCAGGGCCTGAGGCACGCGGCGCAGAAGAGGCTGATCCACCGCGACATCAAGCCGAGCAATCTCATGCTCACGGAGGAGGGGGTCGTCAAGATCACCGACTTCGGGCTGGCCAAGGCGGCGCGCTCCGAGACGCAGCTCACCGCGACGGGCGAGGTGCTGGGGTCCCCGGGCTACATCTCGCCGGAACAGGCACAGGGTTCCCAGCTCGACGCGCGCTCGGACATCTACTCGCTCGGCGCCACCTTCTACCATCTGGTGACGGGAAGGCTCCCGTTCGAGGCGCCGACGCCGGTCGCGATGATCGTCAAGCACATGAGCGAGCCCCTGCGATCGCCGCGCGCCGTCAATCCCGCCGTCCCGTATCCCGTCGCCGCGGCGATCCAGAAGATGATGGCCAAGCGTCCCGGAGAGCGCTTTCAGGACTACGACGCGCTGATCCGCGAGCTCCAGCGCGCGCTCGCCACGATCGGCGGGGAGGCGCAGGCTCAGGCGCGCCCGGCGGCCGCCGCGGCGGCGGCCCAGCCCTGGTCGGGAACCACGGGGGCGGAGCCGAGGGGCCGCGGCGCGCGCGCCCCCCAGCCATCGCCCGCCGCTGCGGAGGGAGAGACGGTCCGATCGGGCGGCGTCTCCTGGATACCGACGCTCCTGGCCGCGGCGCTCGGCGTGCTCGTCGTCGCGGGCGTCGTGAAATACCGCCGCGCCGCCCACGCTGCGGGACCGGAGGCACGGGACGCGGCCGCGTCCGCCCCGGACGCTTCCGTTCCGGGAGACGCCCCGCTGCAGACGCAGATGACCTTCACCAACCGCCCGGGCCGCGCCGCCCTCCTCGCGGGCGGGCGTCCCGGCGCCTCGATCGACGACCGCCTGCGAGGGGGCATCCGGCAGCAGGGCCGGGCGGACCTCGCCTTCATGGTCAATGATCATTCGATCATGCCGGACGGCCGGCTGAAGATCTTCGGCAGGGTCCAGAACCGGGGAGGGGCGACCGCGTCGCAGGGCCGCATCCGCGTGCGCGTCCTCCTCGACAACGGCGACATCGCCGCCCAGGGCGAGACCCCGCTGGACCCCTCGACCATCCCGCCGCAGGGGATGGCCACCTTCGAGCTCCCGCTCGATTACAGCGGACCGGTCGGAACGATCAAGGCCGAGCTGGTCTGGGTCGAGTAGGCAGCGGCAGGCCCGCGCCAGGCTCAGGCCTCCGACGCGACCCGGGTGGCGCGGTAGATGTAGTGGAAGCCGGATGCCAGCGTCAGCGCCAGCGTGAGCCAGACCAGTCCCTCGACGATCACCTCCTGCTCCAGGCCCAGGTAGTTCAGCAGGATCACCGTCCCGATCGTCACGAGCTGGACCGCCGTGGTCAGCTTGCCGAGCAGGCTGGGCTTGAAGCGGGTCAGGCCCGAGGTGAGGTGGACCAGGAGCGCGATGATGACGATGAACACGTCGCGGCTGATGGTCACGATCGTCAGGTAGAGCGGGATGTGGTTCAGAAGATGGAATTCGGGCACGGACTTGGGATGGTCCGGCAGGGCCAGCACGATGAAGCACGCGGTCATCAGCAGCTTGTCGGCCATCGGGTCGAGAAACGCGCCGATGTGGGAGCTCTGGCTGTAGCGTCGCGCGATCAGGCCATCCAGCGCGTCGGTCAGTCCGGCGAGCAGGAACACCGTGAACGCCCAGCCGTGCAGGTTGCGCAGCAGCAGGGTGATCAACAGCGGGATCATCACCATCCGGAAGATCGTCAGCTGGTTGGCCAGGCTGAGCACTCGATCTCACCCCCGCCCCAGCGCCCTCGCGGCATGCCCGAGGGGCGCGCTGAATCGGTCCGGATCGGAGGGGTCGATCGCGAACCAGGCGACCCCCTCCTCCTTCCGGAACCAGGTCCACTGTCTCTTGGCGTAGCGCCGCGTATTCCTCCGGGTCAGCGCGATCGCCTCCTCGAGGCTCAGCTCGCCGCGCAGGTGGCGCAGCGTCTCACGGTACCCGAGCGCCTTGAAGGCGTTCGCCGTGTCGGGACAGCCGGCGGCCCGCAGGCGGACCGCCTCCTCGACCAGGCCTTCGGCGAAGAAACGCGCCACCCGGGCGTCGATGACCTTGTAGAGCGCGTCGCGATCCATGCCGAGCCCGATCTTCACCGAGGCGTAGAGATCGGGGCCGAAGGGCGACTCCCGGATCCGATCCGACAGCCCGCGGCGGGTCGCGAAGTACACCTCGAGGGCGCGCACGATCCGCTGCCGGTCGCCGGCCCGCACCCGCGTCGCGGCTCCGGGGTCGACGCGCGCCAGGACGCGATGCAGGCGCGCCGCTCCGTGCCGCTCCGCCAGGGCCACGAGGCGCGCCCGGAGACCGGCGTCCCGCCGGGGCGCCTCCACGATCCCCTTGAGGAGACCGCGCAGGTACAATCCCGTGCCGCCCACCAGGACCGGCAGCCGCCCGCGTTCCTGGATCGAGGCGATCGCCCCTCGGGCCGACCGCACGAAGTCGCCGAGGGAGAAGTCCTGTCCCGGGTCGGCCAGGTCGATGCCGTGGTGCGGCGTCCTCCGGCGCGCCTCGAGCCCCGGCTTCGCGGTTCCCCGGTCCAGGCCCCGGTAGACCTGCATGGAATCGACGCTCACGACCTCGCCGCCGAAACGCTTGCAGGCCAGCAGGGCGAACTCGCTCTTCCCGGTCGCCGTCGGGCCGAGGACCACCAGAAGCGGCCGGTCCAATCAACCTCCCTTTTTCCTTTCTTGATCGCGGTACTCGTTGATCGTTTCCTGCAGGTGGTCGTCACAGTAGACCCGGCCGCGCGCCACGCGACGACCGCATCGCGGGCAGCTGCGGCCGGCCACCGTGGCCACGCCGCGGCCGAACACCGCCAGGACCATCCCGGCCGCCACGCCGATCGCTCCGGCGCCGGCGAAGGCCCAGAACACCTTGTCGTTGACGGCGCCCCGGACCATCTGCGCCGCCGCCAGATAAACGACCGCGGCCACGATCAGGAGCCCGCCCAGCCGGACCAGCAGCCGGGACATCAGGCAGCGCTTCCGGCGGCGCGTCCCGGCGGCAGCGTCTCGCGGAAGGCCCGCAGGATGCGGTTTTCATGCCGCGGGCCCAGCGTCTTCCGGAGTACGTACAGCTCCGCGTACAGCAGCTCGTTCAGCGCCTGGATCAGCAGGGCCCGCCCCGGCTCACCCGCGAGCAACCGGACGTTCTCCTGCAGCACGCGCGCGTCCACCGTGCCGTCGCCGCCCAGGGAGGCGCGGTGGAACAGCACCGGGTAAGTGCTCTCGAGCTCGCGCAGCGAGCGCGTCAGCAGATGCTCGGAAATCGGGCCCACTTCCCTCATCAGGTACTGGTACACCATGCCGAACATGCCGTTGTACCGCTGGACGATGCCGGCGAAACCGTCGGCGGACGGCGTGTCGCCCGCCTCCGGGGCGGGCCGCGCCTTGATCTTGAGACGGCCGACGGTCAACAGCAGGAAGAGCGTGCGCAGGGTCTCGGGCTCGCCGAACTCCGACAGCCGGATGATGTCACCGACCGACCGCCGGCCGTCCACCAGGCGCTGGACATAGACTTCGTGCGGCTCCAGCGGAACGGCCGGACTGCGCTCCCCCTCGGATATCGGCTCGAAGACCCACCAGTCGAAGGGCATCCTCTTGCGGAACAGCGCCGTGTTGCGGGCCGACCGGATGCCCTCGGCCAGGACGGTGGCGAGCGGCAGGTCGACCTCCACGCCTTCGTCCGGAGGCGCTTCGCCCTCCACGAAGACGAAGTCGCCGTCCTCCCACTCGAACACCGACACGGCCATCTGCAGGACCTGGTGCAACCGCGCCTCCAGCAGCCCGCGCGGAGTCAATCCGCCCCGATCGACCAGGGCCCGGCCCAGTTTCTCCCCGGCCGCGGCCCGGCGCATCGCCTGGTCGTGCTGCCGGCGGAGAGCGACAGCAGCCCCCGGCGGTTCAGGACGCGCAGGAACTCGAGGATGTCAGCGCAACTGAGCGCCTTGAGCCGGCCGCGGAATTCCGTCACGCCGCCCGCTCTGCGCCGCGTTCCGCCGGGATTCCGGAGGGTCTCATCGTGCGGTGATTATCAGTCCGCCGCCGCCGCCGGGTCAACAGCGCCCGCCGGCGGGCCGGACGCTCACCGCTGGCTCCGGCGCACGATGTCGACACCGGTGTAGTAATGGTGCAGGATGTCCTCGTAGGTCTTGCCGCGCAGCGCCATGCCGTAGGCCCCGACCTGGCACAGGCCGACGCCGTGCCCCCATCCCTTGCCGGTGAAGATGAAGGATTCCACGCCGCCGTCGGGACCCAGGGTGCGATCGAGGGTGAACAGGTTCTCGCGGACGCCGAGCGCCGTGCGGATCTTGAAGCCCCGGATGTAGAAGGTGCCCCGGCTCCCGGTGATCTTCACCTCGACCACCCGTCCGGAGACGCCCCGCCGCGTCGGCTCGACATCGCTCAGCTTGCCGACGTTCAGACGCTGGCCCACCAGCGACTCGAGCTCCTGCCGCGTGTAGCGCTGCTCCCAGCGGTAGGCGGATGAATAGCGATCGTCCGAGACGCCCCGCTGGTTGGCGATGACCTTCAAATAGTCGATCCCGCCGTCGCGCGCCGCGTGGTACACGATACGGTCCCCGAGGATCAGCGGCATGCTCGGGGCCGGGTACGACACGTCGCGGAACGAGCGGAACAGGGCCACGTCGCTCTTCAGCGGCAGCGCCTGCACGTCCTGCTTGACCTCCAGCAGGATCTTCTCGCCGTCCTGGCCCCGGTAGGTCGCCTTCACGGTCCCCAGGCCGTTGTAGTAGTCGAGGATGCGGTACAGCGAGCGCAGGACCAGCCCCCGCGACGGGTTGTGGTGCGGCCGCAGCGTGTTGTCCCTGAACGGCTGCAGGATCCCCTCGAGGATCAGCATGGCGTACGGGCGCTGCGCCTCCTTCGGCACCTCGTCGCGGTCCTTGAAGGCCAGCAGGTACGGCAGGTCCTTCTCGTCGAGGGCGAGCTGCAGCTTCTCGCCCCAGCCGAGCGATCGGGCGAAGTACCCGGCGAGGTCCTGCATCTGGGGGCTGCCCCCCTTCAGCCCGTCCTGCGACGGGGTCTTGCCGAGCAGGCCGAGCGCGAACGTGCTCCAGCGCTCGACCTCCACCGGATCGGTCGGCGCGACGAGATAGGAGCGCGTGCAGGCCTCCCGCCCGACGACGCCGAGCGTCTCCAGGAGGGTCACCTCTTCGTTGACGGGCTGGCCGTCCTCCAGGATGACCGGATCGATCCACGAGCGGCCGGCAATCGTGCGGCTCTCCGCCTCCACCTCCGGATAGCACGCCACGCCCTTCAGGTACGGTCCCTTCTCCTCCGGGAAGATGAGCTGGCCGTCCTCCGTGTGGCCGCCGCAGGTCGAGGTGTACAACGCGTTGATCGGCTGGCCGCCGTAGGTCAGGATCATGGCGCGCGTCTCCTCCACGGCCTGGTCGCTCAGCGGGTGCTCCGAGCCGGCGCCCCGGTACACCTGGCACTGCGCGCTGTCGCACACGTCGTAGCCGTCGTCGGAGAACAGGCCCAGATTGGCGATGGTGTAGGTGCGCGCCGCCACCGCCTGCGCCTTGAGGGCCTGCAGCTCGGGATAGACCCCCGGCCCCATCTCGTTCGGGACCACGCCGCGCAGGTAGTCCTCCATGTCGACCTCGTTGATGATCTGGAGGTTCCCGGCCTTCGAGACGCGCGCCTCGAGCGTGCCGCGGTACAGGTTCTGATCGACGCGCAGGAGGGCCCCGGGACGCGCCGGCTGGACGAGGACGCGGTCGTAGGAGGTCAGAAAGTTCCTCCAGCGATCGTCGACCAGGCGGATCCGCAGCCGCCCGCCCACCGTCCGTCCCTCGTCCGCGATCCACAGCTCGTTGAAGCCCTCCTCGCTGAGGCGTTGCACGAGCGCCGAGGCGTCCTCGCGCGCCAGGAACTCGCCCACGCGCACCCGCCAGGATCTCCGGTCGGCGTTGTACACGACGACGATCTTTTCGCCCGGCAGAACCGTCTCCAGATCGGCCTTCTTCGCCTCGGCCTGCTCCTTGGAGGCGAACGAGGCCACCTGCACGCGGTAGATGACGCCGGGCTCGCCGCCGCCGGACACCTCGCTGACGAGGTAGATCCCGCCGTCGAACTTCTTCTTCCAGATCGGTTGTCTTTTCGCGGGATCGCGCACCACGACGCCGCCGTCGGCCGACACGCGCACCTTGATCTGGTCGGTGCTCAGCCCGATGCGCACCTTGGGCGCCGGCGGGGCCGACAGCAGGGGTCCGGTCGGGGCGGAGGAGGCCGCGGGCGCGGACTGCGGCCGCGCGGGAGCGGCGCCGGCCGCGATGACCATCGCCGATGCCACGGCAGTGGACAGGACCCAACGCCCGGACACGGTCATCAGGTCCG